>Ga0307982_1002501_pt1 | contig 14808 bp, 8 predicted proteins | sample OrgLakmetagen989_FD_201847 | JGI IMG/M metagenome (GOLD analysis project Ga0307982, IMG submission 201847) | Saline water microbial communities from Organic Lake, Antarctica - #989 | ecosystem: Environmental > Aquatic > Non-marine Saline and Alkaline > Saline | place: Antarctica: Organic Lake...
GTGCCAGCGGGATGCTCACGCCATGGTGCCTGTGCAAATGCTGCAAGAGATGCACACCGAAGCAAGCCAGGGGCTTCATTGCGAAGTTTGTCAAGTGCTCCTTGGCTTTTTGTGCTTCAGCTTCCGCCCGACCCAAAAGAGGTCCAGCAGCGCTGACCATGAACGGAGCAGCACGCTCAAATTCAACTTTCCTGCCATGCCTCGCGACATCATGAGCCTTGATCTTGTTGTCGGAAAGCAAATCCAAGACCCAGGCAGCATCTTGAGGTCGCAGCGTGTTGCCTCTGGTCATCTTGGGTACCCCGTACTCATCTTCGTCGCTGCTGTCATGGCGGAAGTCATAACGCCCCACAAACTCGTGAGATGCCGCTCCCAAGTAGGCCTCCATCACATTCTGGCACAAACAGAACGCAGCCAAAATATTACTCACAAAGCCATGCTGCCAGCTGCGGAGCTCGAACAGTGCGATGTGCTTCTTCCACTGGCTGGACACTTCATCTGATGCAACAAAATACTTCCCAAAGTCTGGTACGAATCGAGCGATGAAATCGATCAGATGACACATCTCTAGTGTTGATGCCTGCATGATCTCTCGCGCCGAGACGGGGTGCATGCGATGCTGAACTTCTCCTGCAGAAAGGAGCTCTCGCACACCTGCATTGAACCACCTGCGGGTCAGCCTCTGGAAGTGCAGCAAGCAGCGCAGCAAGAAAACAAAGTATCGGGGAAAGCACTTTGGTGACTTCTCAGACAGAAATGCAGCCTTTTCGTTGAGGAACTTCTTCAGGCCTCCCTCTCCTCGCTCCCGAAGCACGGCGTGCAAAAGGCTCAGCACCCGCGATGGACTGTGCGCTGTGTTGATGTACAGTCGAGAATGCGCCGGGGAATCCGATGCGTACACGTCTGTAGCAATTTCCCATTTCCCACCTAGCAGTTTCCACAGCCGGCCGAACTGCTTGCCTGCTTTGTCTGAGGTGAAAGGGGGATATGCAAACTTGCCATTGAGGTAAGCAGCCATGACCTGCCAAAGGTTCATCTCGCCCTTCATCTCTTTCCAGAGAGGCACCCCACTTGACTCCAGGGTGAAGGTTGACAGGGCCCGCAGAACCACCTTGCCGACGGAGAAGGCCCCGTAACAAGCCAGGAGGCTGAGGGTCGTCTCCACCAGGTCTTCAAATTGATACATGACCCCGCCTTCAGGCCCCTCTTCATCGCTCACGCTGGGACAGAGGTACTCTTGAATCATCCCGTGCCATAAATGGATCATGTTCTCGAAGCATGTGCTGTCATTGGGGAGCTTCTGCCCAGCCATCCGCGCAAAATACACCCTGCCGAAGGATCCATACACCGTGCGCGTGTAATCTCCTGACTGGCACGAGTGAACCCAGCATTCTCCTGCATGAAAGCATCCACGGTTCAAATTTACCTCTTGGCGCGCAACGATCTGCAATACTTACCCATGGCCCGCCAGGTAATCGAGTCCTCTGGAGCTTTGTGAGCGAGTGGAAGCAGCCTTGCTAACACTCGCCAATTCACGATAGCTGCCAGTTCAGGAGTGATTGCATCTCGCACTGCATTTGTGAAGCCCATTTGCAAGACTGGGTGAGAGGCAAATCCAAGCGCAACATGGCCAGTACGATCCTCCCCAGCCTCAAATAGCATTCTCTCCAAAAGATGCATCTGGGCCTTGTCCCTATCTTCATCTGATAGTTTCACTGAGGCCTGAAGCTCCGAATACATGTCTCGTATGATAATCTTTGAGCTGCTTGACAGCACCTCTTCCATGCACGGCAGGATAGCTGGGACCGACGTGGAGTTGGCCATGCCAGCGGATTTTGAACCGAGTTTGCTTTTAGCAACTAGTGACTTGATGCCAAACCTCAAGCAGGCAATAAAGCGGCCAAAACCGGAAATAAACAGAAGATGGAGATAAAGTTTCAAGTTTTTGTTGAAATGGGTAAGTCTGATCAAATGGTATCCTCGCCAAACAGTCCACTAGCATGGGTGGGACCCCACCTGTGCACATGGACGATAGTAACTGCTTTGTAAAGTGTCCCGGAAAGTGCCATTCTAGAACTCGCTAATTTGGCCCGACAACGTTCATTCACACCTCATTCAATTCAAACCACCGCAGGCCCCTTCGATTCGGCGTGAGGAAGCGACTCTGCATGCCTCAAGTGAAGCCAGACAGTGGTCCCCAAAGCCCATGAAACACACAGTCATTCAGCTTTTTGATGATGGGTCTTGGGAGCAGCAGCCTCAGATTGGCTGCTATCACTGTCGCTCTCACTGCCTGCGGATGTGGCCGACGGCAAGTCATCCACGCCAAGCACCACCACGGGCAGCTCACCCGCCACGCGAGCCTTGAAGCGGGCATTGGTGCCAAACAAAGAGTCCAGCAGGCCAACAGTGCCAAAGCATTCATGAGTCACTTCGTGGTGCCAGTCGTGAGCTGCAGCAGATGGCAGCCATGGGGACAGTCTGTATCCGCTGTGCGATGTGCAAGTCTGCGCAGTAGGCTGACAGTGCACCGTGTCCCCACCACGTCAGTCCTGTACGATTCAGCTTACCTGGAATATCCCCATGCTGGTCCATGCGAACTGGAGAATGGGGTGCGCCCCCATGATGGCGGGCCCTGCCACAATGGGGAGCAGGTTGGATACCACATGCTCCAGCGGGTGTGCATACTTGGCACCCAACGAAACAGCTGCAAATTCAATTGTTGGAACGCGTCGCTGCAAGGAATCCAACAGTGGCTTACGTGATTTGAATCTATGGTGCGTTTTGTGAATCAGCCTGTAGAGGGGCTTCTGGTGCATTGCGAAATGGCTGAAGAAGAACCCAAATTCAAACACCATTGAGAACGCAAGCAGACTCAAAAGGGACCACCAAAGAGATGGCTTGGTCATGCATTGGTCGGCACTCCATGCACAGTGGCCAATCGCTGGGTAGAAGGACACATATCCAGCATACAGCAGTGCAGGCTCGACAACGAAAGTGTTGAAGCCTGTCAGCAGAAACGCATCCCAGTATTCCTGAGCGGTTGGTCTAGGGGATGTCTGCAACGGGTGTGGTGTAAACCGGTGAGAAATCTGCTGCTTGCGTTGGGACAATACGCACGGGCTGAATCTTCTTTGAAATCACCCAAGGATGCTCTGGAAACCAAAGGTCTAGAACCGCGTAAAACAGTGAGTATGGGTAGTAAATCAATAAGTTGGGCATAACGCCCAGTAATATGACAAAAGCAATGGCCGCATCTCCGCCAAAGAGATCAATCCAGGACATCCACAAAGAAATTGCTGCATCCGTTTGGAGGAAGAGAGCAGCAGCAACCTGCACGCCTCCAAAGATCAGCAAATCTCCAGCCGTTGTTGACCCTGGAGGGGGTGGCTGGACTGATTTGACACGTAGTGGTTTAGTCGCCATTGCACTGCTCGTTTGGTTCACAACACTGTGTGCAACGCAAGCAGCTGAAGCTTCGTTTGCGTTGTCTTCACTTGACGAATCTCGAATGCACCGATGGACTTTCTTGACAAGTGAAATAGATTGTATTATGGTTTTACAAAGCCGGCCTGTGTTAAATGAAGCCATAGCATTGTGTCGGCTAGCTCACAAAATAAAAGCACAGGTATGCTCAGAGAAATTCTCCTCCCGTACACACGCGTTGATACACTTCCCCACTGCTGGCGCCGCAAGCGGCGTGGTGCGAGGGAAAGTTGAAAGTCTCAGCTATTGGGGGTGGAGGACTGACTCTGTCGATATGAGCAAGCCAGGCCCGTGTTTGCCGCCGCAGGCGAATTCGAGGCGAGCCAGATGGGACACCTTCGCGGACCCAGCAACAACACACAGCACAGTCGCGCTAGTCTTTCCAAATCAGAGCAGTAGCAATGACAAATAGCTACTGCGAGCAGCCCCCATGTACAAACCAAGCGTCAGCCAAAAGGTCCACACAGAGCTAGCGCTTTCAGGAACCCTGAATGAAGCCTGCTCACATCGAGTGCACAGTACTCCCTGAGCATGCGTTTAAAGCCACTCATCATCATCACTCACAGGCTCAGCTGCAGCTGCACTACCGGCTTGCTCATCAGCAGCTGCGCTGCTTCCAGGGCCCGGCTCAACATTGGCTGCCGCCCCCCCGCTGGACGGGGCTACAGCGTACAAGGCATGACAGAGCAGCACGATGCCGGCTGTCTGTCCGATTGCAATGCCCTGCAGGGGCTCTTCTTGCAAATCGGCTTCCGTCAGCAACCTCTGCAAGGCTGAGCAGCTGCCCACGACAAACTGCTCACCCACGACATCAGGCACAGAAGCACACAAGAGGCGTGCGCACTCATCGTACATTGCACCCGTGGTGCCATCGCTCATACCACGCTGTGCATCTGCATTCGGTTGTTGTAAGAACGCGTCCACAATCCCTGCCACTGGTGCTGGGGATGGCGGGACAAACAGCACCGTGGGCATTGCCTCTGTGGTGCGTTGGCGAGTGCCCGGCTGCCCTGTGCGCTGCGTCGAGATGAGCGTCAGTGTGTGCAGAACGCCTCGCCACAGTAACTCCACCGCCAGGACTGAAGTTACAGGGTGGGACAGGCACCATGTGGCAGCTGTAGCCGGCAGCAGCAACGCCCCTGCCAGCCAAGACAGCCACCCACTTGCGGCAGACCCCACCTCAGCAGGGCCTGGACCAGTGGCAGACTGTGGCCCTTGCTGTTCCATGGGCTCTGTAGGTTGTGCCACTGCAGCTACAGGCAGGCGATTCACGGCCTGGGCAGCACGAGCTCCTCTGCCAGTGTCACCGTCAGCGGGCATTCCCACTTCCACTTGCGCTGTGCCGGCCAGAAGCAGGTCCAGCATAACGTTCATCTCTGACAGCATTCGCACATCGTACAGTCGCTTCAGTGTGGGCAGCCATACTAAGCTGCTGCGAATCACATCCGCGAAATTCAACACGGCAGAAGTGGCGGTCTCCACAGGCTCCCGCAGCTGAGGGGGCAGCAGGTCGAGAAAGCGCTGCCACAACGACTCAGTCTGAGTAGATGGCTGGTCAGCATCGTCTGCTGCAGTTCCAGCAAAGTCCCGTAGCTGCATGTTCCCGTCAAGCTGCATCTGGTACTCATACCCCACAGGTGGTTCTGGTGTACCACCTGGAAAGCTCCCAATCCCTGTGGCTGCGGTCACATCTGTGTACGCGGTGTGTATGGATGATGCCTCTGACTCGATACTGTCGCCCCTGCTCAAAAATGTGGGTCCCTCTGGCCACCCATCGCTCCCCTGCGACAGAGGCGTTGCAGTTGAAGCTTGCTGTACGAGCGCTGGGGGCACAAGCTCCTCCATGGATACGCACACACCTGCCTCCTGCAGAATGCGATGTGACAGCCTTGCCTCAGCCCTATTCATCGCACCCACGACAACAGTCGCCATGGCGGCAAGGCGAGGGTTGCCCTTCAAAAGCGGCTGCAGGAAAGCAGACCAAAGCGCCCGCCGCCGCCAAGCCTCCAGCTGTGCAAGATACTTGCCCAACTCCAGCCGAAATGGCACGCCTGCAGACCAGCCTGCAGCAAACTTGAGCACACCTCCCAGGGAAGACGGCAGCTGCAGAGGCAGTCGCTGCTCCTCACACAACCTTGCAGCGCGCTCCAAGGCCACCTGCCCCAGCACTGGGAGCAGGCCATGCCAAGCCTCGGATCCAAAGCGGGAGCGATTCTGGGTGGCCAGCGGTAGCCTCAGCATAAAGTCGCCTTCTGTAAAGGTGACGGCCAGCTCCACCGGCAGCCCACACTTGCACCCGACTGCATTGGGTTCAAACGCCAATTTGCCAGGCTCCCGTCCTTGGCCACGCTGAGGAAGATCCGCTGGTGCAAAGCAAAACATGCGCAGCAGGCGATACATGATCAGGTCTGTGTTCAAAAACCACCGCAGGCAGCCACTGCACGCAACGTCGCTTGCAGCAGCCCAGGCACCAAGCGCCCAATGGCACCCCACAATGCGCACTGGCGAGACATCTGTGAAGCCAGCCCCGCTGCCTGCCAGTTGCAGTGCGCCTTGCTTGCCGCCCTGCTCAAGGCTGGCCTTGGCTTTGTATATGCCAGGCGAAGCAGTGGACTTCATAGAAACGGTCAAAGGGGGGCTGCCAAAGATCTCACTTGCGACTGCACAGGCCTCGTGCATGCTAGCAGCATCGCCCATGCCCACATTCCACAACGCAGACCGGCTCCTAAGAGTGCGCTGGGCAGTTTTGTGCTGTCCTGCCTGGTCCTGCACAGACTCTCTAAGCAGCTCTTCGCAATACATAGCACGCCTGATATCGAAGGCTGCAGACCACTGGGTGCGCTGGGTGACCCCCGATGCATCCACTTCCTCTGTAAGTGTCGACTGATCGCAATGTCCCGTTTCAGCACTGAGCGACGAGTTTTCTGAAGCCCATGGCTGGTACATTTCGTGCAACCCGGGCAGCCACAAGCTGCGAGCTGGGCCACCAAGCATGTCAAAGGGGGTCACACCGCACGTTGCAACTGAGGAGCTGCTGAGCATACAGCGTTGCTCTGCTGGAAGCAAATTTTGCAGCGATTCGAGGCTTGTGCCCTCGAGAGCCGGTGGAGATGCAACAGCCAGCGCCGTCGCTTTTCGCCCTCGAGTGCACGTGCTGAGAGAATCAACCACGAGGTGCCACAACCAAATTGTCCATGCCACTGAAGTTGCAAGATTTGTTTCCTTGTATGCATGCGCGTTACCACCAACGACGTGGGGCTCCATAGTGGAAGCAATGTGGCTTGTAACGCTGATCTCTCCATGTGCTGCGTCGAGCATAGGCGTGGGAAGAACGGGTTTGAAAGTCAAAAACTGAGACTGTGCCTGCATGGTTCCTGCCCAGAATAAATCTGAGTACGCTCCAAAATGGATACCTTGTAACTGTGCATCTTTTGATTCCCTCGTGCCGTGCTCGCGAGAGCTGCTCCGCAACCGATGTGCTGCACTGGGCCGCGCTGCAGAGTTATTAGACCCCGAAGGGTTGGCGGGCACAGAAACGCCCAATAAGCCCTGTGCTACATCCAGCAAAGTCAGTAACTGGCCGGAATACGTTGAAAATGTCGACAACTGGGGCATAAGCGTCAATGCGCGACTGTCTTGCAGTGAGAAATAATTACCACGCTTCTTTCGCCGGCCCAACACTCCAAGAAATGCGCCGCTGGGGACACCTTCTGTTCCTCCTTGTCGACCCTCCTGCTGCAGAATGCTAACAATTATGGCATGCAGCCATCTATCATTGTACTCCCTTAGATTGAAGCCAGCCACAGCTGCTGCCGCTGTACTCAGCGACGAAGCATCCAACGCAGCTGCTTGCTTGGATCGCCTGTGCAGATCCAACCACTGTTGTGCATGCCACTTATACAGAGTAGGGAAAACACCCGCAGTGTTCCCGACGAAAGACCTGCTGCGTCTTTCAGCCGCCATGTAACCTCCCGTGAGACTCGACAAACGGGACGAAACTGACGCTACAACTGTGGCAATCGAGCTGCCAAAGTGCAACTCACCCGCAGCAAGAGAGCCCATGAAGAAGTGCTGGTTGACACAGATGTCCAGAAGTAGGCGACTCGAAAAGAAGTTCGCGCTCGACACCATTACTGGCAAAACCCCGAGAGGCGCAGATGCACTAAACTCGATATCGCCTTCCTGCCCCGCTGGAGCCGCCGGGGTGCATGCAAGGACGCGAGCTGAAGCTATTGAGTGCTCGCCCCAGAGAGCTCTGGGCACCGCTAGTATTCCCCACAGACTCGTCCGCGAAAACGCACTCAGTTCCAGCTGTGTGTGGCTTAGGTCCAAGCCGGCCCAGGTTCCGGCAGCAAGCCGCGCTGGCCCCAAAACAACACCAAAGTGGATAGCAGTTTGGTGTGCAGCATGTGTGAATAGAAAATTCAGTCCACTCAGGCGCTCAGCCAGGCCACTGACCAACTGCAGCGACTTGATGCTGAGCTGAAGGCACGCTTGTGCCACGGAGCCTGCTCCTGCAGCGAAACGCAGGCGCTGAAGGAAAGACCCCACTGGACCACTTTCAAGGGTGGGCGCATTTGTGTGTGCTGGGTTCGCTGCGGGGTTGGCTGCAGCTCTGCGGGACCACTGGCCAGGGAGCTGCCGGACACTGCGCACAGCTCTTGCCCCGGCTTCAGCCAGTGATGAAGATGCGAGCACAGCAACAGCTGCCTTCCAAGTGTGTGTGACTGCAGGCGGTAGCAGTACTTGTACACCAGCTGGGAAGACGCTGTTAGCTTCCTCCTGCACTGACCCAGGGCGGTGTTCTGCAGGAATGTGAAGCGTGGCTTGCACCGCGTTCCAAAACTTTTGGTAGGTGAGCCACGCTGGAGAAGATGCCAGCAAGCCTGTGATTGACACCCTGGGGGGTGGACCTAAGTCTTTTTGTGTCATTCGGATGTCTACTGCAGCACTTGAAGCTGCCCGCTGTCGTCTGCTAAAGCCCCTGGCACGGCCACCTGTACCGTCCTCCGGCGCAGGCTGAAGCCACATGAGCGAGGCATGCATGATTGGCAGCTTTGTCAGGAACAGCCGCAGTGCATCATGTATCAGCAGTATCATCGAGCACGCCCGCCACAACAGCCATAGCAGCATGGGCCAGCGCAGAACATGGCTCAGCACCACTGCTGCAGCATCCGTTGACTGCGGCGTCTGCACAGACAAAGCCTTCTCAGTGGCCAGCGACAATGGAAGCACAAGCATGCGCATGGTTGCAAAGCTGACCAAGTTCCACACACAGAACACACAGCAGAACACCACCTCTCGGGCCATACTGCCAACGCCGAGGAGTGCGAGTGTTCGCTTGGCTGTCCTGACAATCCAAGACGATGACACCTTCTGAATAAATGCCGCTCGCATGCACTGAGGCGCAGTGTATTTCTGCAGCGTCGCGTTGAAGGCAACCTGGGTGGCAGCCGCCTCCGCAGATGCGAAAGCGATGAAGCCAGCAGCTGCAACGATCAGCCCATTCACGACAAGCAGCACGGCAGACAGTGCGCTTGTTGAGACTGATGTGATGTATACCGCTTGCATGAGCTGAATGATTGGGTGGATGTGCACAGCCGGCCTTGCGCCCTCCACAGTGTGCAATAAGCAGGCAATTGTGGAGAGGCCAGCTTCGACGCATGTCCACACATACGCTGAGCGGCCTCCTGCAGCTGCAGGGATGTACCATTGTTTGTGTGCTGCCAGCCATAAGGACCACGCTGAGAGCGTCCAAGCTACGATTGCGACTGAATCAAGACGGACACTTCTGCTAAACTCTAACGCGGAGTCTGAAGCTGCGGAGCAGGCCTCGGCAGGACTTGCCCCGGTACAAGAAAATCGCTGCGGTGCACTATCGTCAAATGATCCAATAAAATAACCTTGGTTCAGCACGCACAGTACCACAAAGCACAGCCGGGCTAACAGCGGAAGGCACCAGTCAGCAACAATTCTGCCAAGCAGAACTGAGCTTTCGGAGTGCCGTAAGCTGAACAAGTTGTCCCCAAGAACCCAAGAAGCAGCAATACGCTTGCATACTGTTAGGCACAAAGACAGCATAATCATCGGGACAAATACTGCTACACCGAGGTAACTCAGCGCCTTGAAAAAGTTGTCCATCTCGCCAAGCAGGTTGATGAGATTTCAACACAGCACGTACAGCGCCTTGAATATGACTCAAGCAGTAAGATGTGTGAAGTTCTGAACGAATTTGAATGGCCCTGCTGAGTGGTTGTCCAGCTGCCTCCTGGTGTTTGGTGTGGGAAGGCCCCTGTCCTTTTTTTGTCCCTTTTGCGTTGCTGAGGACTCATTGCCCCGTGCCTCGATTGAGATTAAATGAAGCATTTGCTCAGATAAATGGTGCATGAAGTAGGGTGTTTGTTTCGATTTTGTGACACCTCCATGATGCATGAAGCACTGCGCAGCATCCAAGTTAAACGTGGAAATATCTTTTGAACTCAATTCTTGCACACAGCACTGCATGGTGAAGTGGTTCCTCAGCCATGGTGCTTCGTGCTCAGCGTTGTGGTCACCAATTCTTTGTTTTCTTTGTTGTGGCTGTTTGTACTGTCAGTCTGGGTCTCCTGTTTGATGGTAGGCTTGTGCCTCAGGAAAGCCGCAAGTTCACTGCGAGGCCACAGGCTGCTGGGCGTGCATCCCTGCACCCAGCAGAGCATCAGACCACCGAAATGGAAAAGGCAGATCATACTTCAGTTCAGTCTGGTGTAAACTCTATGAGTCCTGGTGGCCTGAGCGCGGAGTTGGCCGCTTTGAAGCAAACCGAACCGGACTCCAGCCACAGCCTGGTTGCATTCTCCATAGCACTTCTGGCGAACGCGTTGAGCACTGAGGCTAACACTGCCCTGAGTGCGCGCATTGCAGCAAGAGGTTGTCACAACCGCCACCAAGCGCATGCCCCCCCCAGCCCAGCAGCCTTCATGCTGGGAGCTCCGAAGTCAGGCACCACAGACGTGTATTTCCGGACACGGAATATGCCGTGGGCAGTGAGGGATGCCACAAAGGAGTCGCAGTGGTTTGATTTCGCCTGCTTTCAGACCGTTTACGAATTCTCCGCTGGCCGCCCGCCAGTCTCGCCGACTGGGCAAGTGGGGTGTCCCCCCCGGCAGAAACCGCCGAAAGCCTGGGGAAGATCGCCCAATTTTCAAACCAATGCAGATGATGCCCAGTTTGGCCCAGTAGAGGCGCAAACCGCCGGTGCTGGTGCAATTCAACAGGGTATCTTCCCCCGTTTGAAGGGCGGGAACGAGTACTTGCACAACTGCACAGCCTGGCACTACCAAAAGTTCTTTGTATCGGGGACATATGACTGCATCACGCAGCATCAAGATACTCTGATGCGGCCAATTATGTTTCCTTCGCCTGGCCTGTGGCGGGGCATGGGAGCTGAGCAGGCCGGGGAAGGTTTGCGTGAGGGGGGGGTGCAGACGGCAGAAATGCCCCCTGCTGTGGCTGATAATCAGCACACAAAAGTTGAAGATATGCGAGGACACCCGCTATGGCTCACAGCTTCAGATGGTCTAACGCATCCCATATTTGAGGGGTGGAAATTGAACTTGGATTGGACAGCAAGAACCCTCGCCATGGAAGACGGTGCAGCCATGGCAGCACATGTCTCCCCCCTCACGAGGTTTGTGTACATGCATAGACACCCAGTAGACAGAATGTGGAGCCAGTTTCAGCACTTGCGCACCAGCATTGCCGGTGAGGCCCACGCTCCTATCTCCCCGGATTTGTTTCACGAGCGCGTCAAAAAAGAGACCACAGTGTGGCATGCAGCTCGCAAAACAATGCTGGCTGGTGTGCGTCAATTTTTGCGATCACTCCAAGGTGCTATGCACGAGGTGCATCAAACGGCCGCCAGAGCCCTTGTGCGTGCTTTTGAAGGCACTTGTCATCGGGACTGCCCGTCTCTGCAAATCCGCGGGGCTGCTCGTTGCCAGCAGCTGGCGCGGTCTGGCTGCAGAGGGACACTACAGGCCCACTGGTCTATTTCATCCCACCTGTTGGAAGCAGCACTGCTTGCTGCGCCCAGTGCATGGTCTCGTGCCATACATATGCCGCCCTTGGTCCCAGATGCCTGGCGGGAGAGCTTTGGTAGCCGTGCAGAGAATGCCTTCGCAGCTGCCTTGATGACATCACAAGGCGATGTTCAGTGGCTGCGTGCCCGTGCTGACCTGCTGCAAGCTTACGTATTGGTGGATGTCAATTGGAGAAAGTTGTCGCGGGAAATGGAGAGGAATGCTGCCAAGGAGGAGCGCTGGTTCGACGACTGGAAGCTGATAATGCGCAGCTTGTTTGCCCCGCAACACATCCGATTGTTTGGTGTCATGCCAATCAGTGACACCCTGTCCATTCAGTCTGAGGAATACTATCGAGACCCTCGCTCTGTGCTCAGCATGCTGCAAGCTTGGCTTTGCGTGCCCCTATCAGAGCCCCCGTGTCAAAGCAAGCACCCCTTTGTCGAGTCCATGAAGCACACAAAACTCTCATTCAAGAACTCTGTTCCAAAGTCTGTGCCACTCCCGGTGCAAGCTCGGCCTAGCCATAGATACGGCGAAGTTGCACAGAAGACGACACAACTGATAAATGCGGCGCTGTTAGGGTTCATGCAGCAGCATACAGAGCTGCTTGATTTGCTTAAAGGAGTGTCTGCAGCACAAGTAGCTACCAACTGCATCAGACATATTCAGACACAGTGCAACGTACAGTGGGAAGGTGTCCCCGGATGGCACAGCTTCCCCAGATCTGCCCAAGAAGCACTTGACAGGTTTCAAAGCCCGACCTCTGTGCCCTGGGCACAAGTATTGCCCTGTGTACATCGAGTTTTGAATGCGAGCTGTCCTCTGCTTGTGGGACCCCTGGCTCTGCACGCTGGCCTTCAATTTCGCAGATCGACCGCTGACTCAGGCAGTGGTACGCTTCGACAATTGATGCATCGGTTCCAGTTGAGCAAGTGGAATACTTCCCTTGAAGAACCTGGAGCTTGGGCTGATTCAAAGTCCACGCTTGTGCGGGGACAGGTGGACTATATCAACACAGCAGCTGGGTTTGACCTTGCAGGCCAGGTGCCGCAAGGATCGTCAGGTCGCCTGCCCTACTCTCAGCAGGATGTGCACTCAGCGACTTCTTGGAGTTCGTGCGTGGGTGAGTGATCACACGTTCATTTACAGTCACCGTTTGTAGGCGTGAGTTTGAGCTGGTTGGCACACGAGGCTTGTGAGGAAGCCCGGACTTTGCTGAGGTCCAGCTGTTATGGCCCCAAGCCCGGAAAAGGTGTCAGCATTGTGCCGCCAACAGCACCCCCGCGGTGAGCCAGGAAACAAGAGAGAGGGCGTGAGTAGGGCTTCGGGGCTTTTACAGCGGTGAAATTAGGGAACGGCCCCATTGATTTTGTGGACCCCTCCAGCTCGGAAGGCGAGGCTACCTGCAGCCTCAACCAGGCCTGTGGAAGACAGCCTCCAATTTTTATACAAATAGGGACCGAGGAAACAGTTCAGTAGTTCAAATTCTTCGGAAAGTACGAAGCTGAGAGTTTGTCGGCGGTCTAGGCTGCACTCATAACGGTAGGCTTGCTTCAGATGGACTGCTTCCAGCCAAATGCGGACCTGCTGTCCACTGTGCAACAATTACTCGCAAGAAAGGGTGTTGAGAGGCTTCCAAAGTATAACACACGTAGAAGTGACCTTCAGGGTTCACAAAGTGGAGCTGCAGCACAAGATGATAAAGAGCATGAGAGAGAGCCTGACTTCTTGAGCACGTACCAACCTGGCATGCGCCACTGGTTCATTTCTCGGCTTGAGAGATTAGCTCACCATTTTTGGGTGGAGTATTCTGTTGACAAGCAAGTCAGATCGTCCCCAAAGTTGCCTCGAAGTTCGGACGAAAAGGCTGCAAGTAGTTGGGAAGTGCAGCAGGCTATAATTACGGAGCACTACTATTCACCCATGAACAAACTTAGGAATGTCAAGTTGGGGCCGCAGATCTTTAAGTCGCCTTGGCGTGCCACGGGTGTCACAGATTTTAGCGCGAACGCGGACTCAGCACATCTGGGACGTGATGAGATTGCGGCTGTTTCCAACGACATTTCGGCGGCAGTTCTGTCGAGGCGCCCTGATGCACACAATATTACATGCACATACCAAGGGTGCTATGCGCGCTGCAACATATCTTTCTTTTCGGTTGTTGCAAGCCACTCGCAAGAGCTCGTATCCCAGATGCATTCCGATATGGCAGCCGCATGTGAGGGGCTGGGGCCGCTGGGAGCTCGACTGCCTTCGGTGCCGCAACAGACCAGTGCTGAAGCAGCTGTCACCAGCTTGCCTCCACTTGCCCCTATCGATGCAGCTGTGGGCTCTGCGGCGCGCCCCCGCGCAACCAGTGCAGATCTGGAAGCACGCACAATGTGCAACATCCTGTCCACTGCACTTCGACACATGCCTTCAAGCTCAGCTATGCATAAATATGCAGATGCTTCTCAGAAAGCAGTACAAGTGAGTACAATTCGGGCTGCACTCTTGCCTGATAACTCCCTGCGAACCCAACTTGGCCACGCCGAGCTTATGGCAGCGCGACTGCCTTCCGGCACCCAGATCCTGGTCCCAGGAGCAACAGCTTCGCAGCCCACTGCCGGCAATCCCAGTACTCTTTCGGAGATTGACATGACTATTTTGGAGTTCTTGAATTTGTCTCCATCCAGTACTTTTGCATCAAATCAGCTTGATCCAGATGACCCAGCCCTGTGGGTTGAAGCGGCACAAGCGATACGTTCAAAGCTTGCTGCAGAATAGATTGCTGAGCATACATCAAGCTCGTGCACCAGTGTCTCTCCCTTGTTATCCAATACCTCTACGAAGCCTACCAAGCAAGAAAGAATTGTGCACTGCAGCCAAACACGACGGCAATACAAACCATGAGCGAGACAAGTATAAACGCCAACTACAAACGACTCGCTTGACCGGGAAGCCGGCGTTTCTTTCCATAGGTACGCCGTCCTGGCTGTCGTGTGCTGCTTGATGCAACAGATCTCTGCAGGGCCTGGGCGGTGGCTGCAAATTGAGATGGGGCACCTGCGCCTGTGCGCTGTGCTGCGAAGGCGGGCAGGCGATCTCGTTGAGGGCTGCGGCTGCTAGACCCCCCGGCCAGGCGCGCCCCAGGTGACAGCTTCGATGCAGGGGCACCTCCACGAGCCTTCGGGTGTGGGCTTCCACTGCCACCGAATACGGCTGCTTTCACTTTTGCCCAGCCGCCTACAGTCGGCGAGTTGCCTCGACTGCCCGTCAC
>Ga0307982_1002502_pt1 | contig 14807 bp, 17 predicted proteins | sample OrgLakmetagen989_FD_201847 | JGI IMG/M metagenome (GOLD analysis project Ga0307982, IMG submission 201847) | Saline water microbial communities from Organic Lake, Antarctica - #989 | ecosystem: Environmental > Aquatic > Non-marine Saline and Alkaline > Saline | place: Antarctica: Organic Lake...
CCCGACATTGAGGACGATGATGACAAAGTCCGCTGCCTTCTCGCGAGACCTTCCGACGAACAGTCGAGTCTCCGAAGGGACGAGGACATGGAAAGGAAGCGCAGGCGAGGCAGCGGGCACACCGTAGAAAGAAGCTTCCCGATCTACGAATAATAATCACATGGATGCAGGCACGATTGCACAGACACACAGATTTACAGATGAGCACTGAGAGAGAGAGAGAGAGAGATGACGACGCACACAGATACACAAATAAGTTACAGGTGATTCGGTATATATACGGGGTGGTTCACATGTTATCACAGTAGCAAGAGTTGTAACGATAGAAGGACAGTAAAGAAACAGTGAAAAATAAATTAAGCTGAGATACAACGGATCGCATCTGGAAAGGAACAGATGCGAATCGCTCCTTACCCCTACCTATACAGTTGCGCTTGGCAAGGAACAAGATTGTGGAAAGACACAAACAATAAACCTCGATAGGCCTTGGCGAGGGCGGGAGATGCAAGATTGGCGCTTTGTGGCTTAAACCAGTGCCACTGCTGCTGCTGCTAGTGCTACCGTTCGAGGCGCTTCTTGAGGTAAGTGGGGACGAGGGAAGGGGCGCGAGAGGAAAGAGGAGCGCGGCGAGATCGTGGGCCAGGGTCTATTATTCAAGGGGTGTTTGTTTAGTTGCCATTAGTTTAGAGCAGATTGGAGATTAAAAGCAGGCAAAAATATAGCGAGTAAATTATTAGAAGTGGTGCGCCCCGTGCAAGAATCAAAAGAGGTAAGGAGACACACCCAAAAAGAGCACATGTGCATACGCCAAGTAAAGGAACAAGGGAAGGCGCGAACTTACTCACGCACTCACGCACGAACACACAAAAATGCTAAAATGTAACACCTGATTGAGAGCAGCGTAATTGCCGCTGGAAGAAGAATGGTCCTTAGTACTACCGCTACTGCTACTAGCGGGTGAAGAAGGAGGAGGCTGAGAGAACACCGACGCCGCCAGCTCGTCGTTGTCCACGAATATAGTACCGTCAGAATACTCGGCCAAGTACTGCAGGCTGAACAACGTGTTGTAGGCCTTTGACAAAGAATGACAGTAGAACAGAGATGGAGAAGTTTTAAAAAACGATAGCGCAAGGAGCCCATCGAACTGAATCCCTGTATGCAAGACCAAAATTTCAATCGCAACCTCGTCATGTTGCTATTGCATCAATTCAATTACTTTTTCAAAAAAACGAGTATTTAACCACCCCCATCGTCCTACAGTAGCACACCCATAATTGTATCCATGCTTTACCTGAAGTGGAGTGTCGCCTCGCGCAAAGGCCCCTATGGACACGGGCATCAGCCAACTCGACGGGTAATAGTCTCGCACGTGGCCGAGCAGAGCCGATCCGACGCCACTGCCGGTGCCACCACTCATCGAGTGCATCAAGACAAAGTGCCGCAAACCATCACAGCGCTCGGCTTCACGGCGAATCTAATGATTATATGATGATGATGTGAGAAGGGGAAAAAGGGGTAGAGGTGAGATAAGAGGGTGACAAAGAAATATGGAAGGAAATGGAAGGCAAGAGTAGGGGCAAATGTTTTCAAACGCTTCATGGCTGACATGAAAACGCAAGTCTACCGTTAAAAAAAAAACTTCAAAACATTTTAAGGCGATTCAGCACATTTGTAGAAAAAAAAGTTATGCTATAATGGCGTTGCTTCAAAATATGAACCAAAAGCAGCCCGAAGTATGCATACACGCATACCGCTTCAGTAGTGGACGAAAAGAGGCCGCAGCCGTTGGAGCTGTCGGGATCACTCCCCTGATGTATGAAATTGAGGATGACAATAATTGAACAAATTTTTGTTTAACGAAGACAAGGTAAACATATAAGACACTGCACAGGAAAGCAAACGAGAGTTAATTTCATTTCTGCTCCTGCTCTCAGTCCTCTTTCTTCCACTTTCACACTCCAAAATACACTCGTCGGCACAGTTGTTCCTCTCTATCCCTAACCCCTCGACCTCCTCATAAGAAACAAGCTGTTTCTCTCTTCTCACCAGCCGTACGCCGTCATGGTACCGTAATGGCTGCCCTAACCCTCCACCAGATTGAACTCCCTGAAAGATGGCCTCGTCGTCCGCACAAGCGCCGAAGCCCATAGCCCAGTTGTTGCCCAGCCCGCTCGCACGCGCATCCAAACACACGTTGCTCGGGCGCACGACGCCTAGTGGAGAAGAGGGTAATTGAAAAGAGAATAGAAATATTTTGGAGAGGATGACGTGAGGCATCGATTGAGAGGAAGAGAGCAACCTAGGGTATGAGGTGGGCTCGAGGTGAACACGGAGACAGAAACCTAAATTTACTTTCTCGTATACCATGATACTGAAGTCGAATTTGCAGGGTAGCTCATAGAGTATACTTCATGCATATCTTGGCAGGAGTATAAGAGCTACAGTGAATTCAGTTCGTGCCTATTTCTTTACCAGCTGGAAGGCCCTTGAGCGTGTCTCCGATAGCTTTCGGTTCAGAGTCCACAAAGACAGCACGCGCGTGTCCGCTGGCAGGATCAAATAGCGGATGTGCGCCTGAAGAATTATGGTCGTTAGTGAAAGAATCGGGTGACGCAATGCGGTGCTCAGCTGCGGCTAGTGACCACAAAGGTAAAGCTACTTGGTTTCCGCATTGTCCCACGTGTAAGAACATCGTGTTCGACGTCATAGTTGAAGCTACCTAGGATAACTACAACTCAGCAGCTATTTGCGTTACAAATATTATTCAAAGCTTCATGGTCTTAGAGGCGGAACAGAGGGGCAACAGATCAAACTATAAACTCTAGCTCATTAGAGCAAAAGATACAGTGCACTAGCCTCTAGTTAGCTTCTACAGATATTGTACTAACAGACTTTACAGCTTATTACAGGGCACTGCACTGCAGAAAAGAGTCCGGCGCGGAAAGTGTGGAAGATTCAAAATCATACAGGGAGAGCTGTCAGACCTCACCTTGATGTTGTCTTGCTCGTTGCCTTTTTTTGTTCTTTTTACTTTCTTCTTAGTCTTGATAGCCCTTGCCCCCCGTGTCGTCGCCTTGTTAGCAATAGAGGAGGTATAACGTCGGTAGCTTGATACTTGAAGTCACTTGATCATTCGGATGAAATACATCGTCTTGAAATGGATGCAGGCTCATGTTTTACTTCATTATAGCGCTGTGGCTTGGCTACCACCATCCTCTCATGTATTCAGCGGCCGCAGCCGCATCATAGCATCTGGCTACGGCAACACTCGAAGGCCCTTAGTTCCAGGGTCTGCACCGGTGGATAAGAGCATTGCAGCAAGTAGCAGTAGTGATAGCAGCATTAGCAGCAACTTCAATAAATATTATGACCCTAGCACGAGCTTTGATTTCGAGGCTGCTGCAGCGTACCAACCGAGCATGGTGCCTGGCAAGCTTCGTGTGGTGTGTGTGAGCGACACACATGGATTCGAAAACCGCCTGGGGTGCGCTCGCTTCACACTTTAAGAATTCTATCGTACTCCCCACGTCCTGAGTTTTGATAGCAATGTTACGCCATTCTCTGTAGAAGATGTGTAATGCCACAAACTATTAGCTTTTTCTTTTTTTTTTAATTCTTTCCTGTATCTTCTTTTTTGGTCTCTAGACCGATCCCGGACGGCGATGTGCTCGTGCACTGCGGCGACTTTGCTCCAAACCGAGTGAGGCGCAGCCGGGGCCCAGGAGGAAATTCTCCCCCTGATTTTGCAACGTGGATCCTGAGCCAGCCTCACCGGTTCAAGATTGTTGTGAGAGGCAACCACGACCCCACGCGGCTACCGTTGGCGGCCGCAAATGCTTTGTAAGTAAATAGTGCCACTAGCTTTTGATTTTGTTTGGTGGCGTAGCCTCTTCAGGTCCTCCTTTTGTTGAATTTCACTTCCTATAATTTTTGATGAGATGACTTTTCTTCCTTCTTATCATGGCACGAAGTTCCTATATAATATCGTAGAATGCAAGTGTTGTCTCGGTGTGTATATCTGAGCATTGTTGAACAACGGCAATTCAACCTATCCATTTCTCCTCTGTTCATTCAATCTTAACTTGTACATCTACCTGCGTGTCTTATCTTTATGAAAAGGTTTGCCTACAAGCCCACTCTAGTCACCATTGCCAATGTCACGTTCAGTTTAGCGCCTTACCCAACCAACAAGCACAAAAGCATCAAATCGCTGTCGGCCCATTCGGAGGTTCACTTCGTGTTCTTTTCTTGTATCTTTACGTGCCTGGCGAGAGTTGAGTTGTGATTCACATCGATTTCCTTTTTCTATTCTTCCTCTTTCTTCTGGAACTCTCACTTTCACTTTAGTCCCTGTCCCACTCGGCGACCACTTCTTCTCTTCCTCCTTTCTGACATTTTCGTTTTCCCTTCGCTCTTTTTAATAGTTCACTTCCCTTCATTGTCCCCTAAAAGGTGACGCCAGGAACAGTGCTGGTGTCTCACGTACCCCCTTATGGAGTTCTCGACGCCTGCGTGCAAGACGGCAAGCTCATCGGCGACAGGCAGCTCCGGCGGAAAGTGCACGAGTGGGCAGTGGTGGATAATGCCACTGCTGCTGCTACTGTTGCTGCTGCCGCTGCTGCCACTACTGCCGCTGCTGCCAATGTTGATGACAACTGTGACGCTAGTGTTGCCAATCCTGCTGGTCAAGAAGGTGAAGAGAGAAGGAGAAGACGTGGAAGGCAAGATCTGTCGTGCCCATCGGTGTGGCTTTGCGGCCATGTCCACGAAGGATACGGCGCCAAACCAGTCAATTTCGCCACACCCCTGCCTGAGAACTCCATGCGAAAGGCGTCGAACCGATCCAGCAAAAACAAGGCGCCGTTGAAAGCCAACAGTTCCAAGGCCAATGCACTGGCAGCAAAAAGCAGGGCGATGGCTGCGATCGCAGCTGCGTCAACTGACCATTCTGCTGTTGCTGATTTGGCTAATCCTAGCCTCCACTCAGAGGCGAGCTCGAGCAGCAGTACCGAATCACCACCACTGTTACCACTGTCACCAAACATGGCAGCAGCGGCGTCGACGATTACGCTCTGCCTGAACGTGGCGGTCGCCAACGACGGCCGCGCCACGAGCATCGAAGCCGGCCGATTACCCGTAGTTTTTACGGTCGACACCGACACGCACGAAGTGGAGCTCGCTGAGGTATAGGACGAATTTGGTGATGGCTCAATGCGCACGCGCGGAAGGCTCTAGTGCGGCTGTGTACTTATTTCTCAGTCCCTTTTGGCCTAGCCTTATGTTGGCCTTTCCTACTTGATAACTTGCTAAGTTCAATTTGGACGATTAAAGACGAAGGGCCAATAGCCACCAGTATAATCCCCCGGTCTTTAAGTCCCCCAAGTGCGCTCAACAGGGCTCAAACGGCCTCCCTCCGCCCCTGTCTCTATCTCTATCTGATCTGTACGGAGTAACTCTTGTAACTGTAACAACTCAGCTCGAATTTATGAATTTACCGTAGTTATAAGCAAAGAACTGCGCAATTTTTTTCTCCTGAAACAACAAGGACAACAAAAAAATGACGAGACGGCGCTAAATAATTACACCATCAAAATGAACTCATAGCGAAGAACTTTGCTTTTCAAGGGATATTCGCCGGAGGATAGAGGACATAACTTTCTCGTATTTACCGGAATAGTTTCTAGCACTACTTTAGGCGGCTGCGTCTAGGATGGCCCATGAAACAAGGTGCATAAAAAAACATCTTGCCATCTTGCTTCCTGTACAAGCCGCCCTTGTTCACGCATATACCTACTATGCCCCGTTATCTTTTTCTAGGCACATGAACACCAACTTCCCTGTCGCGGGCGTGCTGGCGGTCGGGCAGCAGCACTACGGGTCGGCGCAGCTCAATATCAAATCAGAGAAGCGCAAAGCCCGATCGCACATTGTTGCCCCACCAGGCTTTGCCACGGTAATCTATGAGTTCTTGCAAAAGATCAGAGTATGGCAAGGGCTTCTGGTGAATTATTCACTGGCTAGTAATCTCTTTCCACGCTGGGGCATATAGACTCCTTTGGAACATTTTCTTCCTATATTATTTTCCCTCGATATAGTTTCTAAACAATTTTCCACCTTTTATGAATAGGGCCGCACTCCGTTTGTAGTGACTTCCGAATCGCCGGGGCCCTCCGAATACAAGTATCAGCCCGACCCTGCTTTTGTGCATCCTAGTGAATGGGGCGGGCTGCAGAACAAGTTGCCACTCTTACCTCCTGCTTCGCCGAAAGATCGTTCCGTTAAATTTCCTGAAAGCGGAGGCTCCTCCGCCAGCAACCGCAGTCTGAAAAGCCAGTCGCGCGATCGGAAGGCAGAGCAGAACTCGAAAAAGAGTAAAGCAGCTAATGAGGCAAGAGTTGTGGCGAAGAAGGGCTCTCCTCCGAAAAGCCAAGATGGTGACACGCCAGCCTCTCTAGAGCAAAGTTCATCCGTGAGCGGAGAAGACGGGAGGGCTGTAACAGACACAGGAGGTGAAGGCACAGCAGCAAGTGATTTGAGAGAAGTGGCAAACGGCAACCAGCAGCCTAGCAAAGCAGACGCAGTCGAAGTAAAGGCCAAAAGTAACGAAGTTGAGCCTCTCAACCAGACGCAAAGCACGGCGAATGCCAATGACAAACAAGTCACGCAAGTGCAAGCGCAAGCCGATGACGTGGAGGACGAAGACGATGAAGAAGACGACAACGGGTGGAGCGGTGACGAGTCCTCCGAAGACGAAGGCGGCGCGAAACAGAAAGGCAATGACGGTGGCAGTGGCAGTGGTGCTATGCCGGGGATGTCCGCCCAGACGTGGTCCCTGCAAGAATTGGAGAAAATGTGGCTGCAGTACGACAACAACAACAGTGGGCAGATCTCGTTTGCGGAAATTGAAGAAGTGGTCGTGGAGCAATACCCCGAATTCGACAACAAGGAGGTAATTCATCATTTTCGGAATGCATAATGAAGAGGGCAAGAGCAGACAGACTCTCGCGCATTCTTGCTTTCCTGTCCGCAACACTTGCTTTGGCATGCTGCGTCTACTGTCGATGATTCGTTCATCCCCTCCTTCTTTCTTTCTCATGACTCTCTCGCAGGTCCTCATGCGGGCGTACAAGTTTGCGGACGAGGACAACAGCGGCCTCATCACCAAGGGCGAGTTTGTGACCTTGCTGCGCGCTTTGACCTTCTTTCAGAACTTGTGGACGGTGAGTGGTGTGAGCCTGAGCAATCCTCTGGCTTTTTCTGTCTTTCGCTCCTGCGCCCACGAGAGATGTGAAGAAGTGGAGCCTTTGTGTGCGCCCTTTTATCTTCAAACATACTCCCTGCGCAATCCTCTGAATGCCTCTGCCCTACTCGTCTACATCAGGTGTTCAGCGAGATCGATGTCGACGGAGATGAGTCGATGAGCTTGGATGAATTCATTGTGAACCGTCATTTACTGGGGTTGAAAACCTTGAACCTTGAGGAGGCTACAGAGCTGTTCCACCAAATTGACGACGATCATTCTGGCAACGTAAGAGAGTGAATAGACTGGTTGTGTATGCTTTGATGTGTTCTCATCTGTGTGATGTTAATCGTGTGTGTGTGGATCTGTAGAGATACGATGAAGAGTGAATCTCAACCAAATTCAAGCAATAAACAGTAGAAAAAATTGAAGCTCAATCGTATGCTTCTTTTGTCACGATTACTGCTCCTTCACAGGTGCGTTTCTTCGAGTTGTGCTCTCACTTAGCGCGCAAGAAAGCGCAATCGCAGGACGCCTCCGACGCGCGTGCCGCTGCCCGAGAGGCCAAGAGAAAAGCCAAGGAAGACGCTCTAAAACACAGGGTGGAGGTGCGGAACATGACCTTGCTGGCGAGGCAGCCAGGGTCGCGGGTGCCGATTGCGGCAGTGGGCCGAGACACGACCTTCAAAACGCTGTACTCGGGCTTTACCACGCTGGAAACGGTACTTTCTTACAAGTAGCAGTAATTATACAAGAGAAGTAAAGAATGAGGTGCAGTATATTTTCTTGTTATTTCCAATAAACATAAATTGAGACACCAGAACCGTCACAAAACTATCTTGCTTGTACCATCCGATTGTGTGCTCGCTTTTATAACTCCTCACCTCGTTTCCCCATTCTTTTACCCCCCCCACAAACAGGTAGTGTCACCAGGCCCCGCTTACGACGTTTCCGGCAGTTTCATCAAGAAGCAGTTCAACAAGCAAAAGAAGAGCGGCGCCACTTTCGGGACGGGGCAACGGTTCATGCCGGCTTCCAGAAACGATGGGCCCGGGCCAGGCAAATACAACGGCCGGGAGGTGCGGTCTCTTAGTATGATCATACATGACGCGTGCGTTTTTTTTACTTGTATTCGTGTGTGAGCGTAATGGTGTGCCTTTAATCTTGTGCTTGCGACACCTTACCATCCTTACTACTGGCCCTGGAGTAGCACCGTCGCCTGAAATCTTATTGATCGTAGCCTTCTGATGGTATTTTCTCCTCATTTTCATATCTCCGCCATGTTATTATGTAAACGCACGCAGGCGAATTACGACCTCGCGAAAAACGAACGCGACGGCGGAGCAGCCAAGCTCCTCACCAGCGAAGCTCGGACCATGCTGAGCGACAACGCCAGGCGCACTTGGGGTGCCTCCAAACACCACAACGGCGCGTTCTTCCCCCCCGATGCAGACTACTTCACGCGGCCGAGTCCGCACGCTTCCTGCGCCAATCCCGTGTCGTCCCTGAAGAGCGCGCGAAGCCCACATGTGCACGGATTTGCCAAAGCAACTCGGCCTGCCAATGCCCCAGTGGCCGTGGAAGCAATGAGTGAGGAGGAGAAGAAGAAACGCAAGGAAGAGGCAGCGGCTGCAGCAGCGATCGCAAGCAAACCACAGGTATTCGTTTCATCACTTTTCTTCCCTTTCTAGCTTTCTGTTTATTTTCTTTCTTCTTCTTTTTCTTCTTTTTCTGGCGCCTTTTCAGACTACCATCATAACAACTTTTTTTTTTTTCAAACTTTCGCACTTTTGTTGAGATTTGTTTTTTTGCTCTATTTTCTGTGTCCACTATCTCAGAGCAACCCGGACGGCTCCATCGCATCCCCCTTCCAAAACGACCCCCCCTGGCCTTCTCATGTGCTCAGCACCCAGCCTACAGCGCCCTCGTCGTCCTTTGGGAGCGGCCCTCGGCTAGGCGACCGGGATTTGGGGGGCCGCGGCGGGGGTTTAGCGGGTGCTCTAGGGCCCGGCCCACAGGCCTATGACACGGTAATGGGGGGGTTCTCATTTTAGAAACGATTACGATTGACAAATGATGCTTGTATTAGGGGGGTTTGTAGTTGTGGGGATTGTTGTAGTGTTGGGGATTATTGTGGTGGTGGTGGTGGTGGTGGTGGTATCGTTATCTGTGAATCTCCAATGCATAATACCCTGACTCCTTCTCCATAATTGTATCTGATCGTGGTTCCTCCTGACACACACGTACACACCCACACACACACACAGGTGCAAGGCTCTTTGAGTTCCGTGGGAGTGAGCACTGCGCAGCGCCTGCCAGGCCACGGCGCCCCCGCCTTCAGTTTTGGCGGGAACCAGATTGCGCGGAACTCGATGCCAGTGATCAACGCTCGCCACGGGATCGTGTATGGCCCCGCCGCGCGCGTGCCCTACGCCAGCGAGGCCGAGGCCGCCAGTGCCGCGCTGCGAGGATTGGGCTACGTCAGTTCTGCTAACGCCACCCCCGGAGTGGGGGCCTACAACATCGACCTGGGGGCAGCGCTGGATGCGGTCTTGGCCAATGGACGACGAGCTCGGCAATTTCCAAACTCATCAACTTCTGCAACTTCGACTTCTGCTGCAGCGATGGGACGAGCTACCACTGCTGCTGCTGCTGGTGCTGCGGAAAATGGCAGTGGCGCCCCGTTCCTGCACGACTCCCAGCGCTTCACTCCATTAGCCGTGCAACAAGGCCGCGTAGCTCCTGCGATGAGCTTTGCGGTTACAGGGCGCACTGATTTCAGCAAGCTCTTTCCGGGAGGTGAATCCTTCATGCCCAAAGGAGCTTTCACGCCCAACACGCCCGGTCACTTCTACAAGCCTTTTCCTGCGCCTCTCGCGAATTCTGCTCCTGGCGCAATCTCTCCCGGCGCCTTCAGTTTCGGTGGCAATGGCGTGGATCGCAGCAGCAGCAGTCACGTGGCCAATAATACCGACGCGTTTCCCGACGCGCGGTTTAGCATTTTGGACTCAATCGCGGGAGAGCAGCCCAAAGCCAGCCCCTATGCCTCCGTGCCCGTGTATTCCATGCCCAAAGCCACTCGCACCGACTCTGCGGTGGGGGGTTTACGTACCAACGCGCATGCCGTACAGGGAGACAACAGCGGGAGCGCGGCCCGGCTGGAGAACGAGGCCATCTACGCCGACTACCGAGGGGGTTCGAAGCAGGCGGCGCTCTTGCAGACCCGCGAGAGGGCGGCGGCGGCGGCCAAGCGAGCGGCGGACGAAGCCGAGGGTCTGCGGAAAGCGGCGCCACCTTTGCCGAGGTTTGCTACTGCTCGAGACCGCTTCGGCGGTGAAAGTCATGGTGATAAAGCGCAAGATCCGAACTCTTCTTCTTCTGTGACTCTGTCGTCGCCATTGCCACCCTCCCCGTCGTCTACGCTTCAAGGAGGAGGAGGACATGAGATGACCATGAAGCACACATCCCGATCTCCAGCCTCTCCATCGTCAGCTCCGTCGCCAACCCCCGGAAGTGGTTACTTTGGAGCCGAAGTGCCCGACCGTCTGTGGCCTCGCGAGTCCCCCGGTCCTGCGGCGCATGATCCACTGGGAGCTTTGGAAGCGCTGGAGTTGGGTGGGGTGCCCTCAAGACAACGCGGCGTGAAGCTCACCTTAGCGAAGCGGTTTGCGCCTCAGACGCGCTTGGATGGGTCCATCGTCGAACACCCCTACGAAAAGATGCACGCCGACGAAGTGGAAAGCAAAAACGAAGCCAAGAGGCGCCGCAACCAGCAGAAAGTGATGGCGGCGAGTGCCGCTGCCAATGGAAGTACAAATGGATCTGCCACGCACAACAAGACCAACAAGAACACCAAGAACAGCACTACCATGAAGGCGTCTACTACTAAGGGCAGTACCAGCGGCGCAGGAGGCGCCAACACGAAAGTAGGCAGTGCCAACTTTCAGGCTAGGCAACAGCAGAAATCACAGGCCGTTGCGCGAAACTGACCCATGTCCTCTCTGAGGTGTTATGCATTTCGCTGTTGTGCACTGTGCGTCTCGTGTTACATGCGCAGGAGTAGCACGCAAGCAATTAGGAACATTTCCGTTGAAGTGCACTAATTTACCTTTTTCTTTATCGCCGAATTCCCGTGTAAAATACAGTTCTGAGCTCAAAGCCATCAATGGTTTAGAAACTGGGCCTCGTACTTTACACTCCGCCTATATGCGCCAATTTTTGAGGTGCTTCCGCTCTCCTCCACCTCAACCTCGCACCTTACACGCAACGTTACTGCACGCAACTCACAACCTTCACCACCGTTCCAAGATTATCATCAGTTATAAGGATTATAATGACTAATACAACCCCGTTGACTGACTCCGAGGTAAAGTCTAAAATGTTTCAGAAATATTGCATCCTGCCATAGAGCCACAGCAAATGGGAGGAGCGAGCGCACATGGGCCGAGGCTACCACTGAAATTTTGAATCGCTTAAGCTTTCAAGCGCACTGCGAATGAAAATTAAGTCGACGACAACGTTGACAGGGAATCCTGGCGGTATTCCGTCCACCGTGTGGAATAGGTCGGCAGATGGGATAATGAGTGTTTTTACTCCATCTCCACCGCCAGCCTCTTCGGGAGTAATCCAGGAGCTGCCAATGTCGAGATGCTCTTCGGCACAATCGGGGCATGCAGGTGTCCCTGCTGGTGGGACCACGAGCTGATACACATCTTCGGGTGGGTTGGCTCCAATCGTCGTGCGAGCGTAGTGCCACACGAGCACGGGGCGTTCACCGGGACCGACTCCGTGGTGGCCCCTCGCGCCGTACCCTTCGGGCCGTACCCAAACAGCAATGACATGCCGTACTTCGTTGAAGGTTTCAAACCACCAGTTCACCTTGCTCCGCAAGTGACGAGTGGACTCCGAGTAAGCAACCTCAAAGACCAGCGTGGGGATGGCTGTCGCATGCACAACTGACAGTAGAAAACGATTATTGCAGCGAAATGTGTGCAGTTGGGTTGGCGAATGCATTGGTTGAACTGTGATTACCGTTGCCAGAAACGTCACTTCTTGGGCTGTTTTGAGGGCGGAACCCGCCATCGGCTTCAGAGGAGCGAGCTCCACCAGTACATCGCGTTGTGTTGCGTGGACACAATGGTTCGGCTAATTGAGGGGCTGGGCGTATTTATGTCGATGAAGCTACTGACGGCTCGCAGAAGTGCTCCCGCTGCTACCTCGTGTGGCTCGTTAGGCAATCTGACAAGAACGATGTCTCCAACTTCAGAAGATGCATCACCCGACGCGCGCCACTCCATACCTCTCGCGAAGTCGTCATCCTCGTGATCGAAAGAAGCAAGAAACTGTTCTCGACTTACGTCGGAAACCAGAGTGAGTTCGCCTTCAGTCAAAAGTGTACCCTTTTCTCGCTCGTCCAAGGGCATATTCCAGAATTTCCGAACAAAATGTTTCCATTCGGTCGAGTCTGGGGACGACGGCAGCCCATCATTGAGCGGCAACACAGCTAGTCGTGGTATCTCAAGCAACGATTGTTGAGCTTGATAGACTTTATTGTTCGTCAAAGTTGGCTCGTGGGGACGATTTTGTGGCCCAATTACTTCTAGTAGAAAGAGGAAAACTGAGACATCAGTTCTAAGTGGATTGGAGTGGTCGACAAGAAGTTAGCAGGTGATTTTCATTAGAATGTACCCCGTGCTTTCACTCACTGCTCCCTTTTTGCCTCCATATATATTGGTATCTCCACCGCATAGACTTGCTATTGCCGTTTGACTACCAAGGGCGCTCCTGTGTTGCCTACTATCGTAAAAGCAATGCCGGAATTACTTCGACTTGTGCACGAGCAAGCATAGCACGCACCAACCTAAGGAAACTTTTTTTTTAAATATTACGTTAGCGCGATACTCGTTGTAAGCTTGTAACTACAGTACAGTACTTGTAACCGTCAACCCTAGGATGAAAGAAAGGAACAAAATGTGGAGCAACGCATTAGCCTGTAGCTTTTCATCAACTCAGTAACAATCAGAGAAAGCGGGGCATCATTCTAGAATCGAGCGAGAAGCAACTTCTAGTTCGCCATCATCCCAAGCTATTAGTACTTCATAGATCGAGTAGCACCGCCCACGTTTCAAGATGTTTACCGAGAAAGTCAACAAGTTCTCAGACAAATTGAACAAAGCACCGGTCACTGTTGATGCGCCTCGAGAAGAGACACGCCCTGCCTGGCAAGCTGCAGCTTTCGCTAGTGGCTACCGGAAACAGGTGCTTGTGCTTGAGGCATTTCTTCAAGATACTGCCCTAGCTGCTAGATTCTTGTTCGCCCCTAGAGTCATCACACGTTCTAAACCTTTGCCAATCTAATCCAATCCAATCCAATCTCACTTGTTTTCTTTCCCACAGCGCGATGGTGGCCCGAACTTTGAGGGAGCTGGGTTGTACGGGTTCGACTCTGGTACTCTCGAGCTCATGCGCGATTCTTCGTTGTCATTGCCGAGTGCTGCCGAAATGTCTTCCTCCTCTTCTGCAAACCGCGCTCGCAGTGCACACCGTGACGATTGGTACGGTTATCGATTCGGGTGTGTCAACTACGAGGAAGCTGGAGGCAACCGCTGCTCTGTTAATGACGGCAAACTCAAAGATGGGGCACAGGGGCACGCTATTGCCAGAGTTACACATACGCAACAAGATGGCGATACAGGAGGAGAAGGCACAGTGCCTCCTAGTAAGTCAAAGTCTTTCTCCTCATCGTTTCAGAGGCCGGGTTACGAACCCAAATGGGCGCTGCCTCGACCAACTACCATGAGCCGCGCGCAATTTGGCTACGTTTGGGCGAAAGCGCCGGAAAGGTGTGTGTGAGTGCGATGTTGAGCTTGACGAGGATACTGTAGAATGATTACGTTTTGATTTTGTCTGCTTGTACCTATTCCTAAGCATTTTGGGTTTCATCTGTGCATTATCATCTCTAGAGGCTCTTTTTTTTTTTTCGGCTTTCTTTGATGCTTTCAAATGCTTCGCTCTCTCCTTTTGTATCGGGTACGAAATACCACTCCCGTAGGTTTATGCTGTGGACGGACCTTTGGGCGGCGGTTCGTGACGCTGGCACTAGCCCCACGGGGAGCTGCGGCGGTGGGGACGAAGATGTGATGAGGCCGGCCACTAGGGGACACCTCCACCACCATAAGACCTCAACAACGAAACAAGAGCGCATGGAAGCGAGGTGCTTCGCGGCTTTGCAACGATTTGCCGCCCAAGGAGGCCGTGACCCGTGGAACAACTCATTCAATTCCCGGTAATTGTACATAGTAGTGGGTTCGGGTATGATGTTGCTACTGAGCCAGAATGATTACGTTGAATAAAGAAATTCTAGCGACGTGCATAGAGTCCATCAACGCGTGACTCTGGATTCTCGTCTGATTCTTTTTATCGTGCTCGCCTCTAATGTTTGCCCCCCCCCCCATCATAATAACTTCCCCTACACAGCTACGAAGACGCCACCACCGTTGAAGTGGGCATTGCGGAAGAGCCCGGCCGCACCATCGTGTTCGAGAGTGGCGCGGGCGTGACCGGCAAT
>Ga0307982_1002505_pt1 | contig 14803 bp, 13 predicted proteins | sample OrgLakmetagen989_FD_201847 | JGI IMG/M metagenome (GOLD analysis project Ga0307982, IMG submission 201847) | Saline water microbial communities from Organic Lake, Antarctica - #989 | ecosystem: Environmental > Aquatic > Non-marine Saline and Alkaline > Saline | place: Antarctica: Organic Lake...
TCTGCTGCCTCTTCTGCTCCATTCAAGTCTTCGTACGTCCAGTTGCCACTTTCGAGTCCTTCTTTGTTTCGTTGGTCACCGCTGCCGCTCACCACGATGCCACCGCAGTCGGCTACAAGCGGGCAAACTACATGTAGCAACAACTTTGGACCGCTGTCTTTCTTTTCTTTGGCTGCTGCGCTATTGAATGAATTTTCTTCGTCTTTCCCTTCGCTTTTGCCTTCGCCCTTCGTACTGCCCCGAGGAGCTCTCTGACGGCCTCCGCCTTTCTCACTGCCTTGCAGCTGCGCGGAGGCATGAGCCCGAATTACTTTCTGCAGCCGCTGGTGCTCGCTCTCCACTTGCGCGTAGTCGAGTTCCCCGAAAGCAGAAGGCGCCACTACCATGGAGGTTGGCGGGTCGGTACCGAGGTAGTTCAACGACAAGAGGCCGTCCTCATCTAAACTCACGATCAATCCCCTCGCGCCTCGGCTTTCCTTGGTACGTCTATTTTCGCCTCCAGTAGCAGCCGCAGCGGCAGCTGGGGCGGTACTATCACCACTGCTCTTGGACTCACTCTCCATGGGAGAATCAAGCTCGTCTTGGGGATTTGAGACGCCATCGTCGACATCCTGAGGTGTGCCGCTGGCAGTTGTGCCAAAAGAAGCAACCGCCAAGCACACTGGCGAAGAGTCAGTTTGGGCTGACCACACCAGCGCCCCCATCCCCGCTCGCGTGCTACTCCTGGCATTAGTAGCAGCTCGTGCGCCTCCTGGTTGTGCCGCAGGTTTAGGGTGCTGATCGCCGCCGGCCCACACCAGGAGCTGCTTGTCAAAGGTCGCCATCAAGACATTGTGTCCCTGCAACGGGAGGTCGCCCAAAGCGCCACTCGGGTGCGTGCCACCGCTGCACGGCTCCAGGGCACCACCGCGCGCGTATAGGCACAGGGTGGAGGGCGGCGACGCCAATCTGCGCTGGGCTCGAACGCGCCCGTCGAGGTCCCGCAGGGCAAAGAGCGTCTTTTCGCCCAACGCCAGCACGTCGAGCGAGGAGGCAGAACACGGGCTAGAGACGCGCCCCAACTGGGGAAGCAGTTTTCGGATGCACGAATGAGTGGCGCGCAGCGCGAAAGAAGTGCCAGGAAGAAAGCAGGCAGTCAACCACAAGAAGCAAAACAGGTGCTGGGTCAACTCCGGATTTTGTGCATCAGAGCGAGGTATCAGGGATACAGAAACGAGAGGTGCAATCAGTAGCTATATGCCCACGTGCGCGCACAAACGATCACAGCATATCACAAGGTGTCAGCAGCCATGCGAACCTTGATTTCAAGAATTTGCTCGCCCAATTCGACTGTCCAATCGGCGCGAAGCCGTTTGCCCTCGCCACTTTTCTTGGTGCCCTTCATAAGCCCGTTCAAATACTCGTCTTTGCTGCTGCTACTACTGCTCGAGCTGCCAGTGTTCGCACTGCGATTACTGCCACTGTCACCAGTACTGTCGAGAAGGTCGTTTAATTTTGTTCCGGGTGCACCTTGTGTCGACGCAGATCGCGTAACGTCCAATACATCGTCTGCTGTAGCCTCAGCTAGAGCTCGGTACTGATAACATTCTACGGTACCCGCAGCAGTAGCCGTCAAGAATGAGTCCGTTTTGGGCACGTAGCACAGAGGGCCAGGCAGCAAGAATTTGGCGCTCGGCAGTCGGCGGCTGAAGGCATGGGCACCGTGCTCGAACACAGCGAGCTGGCATCAGAGGAGCAGTGAGGAGCAAACAGAATCACATTAAGGACAACTTCGAACAACAACATGACTGCACATCGTGAGTAGAGAAGTCAATCAGGAGATTTAGATACTTAATGTATTCAAAATGCGGCAGGTCTATTACGGAACGAACCTGGCCGTCCATCGACTGCACGCACAAGCCGTCGCCGCCGTCGGAACTCACGCCTCCGAAGGGCCCACAGCACATGTTGGCCGCTGAAAACGACGCAGCACTGTTTAGTGCATAGGAATGCAACAGCTCTAACTCGAGCGGCCCGCCGCTCCTGACGCTCCGGCTGTTCAGGTCAATGTCTTTGCTGCTGGCTGCTGCTGGATGCACGGTGTAGACTAGCAAGCGGCGAGGGTGCAGCACAGCCAAAGCGAGCTGACTGGTATCGTGAGGCACGAATCGACCACAGGCAAGCTGCAAAATCGGTAAGCCTAGGTTGACTTCAAGCACGAGCGCGTCCCTGGCTTCTTGATCTTGGTGCACTGGGCAATGAATGCGCACCTGCCCCTGTAAGGAACCCGTGACCACCTGCAATGAAGTCGTAAGAACATTTGAGGCTACGAATGTGGCACACCAACACAATTTGATACGAGTATTAACATGATATTCATCTAACTCAACCAACCTTGGGTGCATTGTCTTCAGCATTGTCGATATTTGCTACCACCATGCATCCGTGCGCGAACTCTTCCTGCCCTGCTCCAAGCTGGGCGCTGAACCATTGCCGGGCTCGGAACAGTGACATGCGAACTCTAGGAACTAAGGTTGCGAAAAGCTTGTGCTTTTAGTTTTACAAACCTTCGCGAAGTTTGTACCTGTAAATCAAAGCACGTACTTAAATTTATAACAAGGCAGAAGTGCATCCTAGAAGCTACATCCCTTAAGACCCTAGCTAGCTATTAAACATCCAAATCACCTTCACCACAACCTTGGATCTGGTCCACTTTACTGAAGCTCTATTCTGTCCGCTCCACTGCCGCTCTTGCTACTTTGCGTGGTCTGCGCGCTTCGAGCCTTAACTACGTACGGTCCATACTTCCTTCCTTCGGAAATCCAACAAACAAGTGATGAGCAAGTGAGATGAATAGGAGGAATCACTACCAACCTTCTCACCACAACATCTCATCATCAACACGCCGAAATTCTGACACAAAGCAAAGAGGAAGCTAAGTAAGTTACTTCTAAACTTCAAAGGCTACAACCTATCTGTAGTAGGTTGATGTTCGCAAGTAGGAGTAATTTGCTTATCACAAAAGGAGCGCTCATCATGTGCTCAAACAAAGGATTCCTAGCATAGGCTCTGATTCCATGCACTGTTTGCATCGAGGCCGTAGATGTTAAATACTATACTGATTCTGTCAACTACCGGAACACTGTGACAACAACATTTGACAGTACTGAAGACATTTACTCTAGCCTTCGAATAGTGGCTTCGATCCAACAAATCTGAAATTTAGCGCTGCTAGTATGTAAGGGCTTAAGGATGCGAAAGTTTGTCATGATAGTCTGGAGTGTGGCTGTGGGGGCGCCCTCCGGAACTGCGCTCATCTCTTCGGGGCGCCGCGAAGCTCTTGCAGCTGGGGCATCATGTTGGCATTGGCTCTTAGGCACGGGCGGGTTAGGTGTTGCTCCGAACCCACAGTCTGCATCAGTAGAGCCCTACCCTCCTTCGCAAAACTGGCTTGGTGGTATGCACCGCAGTGAGTCTGAGCAGTGGCGGAACGCACCAGCGCCAAGCCGGGCAGGTGCCGAGTTTGCGGCTGTAGAATTAGAAGTTGCTGCCCTAGAGCTGCTTGCGCTTGATGCATGGCTCGCGAGCTACAAGGAATCACCGTACACGCCAGAATCCAAATTTAATACTCTTGAGCCTAATGACATCGAAATCCAGGATGGTGACGGTTCTGGCAACAGGAGAAAATTCGATTTTGAAGTTGCGGCTCGACTTTCGAGCCCTGCACTGCTTGGAGACAGCAATATTTATGGCACCTGGCTCGATATGAACTCTACGAGTCAAGTAGATGCCGATAGAGTTTGGCCTAGGAGTGGGCTGTCGGCAGTTGCGTTGACCCTCGCTCGCGCTGATGGGGTACCCTTGAGCGTGCGACAAGACGTGGGTTGGCCTTGGGGTCTGTGTGGATGGCGGCACTGCGGCCCGCTCGCCGATGCCGAAAAAGCTTTAACCACACTGCGCGCACAAAGCGGCATGCTCACGCCTGGCAGCGACATGCGCTTCTTGGTGGACGTGGCGCGGCGCAGCGTGGATGAAGCCAGAGGAGCCTGTCGAGCTGCGGGCTTAGTGGGTGGGATACCCCCAGGAGCTACTGTCGCTGCAGATGCTGCTCGTTCAACTGATCCTGGAGCCTCAGCTACTCGTGCGACAAAGATTGGCCGAGAAAGCACTACTAGTAGTGCTAAGAATCGTGATCTGCGCGTGGCAGTAGCTGCACGAGCGTACGCTCCTCTGCCCCCTGAACAGCCGTACTTGTCCCTAGAAGCACTCAACGCCGTGCTTGGCAGCGACGAAGCGAGCGCTACGGTGATGGTAGGAGGCTCCAACGAAGCAGCAAGTTTAGCCGCGATGGAGGCCTACGAAGCTGAGATGCTGGCGTCGTTTCAAAGCCGACGCAACCAAGGCGACCACAGTGCCCCTACTTCTGACAGTGAAAATGTTGGTGACGGCGATGAAGAAAGTAGAGCAATATCTTCGGCACAACGCGCTCTTGCGCTGAGGTTGCGTTTGGCTTTTTAGTGAACATTTTGGCCCTCTTACGCCCCTCTGATCCTCTTTTATTCATGAATTTGCGAGAAGTATGACCTAAGGGCAATTAAGAATTAATTCAGAAACGCATTGCCGATGTGGATCCTACTAAATAAAATAAAATTGAAATCCCGAGGGAGCATCAATACCGGTTTCAAATTTCCCGATGGTTTCCGTATAGCATAACCGCAAAAAACGGCTCACCGGGAGCCCTGATTCGTATTTGTTAAGTGAAACTAATAACTAGTAATCACCTTCGTCGGAGTCGGAGGCACTGCCGCCTGAATTGTTGCTTTCTTGCAAATACCTGTTGAACGTATTCTCGTCCCACACTTCTACGTGGGACGGCGTCGCAAAACTTTCTCCGGGCCCTGCCACGATAATGTTGGTTAAACTGCTGACGTTGGTGGTTACGATGGCGCCTGCAGCTCGAGCGATGGCAGTGGCGTTGGCTCGGGTGATCGACAGGGTGCCCTTGAAGACCATGCGACGATTCAAGAAGCGAGGCGACGTTTGCCCAGCGGAGGACGAAGAAGATGAAAGCGCTTGAGGAGCGCTTGAGGGGTCCACAAAAGTGCCGTTCCAGCTCGGCCATTGCTTGATTTGCTTGGCGAACCACCCGCATTTTGGACAAGCGTTGTTGATGGCCCCGTTACCATGTGCTTCTCCGTGATGGGACGATAAGTCTGGGTCCATGATATCAACATCAATCAAGAATGAGGATAAAATCGAGGAAGAGGTGAAGACAGGCGCCATTCGCTTCGTGGAAGCAATGCACAGAGTAAACGCAAGCTTTCGTCAACACAATATCCATAATCCAATATTTGGTGCAAACGTCACAGCAAGCACGAAGATTCAAACCCAATACTGCAGTTGTAAGTCATTTAACGCAACAATTGCACCCACACCCCCACGCTCCCCCACGCGCTAACCGGAACAAGCGAAGTGGTCGATGGGCCCAAACGAGCACTGCTTGCACATGTACGCCGAGTAAGTTCCGTCGGCTTTGCGGTACAAGTTCCGGATTTGCTCTTGCTCCACCGCGGCGAGGGCCCCGCTGTTGGCTTTCACCTTGGCCAGGGCGCCCGCGACAGCCTCTTTCCCGACCACAAAGTCCCGCGCCTTTTGGTATAATCGTAAATGTTCATACCGTACGTATATTTGCATAGACCATATATATATATATGTGCGCATACATTTATATATGTAGGTAAAGAAGAGAGATAGATGAGAGAGACACACGCACACATGTATACACACAAATTTAACACTCCTTTTTTTTCGCCACTGATGTATGTATACTGCATTTCAGGAAAAGAAGCATTCTCACCTGCAAATACTTTTCGTAGATGGCGTCAGGCACAACCATGGCGATGAGTTTGTTGGCAAACGCGCAGCTGTCGCAGCTCGCAGCGGCCGCCGAGGCCTGAACGCATAAGATGCGCCCGCCTCGCTGTATCACGGCTCCAGGGTGGTTCACCTGTTTCCGAACAATACGACCGGAGGACACCACACGAATCGTGTAAGCAGCGGTGATAGGTGGTCAGCAGCAAACACATCAAATGACTACTAGAGAACAGCCACTCTCTTTGGCCTATATACCCATCGTAACTTACGATACTAGTGAAGTAAAAGGTGACGAGGGAAACAGGGGGGGGATAATCACTTTCTCTCTCTCTCTTCCTCTCTCTTACCGTGTCGGATTCTGACTCGACGTAAGATGTGAAGCATTCGCTGCACAAAAAGTGGTTATTGTCGCACGCCACGCCTACGCTACCGTCCGCATGGTCCGTGCAGTAGCAAATGTTGCACAATTGGCCGTCTGCCGATATTGGTGCTTTCATGCTGCTGCTGCTGCTTGAAACTGCACTTTGAGATGCCTCTGCGCCTCCTGCTGCTCCTCCTGTCGTTGGCTGCCCGCAACTGGCTCCACTAGCTGACGAGGAGGTCGCAGCAGCAGTACTGGGGAAGTAAACAGTGAGGTCGTCACAGAAGGCCGTGTGGCCGCGGCCGATGGCAATGTCTCGTGGGGTTTGCGTCGCATCTACGTCGCGCGTTTCAATCTCATGATTGACCCCTTGAGGGTGGGCGGCCACTAGAGCAGCCAAAGCGCTGCACTCTCCCCAGTAAGCAATCTAAGCACACGAGGATCAAAGTAGGCGTTCAAGAGGTTTTTGTTTGAGGAGCGGATAAAAAGAAAAGAGTGGTCTATGAAGAAGCAGAGGCATCAAGTCGGAACAATGTTTATTCTATGCATGGATGGATGTGATTGCAAAGCATTCCTAGAATACAATGAGGTGGTGATCAATTGCACCATCGGCACACGTCGATCTCATAGGTCTTCAAACCTGGTGTAAGACGCCCCATTTGCGGCCAGCAGGCACTTCGTTCAGAGCCGTTAAATTCGTGGCCACATCACCACCGCATTTTGAGGACAGGAGCGCATTAAACTGCGGCCAATCGCTACCGTCTCGCGCGAGAGTTGTTAAAGATTGTACAATATAGCGACTGGTGGCCAACTGCAGAGCAGCCACGAATTCTTCAGAGACGCCTTCTTCGGCCGCTACTTGAAGGGCCGTCGTTCCTTGCTTCGTGAGGAGGGTGACGTCGACGCGGGGATGGGCAGCGAGGAGGGCTTCCAAAGCTGGAAGGTGGCCATGGTAGGCAATCTAAAAATAGGTCAATCGATATTATAGCGATATGAAGACATCAACTATCAAGACAGCCATCAAAATGCAGGTGTTGAAAAAAAAAAAACACACACACACATACACACCTCAGCTTTTGGCTTTTATATAAAAGAGCTCACAACCCACCAAGTTCAATCAAATCTGACCTGATGAACGACACCAAACGCACGCCCTGGTGGTAAAGTATTGAAATCTTCGAAGGATAGCTGCGACTGCGACTCTAGGAGCTTCTCAAATTGCGCCCACCTTCCATCCTTCGCCGCCTGAAGTACACCTGATAACAGTACGAACGAACAGAAAAAGATCGTATTTAAAAAAGGGGCGTGAAAGAAATCGTGTCCTAGTCCTAGTCGACCAAATATAAAAAATAAGTCATAATGCATGCATTCAACCTGAAGAGTCCATCGGATGTGCATCGCCAGCGCTCTCTGCTTTGCGCTTCTTTGGAGGCATCGTGATGTCTATATAACGAATATTTGATAGAAAGGTGGAAAGAGCGGAAAGCAGAAAGAAAGAAATTTCTGCTCTTAAATTTTGACCAATCCGCAATTCCTTCATTTTTTTTTCACATCCGAAGCTTGTCTCTCTTTGAGGTGGTGAAGAACTGAACTATCATCGGGCTATCCGCCGACGTCCGCCCTCTTCTGTCGCTGCATCTAGCTTTGTCTGGCTAAGACCGGCTGAAATCAGTGCTAACATCTGAAGCACTTTGCCAGTGAGCACTATGAAATCATCGACTAATTCTCCGTCGAAAAGGAGATCTTCGTTTGCCTTTTTGAAAGGGAAGCCCTCACCCTCAAAGGTATCTCATAACTCAACCCCTCTAGCTTTGATAGCATTCAACAACACTTGATGGTATACAAATCAACAATATAAATAGATAAATATCAGTCATCATGCACTAGCCTCTAAGCACCAGTATATACTACGGTGGTAACCTGAGTGCTAACTAATTTGCTAATCCACGAAATTCGTTCTCTTAAAACCACACGTACACAGACCGAGGCTTCTCCGGTGATTGACAAAATTGCAACCAAAGCGCTTTCAAGCGCTCTTCTCGATGGCGACGAAGTCAAAGCTTTATCGGCCTACACAAGCGTAGACAAAACTACCGGCATCTCGCTTGACGTCGAACTGCACCCATCATTGCCACTCGCGGGCTTGGCAGGAAATGATGCAGGCCATACGCCATTACACTTAGCGGCTGCAGGTTGCATGCCAAACATCTTGGTAGGTTGTCCTAAGTTTCGCACACTTATCATCATTGTTATTTTCCTGGGCAGCAACATAAGTTTGTGTGAGGGAGGTGGGGGGGTAGAGTCTTAGCTATCCTCTATGGAATGTTTATGCATCGTCGTGCTCGGTCGCTTCCGCAATCTCTGCAATATTAGTTCACCGCGAGCTAATAGCCCAATCTCCTCCTTTTGACACCCAGGCCTCCTTCATGGAACATGGTGGGTCTCCCAACACGCTCAATGCTCTGAACCAAACCTCTTTGCACGCCGCATGCGGCGGCCTGCGAGTCGACCGCACGGATGGATTGGTCGGCCGAGCTCTGCAGAGCTTGTGGGGACGAGTGGTGAAACGCGGCAGCAGTGGCAGTAGCAATGGCGGTGTTAGTGCTACCCTAGGCAATTCTACAAGAGCGCGCGCTCGTGCGGAGTGCGTGGGTCGGCTCCTGGCTTGGCGTGGTTTAGAAATTGACGGTGACTCTGAGCGCCCCGCGGTAAACGCTGTGGATCGCTTCGGCAATACCGCTTTGCACTACGCTTGCCGCCTCCACAGCAGCAGCAGCAGCAACGAGGCAACCAGTGGTGGGGTGACTGATTGCGAGATGGTAAGTTCAAGACGACAAGGGACAGAGGTGCTGGTGCAGCAATTGCTGGGCCGCGGAGCGCTTTTAACGCTGGTCAACGGAGAAGGAGAAACCGCTGTAGACTGTGCAGGCCGCGGTGCTTCTTCACAAGACGTGCAGGCAGAAAGTGGAGGCGCCTCGTCGTCGTTAAGGCAGCCTGTGTCCCGGCTTCGGCGCCTATCTTTGAGCCCAGGAAAACTTCAAGATGCTGCGAATTCGAGCGCGGTTGCTGTGGATGGCTCCGGAAACGAGGACGGAAACTCGATTAGCGCTGAGTCAGCAGCAGCGGCAGGAGAGGCAGAAGCGTTGGTAGATGCGCTAGAGGCCCTCGTGGTGTTTGCCGTCGATTTACGGGAGCCGGAATTGCGGCCCAACTTACTGCAGGAACTGCACGAGCAGCAAATGCAGCACCGCATGCAAGGAGGCGGTAGCAACAGCAGCAGCAGCAGCAGCAGCAACGCAGGCGGTGCAGCAAGCAATGAGAGCAGTGGCAGCGGGGTTGACAGTGGCATTGGTGTGCATGGAGATGACGGGTGGGGTGCCTTGCGGTCGAGCGACGAAGTGCTGGCCTGGGCGCGCAATGCCGCTGCGTCGGCACGTGCAGCGCTACAGCAAGAAGGGCTCATCCACTGCACCACTGCTGGGGCGGAATTACTGCTCGTAGCCTGCGCGTGGGATCTGGACGACCTCCTGATGCGCTTCTTTTCTGGCGGCAGCCCTGACAGTAGCAGTAGCCCACGCGACAATTCTGCCGCTGAAGAGAACCATGAATACAATGATGATGATGACAATAGCAGCAGAGGGATTCTTGCAGCAAGGCAAGAGCTTTTAGCAGCTGCTGGCTTAAGTGACGCGGCCTTGGCGCATACTGTATTAGGGCTTCTTACCGGTCATGTACAAACCAATGGAGCAGCAGCACCAGCTGTCAAAGTAAGCGTGGGCGCGAGAGTGTTGGTGGATGTTAGCGGCGTATCAAATGGCGAGGAGACTGGTGATAGCCTCAACAACAAAGATACTTCAGAGCCGGTGAATCCAGATGTTGCGAGCGAAGGGAATCACACCTCCTCGAAAAATGCAAGCAATAGCGGAGCGCAATGGATGGCTGGTTCGGTAGTTGAGGTTGTTGAAGACGTCGTGTTAGTGCACGTAGATGACCTCGGCGCTGACGTTGATGTTCCTTTCACCCGCCTTCGTGTTTTGCTGCCGTTAACCACCGAGGATGATCTATCACCACCAACAACAACTGCCACCTCTTCTGCTTCTTCAGCTGCGTTGCCTTCAAATTCAGCCGCCCTTCTTACCCAGGGCGTAGCAGGAAAGCCTTGCACTCTCGTCTGTGCAATTTGTGGCGATGAAGCTCCAGTACCTCAGCACAGCCCTTCCAGCAGCAGACATGCTGGTGATTGCCTTGGCGACGGCAGCAGTGGTGGATACGGCGGGAAGAGTATCCAAGCGACTGCTCCTCAAGTTGCTGCAGAGACTGCACTTTTTTTGGTGCCCAACGAGGGGTGCGCCCACGCTTTCTGCGCCGACTGTTGGCTAGGCCACTTGAGAGTGCAGCTGCGAGAAGGGGCGGGGGCCGAGCCGAAGTGCGCTGCTCCTCGCTGCCCCATGCCAGTGGGTGAAGGGGTGGCGGCACGCGCGCTCCGGAGCTTGAATCCGCGGGAGATGGTAGGCGTAATTGCAGCTGTCAGCACTGGTGCTGCTGCAGACATTGACCAAAAGGCATTGAACTCCATCAGCAATAACACCATCAGTAGCAGCGCTCCTGGCAGCCCTTCTTCTTTTGAAAGCGAAGAAGCTCGCGCCCTGTATACACGGTGGTGCGACGTGCGAGCGTCGTCGATTGTGGAGCGCGCCACGTGCTTGACCTTTTGTCCTTCCAATGCGTGCTCAGCGGCTGTGCTCCGATTGCCCACTGCTGCTACTAAGCGTGAATCAAACACTAGCAGTAGCAGTACTCATCTATCTCGCGAGAATCAACGCAAAGGAGCAAGACAACGGCGCTTGCGAGGAGGCCATTTCAGTACCACCTCAACCAATCAAAGCAAGGCAAATGAGGCTGAGGAGGCGGAAGAAGAGACGCCACCAGAGCCAGCACCAGCGCTTGACGCGTGTTGTTTGGCGTGCCATAAAGCTCCTTGGTGCTGGACCTGTGGGTCTCAAGACGCGCACGCGCCGTGCCCCTGCAAAGAATGGGAAGAGTGGGCCCAGCAAGTGCGCGAGCACGTCATAGCCGCGCAGAAAGCCCTCGGGGAAGACGCTAGTAGCAGCGATGCTACCACTGACGGTGGCGGTGGAGGTTTCGAGTCGATAGGTGGCGGTGACGCCCGCGACTTAGGCAACCTGCTGTGGCTAGCCGCTAACACCAAGAAGTGCCCGCAGTGCAAGGCGTTCATCGAGAAGGACGACGGGTGCAACCACATGGCCTGCAAGCGGTGCCGCCACGACTTCTGCTGGATCTGCATGCAGCCGTGGCGCGAGCACTCCAACAAAACCGGGGGCTACTACAAGTGCAATCGGTTCGTCGAGGACGGCGACGGAGCGAGTGAGGGCGGCAGCGGCAGTGGCAGCGGTGCTGGTGCTAACAGTAATACCGAAGGCGTGAATGCTCCGAACGACACTGAGAATCGCGGCCACGGGAGTGCGGCGGAGGAAGCAAGACGCGCGAACGAAGAAGCCAAGAAAGCGGGGCGGTTCATTCACCACTACACGCGTTTCGCCGCTCAAGTGGGTTCTAATTGAGAGTAAAAGACAATTAAAGAGGGATGGAAGGGAGCGACAATAATTGGAGAGTTTGACCAAAGGATATTAGATTAATATCCCTTGTTCAAACGAAGGAGGTGGTGCTTGTGCAGCCTCATCATCTCAAAGTTTGAGTACAGCATGAGTAAGCGCAAACCCTCAACTTTCTGTAGCCTTTTTGAGATTATACTTTGATGTATCACCATCATTGTTCCCTTCTCCATGTGCACACGCGCACAGGGCGAGTCTCACAAGATGGAGCAAGCGCGCGTGCCACGAGCCCTCGCTCGCATTGCCCATTTGCAGTCTTTGGCCTCCTCGGCTGCCGCTCAAGCCACAAGCGCAGCCAGTAGTGCAGCTAGTAGTGGCAGCGCTAGTGGTAGTGCTAGTGGTAGTGGAAGTTCAAGCAATGGCGATGGGAGCAGCGGTGGCGGCAGTAGTAGTGGCGGAGGTCATACGAACAAGTGCGACTCGCTGTTAGCGGCTATGGTAGAGAAACTCCCTGGCGCTGCAGAGCAGCTGGCTGAATCAGCCAATGCATCCGAAGTGGACGCAACCAAGGCATTAACAGAATCGTTTCGAGAGCTTGGGCGTTGCCGCTTGCTGCTTCGCAACTCGTGAGTGTATATAAGTTCTTTTTACTGGTGAAAAAGAAATGCACAATGCTGATGCTTCTGTACTTGTGCACTTCAGCATGTCTGAACGTCCTCTGTTTATGGCTGCATCGCTAAGTTGCAAGACGTGCCTTCTCTCCTATCTTGCTCCATCATAGGTACGCCTTCGCGTTCTTCGCGTACGACCCGGCTCGACTCCTGGCAGCGGCTGCGGAAAGGCACGGAGCCGAATACACGAAGCGGCGCTACTACCGCACGGCCTTGCGCGAGCGCCTGCGGGTAAGGATTGATACGTCAGCACTTAGCTCTGCCGTTTGTTGCTACACTCTGTGAGTGGCTTTGATTTGACCCGTCGGCTGCGTGCATGTTTCACGCCACCACTGGACTTGTTCTCGAAGGCAATTTCCTGCACCTGATCTTACCTGTGCGCTGCGTTACATGTGCCCGCAACAGGCGCGGCGGAGTGCGTACGAAGCCCTTCAGTCGGAGCTCGAAATGCGCACTGAGACCATGTCGGAAATCGTGGCTCGTCGTTTCTTGCGGGCGTCCGTTCGCGAAGTGCAAAGCGCCACGCGCGCTGCCGCCCAATACCGCGCCGATTTCTTGGCTCTATTAGAGGAGCCGGTGCCGCTGCCGGAGCCCAGCGTCTCTACCGTGCTTGGTGGGCATCGCAATAGCAGCAGCAATTATTCGTCGTCTTCGTATTCCACTGCCCCTTTTGGTTTGTATGGGTTCGCCGGCGATCATGACCTCAGTAACGCGCATTATTACGGTAACTGGAATGCGCCTCCACCCCCACCCCCACAAGGGCGCCCTCCTTATCGCAACCGCGTTGGGTTGAGGTCACAGCAAGGATGGCCGCTTTCAGCAGACTGGCACGATACAGGTCCAAATGACAACGACGACGACGATTATGGCGCATCTAATGCTGGCGATGCTTCTCTTCCGGAGAACGAGGGTACCTTGCAGGCGTTCCTGGAGACCATGGCACGGCAGCACAATGTCTCTTCGTCATCTGCTTCCAGCCCTACCAATACAACATCAAGAGATCATGGTGAAGCCGGAGAAGCAGATGGGCGTAAAGAGAACGATAGCAGCGGTGACGTTGCTGCCAACGGAAGAAAGACTGCTTGCGCTTCAAGTGCAGGAGCTCGTTCACGGTCTCAACTCTCTCGTCGCGCCCAGGCTTTGCTAGAAGACAATGAAGAGACACTTTGGCAGGAGCGGGCGCGGGAACAGGAGCGGATACGGGAACGGCGACGGCGGCGGCACGAGCGCGAAGCAGCGGTTGCGGCAGAGGCGGTCGCAAAGGCGGAGGCTCAAGCAGCAGCGATTGAAGAGCAAGAAATGATGGCGCAGGTCGGATGGGAAGCATGCCACGTGCTTAAATGATGCTTTCGCACTACGCTTTGCCAAAAATACGTTTACTTGAGGCAATATGCTTATTGCGTGCTTTTTTGCATTTTTCGATGTTTCTTTTTATTGCCGACTATTATTTTCTGACTCTTCTGGCCGACTATTCTTTCCTTTATTTTACAGATGCTCATGATGGAGGGTGCTTTAGGTGAAAATACTGTGCTGTCTGAGGAGCAAGAGCTCGCTCGCGCCATCTTGATGAGTTTGGGCAATGACAGCAATGAAAATGTTGGCGACATTGTTCATGACGCGACAATTAACAGCGGTAACATCGGTGCTGAAGGCGTTGCGGTTATTGAAACTACAATAGATAGCCACAGTGGCAGCAGCAGGAGTAGCAGTACTGCCGTGCGTTCATCGGAGCACACATTTGAAGAACAACGATCCGCAATCGATGCCTCTTATGCGGTCGGCACTCATGTTGATGCCGTTGATAGCATTTCAAGAGATGCTCTACCAAATACATCGCTAGTCAATTACGCTGAGGACGAGACCTCCTTCGAGGCTCATGTTGATCTTGTCGACGATATGAATGGTGTGTACGCTGCTGCCACTTCTATTGAAGAGACGGCTGCTTTCGACATCGAAGTAATTGACAGTGACGCAGGGCAAGCAATGCCGCCAGCATCAGAGATAGCTGAGCAAGTTCCTGGCGGCACTGGTTTTCGAGCTATTGCGGATGCCTCCCTTGATGAAGAAGCATATCCAGCAGATGCAGAGTACACCATGGCTGTAGTGCCGCTTCGAGCACCAGGCCCACAATCTCGTCTAGTTACTGAGGCGCCGTCATCAAATCGAACTCTTGTTGACAAACATATATCGAAAGAGCCTTTGTTTAACGACCATCTTATGATTGCGGCCTCTGCTGACGAGCCTTTAGCTTACGATCAAGATGTCTCTGTCGCGGACCCTCCAGCCAACCACGTGCACCCGGAACATGAAAGTCTTGAACCTGCGTCCTTAGCTATAGCTCTTTC
>Ga0307982_1002506_pt1 | contig 14801 bp, 9 predicted proteins | sample OrgLakmetagen989_FD_201847 | JGI IMG/M metagenome (GOLD analysis project Ga0307982, IMG submission 201847) | Saline water microbial communities from Organic Lake, Antarctica - #989 | ecosystem: Environmental > Aquatic > Non-marine Saline and Alkaline > Saline | place: Antarctica: Organic Lake...
CCGCAGAGCTCGAAGATGCCTCGACCCCCCCACCATACACAGCCCCATTGTTGAAAATCGTCACGCGCATCAGCGATACTCCCGATGAAGCACCCACACCAAGGCCGCCGCCGTAGTATGCATAGTTCGAGCTGATCACACTATCCCTCATCACAAGCGAGCTGGAGTCCACGTAGATTGCGCCGCCCGAGCCCGTCGATGCTACGCTACAGCTCGTAATCGTCACACCCGACATGCGAATCGCAGATGAACCCCCGACATACACTGCTGCGCCGTGGCTCGAGTCCTGGCTCGAAGATGACACAAAGCCGTTCGAAATGGTCAAGTTGCGAAACACAATGTCCGTTCCGCTGCCGTACACGAAAAAGCAACGCACTGCATCACCACCGTCCACCGCGTACAGCCCTATGCCGTCGATCACCAAACCGGTAATGGGTGCTTCCGATACGCCAAGCAGCATGTACACCGTGTCTGTCAAGTCAACGTCTGCACCCAGCACCAGAGTACGGTCAATCATCAAACCATCTACCAGGTCACTCTGCGTCGTGATATTCGTGAACGTGCCCGTGGAAGACTTGCAATCGTCGCGGTCAAATACTGCAGGGAGGTGCGAAATAGCACAGCTCGGGCACTCTAGCCAGCCAGACCCAAAGTTATGCGAGCCTGCAGGGCAGGTGTTTACGAACGTCAGAGTTGCAGAGTTTTGCCGATAGATGTCCTCGTGAGAGCTGCCCAAGTCGTAGTTGCCGACAAACTCGTAGTCATAGAATGTCAACGAGGTCGAAGCCGTGTAGATATTGATAGCGCCTCCGTACAATTTCGCATGGTTGCTATCAAAAACGCAGTCTGTCAGAATACCTATCGCGCCAGAACCCAGTTGAAGGGCTCCACCATGGTAGATTGCATAGTTGCTCGCCAAGGTGCAGTCCGTCATGTTCAGTGCCGCAGAGCTCGAAGATGCCTCGACCCCCCCACCATACACAGCCCCATTGTTGAAAATCGTCACGCGCATCAGCGATACTCCCGATGAAGCACCCACACCAAGGCCGCCGCCGTAGTATGCATAGTTAGAGCTCATCACACTATCCACCATCACAAGCGAGCTGGAGTCCACGTAGATTGCGCCGCCCGAGCCCGTCGATGTTACGCTACAGCTCGTAATCGTCACACCCGACATGCGAACCGCAGATGAACCCCCAACATAGACTCCTGCACCCTTCCCACTGACGTAGCAGTTCGTGATCGTTAAATTTTGAATGACCACCTCGCTGTTGTACGTTGAAAAACATCGATAATTTGCTTGACCATTCACTTCGAATGAATTTTGTCCATCAATAAGCAGACTCAAGACGCTTGAAATGGGCACAGTGCCTCCAAGCACAATGTTGTCAGCCAAGCCGATCACAGTGTTGTTTGAAGCTACAGCATTAATGAGGCTGCTGTATGTAGACACAGTGAGTCGACCGCCGCCATACGATTCACTGCCTTGCACCGTTGGGGCAGCCAAACCCACCAAAGCAGCGAAAACCGCGGCGTTGGGGGCTCTCATGGTAGCCTGCTGGCAACGTCACTCCCGGCGGGATCTTTATTTGGAGTTGCGCAGCTGTTTTCGGCGCACTGCCCTTCAATGGGAATACTGTTGAGATAGAGGAAGGGGAACGTAAAATGAGGTCAATTCTATCTTTGTTTGAAAAGGTTGAAGTCAGGGTTCGCCTGGACAACGAAGATACCTCACAAGCGGGGGGGGGGGGGGGGCGCTTCGGGCTTCGAATACCCCTCACGATCCGTGTGCCCTCGCCGCCTCGAAACTACAGCCAATGCGAACAGATGTTGTCGCTGCGACGATGAATGCGAATAAGCTTAACAATAGTATCGACCTGCACGGATGTGCGAGCAATAAAGTGAGTATTCGGGCAGTATTGGGTTCATCTGCCCGACAAACATTTGGGGCGAATTCACTCTTTGGATCTTTACCCTTAGTACTTGCACAATGCGGCGCTCTGCTAGCTAGAGTTAAAGAAAAAGCTTTGGCTGCGGCTGTATACGTAAGGGATAAATTGATGTTTTTGTTCGTGCGTACCTTCTTCGCCCACCGCCGAGAGGTCGTAACTATGGGCACACACCCCAAGTCCAGGAATGTATCGCTGTTGAGCTCTTGGCTGTTGGTTGTGATCGTGGGTTCAGTACTCAACTTTGAACCAATCAGACGAGGATAAATTTTATGTGACCATGTGAGATTGCCTGCAGCGTCGCGGGTCCGCCGCACCGCGATCAACGTAGTTGATGTCAGTGACACCGTGTCAGAACATACGTACCCAGATAAAAATGTGATATGACGGACGGACAGACAGAGATTTTTCCTTGGTAGGCACTCGAACTCGAACTCGAACTAATACAAACCCAAATGGCACAGAAGCCAGTGCTGCGGGCAGAAGTGGGAATGCGCGTGCGTTGCGCAAACAAAGCAAGTTCGGAATGATTCAGGCACTTTTTGAGACAGGCCCCGAAGGGCCGGAATTAGAAGACTAACAGCAGGTAGAGAAGAAAAGCAAAGCAGCGCAAACTAGACCTAAGAAGCTAATCAGGCGCACTTTTTGGTCATGTCGACAAAAAACATCAAACTGCGTTGATCTATTGTGAACCAATCAGACGAGGATAAATTTTATGTGACCATGTGAGATTGATTGCTGTCGAGATGCCGAGATGTGAACACGTGCACTCCTCAGCATTCGTAAACCTACGTCTCCGGATTCTTCAGTATTTTAGTTTCCGAAGGAAGCTTGAGACGTAGGTTTACGAATGATGAGGAGTGGAACACGTGAACATACACTATTACTCAATAATAAACACGGAAGAAAGAAACGGACGATGTATGAGAGCCGCATAAGAAAAAAAACGATTAAAGAAGAGCGTGCCGCTTTGGACCGCTCCTATCACTCCCACGGCCACTCATTCATATGCGCCTGATTTGCCTTTCTTCTAGAATTGGTTTCTCTCCGAGTTTGAGCTGCTTAGCTATGTATTTCTGCCTGTTCGCCTTCTTTTTCGAATTCCGGCGCTTCAGGGCTTGTATCGCGAAGTAAATCTTTAGATGATTATGAACTACTTTGCTTTTGAATTGTATTTCTTCCTGTTTGCCTTCTAATTCCTTACCTTCGGGACTTGTTTGTTGCTCATCAGCAGGCTAATAGGGAATAGATAACTGTTCTCGCGGCACCCACGACTTAAACGGAGCTTTAACAAAAGGCCGAACCTGTTGATGTCTTACTACATGCACTACAGCAACTGAAACCGGTCCTTTGATATAGATACGGGGGAACTCGCAATGAAAAACGTGCGTGCCACTTTGGACCGCTACCATCACTTCCATGGCCACTCGGGCATGTGCGCCTGTTTAGCTTCTTAGGTCTAGTTTGCGCTGCTTTGCTTTTCTTCTCTACCTGTTAGTCTTCTAATTCCGGCCCTTCGGGGCCTGTCTTAAAAACGTGTAATTAACACTGTGCATGATCAGAGGGTGGATCATGCATCAACGAAGGCACACACAGATACATCCCACCCCTATATCTGTTCCATACAGGAGAGGGCACAAGCCACATACATAAACAATAACAGTCCGCATGGTACATCGCTTAGTTATTATTCACAAGGCCAGCACAGCAGTGCTCCGCAGGGACAGCCGGGGCGACTGCACACTGCATCCTGAACCCTGCATCCTGAACAGCTGTGTGCACTTCGGACTTCGGTGATGATTAAGGCCAGTACACGGCACGGCACTTGGCACTTGGGCCAAACTTATGATGTGTTATATGCGAACCCAATTCTTCAGCAGAAGCCAATAAGCAGTCTTCCACTTCCAATTGCAAACTTCACTAAATACTAATTGGGAGGTGGGCGAACTCGAACTCGAACTCGAACTAATACAAATCCAAATGACACAGAAGCCAATGCTGCGGGCAGAAGTGGGAATGCGCGTGCGTTGCGCAAACAAAGCAAGTGCGGGATGATTCAGGAGGGAGAGGGGCATTGGCCAAATTCCTCGGAATATTTGCAAAAAGCGAGGTATTTGTGGGTGTTGCGCACTCCACAGAACAATAAAGAGGAAGGCGCGCGAACAAATAAGCTCGTGACATGCGGAACACGAGGTCCACTCGGCAGAGGTCAAAGTGTGCCTTTCAGCGCGCAAGGCGCCTATTGTTCTGCCCCTGAGCCATAGGAGGCTTTGACGGGACAGGAACTCCTTCCTCGTCCGCGGAGTGGCAGTGAATAGAAAAGCCCCCCCTCAAAATACAAACAGCAACATACAAGCGGGCCGCTTGTGGCCTAGCGGTCGTCTAACTGGCAGCTAAAGGGGGGTCGCTTTTCGCAAAAGCGGAAATTTTGCGTATTATTGGTCATTTTGTAGCATAGACACGATTTATTTTTCATCCAATGCACAGATAAGCCGTATTTGGTATACCCGGTAGGGCCGCGGCGTAAAACCACGGAAAATTTTTCCGTTGGGTACCATTATTTCTTTTTTGGTGCTCATCTAGCACAGCCAGTGCAACTCGGCTGCACTGAGGATTTCGAGCGATTTTGGCAAATTCTAGGCCCCAAATTCAATAGAATATCGCGCTTCTTGGTATCGGGATTCCCCCTCGATATTGCCGAAAAATCGGGCCACGGTGGTAAGACTGTATGAGCTCGGTCCGGTCAGGGGGAATCCCGCCTCGATTTACGTATGCTATGGCAAATAAAGGTGATATTTCAGAAGTGACCCCCCTTTAGCTGCAGTTGGTCGGTCCCTCCCTATCATAGAGCTAAACCCATATAAATGGGAGGTGGGCGTGAGCATAATGAGCACGTGGAGTAATAAGGATCAGGCCACACCGGCACCGGCATTATACCCGGAGAATATTAAGGGCACAGGGTATTTTTGATGCCGAGTAGAGAATAATGATATGTGGACCTGGCATTTCTGCAATCCGCACTGTAATGGGCCTAAACATGGCCTCCCAAAAGGCAACGCACGGCCTGTATTATACTGCCGCTCAAAACCCTAAACTATCATGCATGGGAAGAGATTTCATTGTATTACTTGTCTGCAGCAGCAGCAGCAGCAGCAGCAGCTGTCCGCACGAGGTCAAGAATGAAGTCTTCGCCCACCACGGCGACCCCCAGCTGCTCGCATTTCGCCTTTTTAGCAGGGCCAACTTCGCCGTGGTCGTTGAGCAAGTGCGTGGTCTTTTTGGTGACTGCTTTCACGCAGGTCCCACCGTGCTGCTCGACATAAGCCGTCAATTGCTCCCGGCTCATCGAGTCCAAGACGCCCGACACCACGCACACCACGTGCTTCAGGCAAGTTGGCGGGCCTTTAGGGTGCTCTTTGATGCCAGCATTGGGCGGCTTGATGGACTTGTTGCGGTGCATGAGGTAAAAGCTTTGCTTGGCTGCTTCCGCTTTTGCTTCCTTGGCAGACATCCCGGTTGTGCCCTCCTCTTCTCCGCCATCGCGATCGCCATCGCCATCGCCGATCGTTTTGGCCCGCTTGTTGCTTGAATTAGTGCCCGAGGAAGCTGCGGGCGCTGACGCATGCCGCACCAGTCCATATTCGTCTTCTCCTCCTTGTACTTCTTCTGCTGGGTTAACAGTGCGAAGCTCCATCTTAGCATTGCCGAGCGCAGCGGGCGACGGCGTTTGAGGCCATTCGCCGCCCAGCACTCCCGCGAAGATCCAGTAGCTCACCACAGCGTCCAGCGCCGCGTACTTCACTTGGTCCGCGGAAAGCGGCCACACGCTCCAGTTGCCGGTGCGCACCTTGCTGGCGGCGTCGGATTTGTCGATGTGCAAGTGGGGCGGGCAAAACCGTAAACTCAAGTCTTCTAGAGACGCGCTCCCCGAGGCCGCCCGAGCTTGCGATTTGCTCGCTGACTTCTTGGTCGAACTGCCAGAAGCTGTTGAAAGGGCCCTTTGCATAGGCTGCTGTTGTTGCGCGGCAGCGCCGGCAGCTGAGAGCTGGACGTTGTGAGCTGCTGCGACAGGCACGAAAAAGTTGGCCGCAACGCGCGCGGTATCGCCGTGGATGTTGACGCCCACCTTGACAAAAAGTAAGAAGTATGAGACGGGTGAGCATTTTTTTTCATAAGATAGATGAGGCAACAGAAAGATAACTACAGTACGCGCACTTTCATCACACATGAAAGTTTAAAAAGAGGGGAGTATATTTCAACTTCGAAATTTTTACGTGCTTCATTGGGGAAAATGTGCTAAAACTCCAGTTTACCTTGAGAATTCGTGGCTCAGCCAGCAGAGCAGTCAGTTGAGGCGGCAGAGGCCGCCGCTTCGCCGCCCCTTTCTTCCACGCCGCCATGCCGAGATGGCCCGTGCTGTACACTAGGGAGCCTTTCCCAGGCGCGTAAAGCTGGATGGTTTGCACGGCATCCCCCACGCCCGCTGCCGCCCACCTAGTACGTAGAGAGTGGTTCACATGAGCACACATGCATCGATGATTCACATAAGTCGACGGAGATACACAATTGTCACTCCACCAAACAGGTATAACCTGAAACAAGTTGACCCGAGTACGAAAGAGGCTTGCGCACTCACCAGGGTGGGCACCACTCGCAGTCAAAGCCAACGGCGAGCTTCGCGCACGAGTCCAACGCCACTGCCTCGGCAAGCGCTGCGAGCACGGCAGCGCACCAGGCTTCACCTTCCTCCGGAGCTTCCCAGTTGCAGCACACCACTTTTGCGCTGTCGTCGTCGTCGTCGTCGTCGTCGTCTTTGATGCCACTGCTGCTTGCTTCCGCTTTGGTAGTAGGTGCTGATGTAGTTGTGTAGGAAGCGGGCGTAACTGCAGCGGGAGTGGTTGACGCGACGGGGACCGTGTCCGCTGTGGGGAGTGTTGACGAGGCCGAGGCTGGCGTCGTCAACGTCGTTGATTCATGCGTGGCCCGCTTCACCGAAGGAGTTACCGCACTTGCGCTAGGCGTGTGCACGGTAGCGCTGCGCTTCTTTGGTGACGCTGCCGTATCACCCTTCGATGGCGAAGCTGCAGCAACTGCCAACTCGCCCTCCGCCTCCTTACTCCAGCCGGCTCCAACCAAAGCCGCCAAAGCTGGCACTGCGGGGCCATCGTTGTTGAATCGAACAAGCCGAGTATTGTCCGTGTCCAAATTGACCTACGTAAGAAAAAGTAGTACAGAAAAAGAAATAGTGACAATTGAACGATGAAGGCCAACAAGCGCAGGAGCATACATGTGTACCGCCGAATGTCAACATACGCCTCAAAGCCCAGCTAATCAATCAAGATGTTTACTTGTCAATGGAAATCACACACTATAGACAAAATGCATTCGCGAATGATTGAATTTGACGTTGAGATAGCTCTTATTAGACATACCTGAATGAGGCCCGTAGTTGGCATCTTGGGCATTTTGGTGCTCGTGGCTGCTGTTCCCCACCTCACTTCGAACGACGGCGCATTGGGGAGCAGCACGCTCCCACCATTCGGAGAAGCCGTCATAGCTTTAGCAATGGCTAAGTTGGCCGCAGCATCGTACACTTCCCACCCGCCGTTAGGACCTCGATGCGAGAAGGTCGAGCCGAAGAAATGGTCGTCTGCACCGCAACCCGCTTGATTTTCTTTGTTGTTTCCTACTAACTTGTTTTGAGAGGCAGCAGTTTGATCAGCTGCTGGTTCTGTGGTTGCTGAATCGGGCTCGACAGTCGCTTTCGGCGGGGTTGTAGTTGTGAGATCCATCGGTTCGGCCACCGACTTTGCGAGCACCTTGTTCGTGGGCGTTTTCCCCGAGGACTTCACCGCAGCTTTGGCTCCGCTTCCTCCGCCAAAGAAACTCATGATTGAGCGTTGCGGCACAGCCGCAGCGTTCGCCTTTGCTTTCGGCGGCATGTTGATCTTCCCCACGCTCGACAAGATGACTTTCTTCGCGCCAACTATTTCGAAACAAACCGCGAAGAGAAGACCTAATATAGTGTAATACGAATGGAATATCTCTCTCGGGCTCTTGGGGTCTACTACTTCTCTACTGGTGTCCGTGATACGGTCTATTCTACAGTACTAGCAATGGTATGGTACTAGCTAGACTCTCCACTTGCAAAATTCATATAGACATCTACTTCACAATCCCAATTGGGGCGGAGGTATTTCCGTGGCACTCAAGTACCTATTTCCTTGCTATTGTCTGTTATCTTTCCCATGTCCGCGTGAAATTGGGCTTGTAATTGCTCGGGCTCTCGGGTTATGTATATGCCGGGTGGGCGTTGGGCGTTCAGAAAACAGGTATAAGACCTCGAACATCCCAATATCATAGTAGTGTACTGCGTCGTCGGCCAATCACGGAAGCAGCATTGGGACACCCTTACTCTATCATGTCCCTTTGAGCATTTGGGCTTCTATTTTCCGAGGTCTCGGGTTATGCATTACGCAGAAGGACACTCAGCCCAGTCAGACTTATTCTGGAGAATTCATCAAAACGCAGCTTTATGCTACTCGTTGATATTTCTTTTCAATTGAGGAGTATAATCTCATCTAATTTCATTTAGGGAATGGATGAGTTGTTAGTGCTTCGGGTGGGCATTCAGAAAACCCATGGCAAGGATCTCTAGAACGGCATCGGCATCTGAAGTACTTCGGCCTCGTGGACGACGGCGGAAAAGCGCTCAAATGTTCGGAATGGCAAACCATAGCACAGGGCCGCGCTGGCTGGTTGAAACTCGCCACAAAAGCACCTTTCGACATTGGGAAACCACAGCTGCGCTCGCCTCGATGCGACCCCAACCCAAGCAGGAAAGCGAACAACGGCGTGCTCTTATCAATTTTGAAACAGGCGCAGAAAGCAGAAAGGAACCAAAGTTTGGTTTCAAGATTATCCCATGAATAGTTTCCACTTTAAAGGGTACAAGAAGTGTTATGCTTCCTGCTTTCTAAATGCTCTCCTCTTTGCGATTTTGACTTGCACGCAACGCACGCGCGTACACCCCTGCCCGTGGCATTGGCTTCTGTGTCATTTGGGTTTGTATTAGTTCGAGTTCGAGTTCAGTAAAACAGGTAAAAATTTTCCAACACCGTACTATCAAATAAGGGTGCTGCGCCGCCGGCCAATCACAGAAGCGGCGCGCGCAGCCCGGGCTGCAGCGGCAGCAGCCGCAGCTGGTGGAGGCAAGAGGCCCGCGCCGCTTCGGCACTCGAGCTTGCGCATTTCGTGGCGAAAGAAGCGCAAGGCGGCGTCGCGCGCGGCCATGGTCTTGAACTCGAGGTCCAAGGAGCGGTGGCCCCAGCCTTCGCCACCAATCAGCGACAAGCACAGGTCGCTGCTGCCTGGGGGCGGCTCGAATATGGCCCTCGCAGCTGCGGCGGCTGCGTTGGCAGCGGCTGCGCTGGAAGGCCCTCCCAAACTACTACCAGTACTGCCATGGCTTCCCGCATTCGAAGTAGGTACTGGAGCCAGCGGCGGCTGCCGGCTGCTCTGCTGAAACGTGTCTGTTTGCCGCCCGACGCAGACGCCTCGCAAGTGAGCCAAGTCAAAGCGCTTGTTGGCTGCGCGGCCTCCTTTTCGGCGGTCCAGGGCTGAGATCGCTCCGCGGTGGCCTAGCTCCACCCACACTTTCGTGAACCCACCTGCTTGGATGCTCTCACTTATGCCGCCGCCGCTGTTGGTGCTGCCGCGACTATTGATGCCTGCGCCCAAGGCAGCCCGTGGAGAGTCAGAACCTGCATCGCTCGGCACGGGGCTGCCGCTTCGGCCCTTCACTTGCACACCACCACCACGGCCGCCGCTGAATTTGCTCCTCTGATGACCGTTGTCGACACCACTACCACCGTTGTTTTCCAGTCGCCAGGCCTCGTACTCACCATGGCCGGTGTCCCCGCTGCTGCCAGTGCCGAACTGCCGCGACGTCACTGACGCAGACCCTTTTCTAGTGGGGCTCGAAGAAGCAGGCAAAGGAGCTTCCTCGGGGGCAGCGCTTCCGTCGGCACAATGGCGCGTCACCGAGACGAAAAGCATGCGACTGGCGGCGACCTTGTTGCGCCCATGCTTCACCACGGGCACCCCCCGCCTCAGAGCATCGGCGTGGGCGTGGGCCACGGTTAAAGTCAATTCAGCGTAATAATGGTCGTCCCACGCCAGCTGTAGGCGTCTCGACGCCGCCACTACCACAGGTCGCTCCCGGTCGCATTCGGGCACTCCAACCTTCGCGGGTGTAGAGCCGACGTCGCCATCGTTGTCGTTGTCGATGTGGTGGTTATCGCTACCTTTGGTGCTACTGCTAGCTTCTGCCACCAAGGCAGCAACCTCCTCTTCACCTGCCGGTGCGCCGCCGCCGCCGCCACTTCGAGTGTCCGGTGATTTGGTAGCGCTTTTGGCTGTTTGTGCTGACCCACCTTTGGTGTTGGCTGGACTTGCGTGCGCTTTTTTCCTAGCCGATGCTGCTGCGGCACTGCCCTTCTTCCCTGCGCTGCCATGCTTGCCTCTGCCACTCTTGGTAGCGGACTTTGGCGCTGTCGCCGCGACTTTACCTCCTGAAGACATGGTCGTTTTGGTGGCTGTCCGGTCCCTGTACTGGGGCTGCCCAGTGCTGAACCGGCTGCTCTGAAATGTGGGGTCGTAGTCACCGAGAGTGTGTTGCATGAAGCAGACGCCTTCTAGGGCCTCGACACGGCTCACCGCAGATCCGTTGGCTTGCCCGAACGCATGGGCGGTGGCGTTCAAACGCTCCAATTCTTCGGTGAGCGGCGTTGGCATCGAGGACTGAGGTGATACGACTCTGTCATTATTGCCACTGCTACTGCTGCTGCTAGCAGCACCGCTACCTTGATTCACGCTCGAAGTTGCACCCGAAAATTGAGATGACACGGCGGCTTTCGCTCCCACTCCTGTCGCTGCTTGGGCTTTCTGCTGCTCGAAGGCAGGTCCACTACTTGAGGTCTCAGACGAAGTCAAGAGGCGGTCGTGAGGCACGAAATGACTGAAGCTCAGCACGCGCCGCCGCCCGTAGTCCACCCCCAGGGCTTCTCGGTTCAACTCATGGAAAAAGGCCGAGGCTCCTGCGGCAGCAAACGCACTGCTCCCACTGTAGTAAGTGTTCACTTGTTCACAGCCCACACTGCCACTCTGAGGACTGCTGGAAGTGCCCCCACTGTTGGAGTCAGGAGAAAAGGAGCGATAATGGTGATGGCTGCTGCCAGTAGGGCGACTACTCCAGTCCCCACCAGCGCCACCGCCACCGCTCGTCTGATGGAGGCCCACTGCTGCTTCTGCGACTGCTTGCGGCCAACGGCACTGCGCATCATTGTTATTATTTCCGCGCGCCTGACTTCCGCCGTTCGCACTACTGCTGCTGCTGCTGCTGCTAGAGTTGGTGCGAGCATTGCGGCCGCTGAACGGCTCTTTATTCCATGATTCCTCAGAATGGTGTCCAGCAACCACTCGCGGCCTGCTGTGGCTGCTGCTACCGTCATGAATAGCAGCAGCAGAGGCAGTGGTGCCACTAGTGGCAGCGCGAGCGCGGCTGTAACTGCCACCCGGAAACGAGCTGCCCCATCCGCCATACCGTGCGCTACTAGTACTCGTGAACCCACCATGGAGGCCTTGCATGTGCCCGTTGCCATGGAGCGATGGACAAATATTGTACCACGAGAACAGCGGCACCACCGCCAGAGAGTCCCCCAAGAAGGCCGGTGCGGTGATGATGCCGGTGGCATCGCAGAGGTCTAAAATTTCAAAGAACTTGTCGATCGAGTCGCCAGCGTAGTTGCCCGCCCAAAGCTCTTGGTTCCCAAACACGAAAAACACGTACTTAAAGCGCTTGCGGAGCCTGAGAGAACATATACCAAAAATATATATAAGAGATAAGGTATGAGACTGCGCCTGGGAGTATTTTAACACACATTCAAGACATGACTAAAGTATGAAAAGAAACTACAATGCACAGGGTACACCAATAAGGAAAATGGCTCCTTTCGTGAATTAATCTATTCACCTTCGCAGGGCTCTCGCCAAAGTGGGCAAGGACGACGACACGTTGCCCGTTACGATCAAGGCATCATCATTGTGGGCCGGCAATTCCTGAATCCACGCCATGTTTTCCTTGAAGTCTGCGTGCACGTCTCCAATGGTCCACACGTGGTGCACCGGCTCCAGCCTCAACACCCCCACCTGCCCAACGCTGCTGTTGTTGTGGCTGCTTGAATTGCGGAGACCTCGGCTGCCGGGGCTGTGAATCCCACTGCTGCCGCTGCCGCTGCCGCCGCTCCCACCGGTGCCTCGCAGGCGCATGGCCAAACTAAACCCTGTGGAGGCCACTCGCAAGTGCTGCAAGACCGCCGTCGAACTCCGGGCCCGAAAGCGGGCCACGTACTCGTAAAGCGCGCGCTGCCGCCGCGGTGGGTGCACCAGCAGCTGATTGTAAGCTGCGCCGTCGAAACTGTTGTTGCTCCCGTGTCCCGTAAATCCCAAAGAGCCTTCTCCTCCTCTAGAACCTCCATGATGCTGACTGTTGTCGCCGCCGTGCGTGGCACTGTCAAGCTGATCAGACCCAGCTCGGCGCCGTCGCTCCGGTGACGTCAGCACTGCTGCTGACGAAGACACCGCGGTGGAGACGGCGAGGGCAGCGGCAGCCGTGGCTGTTGCTGTCGCAGACGCAAAGCCGGAATACAGCAAATTGAACGTGTCTTTCTCTTCTCCTTCTTCGCCTTTGCTATTTTCTAATCCTTGTCTTTCGGCTGCGGCGGCGCTAAGAGTGCCCTCGTCTGGATCGAGCCAAAACGAACGGGCCATATCTACTTCAGTCACGGGTGCTCCTGCATCCTCAGTTCCGCGACCACCCTTACTGCTGCCACTCCTTCGTCCACCTAGTCCACGCCCATTGAGACCTGGCTCGGGCTGAGTCCAAAAATCGGGCGCGTTGACGGCATCTGCCTGGGCCGCGTCATCGTCACTGGTGAGTTGCAACTTCCACCCACGGGGCAGAGGAGACTCCAGCTCGCTGCGGGCTGCGCCACTCGAGTAGCCTTGCGGGGAGAGCCCATAGTAAATCCGTTTTCGCTGTGCTTCCGCGCTCAGGGACGAGCCGAGGCTGCTGAGATTGGTCCCACTGTTGCTATGGCTGTTACTATGGCTTCTGTCCCAGTGGGTGTAGTGGCTACCTCCTCGTGCGGTGGAAGGCTCTTCAAAGGCAGCGCCGTTCCAGGCGTTTTTGCCCCAGCGGGGGTCGGCACTCCCGCGATGCTTGCTGCTAGAAACACGGGGGCTCTGGCTTTGGCTCTGCCCGGTTCGGCTGCGGCTTGAAGCTCGTGCGGGCGGCAGGGGCACCGAGGAGGTGGCCCACTCGCTGTCGCTGGTGTCGCCTTCCTCGTTTTCGGAGCCCGTCATTTCGGAATTCCCCGACGCGTCCATCAGAGGCGACATGGACTGCAGCTGGGATCGGCTCATTTCTTTCAGGACGGCATGGCTTACGGCGAGGGTGCCTGCGCACCACTGCCGCAACAAGGCTAGAGTGGTGACGTACTGTGCCGAGAGAGGCGATTCGGATGCCGCCGCAGGCTAGAGGAATGAAAAAATGAGAGGAAATTGAAGGTGAGAAGTGAAGACAAACCAAAGAATGTAGGTACATGAATAGATGCGAGTACACGTGTTTTGCTGTGCAAGATATCAAGACAGGTGGTGTCAACACGTTCGTCCATTTACCCTTACCAACAAGTTGAGCATCACGAGGGTGTCCGCAAGAGCGCCCAGGTTAATCAGCCCACACCGCGTGCGCGCTTCAAATTCCCCCAACAAGTCCTTCATTTCTTGCCGCAAGCGCCCACTGGTGTCCTCGGCCGAGGTCACGTGCACCACTGCCTGCACCAGGTCCCGGGCGGCCAGGTTCAAGGTTTCTCCCGCGTAGACCTCCGCCACCCACTGCAAGAGCTCTTGGGTGCACTGAATTTCTTGCCCGCTTTTGTTGTTGCCTGCGCTTGGAGAAGGGCGGTCTCGGCCACTGCTCCCTCTGCGCACCGCTGCCCACGCCCGCGCCCAGGGAGACAGTTTCGAAGGTGGCGAGTGCAGGCTAGCGCCCATTTCGGGGCCTGCGTCTGCACCAAAACTAGGACCGCTGCTTCTGCTACTACTGCTCCTGCTGCCATTGCCTCCACCTCTGCTGCTGCTGCTGCTGCCGACAGGCGCAACATTTGCTTCGTCCCCAACGTACTGAAACGTGTTTTCCGGCGGGTTGTAGCCTCGGCGGTCGAGTTCCTTGGCTAAGGCCGCAAAACGCCGCTGCTCCACCTTGAGAGAGATGGAGTTCAAAAAGAAGAGAGGAAACCGAGCATATGCAAACAAACCGTGCTCTAGTGAAAGCAGTGTACGATTTCTTATTATTCATATACTTAAAATGCACCTAACAAGAGAAAAAAGGGAAAAAACATGAACTCAGAGGCGAAAACAATCTGAATTCACCTCGAGTAGGATCCCCCGCGCGCCGAGCTGTGCGGCCCCCAACAGTTTCGCAACCGTAGGGGAGTCTGGGCTGGAGATTTCCTTGGTCTTGCGGAGCCTCGCCGCCTGCGGGTTTTTCAGCCTGACGCCCGCCCAGGCATTGCCGTGGTTGGCTGCAGCCGCCGCTTTAGTGTCAATGGATAGGCTCAAGCCCCGGGGTGCAAAGCGATTGCTTGGGCCTCCTCCTCCTACACCGCCCTCACCTCCTATGGTCAGTGGTGGCGGTGGTGCCCCTCCTCCTCGCGGTGGCGTGCTGCCTGGCGTTAGGCTAGTGCTGTTGGACGCGCTGTCTGTCGTTGTGGCGGCGGAAGAGCTCAAGCC
>Ga0307982_1002507_pt1 | contig 14800 bp, 14 predicted proteins | sample OrgLakmetagen989_FD_201847 | JGI IMG/M metagenome (GOLD analysis project Ga0307982, IMG submission 201847) | Saline water microbial communities from Organic Lake, Antarctica - #989 | ecosystem: Environmental > Aquatic > Non-marine Saline and Alkaline > Saline | place: Antarctica: Organic Lake...
AAATTTTCGAACAATTTTTTGCCTCAATTTCTCTTCGTTCTTCTTGCCCATTTCTACGTGTATTTCTGAATGTTCAGGTGAAGCGCTCCGCTGCGATGATTGGCCTGCGCGGCGGCAAAGTGCGCGTGCTGGTGAAAGGTGCCCCCGAAATCGTGGCCAAATACTGCACCCACTACGCTACTTCCACCGGCAGCCTCGCTCCCCTCTCCGACGCCAAGGTTCAAGAATTGGCCGATGCCCAGGACGCCATGGCGAATGCCCAAAAGCGCGTGATTTGCTTGGCGCACAAGGACGTGGATGCTTCCTCGCTCCCTGCGGCCCCGGGCGCCATGACCGACGAGGACATCGACGCGCTGTGCACCAGCGGCCTGTGCGTCGACGCGTACGTGGGCATCATTGACCCCCTGCGCCCCGACGTGCCGGCCTCGGTGTCCACGGCGCAAGCCGCGGGCGTGAAAGTGCGCATGGTCACGGGGGACAACCTCAAGACGGCGGTGGCGATCGCCGACAAGGCCGGCATTTTCAAGACGGGGGACATCGCGATGGAAGGGCCGGAGTTCAGGAAGCTGACCCCAGCGCAGCTGGACGAAATGCTGCCGCGGCTCACGGTGCTGGCGCGCAGCGCGCCCGAGGACAAGTTTTTGATGGTGACCCGGCTCAACGGCAAGAACATGCCGAAGAACAAGGCCGAGTGGGAAGCGGCCCACCCGGGCTGCAGTTGGGAAAAAGAGAAGGACTTGCTGCTCCCCGGCTACGTGGAAGAGTGGTCGAAGCGGCACCCCGGAGGGGGGGACATCGTGGGGGTGACCGGGGACGGGACCAACGACGCGCCCGCGCTCAAGGCGGCCGACGTGGGCCTCGCGATGAACTCGGGGACCTCGGTGGCGAAGGAAGCCAGCGACATCGTGGTGCTGGACGACAACTTCTCGTCCATTGTCACTGCCATCAAGTGGGGCCGCTGCGTGTACGACAACATCCGCAAGTTCTTGCAGTTCCAGCTCACGGTCAACGTGGTGGCCCTGCTGCTGGTGTTCATCGGTGCTTTGTCAGGGCAAGAGCCGCCTCTGAACGCGGTGCAAATGCTGTGGGTGAACTTGATCATGGACACCATGGGAGCTTTGGCGCTGGGCACCGAACAGCCGACCGACGCGCTCCTCGCCCGCCCCCCCTACAAGCGCGACGCAGCGCTGGTCAACAAGCCCATGTGGCGCAACATTCTGTTCCAGTCGGCGTACCAGCTCGTGGTGCTGCTCTTGCTGCTCTTTTTGGGGGCCGGCGGCAGCAGCGGAGAACCCGGCGGCTGGTTCAACGTGGTCTCCGGGAACACCTGCAAGGAGTTCAGCTCGTCGTCCCTGGACAACAACTTGTACGCATGGGACACGGCCGGCAAGTACGTGGGCACGGAGACGGGCACCGTGGGCTGCGCCACGTTTACCGAGGGGACCCTGAAAGACGGGTCGAGCTACCCGACGCTGAGCTGCGCCGACGACCTCACCTACACCTGCATGCTGGACAAGGGCTACGACGACTTCAGCGAGTACGACCACGAATCCTTCGAAGAGAACTGCCTGAAATGCGACGAGCCCAACTTCGTGCACTACTCCATCATTTTCAACGCGTTTGTGTGGTGCCAAATTTTCAACGAGTTCAACGCGCGGTCCATTGGCGACGAGTGGAACGTGTGGGTGGGGCTCGACAAAAACCCGGTCTTCATGGTGGTGATTGTGGTCACCATTGCTCTCCAGGTGTTCATCATCGAAGCGGGTGGGTACTTCACCAAGACCAGTGGCCTGACCGCCATGCAGTGGGTCATCTCGGCGCTGCTCGGCGTGGGTGCAATCCCGGTGGGCGTCATCATGCGCTTCTTCCCGGTCACCGAAGACCCAGCGAACTTCGCCGTTCAGCTCAAGTAATGAAGGTGGAGGGAAATAAAAAAGAAGAGAGAGCTCTCTGTGTGTGTATCGGTCAAGGGTCGAGTTTGGAAAAGAGCATCACAGTGAGAGCGGAAGAGTAGGTAAGCTCAAGGAATGGATCGACGGAAATGTGCATGGTACCACCGAACAAGGGCGAAATTCGTTTTGTCTGTTCGCTTGAGCTCACGTGAAGCGTGTTTACAACAGGGACGGATCGATTGGAGCAGCAAAGGGACTGGTGTAAAGCGCCGACAACGGACAAAAGAACCGACCTGCAATGCGCAACGAAAAAGAAAAAGAGAGCCCCGGCCGTAGTAGGAAGATCTACGATGGGGTGTTTTCGAAATAGGAATTGGGTATCGGGCGCCATTGTTACTTCATTTTAATTCAATATTTTTGCATTGGCCGTAAGCATCATGCCTGAAATTTATGGAAGTTCAAATAACGATGGCTTTGGCTTTGGAGCCCTATTTCTTCTCAGTCGGTGGGTACCTTCAGTGGTGTACTCTGTACATGTAGACAGCGCAAGGTATATTGCCGTGGCTATTGCCCAATCCCCCAATGGATCATTCTTGAACTACGACGACTACTGTAGTGGATTTTCCGATAAAAGCCGATGCGAAGAATTCCGTGTACTACTTCAATTAGCACGGACAAAGCTAGAAGCGCGGAGCATTTGGCGCCATTTGGCATACAGCGCGCCACCTAGATGACGCGCACTCTATTCTTACGTGGCGGCACAGTTTGAGTCAGCCGCCCACCAAAACCTCATTTTAAGTCAATCTTTCGAGCCTGAACGTAATCAGTTCGCCGTGGAGGTCAGCGCCCAGCACACTTTGTTCTGGGCCTTTCTGTTTGTTAGTGTAATACTTTCCCTCCATCTTATCATAAGTAAAACCAGTAATAGATTATGCAGTACTTCTTTCCGGGTTATGGGCTACCTTTCCTCTAGCCTTCTGCCTTCTGGAGCGAATTTGCTAGCGCATTTGCAGCACAAGTGTATTCTTCATGTGCCTCTGTGACCGCAGTGTATTTGTTTTTCATTGTTACTCTAGACTAGACTTCGGAGGTACTTTTGATACTGGCATATCCGTTCCCACTACTTAATCCGATTCCGCCCACTTGCCCCCCTGCCCCCCTGGTTATCCTGGGTTATGGGTTATCCGGAAACTAGTATTTAATATTTAGGAAATGGTTTTGAATAGAGATTGAGATAACTGACTAGGTGCTGTTGTTCCGTAGAAGATTCATCCGTCTATGCAGCTTACGCAGCTCTAGCTACTTACCCAACTCCAACGCGGAGATTTGAAGTCCAAGTCGTTCAGTCAATGCAACATAGAGATAAAGGACTCCGGGTGACGGTGCCTGTAATTTTAATTGCATTTACCGCAGAACTGATGGAGCAGCAAGTGAGCTTCTGCCGCGCCATATTTCTAGCATGTTTCAATTGAATATCAGCCGTAAGCCGCCAGACGTCAGACATATAGGAGATCTCCAAGAGAGGTAGAAGCAATGACACTGTCAATCACCCCGAGAAAAGCTCCGCTGTTAACGTAAGGAGTTTACAGTGCTTGATGCCACAGATTGGGCGTTGCGTCGGAAAGACAGCGTGCTAAGGGAGCCGCCCAAGATAAGTACTTTCCAAGCCATCGATCTGAAGGTAGAATTGTTGGCCATCAGCGTATTATCACAATTGAGTGTGTCACCATATCACTGCAATCTAGAATGTCGCCGTCAAATGCGTTACAATTGCGTCAAAAAGTCTAGAAGTCGAGGAGCACAAGGCAATTTCTTCAGAGGATGGGCTTACAAGCCATAACCTACAATTGGTGTCTTATGCAGTAGATTGAGATACAGTCAAACATCCATGAACCTTCCATAATAACCCAAACTGAAGGCAATGAAGAATTCCTTGTTACGTAAAATGCTTCTCGTTTCTCCACAGTACCACCAATCACTTTGATTTCGTTCTCATCAACATTCAAGTTTGCTCAGTCTTGAGATGGCGACTCTGCTCGTTTTGATCATTCTCACTGCCATCTTGAACCGCCGACGACACCCTTTCAGAATTTGACTCAGGGCTGGAATATAATGGCGATGTTTGATCCTTTTCATCCACCTGCTGATGCTGTAATAGCTCCGACGAATTTCGTTTGGCCAAGAAGCACTGAAAAACGGGAAGGCCTGTGGCCACGAAACCAAGGGCACAAGTACAGTACAGCGGGCTCGCAGCAAGGCTAGACACTACGAGGCATGCCGCCAACAATGCAACTAGCAGCGGTGGTAATGGGTAGCATGCCATCAAATATGGTCGCTTGCGCCAGGGTTGAGAGCGACGCAAAACAACAGTTGCACTTGCAGTAAATGCATAGAAGAGCCACGACGCCTACACGTGCGGAAGAGTATGGGTGATTTACGTGCACGAAAATGATACAATAGCTGAGAATATATAAGTAGAAATAATTCAAATATGAGTAATGAGTACATCTTAGTTGGATAATCTCCATTCACTCACCGGTCCAAAATAGTCCAAAAGAGAAGCAAACGATGACCCAGGTGCAAGCAAGAGTGCGGTGGCCCACACTGCTTGTGCAATTAGTACGCGAGCTGGAGCTCCATTGGCATTCAGGTGACCAAAGAAAGAGGGAAATAACTGTACACCACCCATACCGCCGACAATGTCACTGTCTCCTACTTCAATGCCGTCAGCAGCACCGTTGTCGCCACCATCGACATCAGCACCTTCGCTTGTGTCGCCACTATCGCTTTCTTCATTGTTGCCATTGACCACTCCAGGAGATTCCTTGGGTCCTACATCATTGAGCACATCGCGACTTCGAGCAACAGCGTAAAACAAGCGTCCGCCAGTGAGTATGGACCCATTGCAGGAGCCCATTGTGGAGATCGCCACACCAATTGCTACCAGGGCTCGCCCCACCGCGCCGCCACCAAGCGCGTTGGAGAAGTCGACTGCCACCTGCAAGCAATTCAATCAATCAATTTACATTAAAGAAAGCGCGACACGTCAGCATCGACAGAGAGGCCTCCTAGTGCATAGTGTCACTCTGAATATATTGCTCTGTAAAATATCTGTAGTCTCACCGCAGCTGAGGCCACGATGTCCGACTCTTCGAGTACGGCAAAGTATGCAAGGTTACACAACAGATACAAAGCCGCCACGCCGGCTACTGAGCCCACGATGATGCGAGGCAGAGTGCGTCCAGGGTTCACAATGTCTTCCGCCAAGCTCCCAACGTCGGCCCAGCCATCGAATGCCCACAAGCAAGGCACCACTGCCCGCCCAAATCCAGCCCAGCTACTCGATGTTTCATTCCCACTTTTACTTCCATCAACGCTATCATCATTACTAATGCCTGAGGTTTCACTGTCGTCGGTCATGCTTGTACTCTTAGCAGTACCAATACTGCTCTCAGTAGAGAAATTGCCCACTAATGTGGATGGTCCATACGTCATGAGATAAATCAGCCCAGCAGTGAAAAGTGCGACAATCATAGCAGCCTTGAGCGCCGTAAGACCTGTGAACAAACACCAAAGGTAACTCCTAAAATCTAGACGCATCATAAAATACTGTTAGAGTTATTTCATACCATTCTGTAGATTGGCTGTTTCCCTCACGCCCATACAGTTGTTAAAAGTCAGTGCCCAAATGCACACCACAGCGATCAAGGTAGAAAGCCAGCTAGATCCTCCGCTGCAGTCGTCGCCAGAGCACACTGCAGCACCACTAAATGCTGCCTCTAGGTATTGGCCAAAGACTGTAGCAATTATGGCCTGAGAACCAGGCTTCAGGACCCAAAAATTAGTCCAAACGAACGCGAATGCAGCTCGATCTCCGTACGCCAACCTTAAGTACTCAGCATCACCACCAGCCGAGGGCACTGAAGCACCAAGTTCGCAATAACACTGAGACGCCACGGCCACAAGGGCAGCTGCCGTAACCCACGCTAATAGCGCTGAAAAGCAGCTTCCTGCTTCGTCAAGAGCTGTCCCTGCTGAGGCGAAGATGCCCGAACCAATCATAATGCCAACCACGACGCCCAGACCATCGTACAGTGTGAGAACTTGAGTGAGGGTGCGCACCTCACTGACAGCTACTGTATCTTCAGAAGGCAGGAGACCATCGGAACGCAGCGCATTGAATAATAATGCCATCTGACGTCCTCTTTAGTCTGTAAGAACGAAAGATACACGATACAAATCAGGCAGATATTTATTACAGTATATCAAGATCGAGCTCCCCACAACGAATAGATGTAATAAACACAGAAACGGACTGGTGCGTTAGAGCCGACATGGAGCCAGCTGAAAGCACTTCTACTGCTACTCACTGCTTTCCACCCGTCAGTCCGACAGCAGTAGCTGCGTAGCTGCAACACCGTGATAGCAAGCAACGGCGCAACGGCACAAAAGTCAAAAAGACCACGGCAGCAACAAAGATACTAATTACTGCAGCAAGAAGATTGTTGATGCTTTTTGATGGAGGTCACAACAACTTCGGTTCTTCGATTTTTTTTTTTTTTTCAGCGAACTCTTCATGTAATACTGTAATACTGTATAGCCTCATCGCTGTTTCTTGATTAGTGCTAGGCCTAGCGTGGGCTCGCACACTCGCGCCAATCCACACAGACTCCTAAAAGTCAACGCGGCACCCTGGCACCAGTAGCCCTAGTTGTTTGGGCAGCGACCCTTTTACCCTTCGCTTCCTACTGTAGAAACGAATACGCTCAGCCACCCATCAAATAAATATACTTTCATACATTTCATTGACAAATTATGGACCGCAAAAGTGAAGCTGAGCACCGCAAGCGCCGCTTAGCACGACGACAAGAAGAGAAGAAGACGCAGCTAGTGAATGAATGCTACGCAGTACTAAGCACTACACCTGAAAAAGAGCTAGCACCCGGAGGGCTTTGGGCACCATGTGACACGCTCACGTACTTAGCTTCGCCCGTTGTGTGGGCTAGCCTTCCACCTGGCGTAGACCCAGCTTCAGGTAATGGCGGTGGCAAGTCAAAGAACGAACGCAAGCGCTTGCAAGTTGAGAGTGCTTTGGGCACTTTAAAGCGACTTTTACCGCTACTCGAAGCCACGCTCAGTCACAAGGCGGGCGTGCGAGTGTTGGATATTGGAGCCGGTACTGGCGTGCTGTCGGTGCCGTTGGCGCTGATGTTGGGTAATTTGGTTTCGTACTCCGTGTGTGATTCCAATTCGTACGCACTCAGTCTGCTGAAGCGGCGAGCAAATGAGGTATGGTACTGTTGGCCTACATAAACCTACTCATGTAGCGCTACAAAGTTTACAGATGACACGTTGCTGGTGGTCATTTTGTTTTCAAATGCAGCGCTTTAGAGATCTGTGCGAGTGCCATGAAAGTAGTTTTATTTTTAACCATCTCTTTGTGTAGGCTGGCGTTACGAACCTCGACCGCTCCATTGTGCTAGCGCCAGGCGCTCCTTTGCCTGATCACGAACCATTTGACGTGCTTCTTTGCCTGCAAGGCTGCGCTCAGGCCAACGACTACGCCATAGCAGCGGGTGCAGCACGGGGAATACCCGTTGTGTTAAACCCATGCTGCTACAGCATGCCGCAATCTGCGTCTTCCGCACCTTCAGCTGTTGCTACCGCATCAAGCAATACATCTGAGGGAACGGCTCCTTCAGGAGAAGCGCCTGTTCGCTCTCCGTGCGTTCCGCGCTCGCGTTGGCTCTGCAACTGCAAACCTTCTATTAGTGGTGCGGCCTCGAGCAGCACCGCAAGTTTCGAAGAGACTCTTGCAACGAATGGTGCAGTCAACGAGGGTTCCACAGCTCCAGAATGGGGCAGTGGGCTAGCTGCCTTAGGTACGCATGGCTACCGAAGTTGTGCCGCCGACAGCAGCAGCAGTGGTAAAGTTGCGGCTACGGCAGGAGCAGCAAATTCACTAGACGTCACTACTGCAATAACTAGAGCATCAGCAGCCTTGACGGCATCCCAAGATGGAGCAGCGCCGCCTGTGAGCAGCTACGGTGGCAGCGGGTCGGTGGCAAGTGCATTATGGGGCGCAGGTTGTCGCCGAGCGGTATGCGACCTCAGTGCCTTGCCTAAAGCCGCTGAGGCAGGGTCACCCATACAACAACAAAGTGTTCCTAGCAATAATGGGGGGGCAGTAGTAGATGAGACATCGCACGCGCTCTCCAGTGCAATTTCGGGGGCCGAGGTGGCGGCAGCGGAAACGACGGCACGACTGGTGCTGGCAGCAGACTTGTGTGCGCGAGCGCGGGAAGAACACGGTTGCGCGACTGTGTGGGCTCCTGTGACGACGCGTACGTCTACCGCAGCACCAGTGGCAGCTGTAGAAATGAGCAAAGAGGCTGCTAATGAATCTATGGTGCCGACTCAAGCCCTGGAAGGAGTACTCGTAGTGGTTGCTCCGCAGCCGAGTTGGGCCGCTTTCAACGACCACCGTGGCAGTGAGACCAACGAAATTGAAGGCAGCAGCAGTTCTGGTGACGGAAGCAGCCATAGCTGGAGTAAAGATGTGGCAGCGGCCAGTGCTGCTATGTCGCATGCTTTGGCATCCGCTGTGCAAGCCCCTGTGCCTTCAACAACAATGGAAAGGGCGTCGCACAGGGTAACCTCCAATGGCAAAAACAACAACAACACAGATTCAGCACCGTCTGCAGCTCCGTTACCAATATTACCGGCGGCTTACCACGTTGTGCTTGCGCACGGGAATGGCAGCGCTACTGCTAACACTTATACGAACAGTGGCAAAAATAGACTAGAGGGCATGGGCGCACTCTTGCCCGCGTTTACGGTCGATGAAGGAGGTGGACTTACGGGTTCTTCGCATGCTCTGTCAGGATCACAGGGAGGTGCTGGGTGCACGCACTTTGTGAAGCGAAAACAGCGCTTGTGCACCCGTATGGCGACTGTGGGGTCCGTGTTCTGCGCGGAGCACCAGCCAGAGGCACTGGCGGCAAGCCGCGCAGCGAGCAAGGCATTACTCGACTCCAATGGAGCAAAAAAAGAGGCCAGAGCGGTTAATTCATCCACTTCTGGAAGTGCAGAAGATAGCGGCGCAAATGCTGCTGGTCGCGACGATGATTCTGGTGGAGACGCAAAGCGCCCAAGGCAAGGGGACACCTCGAGCAGCAACAACAGCCGTCCTGGAGGGCGCATTTCCAGCACGCAGCGCCGCATGGCGAACCCGTTCAGCCGCCGGAACTTGGAAATGAACCAAACCGGCAGCGACGAGGAAGGGAACGAGCAGAATGGTTCGGGCGATGGCCAAGAGGACACTTCTATCAGCAGTGGCAAGAAGACGTCATCCAACAAGACCAACCACAACAACAACAACCCGCTGCTCGCCGCAGCCCTCGCCCCCGGCGGGTGGGCTCGCGTGTTCGACGACCCCAGCTTGCCCTTGCTGGTGGACATCGGCTGCGCGCGCGGCGCGTGCGTGCGCAAACTAGCGGCCAAGCACCCCAACTGGAACTTTTTGGGGCTGGAAATCAGGCCACAGTTGGTGGACGATGCGGTCGCCGAAACGCAGCGCCAGTTGCTTCTGGCCTCCACTACTGCCTCATCGTCGTCGTCAGCGAAAACTGCCTCTTCAAATGATGCAAGTGCGACGCATGACTCTGCGCCTTCACCATCTCGGCCTGTGGCTCGTAAAAACTTGCATCATTTGGCGGTGAACGCAATGGACCGCCCTGCCTTTGCGGTCTTGCTGGAGTCGCTGCGCGTGGCTGCTGCAGAACACGTTGCTGCGCTTCGTGCCAATGGTTCAAATAACAACCACGAGGCTGCTGCCACATTAGCCCCTCCAGGAGTAGCTCCAGGAGCAGATTCAGGATCATCTCCAGGTACAGCAGCAGACGCAGTAGACGCAACAGCCAAGACGTTGGCGGAGTACAGTGGCCCCGTGCACGCAGTGGCCGTGCAGTTCCCGGACCCTTGGGCGCGCGCGCGGCACCGGCGGCGGCGTCTGGCGGGGCCGGCGGTGTGCAGCGAGCTGGCGGCCTCGCCCGCGGTGGCGCGCGGCGCGTGGGTGTACGTGTCGTCGGACGTGCCGGACTGCGTGGCCCAAGCGGCGGCGGAGCTCACGGAGCACCACTTCAAGTGGCACCGCAACGGCGTGGCTTGGCCCAACGCTTCTTTGGTGCCGAAATCAAAGTCTATCAGCTGCGCGTCAGCTGGTGCAGCCGGTACTTCCGGCAGAACCACCACAGGGCCTACTGGCGACGAAAATGGTGGAAGTGAGGCCACAGCACCTCCTTCGCTGCTCACGTCCTTCTTGGGCTTGTGGTTAAATCTTCCAGAAGGACCTGCTGTAGACAGCGAGGGTCTGTTGCTCGCAAGCCCCTTGGGCGTTGGGTGCGGCACCGAGCGAGAAGCCGTATGTGAGCAGCTTTGGCGGAAAGTATATCGAATTTTGTTTGTGAAATGAGTTTATTGGCTTTCAACATTTCAACTGAATGAGGAATTACTGAAATCCCCCTTTAGACTTGTAGACTGCATACGGCGCTACGTAAATAAAATAAAACCAGCTGAATGGCAGTATATGGATGATATCATGTTCAGCTATAGCTGGGGCTCCGGAAAAAAATGCACATGGCGCATGGCCAAGTGGGCGAAGTCTCCGGTATTCCCAGCTCCCAGGGACTTGTGCTTATAGTGCTTTTGCTTTTGCTTAAACATAAACTCGCCTCATCCATAAGTACTTAAGCATTAAAGTAAGCAAAGAAGAATGAACGATATCAATGTTTTTCGTATAGAGCTGCTAATATTGCATGAAAGCACGCACCGGCCTCTTTGTTTACGTGCCTGGGGCCTTCTTGCTTGCTGTTTATTATTTATTATTTCCAATTCCATTTACAATATACAGGTCCTTGGGGCTGAGATCGTAAATATACAGATGCTGAGCTCCACGTACGCATCTAAGTTAGACAAAAGCCTGAATGAGGGTTGAAAACTGCCTTCTAAGAGGTTCGAGGTGGCTTTGCTAGCGCTGCCGCAGCGGCCGCGTTGTCTATGGAGGCTTCGGTTGTTTCAGCTGCGGTCGATTGGTCTGAAAACGCTGCACGAACATAGGGCGGGTCAAAAGCGCCAAGCCAGCGTCTGTAGTCTTCTGTATCTGGCGCTGAGAACGAAGCTACTTTCCCATCACTGGTTGCCACGTCGAAGCGGTTAGGCTTGCGGCCAGGTTTAGCGGGGATTGGCACGCTGTGCAACACCGTTGTTGAGACAAGTACTGTGTCGCCTTCTTGCACCGTGAGTCGTCGAGTACTAGGATCAAACTGAACTAGACAGCAAGGCCAGGCGTCAACGAACGCACTCTTCTTTTTGTAGTCCAAATATCCTCCCAAGACCTCCATTCAATCTTAGTGCGCCACCACTGTCGTATAGACACTAGAGTAGATAGATATGCACCTCTAGCCAGCCCCCAGAGTAATCTTAGATGGAGCGTCTTGGCCAGAAAGTAAACAAAAACCAAGCGAAACTGGGGGATACAAATGATAGCCCAATTTAGAGGAGTCAATCGTTGCTTTGCGTTGGAGCGCTACAGCCTCTGATCTGAACTGCGGTACACTGCGATCTGTCTGATGTCCGATGTCCGATGGCTTGACTGATGACAACTGCTTTTGCACAACGACAACACAGCATCTTCACAGCTCGACAAAAGAAGGCGCCCAACCGCTGTCATTTTTGACTCGCATCATTTGAGAAGGACAAGGAGGCCGCAGTCTGCCGCAGTTCCCTTCAGAAAGAGGGCACAAACTTCCCTGCGTACCCCTATGCGCAATAATTCTCAGATAAAGACTCGCCATCGCCGTAATCGCCAGCTTAAGATTGTTACATGAAGCCCGAGCCAGGCTTGCAGTCCGGCCCGGGGGACTCTGTAGACGCCAACTACCGTAGATGATAGCACCCGCCTGTTAGTTACTAAACCCAGTGGGTTTCAGAATAAGACGAAGGATATTAGCAACCTAAATAAAAGATAAGAGCTAGAAAGAAATGGCTCAGTTCCGCGCTTGAGGTGCAGGTGCGGATGATGACATCACATTGGATTGGAGCTTGGAGCGGTTTTTACTTTCCCTCGCAGGTTTCGACTTCCCTATCTCCCATCATCTCAAAAAACAAAGTTGATCCAATAATAAATTTCATACGCGAAAGCGGGTTTGTGAGCCAGCATTTCGCGTTTATTGTGCTAAAGGAAACCCCAATTGAATAGTGAATAGCATGCGATGTGTATAAACTATAAACAAGAGCCATATATCAGCGCGTTTTTATGCTAAAGGAAACCCCATTTGAAGAGCATGCGATGTGTATTAACTATAAACAAGAGCCATGTATCAGCGAGTAGGCCCCCAGGTGTCAGGTGTACTGGATTGCACTTATGCACTTCATTTATTCGCCAGAGGAAGTTGAAGTGGCAGTGCTTGAAGGGTGCTGCAGGAGCGACGGGTGTACGGTTTAGCTACGACTGCAACATCCCCCCCCGGAGAAGATTCTAACTGTCCTTGGGCATAATCCTCGATCTCAATGACCAAATTTAAAAAAAGGACCTAGAGAGCATTGGAAATAGCCCACTTACCTAATTAACTAGAGACGCTCTTTACATAACAATTTTGCTTTGATGGTTGATGGCCCTAAAAATGGCCCACGTAAATAATGTATGATGCGGCCCTAGTTCCGTACAACGCGATGACGGTTCTCTCTGGTAGTCCGTGCTACGCAAGTCAAGCGCAATACGCCATTTTTTACGTGCTTAGTGAAAAAGGGCGAACACTGCGAACTTGCGGCGCGATGGGGCGGAATATACAAGCAAAAACGCTAAGCAACCGGGTTAGCCGCATCGATGAGCGATGCAAGGCGACTGAGGGACACCATTACGTTTTCTTCTGCGCGCACTGTCCGGCTGCCACATCCCTGACGAAGTTCACGGTTGTGCGGACATGTGCACAAACGCGAAAAGGTTACCCCGCACACAAACAACATTAAGAATTGAGGTGATGAAATGACATGACACAACAAAAATGTTTGCATAATTCATGAATGAAGAAATCCAACTGAAAATACATGAGGCACTTGTTCGTTCTTCATACTCTGCTCCTCAAATCAATCCGTTGAATCATTCACGACGCAAGCTGTACCCACCCATCATACAATTACGAATGCAACAGCGAAGGGTAAGTCACCTTGGGCGTTGTGCGCACAAAAGCATTGAATAATTTGCTAGCGTCGTTGCCCGCCATGCCCAAAGCTTCGTCGTTTTCCACGCTGTCTTCTAACCCATCAGAGCCACCGCACACCACCAGCAAGTGCTTGAACGGTGGAACCTTAAACTTACGGTCGTCCACGCGCAGCTTGGCTCGGTCGGAAGTGCCAATTTTGTAGTCGTAGCCGCCCTCATAGGGGCAATCTGTGACGCGCGAGTAGCACACGAAAAGGAGATTAGGAACGAATAATTTCGTCATACTCGGAGCTTCGATTGTACTTTGACTCGGCTTGCCAATCAAGCGCGTCGCCAATAAAATGTACGCGTGAGCTAAGTACACTTACAAGTACTGTAGTAATATCATGCTCACCAGCAAACACTGTTTGAAGGCCGTCAGCCAGGCGCAGCTCGTAGCCCCAGTAGCTGCCGAGCTCCTGCCGGGGCGTTTCCGGTGGCACTGCGCGCCCCAACAAGAACTTGCGGCCCTGGGGGTCGTAGCCGCCTTCCATGCGCACGGTCACGCGCACGCCCGGCTTGAGCGGCTTGTCGATGAGCACTTCTTTCTTGCAGCCAACGTCCACGAAGGACCCGGTGCTTTGGTCCGCGCCTGGGCGCGTGCCAGGTGGCTTGTCTATTGTGACGCCCTCGCGAAAAGGGCAGCGGTCCAACTGGATGAAAGGGGGAAGTCATTTGACGACAGAAAGGAAATTACTTGCCATGAAACCAAAGCAACGATGAGTGATATCAGATGCAGTCAAAGTCTGACCACAGTGGAATATGGTCAATTTGGCGCGAAAATGTTTAAACACTGCTGATATCTTTTCCTCGTATTGAACATCGATGGACCAAGAGGCTGAAATCGTATCAATGGCTTCTAGGTCTTCGAGAGCTAGCAATATGAAGGACAGCAGAAACCTCACAATGGAAGCACTAGCTAGGAAAGGACCACACCTGCCGAACGTGGTGCGGAGCTTCTAGCGGCGGCAGCACACCCGCGCTCTGTAAGTCTGAGTGCTGCGGGATCAGTGCGCGGCGAAGGCAAGGCGGTGTCTCGCAGTACTGCAGAATCCGCGCCATGAACACGCATGGGTCCCACTTGAGAGGTTCGCCACTCGGCCCTTTGTAGTTCCCACCTTTGTCGTCCCACACGACCACTTCGTCCACACCAAAGAGCACGCATGTACGTGCTATTTGACCGCATAATGAGGTTCGCAGTTCGCGAGACGGGTGCGCTGCGATAGATCCGGGCACGGCTAAGGTCAACGTCCAAGGACGGGGCACCTTTGCATCGCCCCCTGTCGGCGCCGCTTTCTTGGGCTTTTTACCGTTGCTAGGCCCCGCAGACGATGACGCCGGGCGTTTGTCGTTGGCCTCCATGCGATTGCCTGGCGACTGCTCAAATCTAGGCAGAAACCAGTCTAGCTTCGCTAATTTGACTTAACCCTTGCTAGCTTTAGGCTGTAAAGTCGCTGAAAAGCTAGATCGAGTATCATCAACATCGTGTTTTGCCCTTACGGGTTTCTGCCCTTACGGGGCTACGCCCTTACGGGTTTACTGAATCGAACTTGGCCAATGCTGCGGGTGAGCTGCGGGGTTAGCGGGGCGTCGTGCAACAGCCCAAGTTCAAGCGGCCATGGCCAGCGAAGTTAATGTGGCTCCAGGT
>Ga0307982_1002509_pt1 | contig 14799 bp, 7 predicted proteins | sample OrgLakmetagen989_FD_201847 | JGI IMG/M metagenome (GOLD analysis project Ga0307982, IMG submission 201847) | Saline water microbial communities from Organic Lake, Antarctica - #989 | ecosystem: Environmental > Aquatic > Non-marine Saline and Alkaline > Saline | place: Antarctica: Organic Lake...
CCCCCCCACACACACACCCCACTTCTCGTTGCAGCTGGCACTGAAGCTGCCCCCCTTCGGGCCCCAAACCCAAGCTGTGGGCTTGAAGCTACACATGCGCTCCTATGTGCCATACTCGGAGGCCGACCTGGCTGGCAGCAGCGGGCAGGGCGACGCAGAGCCGCAGCTCTTTGGCAAGGCCATGATGACTGCTAACAGTGACGTGCAGCTGCTCAAGACCCAGGGCAGTGCACTTGTGTTCGAAGGTGTGGCAGGGTATGTTGCTCCCCGCCTTGCCCTACCCCGGCCTTCGCAGCTCACCCCCCCCCCCCTGCGCAGAGAAGCGAAGCAGCTGTTTGAAAAGGACTTCAACTTTCAAGCCATGGACATTGGTGGCTTAGACGCTGAGTTCCGCGAGATCTTCCGCAAGGCCTTCACCAGCCGCATGCTGCCACCCGACCTTGTCTCTCGCATGGGCTTGCCCCACATTAAGGGCATCATGCTGTTCGGCCCCCCAGGCTGCGGCAAGACGCTCATCGCGCGCCAGCTGGCCAAGGCCCTCAAGGCCAAGGAGCCGAAGATCGTGAATGGCCCCGAGGTGTTGGACAAGTTCGTGGGCGCGGCTGAGGAGCGCATTCGGGACTTGTTCAAAGATGCCGAGGCGGAACAAGCGGAAAAAGGCGAAGCTTCCGACCTTCACATCATCATTTTTGATGAAATCGACGCCATTTGCAAAAAGCGCGGCACCATCACCAACGGCACCGGTGTACACGACAGCATTGTGAACCAGCTGCTCTCCAAGATCGACGGCGTCGATTCGCTGAACAACATCCTTCTCATCGGCATGACCAACCGACTGGACATGCTAGACCCCGCGTTGTTGCGCCCAGGGCGCTTTGAAGTGCACATGGAAATCGGCCTCCCAGACACCTTCGGGCGGAACCAGATCCTCACCATTCACACCAAGAAGCTGGGTGAAAATGGAATGTTGGCCGATGACGTGGACATTGCGGTGCTGGCAGACGAGACGGAGAACTTCACCGGAGCGGAGCTGCAGGGTGTGGTGAAAGATGCCCGGGCGTATGCGCTGGCGGCGGTGTACGACGCGGAGACTGGAAAGCTTGACGCCACCAGTGTGAAGGTGACCCAGGCAGACTTCCTGCAGGCGGTGGGGGCAGCACAGCCGGTGTTTGGTATGAAGGAGGATGAGCTGGAGCTGTTTGTGCCCCACGGCATCATCCCCTTCAGCGAGAAATTCGACATGTTGAACTCCGCCATGCTGCGTTTCATGGCGCAAATCTCCGCAGCAGGCACCCTGACCCCCCTGCTCTCTGTGTGTCTGTGCGGCGACGCAGGCAGTGGCAAGTCTGCCCTCACGGCACACCTTGCGCGGAATTCCTCCTTTGCATTTGTGAAGCGGCTGGGAGCCGATATGCTGGTGGGGCAGGACCAGCACACCAAGGTGGCCAGCATCACCGAGGTGTTCTTGGACGCGTACAAGTCCCCCCTCTCTCTCATCATCCTGGACGACATCGAGCGCCTGATTGAGTGGGTGGGCATTGGGCCAGCGTTCTCCAACGCCGTGCTGCAGACGCTGCTGGTGCTGCTGAAGCGCCCTCCCCCCAAGGGGCACCGCCTGCTGGTGGTGGGCACCACCACTCGCACCATGAGCACCCGGCTGGAGCTGGATGACTCCTTCTCGGTGACCCTCGACATGCCGCGCTTGGACAGCGTGGGTGCGTTTGCTGCTGTGCTGCAGCGCTTTGACATGTCGCAGCTGGATGTGGCGCAGGCGTCCCAGCAGCTGGCGGAGCACAGCAGCCGCATCAGCCTGAAGAAACTTCTGCTGGTGCTGGAGGTGGCACAGCAGTACCAGAAGGCCCAGGACAAGGAGGACGGCGTCGAGGGCGAGGGTAAGGATGCCGAGGGTGCTGCTGCAGGTGCAGGGGGCAGTGATAGCGACGATGCAGATGCCATTGAGGTGCAGCGGGTGCCGGTTGGGGTGGCAGCGTTTGAGCAAGCGCTGCTGGAAGTGGTGGGTATGGTGTAGGAACTGCAGCAGTAGCATGAACTAAACATTAACAATACCCGTCTGCATTTTCTGCCTGTGCAAGCCACTGCGGCTTGTATATCGCATCAAGTCCAGAGATGGTAGTTTGCACTGTCGCAGCGAGCTGCCCCCTCCACTGTCCAGCCCGTTTCCCGAATGAGATGCTGGTTTCGTTGGTCCGCGAACCCAAGGTTTTGTTTCATTTTTTACTTTTAAAGTTATATTGCTGCTCAGTGCTTCACAGGCACTGGTGTGCAAAAAGTTGTGTCACATCCACCAGCCAGGGTGTGCACATCAAAGCACTGTGAAAGCTGAGTGATTGCTTGCTGCAAGAGGTATATTTTCATAGCAATGAAGTCCACCGTGCTATTGGTTTCAGTTATCGCAGCGAGCGCTGCTCGTGTTGCCTTTGCAACTTGTAATGCACCATCACCGGTAAGTCATTTTTCATGTGCAGTGCAGCACAGCATCTGCAGCCACTACTGGCTGGCTTCTGAATGCTTGCGAATACAGCATGCTTTCAACAAGGAGTTCGATGATCACAGGTCAATAATACTGCTCTTTTTGGGCTGCTTTACACCGTGAATGCCCATCGTGTGAATGATTGGGGAGATTTCTACACTTGCACTGAGGCTTTCGCGGACACCGCGTTCTGCTCCGTGACGATCCCTGGCGTCGCAAATCTGGGCATCTGCATTCCAGATACATGTTCTGCAGCTGATTTCGGGCGCCCTGAGACTGGTCTAGCAGCGTATGTGCTTGAAAATGTGCCACCGTTGGCACTGTCGTTGGGAAAGTTCACTCCGTTTCTGCCAAGCATCCTAGCCAAGCCAGGCGTGGTGAGGTGTGGAGAATACGACACCCCAGTGGACGATGATTCACTCGCTGTGGTGGTGTTTTTCATTTTGTGGGCGTGTTTGAGTGTTGCAGGCACTGTTGTGTACTGCACCGTGCTGCTGCCCAAGCGAGCTAAGCGGGGAGACTTGCACCCCTGCGGCTGCAGCATGCAGGCAGCCGATGACGAAGTGCACAGCTTCAGCGATACAGATGTCCTAGGTTCTGCCACTGCCGTCACCTCCGGCGATTTCCGCAGTTCAGCTGCCAAGACGCCCTCGGCATCAGCCCCCCCCAAGAAGCACAAGTCGCCCTACATGGACGCTGTGTTTTCCCCCCTCACCCGCTTTGCGCTGGCGTTCTCCCTGCCGCACAACATGACCAGCATGCTGGCAACTGGGGGCGACCGCAGTGGGAAGTTTGCGTCTTTGAATGGGGTCCGCGCAATCAGTATGGGCCTTGTGATTCTGGGACACTCTGTAGCTGGCATGCTGTCGCTGATCGGAAACGCCATCAACGTGGTTCCGCCCAAGGGAATCTTGAAGGAATGGCACGCTCAGGTGATTTATTCAGCCGAGTTTGCCGTGGATGCGTTTTTCTTTCTGTCTGCGTTCTTACTTGTAGTGACCGTCGGCTCCAAGTTGCAGAAGCTAGTCGGCAAGCTGGACGCTGCAGCAGTGGGCAGCGCCCGCTCCACGCCCTGGCAGCGTGCCGTGGCGTACGCAAATTTCTTTGGCAAGGCTCTGCTGCACCGCTGGCTGCGCCTGGCTCCCACACTGGGCTTCATGATCCTGATCGGCAGCTACCTGGCGCCGTTAGTGTCCTCAGGCCCCATCTGGTACAACATGAAAGACGTACGTGTGCTCAATATGCAACTGACTGCGATTTGATTTTTTTTCACAATTTTCTCATTTTTTCTCCCAGGAGTTCGGCGATGCTTGCATCACACAGAAGCAGTGGTGGAAGAATCTGCTCTTTGTGAACAACCTGTCCCCCCACGCGGACAACTTGTCCAAGGAGTGTCTTCCCTGGACGTGGTACCTGGGCAACGACATGCAGTTCTTCGTGGTGGGCGTACTTGTGATGATTCTGGAGGCATGCGTGCCCCGTGCCGGTATTGCTGCTGTGGTGGTGCTCACTGTGGCCAGCCTGTCAGCGGGCACCAACCTGGTGTATACGAACCATCTGAACCCCAATGCGTTCGCATACTCCCCCCCGGGGGTGGATCGTGGCGATGACAACACCCTGTACTACGTGGTGCCGTGGTACCGCTGGCCTGCATATGCCATGGGCATGTGCGCAGGCTGGCTGTACCAAGCTGTCACCGCTGACGCCGTTGCGGAGCTGCAGCGCGCCTCCAGCCTGTCCAGTGGCAACAATCGTGCGCGCAATGCGCCCACCTCCCCGCGCCAGCGCCCTAAAGACGGAGCGGTGCCGGGGGACCTCGTGTATAGCTTCACGGAGCTGGGCAGTCTTCAGCGGGCAGACTCGGGGCTCTCTGCGGCGCTCATGGCATCTGACTCCCGCCCCGACAACAGCACAAGTGCCAAGGCTGGCCTTGCAGGCAGTAATTCCGACGGAGACACTGCAGGCAACGACCCCTTTGGCGAGCGCTCCCACAATGCCAAGCCAGGCGACGCGCTGCTGTACGGGTGTGTGGACACGTGTGGAGCGCCCTGCGCACGCCGCTTTACCACCCTGTGTGGAGCCAAGATGCACCCAGCCATGGCCCACGGCCTCGTGCTGGTGTGCGGGGCATATATGGCGTTTTTGTTTTACATCCCCATGACCTCGTACGAGAAACCGGGGTGGAGCCGCAGCTTCAACACTTTCTACAATGCGTGGGGCAAGGTGACTTTTTGCATTGCGCTGGGTGGATTCCTGCACGTGCTGCACCTGGGCCGCTTGCCGTATATGCAGCGGGTGCTGGGCTGGAGCGGCTTTGAGCCCATTTCACGCTTGACCTACAGCACATACCTGGTGCATTTCATCTGCATGATGGTGCGGTACTACAGCGAGGCAGCACCCATTGATTATACCACCGTGTGGCTCATCGGCAGCTTCTTTGCCAATTGGGTGCTGTCTCACCTGGCAGGCGCCGCTGTGTTTTTGTTCATTGAGAAGCCCCTGGCAAACCTGGAAATCGCGGGGCTGAGCGCGGTGTGTTGAAGCTAGATTGCACACAATTCAATTCGAAATCCATTTCATTCCAGCAGCGCGTTTTACCGCATGTCAGTGACCATTGTGATTGGGTCCTGCAGGTATCCCCGCCAGGCATTGCTGAAGCGGGCCATAGTGGCGCCATCCACCACACGGTGGTCCGCTGCCCAGGACACATTCATGATATGGGCAGCCTCAATGACGTCAGTGTCCCCCACAAACCGCGGCAGGCGCTGCGTCTTGCCCAGGGCCGCGATGGCCACGGAGGGCAGATTCAGCACAGGGGAGGCATACGTGCCCCCGATGGCGCCGATGTTGGAGAAGGTGAATGTCCCACCCGCCAAGTCCTCGCTGCCCAGCTTCCCTGCCTGCGCCAGCGCGATGAGCCTGTTCAGCTCGTACGCAATGTCAAATAGAGAGCGCTCCTGGCAGCCCTTGATGTTGGGCACAATGAGGCCCCGGGGGGAATCAATAGCCACGCCGATGTTGTGGCTGCCCTTCACAGTCCACTGCTCCCCATCAGCTGACACAGCCGCGTTCAGCTCTGGGAACTGCTTCAGGGCCAAGGAGGCCGCCTTGATGATGAAGGGCATGTAGGAGAGCTTGATGTCCCGGGCCTCTGCCAGGGGCTTGAGCTGGGAGCGCAGGGCCATCAGGCTGTCCATGCCAACCTCGTCGCAGTACCCGAAATGGGGCACAGACCAAGCAGCTGCAAACATACAAAACAATGAGAGGGCGTGAACGAGGCAAAGCGCTGGAGGGGGGGGGGTACGCACCGTTCATGACCTTTGCCATGGAGCGCTGCAGGCCCTTGATGGGCCGCACGTCGTCCTCAGGGATACCAAAGGTGGGCAGGGGCAGACGCTCCAGGGGGGCTGCGGCGGCGGCGGCGGCGGCAGGGGGGGCTGCCCCGCTTGTGGGGGGGGCAGCGGCGCCGCCAGCTGAGGAGCGTGGAGCGAGGTCGCCGCTGACAAACGCCAGGATGTCGTCCTTGGTGACACGCCCGTCCTTGCCTGAGCCAGGCACGGTGGCCAGGTCAATACTGTGCTCTCGTGCAATGCGGCGGACGGCTGGGGTGGCAAACACCTGCCCGTCGGGCTCTACGCGGGCAGGGGCAGAAGCGTCGGCAGCACCTACAGAGGCAGCAGGGGCAGCTGCCACCACTTCTACAGCCTCAGCCTTGGGGGCAGCCTCCGTGGTCACTGGGTCCTCCACGTCACCCTCCACCTCGATGTCCAGCAAGGCCGAGCCGGTGGGAGCCATGTCACCCACACCAAAGTGCACAGCCTTGATCACACCATTGTAACGGGATGTAATTTCAACAGTAGCCTGCAAAATATATATTGCCATTTTTGCAAATTGCCAGACTATCACTCATAAATGTGGGCGCGGAGATAGCGGCTGAATGCACCACGCCCACTTCTCGAACAGCCACACGCACCTTGTCTGATTCCACCTGCAGCAAGTCGTCAAACTCTGCGACAGTGTCTCCAACTTTGACGAACCACTCGCGAATCTCCACTTCAGCAATTCCTTCTCCGATGTCGGGCAAGTTGAAAGGGATGACTTTGCCTGCTGCCGCTGCTGAGACGTGCAGTGCACTTGATTGGACCTGCGTGAATGGTTCATACATCGGCACAAACTATTTATTTGCAGAGAGCGCACCGTGTACAAGTTTGCCGATGCAACTGCAGGGGCTGCAGCCTTCGCAGCAGTGTTGATACAGATGCGTACCACAGACCTCCCACTTGTGGTCCGTGCCACAATCGAAGGCGCGAAGCGCAGCAGGGATGAAGCCATATTTCAATTAGTTACCAGACACTGAACAACATGTGCACAGCTATTAGTAGAGCAATTTGAAGTCGCACTGCAGCAGCGGTGCAGTGAGAAAAGTTGGCAAGAAATCGAAGACCCCTGGCACCAATTCACAAGAATCTGCTGTGGAATGGAAGGAATTATGCTTTGCAGCGTGCAGACATCAGTTTAGCTGCCCCACCAAGAAGAGCAAGCAATCAAACACTGTGGGTGATGCTGTTTCTAGTGGTGACCAACGCCTCAAGTCCCTTCCAGCTTCATCCATCTTCAGTATCGTATCGTTTCGTCCGCGTTTCGTTTTGACGCCGTGCTTGATATGTTACTGCAATAGACTTTGAACAAGCCCAGATTGCAACGCGTTCGAGCATACGCACTGTTATGGCTGTCTGCATTGTGCTGCCGCAGGAGCTGTCCGCCGACCATTTGACAACGGATGCCGACTGCGTCTTGCAGGTGGTGAGCTCCAGAGTTGTGCATCTGGTTCCTCACCGCAACGAAACAGTTGCATCTGCATTACAACGAGTTTGTAGTTGTTTGAAGGTGGGCGTGTCGTCGTTCCAGTTCTGTCGCGGGTCTGTAGTGCTGAATGGGGCAGAGCTGCTGGAGTTGCCAGCTCCTGGCTGTGAAATACATCTGGTGCGCCGCCACGTTGTCGACCTACAATCCTCTGAATGCGGTATGGAAATTTTCAACTGTGGAGTGGCAATGCCTCGTCGTCTCAAGTGGGCAATCAAAGAAGTGAGTGCTCCACATGTATCTGCAAAGCGGTCAGCAGCAGCAACGCGTCCACATTCAGATTCGCAATGGAATGCAAATGTTTCCTCCAGTGACATCAGTTGAGGGAACTGGTGGTACATACTTCATGTACGGCAAGGATGGAAGGTACGCCTCGCCAACTTCTTCGAAATTCTGGGCGACACAACACGCCACTTGCCTGCAGAAAAATCGCTTGCTTCAAGCCGTTTGATGAGGAGCCAGATGCACCGTACAACCCAAAGGGCCACGTAGGGCCATTGGGTTTTCCCTCACCCATGCATCCTGGTATTCTCTCTGGCGAGGGTGGTATGCGAGAGGTTGCTGCATATTTGCTAGATCACAAGGGCATGGCTGGCGTGCCGGCGACAGGTTTCGTCTATGCCTGGTCCGACAGCTTCCAAAACACTCTTCCCGACACCGACGGCAGCACGGCAGCTGCACAGGGCACGACAACAACCCCATCTCCACCCCGCAGGCTGAAGCAGGGTTCGTTGCAGGAGTTTGTTCGAGCCGATGGGAACCGTGACGGCTGGGGGTGGCCGAAGTTTCCCACAATCGAAGTGCAGAAGATCGCTGTGCTGGACCTGCGCATCTTGAACCTGGACCGCAACGAAGAAAACACACTTGTGCAGTGGAACAACGGCGGGAAGGACTGTCGCCTGGTGCCCATTGACCACGGGGCATGTCTCCCAGAGCTGTACAACACTGTGGAGGCTGTGAACCTGGAGTGGCGCAGCTCCCCCCAGGCTAAGCGGCCTGTGGAGCCGGAACTGAGGCAGTACATTGCACAGCTGGATGTGGAGCGCGATGTGCATCTGCTGCGCAATGTGTTGAACTTCAAAGACACATGTGTGCGAATGTTTCGACTCGCCCACGTCCTGCTACAGCGGGGGGTGGCAGCTGGCATGACCCTGCTGGACATCAGCAACATGCTGTACCCCCCAGTACACAATCTGCAACAAGAGCTACCCTTCAGGAACTTCTGGGCAGCAGCGCACGAGCTGGCCAAGAATGCCACGCTGCCCACCGTGAGCCGGCATCCAGCCCTGCAGCGGCCCCGCCAGCCCAGGCGCCGGGGGGGGGGACTGGCCCTGCTGCAGCAAGATGTCACTGTGTGTGGCACCCCAGCGCATTCACCCACCCACCCGGTCACCATGGGTGCACGGGGCGTGAATCCAGACAGTGTACCCCCCCTGCCCAGCACGAGGGGGGGGTCCGACATTGTTTTCCCCGCCAGTGACGCTGAGCGTGTGCCGCTCAACGTATCCCCAGGATCTTCCTCAGAACAGGGGGGCGCTAATGCATACATTGACTCCGACGCTTCCTCCCGAAGCTCGCTTGGCGGGCTGGGAGGGGGGGGGGTCCACATCCCTGCAACCCCCCTGCAGGTGGCCTTGCCAATCGGGCCTGGTGCAAGCGATGCTGTGCAGGGCGAGGGGTGGAATTCTGACGCAGATGTGCTGCGCACGCTGGACAGCAGCGTCCTATCGGCGCTGGACAGCACTCACTCCCACAGTGTTGACTCGGATGGGGGGAACACGCCTGTGGCTGGCTTTGGGAGGTTTGTGCCCTTTCAGTCTGCCGCAACGCCCGTGACAGGCGGTCCCTACACAGGCGCACCTGCGTCTGTTAAGTGGCATGAGCAGTTGAGCAGTATCACGATGACTGCAGCCACGCGTGCCGCCCGCTCCGTGGCTGCTACACGACATGAGGCGACCGCAGACTATCATGTGTCCTTCAGGCGGGACCTGCCAGTGGACAGGCTGCTGCCAGAGCTGTCCAAGGAAGTGCTCACCAAGTCAGGCCTGGTGGCATCTGTCGCAGTGGCGTATCTGCGGAATCGCGCCCTGCTCCGCGAGTTCACAGCACGGCGCAAGGCTGCAGCCGCCCCGCAGGGGCAGCAGACGCCTTCCCGGGCGCAGCCTGCCCACATGGCAGCTCCCAGCCACAGTGCACCCCCCATGGCGTCCCCGCCATTGGTGCGCATGCAGTCGGGAGGTAGCACGCTGGGCTTCCTGGACCACGGCAGAGCCCCCCCCTCCACCCCCTCAGCCCTGGAGCATCCCACAGTGGGCACACCTAGTGCTGCCAGCGCCACAGAAGGCAGCGCAAGCGAAGCGGGCGACCCACTGAATCAGTGCGTGATCACTGCTGTCACTGCGGTGGTGTCGTGGGGAGGGTACCTGACACTGGCAGCCTTCGCCCCGGCCGAGCCCGGCGAGTACTTCGAGGGGCACGACGAGACGGAGGAGTGCCTGGCGCAGGCGCTGGCCTCAGCTATTGTCACTGCTGCAGAGGCGCCTGTGGCACACGACCGCACCCCGCTGTTCCGCGAACACGTGCCTCAGGAGTTTCTGCTCGAGGCACCGGAGGAGGGGGGGCTTCCACAGTTGCCCGAGGGGGGGCTGTCGAGCTCCCAGTTGACACGATACTCTGCACAAGTGCCTCCGCGTTGCTCCCTGCCGGCATCCTCTCCCTTCACTGGTGCAGCGAGCCTGGATGCGACCTTGCAGCAAGCAGTGCTCAAGGCAATTGGCCGCCTGTCGCCGCCAGCCGAGTCGGTGCTTGGCAAAGAAATGGGCTGGCGACACAGCAACACAGGCAGCAGCGACGCCGTGGACACACCGGTGGGGGTGTCGCCCTTGAACCCCCCCCTCATCCCCCCCAGTAGGGTGTTGCACCTGCCGGGGGAGCTTGGCCGGCCGTCGCCGGCTGGGGATAGCACCAGCTCCCCCAAGCCTACCACGCTGCCCGGGAGAACGGGCGCAGGCATGTCCCCCCTAGCGGGCGCAAGCGACCCCCCCCCACTGGCAGGCATGCCGCTGGGGCTGTCGCTGGACGGCAAGCAGCACCCTGGCGTGCAGGGGAACCACAGCATGGGGGGGACATCTGTGGGCGGGCGGCACCTGACAGTCACCCCTGGCGGTGCCAGTGTTGCCTCCACAGGCACAGCTGCCACCCTAGGCACCCCCCGACTGGGGCCGCAAGGGGAGCCCGTGCCACAGTCTGGGCGCCGTAGCGTCCTCAGGGGGGGCAACGCGGAGCACCTGAGGCAGCGGCAGCAGCACCGCAGCTACCTCCGGGCTGCCCGGCGAGCCATCCGCGCAGAGTCCGCAGGGGGCCTCGGCGAGGCCCGGCGGGGGGGGATGGATCCTGTGAGTGCCCAGGACTCCGGCGGCAGCGAGGCCAAGAGCCCCAGCCAAGGCGTGGGCATGTTTGACTCTGATGACTCCCCAGGCGGGGTGCTGTCCACTTTGCGGCCGTTGACAGACGAGGAGGTGGGCGCAGGGGGCAGTGCCGGCGGCGGCGGTAGTGGCTCCAGCATTGCTCGGGACATCCGGCGTCAGCTGCAGGACGCGAGCAAGCGTGACTTGCCGCAGCATGCCATGACATTCCTGCACATCATGCAGCGGGGGCGGCGGCGGGCGGAGGCCAGTCAGGCGGAAACACACCGCCTTCGTTCCCGCAGTGTCGTGTCTGCTGCCGAGGCCATGCGACGGCGGCGGGCTCACAGCATCGACATCTCGCGACCCACAGCTGTGCACGCGGGGCAATCGCCCACTAGAGCACCCATCAACGCCCCGCCGCCGGCTCAGTTGCTGCAGTCGGCCCTGCTGGGCAGCGCCAGCTCACCGAATAAGCCCCCCCTGTCCACAAGCGCAGCCTCCAGGGGGGGCCTCGCAGCTTCCAACCGCCCCACGACCGCCAGCTTCGGTAGCAGCGACGATAGCTCTGCACGGGGCAAAGGCAGCGTACAGCCCAGCCCCACGCACGGCGCCATTGTTGGGCAGGCTGTGGGGGTGTGGACCAGTTGTCACGTGAGCCCGCTCATGGTTGCATCCCTCCCCGCCTCCACTGGCGTCAGTGGCAGTGCTGGCCACCTGCCACGAAACCCCATGGAGGCGGGGGGGGCGGTGCAGGGGGGCGGCGTGCACAGCCCGCAGCCGGAGCCCATGTCAAGCGATGTGCTGTCGCCGTCGCTGCCATCGAATGTGTCCTTGCCAGCGACACAGCCTGTGCTGCGGCACGCTGCGACCTTCGGCGGCCACTCACGTTTAGCCCAAACCGCCCGATCAGTCACTGGACACATGGCCCTGCACACACAGAGCAGCTTTGGCTTCCGGGATTCCCCACAAGGAATGTCCCTCTTTCCAGGGAGCTTCTCAGCATCTGTTGCCGACGGCAGCCAGGCCTCTGGCGGCGCCAGCAGCAACACCAGCAATAATGGCACCGCACCCTTCAAACTACAGTCACGCCAACTGCACCGCACAACGTCTGCTGCACTGCCAGGCGACGCAGCCCCAGTCCTGGCGCCACCGGCACAGTCCAGGGGCTTCAGCGCTGGCCACCCAGTGTCCAGCGCAGATATGCACAGACGCAGCATGGAGCCACTATTTCCCTCCATGGCCCTGCAGAGCGACAGCTACTACAGGGAGCGCAATGCCCCGCATGCAAATGCGGCCCCGCAGCTGTCCCCTGTGTATGAACGCGGGAGCCCTGCAGGCAGCGACGCAAGCGCCCCCCTGCCGCGGACAGGACTCATTGCGCGCTCTTTCAGCGATGGCCAAGTGTCGCCGGGCGTCACACAGGGTGCGGGCGGCACATCTGCGCTAGGCACACCAGGGGCTGCTTCTTTCGTGGCGTTCTTGACGAACTTCTCAGACGCCCCCCAGATGTCCTCTGATGCCCAGCCGGACACAATCGACACACACATCCCCACACCCGAGTTTGCCCCATTGGCTGGGCCCAGCTTTGGCCACTTTGGCCTGCGTGACGGCACCAGCCCGTACCTGGGGCCAGCAAACCCCTCGCCACTCGGCAGCCTCCTGGCCACAGCATCAAGCCCCCATGCATTTCCGGCCCCCGCTACCAAGGCGCTGCTAAGCCCCTTGACAAGCAGTGCCACTGTGCCAGCTCCATCTACGGCAGCCAGCGAGCTGGTTGCGCCGGTAGGGGGGGGGCTGAAGCGCGTAGGCAAGCTTGGGCAGTTGGGCGGGGGGCTCGGCTGCAGCACACTGGACGGCACAGCACCAGCCTATGGCACCTTCGGAGCCCCTGCAGCGCTGGAACCCGCGTCACCCCCCCTTGTCAGCGCCGACAGCACTCAGCGCCGTGAGGGCCTGGCGGGGCGTATCGCCGGCACCCTGGCTACCCCCCCCCGCTCTGCTGGGGACAGCCTTCAGGGGGAGGAAGGGGGGGGTGCCTTTACCCCAGCGTATGGCTCCCCTGGTCGGAGGGGGGTGCCGGGACTGCCGCTGGGCGCCTCCGCCTCTCACCACTTGGACTTGTCAGTCGCGGTATGTGGGCCCATTCCGTGTTTTGCTGACCCAGGGAGCGGCACCGCTGGCATGCAGCAGGCGCTGTTCTACGCACAGGCACAGGGGCTTGAGCTGGGCTCGTACATAGCCACGTGCCAACCCCTGGGCGACGCCCCTGGGTCCCTGTCCATTGGGCTTGCTGCAATGGCACCAATGGACTTGTCGGCGCCAGCAGTACGACAGCTGACCCCCAGCAAGCCCCCCCGCAGCGGCGCCACGCTGCACTCCCCCAAGGCACCGGCCTCCAGCGCAGGCGATAGCGCCAGTCACTCTGCCAGTGCACTGACGATTGCCAGCTTCCTGGGTGGCGCTACCACGGGGGCTGGGCGTGACAGCCAGCAGCAAGCAGTTGCCCCACCCGCTGGCTCGGACAGGGAGGCATCATCAGCAATCAGCTTGCCAGTTGGCACCATGCAGTCCAATGACACGCCCCCAGTGGACAGTGATTCACAGGGCACAGGCACCCCCGTGCACCTGGAGCGCAGTGCTGCGTCCGAAGCAGAACTGGGGCCCAGGGTCGGATCTGTACTCAGCGCCCTGGGGGCAGCCGCAGCAGGCAAGTCCACAAGCGACACGGGTGACAGCAGCGATGCCACAAGCAAGGGTGCCGGTAAAGACCCCTTCAAGACACTACACAAGGCGTCGCAGCCGTGGAGGCCGTCATTCATGCGGGGGGGGGCCTCCGGCTCGGAGGGGGGGGGCTCGGCCGCCGTGGATGTGTCACCTGCTAAATCTGAAAAGAGCTCGTCACCCATCAAGCTACAAGATGGCAAGGAGTCAGGCACTCCAAATCTGGGGCCTGCACCAGTACATGTGCCTGGCATGGCCCGCGCAGACTCATACGTCGCCCTTGGAGTGGGCACTGAGGAGGCAGGCGGCGCGATGCACCCCCCCCACACAGGCCATCTCAGGGGGGGCGCGGCACACGGGCACACAAGTGGGTCTGGCAGTGACTTTGACGAGGTTTACAGCCGAGACACATCTCGGGGTCTCACCCCTCGCGGGGACAGCGGCTTGCCCACCGCCTTCAGCTTAATGCGCGCCAACACCTTCAGCCATGACATGAATTCGTTCGGCACAGGGACATCAGTGGGTCGCTCCTCCAGCAACCGGCGCCGCGCAGGGGGGCATGGGGGGGCTATGCTGCCCGCAGGGGGGGGTGTTTCTCTTGGCCTCACGCGTGCCACACACACCATGCACGCCGCCCTGCAGGCGCCACACTCCAGGGTACTCACCGATGAACCGTCCCCATCACGAGTAAGCCAGGCTGGATCAGACAGCGCCTCCTTGCGACCCAGTGCCCTGAATACCCTGCGCCCAGGCGGCTTCGCCTCCGGGCTCGCCACCACGGCCAACACGCCTGTGGCTGCCCAAGCCGACGCACTGGCGGCCAGCGGTGGTATGTCTGCGTTGCATGCCATGTCAGCCCGGCGGAACTCAGTGGAGCGCATCGATTCTCCCTACATGAGTTTGTTTTTGCATTTCTTCGATTCACAAGTGGAGATGTATGTGCAGAGCTGGCGCCAGCGGCAAGACAAAGCCGCCGCTGCAGCCGCAGCAGCCCAAAGCTGAGAATCATGGGTGTCGTTAGGCATGGTAATTCACAGACTCTTCCTGCTTGCATCGGGCCTTGGGGCAGGTCAAGGGGGCTTGGTAGGGGGGGCAGCTGCTCGGCTTACAAAAGCAGAAGGAGGCCGTTTGCCCGCATGAGAGACTGTAAAATACAGTACATCAAAATAATTTGTGTGGCTACATCGTCATTGACTTGAGGCTGCCGCTCACTGACAGCTAGCAGTTTGTCTTGGTCGCAGGACGACTTGCCAAGCATGGCTGCATTGCCCCAGGAAGCGTTGCAGCGCTTGCAATCTCTGCGGCGCAGGATTGCGG
>Ga0307982_1002510_pt1 | contig 14797 bp, 15 predicted proteins | sample OrgLakmetagen989_FD_201847 | JGI IMG/M metagenome (GOLD analysis project Ga0307982, IMG submission 201847) | Saline water microbial communities from Organic Lake, Antarctica - #989 | ecosystem: Environmental > Aquatic > Non-marine Saline and Alkaline > Saline | place: Antarctica: Organic Lake...
GAGCTGGAGTGGGGGTAGGGGGAGGAGCCTGTGGAAGGATGGCTGGAGGAGCTGGAGTGGGGATAGGGGGAGGAGCCTGGGTAAGGATGGCTCGAGGAGCTGGAGTGGGGGTAGGGGAAGGAGCCTGGGTAAGGATGGCCGGAGGAGCTGTAGTGGGGATAGCTTGAAATTTCTAGTGCAGCAGAGCTGAGTTTGTTGCTGTCAATAAGGAGCTCCGAAGTCAAAATTAAATTTCCATATCCAGCGAATATATTCTCGTGCATTTACGGCCCAGGGCCACCCCGCGCTTGGCACATCGGCGCATGGGGTTCGCGCATAAGTTTTTCGGTGGTTAGTGGTTACAGTGGTTGTGTGGTTGTGGCATGTTTGCGCGCTGCAAGAGCTAAAAATTGCCGCTTTTGCGAAAAGTGACCCCCCCTTTAGCTGCCGATTAGTCGCCAGTGCTATGATGGAATAAGGGTCGAGGGTCCTCTTGGCCCCTATGCTCTCCTCGCTTATCCCCTTTGTCTAGAGCTACTTTGAAGAGCAGAAGAGATAAACCAGACGAGACTAGAATCAGTGCAGTGATTCAAAGGGTATCTGTGAGGGGCGGACACTAGATCATGGGTGGAATAGTTACATCAAAGCCCAGTCCCCGATCCGCTTTCAGAGGAAAGTTGTTTCTGAATGAAGCTCTCAAAGGCCTGGTTCGCCCGGCACTTCGTTACATACGCAAGTTCGACCTCTCCACCCTCCACGTTTGATAAGTACTTCAAAAACCCAGGAGGATCAACGAATTCGAATGACTCATTATTTTCAATATAAGCTTTGAGCTTCGTATCAATCTGAAGTTTGGTGAATACAAGTCGTTGGTTCTCTTTCGTAGTTTCCAGGGCCCCCTTAAGAGCCGCCACATTTCCTTGATAGTACGCTGCATTCATGCACATCGCAAGGACAAACATGACGACCACTTGCACGCACAATACTCCAGTGTCGAAAAACATGTAGAAGTACCAAAGCATGCCAGCGACACCGGTGAGGATTGCCACGTAAAAGAATACAACTGGCATGCGCAAAGCGTTCGGAACCCTACTGATAAACTCATTGAGCTCACAGTCTCCGCTACAGGCTTCAACGAGTGCGGACATAAAGACGCTATCAACCATGCTCAGGGCTTGTAGAATGGCACCAATCCACAGGATGGTCACGAGCGTGTTGGTCTTCCAGATCTCGACAATTTCGCCTTTTAGATCCAGCCGGCCTGCAAAGTCTTGGAAAAGAATACTCATCCATATAGTGAGGCAGAGAGCAGAAACAAGTGCAATGCCACTCATGATGCTTTTGATGTTATCCTTCGGATTTTTGCTTTTTAGAAGCTGCTCGTGATTAATCCAACTAAAAGTGTATGCTGAGAGCACAATTTCAGGAGCGAAGGAAAATGATGTCTCTGCCACTACTTTCTTGGGTTGGTGCACGTTGTACTCATTTCCGTCGGTTGGATTCATTTGAGACTGCGAGAAGAGATGGCGAAGAGTAACTAGAATTAGATTAACTGCAGTACGTTCAGTGGGGAATACCAAAGGTGAGAATTAATCGCCCGTGCATCAACTGCTTACAGCTTGGTCGCGAAGTCGCGAACACGCAGACGACAGATAGCAGATCGGCGAATGTGAGACGTGAGACAAAGTAAAGAAAGATACTTCTTTTCTTCTTTTTCCTTTTTGTACAGACTACTACAGTACAGGTAGTTCCGGGTAATAATAAGGGCGGGGGAATTTGGCCTCGGCACTCGCTCTCTTACTCTCTTAGCGTTTTTTTAAAATACTACAGTACAAGAAGGAAACCGATTTCTAACAGGTGGAAGTACCGAATTTTAACCCTTATTCTCATAACGTGACAACCTCTCAACACCCGGAACTACCTGTAAAGTACTTCTGTTCTTGCTCTTCTCTCTTCTCTCTTCTCTGTACTGTACTACCTGTACACTGTACAGTACGTACTCGCACTCAACTTCTCTACTTCTACTTCTATTCCCTATCTCTGACTGAAATCTTCATCTTCCTAATTGCCTTGCCTAATTCATCATGCGCAGTACTACTTCCCGCTTGCGTACTATCCACAGTAATTTACAGGCCCCGAAGGAATGGTACAAGAAGCTAGAAGGCTATAGGCTAAGTGGTAATTTTGAGACAGGCCCCGAAGGGCCGGAATTAGAAGACTAACAGGTAGAGAAGAAAAGCAAAGCAGCGCAAACTAGACCTAAGAAGCTAATCAGGCGCACATGCCCGAGTGGCCATGGAAGTGATGGTAGCGGTCCAAAGTGGCACGCTCCTCCATGCTCTGAGAGTGCAGCTCAAAAGAAGAGTTTCCGCTCGCAGAGGAGGGGACTACAACGAAGTCCCTCAGGCGATCCAGAAAAAGAGTCGCCCATCCCCGAGCAATTGCGTGACCCCATTTGCGTGCAAGCTTCTGTCTGAACAAGGCTTTGGCTTCTGAAAAGCCAATGTTGTAAAAAGCCACTTTTTGGCCCTGTCAGCATAAAACATCAACTCTTCGTTGATCTATTTTGTGGTCCTGGCTAGCTATCATCTGCAGTACGTAGGACGTAGGACCAAGGGATATTACTACAGTAAAGTATTCCCCTTGGTAGGACATTGCAGTTTGTGGTCCTAGCACGGCAGCACGGCTCACTCCCCATCGTTCGCGTAAATCTACGCACATACAAGGGTAAACTGACTGCTGTGTACTTGCTTGCCTTTCTTTGTCTTTGGGATAGTATTAACTAGACTAGACTTCACACTGCCTGGGTTACATTCCCATTCCCATTTAAAGCGCCCAGTCAGACTTGTTCTGGAGGATTCATCAAAACGCAGCTTTATGCTATTTGTTGTTGTTTCTTTGCAATTGGGGAGTATAATCTAATCTAACCTAATCTGATTTAAAGCATGGCATGTAGCGTGCATATGCGAATATTTGGCGACTTACCCCTAGTCCCCTTTATTTCGGCGCATTTACCTCGAATTTCAGGTCAAATACGTCAGACCTTATCTTCGTACCCGAAGCCGATAACCCGATAATAGGGCACCAAAATTGGTCCGTCAATAGCTCTGTTGTCAAAAATTGCGCATTGCTTGGCTTTATCAACGTGCCTACCAGGGCAAAGAGCTGAATTGTTCAGCAACAACACGGAGTTACTCCGCCTAAAGCCAGTTCCGCGCTCTTCGCCCCCAGGCGAATCGAGCCCAAGGAACCGCGTCGGAATTAAAACGGGCCTGGCTTTCAGTCTTTCTATTTCAGTCTGGCCTGCTGGGGGACGCTTTAGGCGCCGGCTAAATGGAACTCTTCCAGTTAGTTACTAAATCCAGCCCCCCCTCGGGGGTTGGAGCTCAGGGGGGGCGGCGGTGGCTCAGATTAGATTAGATTAGATTATACTCCCCCAGTGTAAAGAAAGACAAGGGCAGAAATAACACACTCTCAGAGGTGATCTGTATTTGCACTTGTGGCATGTATCTGCGCGTTCAAGAAGGCTCTATCTGGCGTCTTCCCTCCGAACAAGTCGGCGGGGTCTGAGTGCCCAATGTGTTTCGCGTCCCAAGTACACAAGGCATTTCTCCGGGCTATTTTTCGGCTCAGAAAGCAAAGTAATGTTGGCATTCGCTGAAAGCTGAAAGAAGTATAGCGAGAGAAGTGCCCTTAGCTCTTAAGGAACATATGAGCGAGCTACTTAGTACTCTGCTTTGGGCCGCTACGATCACTTTTGTGACCACTCGAGCACAACATATAAAATACACACGCATCGCACGGGGAATTTATGCTCAGAAGTGGAGATCGGATTCTCCTGTAGCTATCTACCATTCATAAGCGTTTGCTTCGTAGCTGGCTCCTTCATTTTCCTAATCGGCTGCCCCTACTCCCACCTGCCTTCTGCCCTCCAGCTCTCCTTCCTCCTGCTGCGCTCGAGTCAGAAGGCAGAGAAGGAGGCGCAGCGGCGCCCGCAGCCGCTTGCCACGTTTCTCGGCGTTTCGCGCCTCCGGGCACTCTTGCGGAAGGGCCACCACCAGCTCTGAGCTTGGGCGCTAAAGCCCCACTGAACGGGTCGTCTCGCTCCTGCAAAGTCGTGATGCCCTGCTTCACGGGCACTGCTGGGTTTTTGGCACTGTTGTTAGCAGTGGTGGTGGTGGCTGCGGCGGCCGCAAAACCCACTCGCCCCGGGCTCATGGTTCTTGCGCTACCGCTGCCACTTTTCTTCATCTGCTTCTGTCTGCTTATGCCGCCGCTGCTCCCACCAGGAACTCCTCTCGCCTCTGGCTTGTCGCTTTGTTGCAGTTGGTTTTGCAGCAAGAAACTCCGACGAAGAACGTCCCGCGCTTCCGCCTGCTGTTTCAACGCTAAGGCATTCAACGCATCGATCTTGGCCCTCTCTTCAGCTCCTGTTCTGGCCTCTGTGTCCATCCATGCAGCTGCCGCCTCCGGATTGAAAACACTTTCCTCGGGCGGATTGGGTTCAAATCCGTACGCGTGCGCATAAGCCGCCGTCATAGCTGGAGAGCCTTGGGACGGCAGAGGCTGAGACTGCAGCAACCTCGGAGGTGGTCGCTGCGTAAAGGGATCCGAGGAAGAAGAAGAGGAAGAAAAGGAAGGAGTAGGCGCTCGGTTGTTAGTGTCGGAGGTGGTGAATGCGCCTGCAGCGGTTGTTGCCGCTTGCGAGGCTGCTGTGGTAGGAGCACCACTACCGCCAGAGGTTGAAGATTGAGCAAAAGCCCCACTCGAAGGAGGCAGCTCGGGCAATGTAGTGGTTTTGGCTTTACCAGCAGCACTGGCACCAATATTACCGTTGTTGTTGCTGCGTTGCGGCGCCGAGCCTGATACCATAAATTCACGGGTCAAAAAGTCCGAAGCGTCTGCACCTGCCAGGCCAGCAACAGCAGCTACCTCAGGTCTAACAGCACCACCACCGTTGTTGTTGTTCTTGTTGTCTTCGGCCAACTCCCATTGCGGCGCGTGTGGCGGCAGCTTACCACCAGTACCTCCACCTCGATCACCAGAACCTGCTGCTCCTGACGCTGCTCGTTGCGTAGCCTTCGCCGCTGCGAGTTTTGCGGCGCGTTCTTCGCTGACCAGCAGCTGTTGCTGCAAACTCGACGCTTTTCGCTTCTGCTGTTGCAGCGCTGACGTCAATTGCGCGAGCAAGGTGTCTTTCTCCTGAGCTGCTAAGGCAAAGGCAGCGAGTTGGGCAGCAGCGGCCGATGCGGCAGCTCTGGCTTCTGCGGCCTCTCGCACCGAGTAATCATCACCGTCACCTTCTTCAACGGACAAACGGGCGGTCGATTGGTTGCTGCTCGCTAAGTCCGCTTCGTAGCCCTGATTGGCTGCCGAAAAGTAGGCTTCTCGCTGCTGCTGTTGTTGTTGGTCGTTGCCACTAGGAGAAGGAGGCCACCACCCAGCATGACCATCGAACGATTGAAGAAGTTCGCCACTTTCTTGTCCTTCTCCTCCTCCAGCGCCTGCTGCTCCAACTACTGATGCTCCGGCGCCTGTTGCTGCTACGGGGAGATGCGATGATGGAGGAGTGCGAGGGGTCACTTGTGCCTTTACCACAGGTGATAGGTTTGGGGAATTGCTTTGCTTCTGGCTGCGGTTGTTCGTTTTGTTGTGTTTGTGTTTGCGAGAGGAATTTTCCTGTGCATTTGGCTCTCGGGGCGAGAGAGAAGGTGCCACTGAATAGACCTAGTGAAGCAAGCAAGAGAAAAAAAAGCAAAAAGATTAGATTTCTAAAGAACAGAACGCAAAGCTAAAGATCGCATCGAACGAAACCCAATGATTCTTGTGCTGTAACATTACAAGTAAGTACGCTGGCGAGGTTTTTCAAAGAGCACTGCGTTTGCACGTAAATAGCTACTCCTTTGAAATTGTTGTAACCACGTACCGAGCCATTATCGTCCTCGCCGCCTTCTTCTCCTTGATCTACTACATCAGGACTATTGCTCCTAGTCGCACCGGTAGTTGCTTTCGCCTTCGACGTTTTCTCAGCACCTGAAGCACCATTAACAGGAGCAGCACCAGCTCTTGACGATGATGATGATGATGAAGAAGAAGAAGTCTGAAGGCCTTCTAGTTGTTGTTGTTGCTGTTGAGCAGCCCACCGCTGCCGCACCAGCTTTTCGGCTTCTGCTCTCGCCACCGCGTCTGCGTCCTGATTCACGGCCATGCCTCCTTTCTGGCCTCCGGTGCTCTTCTGTCTAGTAGCCTGCTGCCCCTGATCTCCATTCTCATTGCCACTCGCAGCTCCTCCTTTTTGTCTTTGTCCAGCACCACCAGAAGAAGAAGATCCTTTTACTTCTCCAAAGCCAAATTCAGTGGGCACTAGAGCCGATTTCTCAACTGGATCAATAATTGCGGTATCTCGGTCGTTGTTTTTGCCACTGTTGGACACGTCGTCTAAACTTTGGTTCGCTGAAGAAGGTGCTGACGACGACGACGAGGATTGCGAGAGCACGGGCAATCCTCCCCCTCCTCCAGGCATTCCTTTCTTCTTGCGTTTTGCGTTTTTGCTCCCACTTTTCTTTCCTCCTCCTGAACTGCTGCCTTTCTTTTTCTCCGGAGACAAACTTCTCGCCTCGCCGCCGCCGCCGCCACCGCCATTCAAGCTGGCTTCGAGCAACAAGTTGCGTTTCACCACTCCTTTCAGAACTTGCTCGTTTTTGGCGGCAGCTGCCAGTGCTGCCTTGTGCTTCTCTTTCAAGGTGGCATGGTCCGCGGTCAACTGTAAAATATGCGCACGAAATGTGAAGTACGGTGTGAAAGGATAAGAGAAATGCGACGACCACTATACGTTGGCCATGAAGATAGAACGCACTTGAGTAAGCAAAGAGACCCGAATCGTATGCAAAGTCAGTAATATAATCGCAATAACCCATGAGCAACTACGCGTACCGATTTCAGTTGACTGTTCGTAACGTTCAGTTGGCCTTGGAGCAGAGGCACGGTTTCGGATTTGAACTCTGTGAGCGCTTTGTTCTGAGTGGCAACTTTGGCTTCACTTTCGTCTAACGCTCGGCGCAGAGCGCACACCTTTCCATTATAGGTATTATCGAAGGAAACACGGCGAAAGAATAGGTTAAATCTCAGCATGCAGAACGCCGAGAGTACACATGTGGCATTGAATATCTCTGTACGTGTGTTCCCCCCCCCCGCCAACAAAAAGTACACATCAATAGCTTCGCCTCACCATTCCTTTCAACAAATTCATTTCCTTGATGGCCGTCACGCCCGTGCTGTTGTTGGTGTTCGGCCTCAGGCCACTGCGCCCTTCGCCGAACCCCGGCGCAAACACCGCCTTCATGGTGAGGTTCCCAATGCTCGCGTCGCTGTCGCCGATATTGTTGCCAATTCCCCCTCGGAGGGGCTTAAAATGGGCACTGATGTTGTTGCCACCAATCCCCCCTTGGAGGGGCTGAAAATGGGCACTGTGGTTGCCACCAATCCCCCCTCGGAGGGGCTGAAAATGGGCACTGTGGTTGCCACTCCCAAAGTCACTGCCGCTGCTGTCCAGATGATGACGATCGCCGCCGCCGCCACCGCTGTTGAACTCGTCCTCTTCGCTCAGCGAACGGTCCGAGCGCATCCGACGCGACCGCGCCGCGAACCCGTGTTTCTTGCGAGATCCCCCTGTAGAGGGCGACTTGGAGTGACCGTTACCACTGCCTCCACCTCCTTTGGCTTTCTTGCGGGAGGCGGACGAGGTAGCTGGCGACTGACTTTTGCCAGAATCTCGACTCCCCGAACGGCCTTTGCTACTACCACTACCACCGCCTTTTTTATTGCCCTTCTTTTTCTTGTCGCCCCCGTGTTTGCCACCGTTGCCGTTGTCGTCGTCGTCGTAATCGTCGTCGATGCCTCGGCTGCGGCCCCGGATGCCTCCTCCCCTCTGGCCACCGCCTTTCTTGCCACCGCTGCTGCTGCCGTTATTGCCGATGCTGTCCTTGTAGTAAGCAGCGATCGCTGGCAGCCGCTCCCTAGGTCGATTTTATTTTTGAATCGTTAGGTTTCGTATTTAAAAAAAAAACGATGTAATGAAGCTAAGGGTGGGATATACAGCGACACATTACTCATCTATGACAACACGCGTATTTGAAACTTTGAACAAATAAATAATTAGTTTTAAAGAAGATGTCAAATTTTGATAATACCGGCCGCGGTCGTGCGAGTTCTCTGCCATTTGCCTCCTTTGGCTCTCTTGCAGCACTATTTTCGAGGCAGCCCCGAGGGCTCCAACCAGCGACTGTTTGCTCAAATTGCCCCGGGCGACGCCCACTTCCAGCAGGGTGACAAACATGGACTCGTCGAGAAACGACCACGACATGTCTGGATGGACCTGATGATAGGGTGTGGGGGTGTCAAGATAGCGGATACGAAGGCGGTGGCAACGACTAAGGGACCAATACATACGAAAGCACCATCTAAAGAATATGACGAAACCTCGCAATGGGATCATAAATGCAAGAATTCATAGCAATTCAAAGCTAGAGTAGGTGGTACACTTTTTGCAGTAGCGCGCAGTTGACATGTTGTTTACCTCAAACTTCCCTGTAGTGGGGTCCGCCCAAGGGGGTTCATAGACCTTCAAGCGGGTCTGCAAGCGTTGCACTTCTGCTTGAGCTTGTTCCACCTGTAAAGTCCGCATCATAACAGCAAAGCATAGTAATTTGCATGTTGGTGATGGTGAAACTCCTTCCATTACCTGGACTATTTTAAAATTTACAATAAGCAGTTGGAGTGGCTTTGAAAAGACAAAAGATAGTTTCGATGATGCTCTGCAGAATAGGCACTAAACCAAATAAATTTGGGTATCTCCAAGCAATTAAACTCCAAAACCCAAGCCCAACCCCAAAATCCACCCATACCTGGTAGTCGCGCAGCTCCACCACTTTTTTCAGTGCCGTCAGCTCCTGAGCCAGGGGCGCCCATTCTGCTGCCAACCTCGCTTTCTCGAGGGCTAGAGCTTCTTGCGCCTTGTGCGATTCAATGGCTTTGTGCTCAGCGAGCAAGACGCGGTCCAGCGCGTACCTAATGTAGTAGGTTGCAAACACCGAAAAGGAAATGAAAAAAGTAAATAAAAAACGAAGAAAATGTGATACGCACTCACGCATTTACGTATGGTGTTGCTGAATACAAGGGAAGAAGGCATAAACTCAGAAGGTCTTAATGGTGTTCCATTGTTTTGAATATCCCCCACTTTTTTCCCCCCTTCGACTGCCCTGGGCTCTTTGACAACCGCATGCGAATACATGGGGAGTAATGAATACACTTTTGAGCACTCACTTGTCCCGAAGTTCGGTATCTTTGGCCCGTCGCATGTCCGCTAGCCTGGACCCGAGCAAGTCCCTGGCGTCGAGAAACCGTTTGCTCATGCGCCCCTGGTGGCCTTCCAGCTCGGCGTCGAATTTCGCGCAGGTGACCTGGCGTTTATTGTCGTCACGGCAGTGGCGATTAAGGTAAGGATAGCGAAACTGTCAACTTATCTGCAGACTATACAGGATTTGCAAGAGATTTTCATAGTATTCGGTCTTGGCATATACGGCGATGAGGTTATTGTCATCGAGACCACATGAATCATAGAGGAGGAACTCACGAGGTGACACTACGATTACTACGATCACTACTATTACTACTATCATTGATAGTAGTGCCACCACCACCACCACCGCCGCCACATCACATTGACTTTACCTCGGCCATGGTCGTGTGCGCCGTCGTGGCGGCCTGGCTGTGCTTCGTGCGCGCAGTGGCGAGGGCATTGAGGCTAGCGTCCCGGAGGCGTTGGCAGCGGCTCCGGAGGGCGTCGCCGTTTTCGGCCGTGACCGTCACCGTCTGCAGCAAGTAGTCTTGGACTTCGTCTAGGAGTTCGTTCTGCGAATACAATAGGCAAGAGAGAGCAGCAACGGTTGCCACGCGCAAAGTATAGAAATACCCAGTAACACAATGAGGGACCGAGCAGGTCACGAAAGAAAGCTAGCAATGGCAATAATCGATGATAGATGGCACGTACTGCCCAATCAGTCTAAGAGAAGCTCGTCGCTGCAATATCGGTCTAATCTAATTGAGTATGCTTTGGCTGAATGCCTTTTGGATAGAAAATCAGTGAGTAGCCTATTCACTCTCTTTTTCTGTTCCATCAGCAAAAGACCTGGAACTTTACCTGAAGTTGAGTCATTTCGTCGTGCAAGGCAGCATCTGCCGCAGCCTGCTGCTGCGCAAACTGCTCGGCTTCTGCGAGCAAAGTCGCGCGCAAGGACGCTACGGCAGAGTCCACGTAAGACGTGTAGCCTGGAAACTTGACGGCTTCTGGCGCAGCGTTTTCATCGGCGAGCTCAGAGGCTTCAGACAGGCCGTGTTGAGCGTTGGTATCTTCAGCAGGGGCAGGCTGATTGGTAGATGCTCCACATTGACTGCAAGCGTCGTAGCATGGTTCAAGCTTATTGCCGCAGCTGCAAACCTGAGGAGATGGCTGAGCGTTGTCGCCCGCGTTGACGATTCTACTTTCGTCGGATATGGAGCTTCCTAAAGGCATTGCTACCTTGGGCACTGCTACACCACTCACACGATGAGAGGGTCGCAATTTTACAGTGCAGTGAAGCTCGCCAGCTGTTTTGACCGGATAAACCTCCTTGATGACTATATGAATGCCTTGTGTGCTTTGTGCCCTACTCGAGGGAAATGAACGACAACGCCGCCCGCGACGCCGGCGCCGCGACAGCTGGGAAACGAATGCACTTATGTTCTAATATAGTATACTAAATAACAGGTTCTTGCCCAGAAAGAACAACAATGAACTCCTCCAGGTGAGATAAGCTCCAAGTTGGGCAAGAGCTCCCATTGGTGCAGACCGTCATACCGTCATAGTGGACTCTGCAGAATGCATAATATGATATTCTTTCAGTAAGCAGCTCGTAGACTGCATAAAATGGCTGGAAACCCTTCTTTCGTGGCTCCTAGCTGCACATATCGAAGGGCATCTGAGGTGCAGGATGTCCTAGTGATCTCTAACCTGTCAGATGATGTGCGGATGTCGCTCGGGAGCTCGTGTTATCGCTAGAGTGAGGTCCGGTATACGGACCGACGCTTCCGCTAGAGGCAGAGCACCCTAATGTAGTGGTAGGGGATATCAACACTAATACCCCGGTGTTCCGATGAGAGCAACACAACCTTTAATACTGCCTCTTTGTGCGGTTAGCCATGCCTGTTTGTGCGGTCAACCGTGCTCCCATGGAGCTGGGAAGGTTGCCCAGGGCCACCTATCATTCTACCTCTCTAATTCAATGCAACATATAAGCCAGACCGCCTTCGAATCGCCTGTCCCCGGTGTAAGCGAAGTAAGAGAATCAGAGATATTGTAAGGCATCGCAGAGCAGCAGAGCAGGAAGCCTTTGCTAATGCAGCTGATACAATTGGCGGTAGGGCTGCACTTCACTCCTCGGAATTCGTGTTTCCAGAGCCATAGAGTGGTTCTCGAGTGACTTAAGGCCAGCCTGTCAAGATCGTGACGTCGCCTCAGCCATTCACAGGACTTTCTGGCTACGTGGACTTCTGCAGTCATATTGACTCATAATTTTGTCGGAAAATTGGATGGATGGGTCTCTGATTTTTGGTATGCTTTTATGCTTTGGACAGGAAATCCTGTGGCTACGTATCTGCGACTTCAATAGAATGCTGGAAGTGCCTCTTCGGAGACTTTACTTTACGCTGCATTTGTAACGCTCGGTCCTCGTGCGAAGACCTGCCAGTGGACTGCGAGGCTACGCAACCGGTGCGACCGCAGTATTTGCCCGGTAAACGCACATCGCGCTTATCTCCACCTTAACACTTCTTTGGGTTTCTTTCACCCTTTGAACAACCTGAGTCTCGACAGCTGTTACCCAATAGGATTCTGTCTTTTGCCGGCCTTGTTGCGCGTATGCTGACCGATGACTGATGACTGGGCACTGCGGCTGTTACTTCCAGGTTGGAATTCGGTGGAGTGGACTACGCAATATGTCGGTCAATGAGGGGATCACTTGATTTTAACTCGCAAACCTGAGGCTGCATAAAGAAGGGCCTTTCGATAGTTAAGTATATGAAATAAAGCTAATCGGCAGGGGCCAGTCACTCGCACACCACCCCAAAGGAACCCAAAGTGAAAGAGACAGCAATCCCCGGAAATCACCGGGGCCCTGAAACAGGAATCCGCCCCCCCAACACCCGCCCGGGTCCAAAATCACATTTCCCGAAGCTCCTGCGCCCCTTTAATATTTCTTATAAAGCCTTCTCAAGCCCTTGGCGCTCGCACAAGAGAACCAAATTCATAAAGCGTCTCCTTAAAAACTTCTGAGGAGGCCGAAGGTATATATAAAAAAGCACAACTTCAACACAGACAAGCCTTGCATGTTGGATATGCGTCATGTGAACGCCCTCGATGCACTTGGTCGACTCTTGCACCGCGCTTACGGTGGTCGGGGTCGACATCATGGCTCAATCCAGCTGGTTTGGTGCGCTCTCCGACGGGTTCTGATCACCCAGATTGAGCTCTGAATCGAGCAAATGGTGCTCGATTCCAACACAGACAAGCCTTGCATGTTGGACATGCATCATATGAAGGCCCTCGATGCACTTGGTCGACTCTTGCACCGCGCTTACCGTGGTCGGGGTCGACATCATGGCTCAATTCAGCTGGTTTGGTGCGCTCACCAACCAACCGAACAATCCTCCGGTTGGTTTCGTTCGTATTTGGTTTATGTTTTTTCGATGAAATCCTTATTCAGTAAGTGCTTATGGTGGTTCGATGAGTTGAGATAAGGCTTTTTTGAGCCGAGGATAGCGGGCGGTCAAGAGATGACTTATGGTAGATCTCTAGAACGGCATCTGAAGTACTTCGGCCTCGTGGACGACGGCGGTAAAGCGATCACCATTTCGGAATGGGCAACTCTGGCGCCGGACCGCGCTGGCTGGCTAAAGCTCGTTACGAAAGCGCCTTTCAACATTGTAAAACCGCAGCTGCGGCCACCTCGGTGCGACACTAGAGTGACACCAGAGGAGAAGCAGAGGTTCCTGGCGCGGCGTGCCCAAGAGACTGAACAACGGCGTGCTCTCTTCAATGCAGAAACAGACGCAGAAACGACTTAAGTCCGGTTTCAAAATTAATTCATGAACAGTTTCTCTACACACTAACCTCTTTACGATTTTGTCTTGCGCGCAACGCACGCGCGTACACTTCTGCCCGCAGCATTGGCTTCTGTGTCATTTGGGTTTGTATTAGTTAGAGTTCGAGTAATTAGTTTATGTTTTTTCGATGATATCCTTATTCAGTAAGTGCTTATGGCAGTTCAATGGGTTTGGATTAGACTTTTTTGATGTCACTTATGATGGTAGTTCTTAGTAGTTCTAACTCTAACTATCCTGCATTTGTATTATGGATTTCTTATTATTTTGCCCTGAGTAGTCCACTTTTTATTTTGCTGCTGGATGTATTATTAGAATCGGGCTAATCATTTGAAAACTTAAGCTCGTAGAGCCACATTTATTTTCAGATCTAGTGTTTATCCCTAACCGGCTGCATTCAAATTCGTGCTGCCTCGCTCTTACTTGTGGTTTACTGGTCTTGGAATCAAAGCGAGGCATGCGAGGCCATTACAGCAGTGTCGGCCGATGTCCCACAGCTTCGACTCTCCTCCTGAGCACTCCCATGCTTTCGCATATCCGATTCATCCGTGAAGATAAGGTAGTGAACTAGGCTCGGCAATTGCCCTAGCATTCCCACACCGCATGCAGGGAGGGCCGTAGACTTGATCACGTTTTCACGCCTTCTAGTCAATGAGTCGGTCGAGAGCACAACAGTCGCTTCAACCATTATCCTAACACGCCATCCCCAAGCAGTGGTGATATGCTCGCCCCTCTATGTTACCACAGATGTTCTCGAAGGAGGCCCACTTCTCAGCTTATAGCGTAGCCAACCTTCTGATCGGTGTGTGTTTGGTCGCCCTCAACAATTGACTCCACAGACAACAGACGAATGAGGGCCACCACCGGTTTTGCCCCCCCCCACAGTTGCAAACAGCCAGCAATTTTCACATGTGTTCCTGCTCTAAGAATTTGTGCGACGCTATGATTAGATGAAGTAACATCTCCGGAAATATCGCGTTGGCAACAGCTAATAGTTGCCTTCATTATGGTCATGGAAATTGTAGCTCATTCGATTTGATTTGGCCCAGAAAGTCCCGTTCATAGCTGAAGCCTTGTCACGAATAGCATAGCCACGATAGTTACCAAGCGTCTTCCACTAATGTACTCGAGGCGCTTTCTTGCTCAGGCAGCACAAAATCCATGCAAGGCAGACTTTTGCATGCAATCGTAGCAGCCGCAGTAGTCATAGCTTCCTGTTCTCTGTGCTTCTCATAATTTGTTCACACCAGAGACGATAAAGAGAGCTCCCAGGAGGCACCCACACATAGATATAGAGGCATCAGTATACGCTGCTATGTGTGGAGTCCGATACCCTTCGAGAGCGCAACTCGGAACGAGTAAGGAGGAGCTTACGCATCAGCCATTTTGCGTCATTTTCAAAGCTACTCTATTATAGGAATATATTATATTATGCATTATGCATACAGTGTAGTCCACTATGACTGTCTGCACGTCTGCACCAATGGGGAGCTCTTGCCCAACTGGGAGCTTTTCTCACCTCCTCAGTCCTCTCTTCAGCTCTTTTCGTAAATTTTTGGTGACGGATACCTCCAAAATGTGGCCAATTTTCGAAGGTATGAGCCGGGGTAAACTAAGCATCATT
>Ga0307982_1002511_pt1 | contig 14797 bp, 6 predicted proteins | sample OrgLakmetagen989_FD_201847 | JGI IMG/M metagenome (GOLD analysis project Ga0307982, IMG submission 201847) | Saline water microbial communities from Organic Lake, Antarctica - #989 | ecosystem: Environmental > Aquatic > Non-marine Saline and Alkaline > Saline | place: Antarctica: Organic Lake...
CGACCCCGGCTTTTACTGTGAGGGAGGAGAAGACACCGTGACGGACAATTGCCACGCCGGCCATTACTGTCCTGCCGGCACCCCTGCTGCTGTCGAATACCCGTGCCCAGCCGGTCGATACACCACCGTGCTGAATGCCACAGCACCAACAGACTGCTTCGAGTGTGTTGTAGGGCATTACTGCTTGGCGGGCTCTGTACACCCCATTGCATGCGAGGCTGGGTCGTACGCGGACACGGTGGGCACCCAAGCCCCCCTGGACGCAGGCACCGGCTTACCAGCTGAATGTGCGACATGTCCTGGTGGCTTCCGCTGCCCTGCAGGTACATCGGATCTCGTACCCTGTGGAGTGGGCTTCTACTCCGCAGCAGGTCTGGGAGAGTGCACGCCCTGCCTCTTCGGGCATTACTGTGACCAACCCTCCGTCAGCGAGGTGGATATGAAGACAAACAAGTTCTGTGCAGCTGGCGCATTCTGCCCTACGGGGATGGACCATGTACCAGTGCTGCCCGCAGATGGCTGCCCCGTGGGCTTTCAGTGCCTGCTTGGTGGGGGGGAAGACGGAGTGGGCAGCCGAGAGCCCTACCCCCAGCCCTGCCCTGCAGGGACTTTTGCCAACACCACAGGGCACGGGTTGTGCGATGCCTGCCCTGCTGGATTCTATTGTTTGGAAGGTAGTATTCAGCCCAGCGGGCCGTGTGGCTGGGGATATTACTGCCCGATAAGCAGTACCAGTCCTGACTCTGTGCACTGCCCTGAAGGGACCTTCCGGGACACCACGGGCGCTGCTCGAGTCAGCGATTGCTTCACCTGCACAGCGGGAGGCTACTGCCCCGAAGCGTCCACTGAGCCCGTGTTGTGCCCCCCTGGACAGTACTGTCCCGTGGGCACTGCCGTGCCTATTCCTTGCCCGAAGGGGCGTTTTGGCAACAACACCGGGCTCAGCAGCGAGGCTGAGTGCCGTCTGTGCCTTCCTGGGTTCTACTGTGACGAAACAGGAATGCAGGGCCCGCGGGGACTGTGCGACCCAGGCTTCTTCTGCGAGCAGGGGTCAGCCACTGCCCAGCCTGGACTGGTGGAGCCGACTGATTGGAACAAGGGTGCCTTGACTTTGGGTGTCGGGGGCTATGGTGGAATCTGTCCTGCAGGCTCTTATTGCCCTGCTGGCACATGGACCCCGCAGCCCTGCCCCCAGGGCACCTACCTGCAAAGCGAAGGGCAAGCATCCGCTGACGACTGCCAGCAGTGTGATGCAGGCACCTTTTGCGCAGGAAGCACACTGCCGTCTCCCACCGGAAACTGCACGGCAGGGTTCTTCTGCACGGGGGGTGCACAGAACGGGCAGCAGTTCGAGGCGCCTGCCGGGACGTTCACATCTGAGGGCGCCAGCTCGCCTGTCGTTTGCCCTGTGGGGCGCTTCAATCCCCTTCGCAAGCAGGCTGAGTGTGCACCTTGCCCGTCGGGCTTCTTCTGTCCAAGCGAAGGGCTCACAGAGGGAGTCATTTGCCCAGCTGGCTCGTACTGCCCAGCCGGGAACCAGTCCGACCTCCTGTGTCCCGCAGGGCGCTACACTGCAGAACGGGGTGCAAAGTCTCTCATGGAATGCCTGCTGTGCGACGAAGGCACGTTCTGTGGGTCAAACGGACTGTCTGCGCCCACAGGTATCTGTGACGCTGGATACTACTGTCCTCCGGGTCAAATTCTGCGCAACCCACCTGGCCTGGAATGCCCTCCTGGGCTGTACTGTACAGCTGGCTCAGTGGTGGGCGCTCCTTGCCCCGCTGGGCGTTACCAGCCATCAACTCTGGCAGGGGCGCCTACAGACTGTCTGCTGTGCCCATCGCGCTTCGCCTGTCCCACGGGCAGCATCACCCCGGTGCCCTGCCAGGCGGGGCACTTCTGCGCAGGAGGCACCGAAACACCCACGCCTGACAATGAGTTCCCTGCACAAGGTGGTATCTGCCCTGCAGGCAGCTTTTGCAACAGCACTGTGAGCACCCCACAGCTATGCCCGGCTGGGCGCTATGCCAACACCACCGGCAGAGCAGAGTGCGATCTTTGCCCAATCGGCACCTTCTGTGCTGGGTTTGGGACCGTCAGCCCCCCATCCTGCAGTCCAGGAGGCTACTGCGCTACGACAGGCATGCAGACTCCCTCTTCGTGCCCTGTAGGCACATACCAACCGCTGGAAGGTGCCGTGGGCATTTCTGACTGTGTCTCGTGTGACTCCGGCAAGTATTGTGGAACACAAGGCCTGCAAGCCCCCACGGCCAATTGCACTGCTGGCTTCTACTGCATCGGCGGAGCTGTGGTGCCAACGGGTGGCAACGGGGTGCTCGCAAGCACAAACCTGCCCTGTGGCAACGGCACGTACTGCGAAGGCGGCTCTGCCTTTCCCAGCCTCTGTCCTGCAGGAACATACCGGAACGAGACTCTGGGTACAAGCATTGCCAGCTGCAAGCTGTGCGACGAGGGATCCTTCTGTGGCAGTGCCGGCCTGGATGCCGTGTCTGGGCCCTGTGCCGCCGGGCACTTCTGCAAGCTGGGCAACACCGAAGCTCGGCCATCGGAGGGTGTCACCTTTGTCGCCGGCGTGGGCAACGTTGGAGGGGACATATGTCCTGCTGGCAGCTTTTGCGTAGCTGGCTCTGACACGGCTGTGCTGTGCCCTGCAGGCAGGTTCGCCACGCAGCCCGGCCGCGAAGCTGGGTGCGACCCCTGCCCTGCCGGCTTCACTTGCGCAGCGGGCTCCACAGATTTCACCGACACAGTTTTCAGTGCTCCCTGCCCGGCTGGGCATTACTGCCCACAAGAGACAGCGAATGGAGCTGCCCGACCATGCCCAGAGACCACTTTCCGCAACAGCACGGGAGGCCACGATGAGGGCGACTGCTCCACCTGCCCCCCTGGTCAATTCTGCGAAGGCGATGCCAACGTGCTGCCAGATGGAGTTTGTGATGGCGGGTACTACTGCACAGGTGGGTCCAACTCCAGCACGGCTGCCAACGGCGCCGCCGGAGGATCGTGCCAGCAGGGCGAATTCTGCCCTGCAGGCATATCTCAGCCAATTCCGTGCCCCGGGGGACAGGTTTGTGCCGGCGCTCTGCGGAGCACCGCTACGCCAGACGGGCCATGCGACGCTGGGTACTTCTGCACAGCTGGTGCTTGGACTGCCACCCCCTCTGGTCAGGTGCAGAGGTTCAGTGTCGGTGTGATTGGTGATGTGTGCCCAGCAGGCCATTTCTGTCCGCAAGGGTCAACTTCCCCTGAGCGATGCCCCAACGCCACATACAACAGCGCCACAGGCTCCACGAGTGCTGCAGCATGCCTGACATGCCCAGCTGGCTTCGAGTGTGCAACCACTGCAGCAACAGGCTTCAGCGTCCCGTGTCCTGCCGGCTTCTACTGCCTTGCCGGCACGGCGGAGGCCCTGCTTCAGTGCTGGAATGGACACTTCTGCCCCCCCAGTGCGTCGCTGCCTACACAGTGTCCAGCCGGAACATACCAAAACCTGACAGGCCGCAGCCAGTGCGATGTTTGCCCACCAGGCTTTGCTTGCGGAGCAGCTACTGTGCAGCCAGTGCCCTGTGTGGCAGGGAATGTGTGCCCAGCGGGCTCAACCTCAACCACTCAGATCCCATGCCCCGCTGGGACTTTCAGCGACATACCGGAAGCATCCGACATCAGTCAGTGCAAGAGGTGCCCCGCAGGTCAGTTTTGCGCCGGCACTGGGCTCACAGCTCCCTCTGGCACATGTGCGCCTGGGCATTTCTGCTTGGGCGGGGCCACGGTCGCCAACCCAGTGACTGCAGACTGCCCTGCTGGCTTCACATGCAGTGCTACACAAGGCTACAACAATGCTAGCGGCACTTGTACCGGCAGCATTTGCCCTGCAGGCTTTTATTGCCCCGCCGGCCTCTCCGGCCCCAAGGCTTGCCCGCCCGGCACTGCCCTGCCTAGTTCGGGGGCCTCGGCACAGTCGGCATGCCTTCCTTGCAGCGCAGGGTTTTTCTGCAGGGATGCTGCAGAAACGAGCACAACGGCCAATGTGTGCACTGCTGGATACTTCTGCCCAGGTGGAGACATTGAGCCAACAAGTGTGTGTCCGGCTGGGTCATTCTGTCCTGCAGGCTCCACTGGGCCTACTGCATGCCCGTCTGGGCAATACTGCCCTGTGCAGGGAGCCAGCTCCACTCTCACCTGCCCAGCGCGGTACTTTTGTTCGGGCTCTACGATTGCCCCCACCGTTTGCCCGCGCGGGTACTACTGCGGGGCGGGGCAGAGCCTGGGCACTGTGAACAGATGTCCAGCAGGCACCTTTGGTGCTTTATCTGGCCTGGACACTGTGGATGATTGCACAGATTGCCCAGCTGGACAGTACTGCGGTTCAACAGCACTCACAGCACCCACCACGCAGTGCTCCTCTGGGTTCTTCTGCAGCGGGGGCGCCTCTAGTAGCATGCCCACTGACGGCGTCACTGGGAATATTTGCCCTGGGGCACATTACTGCCCCACTGGCAGTGAAGCTCCTGTAGCCTGCCCACCCGGAACGGCCTCATTTGTGAACACAACTGGATTTCAAGCTGTGGGCGACTGCACTCCATGTGATGCTGGTTTCTTTTGCCCTGAGTCAGCACAAACGAATTCAACGCTGCAGTGTCCCGAAGGGTTTTACTGTTTGTCCGGGACAAGTGTGCCTAGCCTGCCGTGTCCGGTGGGACACATCTGCGGCATCCAGACTATCACCCCCCAGCCGTGCCCAGCAGGCACCTACCAGGACGAACAAGGTGCCACAATGTGCAAAGCTTGCCCGGAGGGCCATTTCTGTCCTTCAGCCGGCCTTTCTCTGCCAAGCAAGTGCCCGCGTGGGTACTATTGCGAGGCTGGCCAGACGTCTGGCACAGTACTGCCCTGCCCAGTGAGCACATTTAGCAACATCCAGGGCCTGGTCGCGGCGTCGCAGTGCCAGCTATGCGAGCCAGGCTCCTTCTGCGACCTGCTTGCCCAGACAAGCAGCCTGCTGGATTGTGCAGCAGGACACTACTGCATCCGCGGGGCCAACGTTTCGTCACCCGTGGATGGTGTTACTGGTGCTCGCTGCCTCGCCGGCAGCTTGTGCGGCGCTGGGAGCAAGTCTCCTCGCATGAGCACTGCATCAACCACCGGCCAGCCCTGCCCTGCCGGCTCCATTTGCCCCAGCAACGGATTGACTTCAGCCATTGCGTGCCCAGCAGGCAAGTTTGGCCGGGGACTTGGCGAGCTTGAGTGTGATGACTGCGTTGCAGGCTTCTACTGCCCCAGCGGGACAATCAACCCAGTGCAGTGCCCGCTGGGGAACTTCTGCCCTGGCAATGCGACACTGCCAGTGGACTGCCCCGATGGCACCTACGGCAACTCGCTTGGGTTGCAGTCTGCAAGCCAGTGCACATCTTGCCAGACTGGCAGCTTCTGCCTTGGCGGTGTCGTCGCTGGGCAGTGCAATGCTGGCTTCTTCTGCCGCGAAGGAGCCAGCCGGGCCGACCCCCCAGGCAGGGAGTGTCCTGCAGGCTACTTCTGCCCCGCAGGCACAATCACGCCGCAGCCGTGTTCCGCCAACACCTTCCGCTTCTTGCCTGGTGGCACGTCGCAGGCATCTTGCACCACTTGCCCAGCCGGATTCCGTTGCGAAAGCAACAACCCGATCCCGACGCCTTGCGACCCGGGCTTCTTCTGTCCAGCCAGCACAGTCATTCAACCATGCCCCATCGGGACATTCAACGAGCTTCCACAGGCCTCCGCTGCTAGCAACTGCACCATCTGCCCCGCTGGCGTGACATGCAACTCGACAGGGCTGTCGACGCTTGAACACCTGGAGTGCCCTGCTGGCCATTACTGCATCGCAGGCACTACCAATAACCCCACACCGTGCCCAATGACCACGTTTCGAGTGCTGCGGGGCGGCCGGCAGTTGTCAGATTGCACCAGCTGCCCTGCTGGGAATGTCTGCCCGTCCATCGGCGCACTTTCGCCGGAGCCCTGCCCTGAGGGATTCTTTTGCACTGCGGGTGTGAGCGCCCCTTCACCTTGTCCTGCAGCGACTTTCTGCCCTGTGAACAGTGTCGTCCCAGCTGTGTGCCCAGCAGGTCACTACTGCCCGAACAACGCCAGTGCGTCACCCATCGTGTGCCCGGCCAGCCGCTTCTGCCCTGAAGGCACGGTTGTGCCAGGGGAGTGCAACGTGGGATACTTCTCAATTCCTGATATTGCAACAACCACACGCAACAGTGAAACATCTCTGTGCGCCTTGTGCCCAGCGGGTACGTATTCCAGCGTTCCTGGGGCTGCAGCTTGCTTGCCCTGCGATGCAGGCCACATCTGCCTGGGCGGCACTCCCATCAGCAACCCCACAGATCCGGACAGACACAATGGCTACGTGTGCCGTGAGGGGCGCTACTGCCCTGAAGGGAGCTCACAGGAGATTCCCTGCCCCCCTGGATTCATCAATCCACTCCAGCGACAAACAAATTCCTCTGCATGCTCTGCCTGCCCGTCAGGATCGTACCAGCCTGAGGCAGCAGCAACAACATGTCTGTCGTGCGGTTTCACAAGTGATTCACCATCCGCAGCGACCACATGCAAATGTCAAGGCGATAACCGACGCTTTCTGGCTGCAGAGAAAATCTGTGTTTGTGAGACCTTCTTCTCGTTTGAAGATAGTGATGGCCGGGATGCAAGCAGCATTGACTCCAACGGCGCATGTGAACCAATCATTTACGACATTTGCGATTCTGATGAAGCCCGTGAAAGTGTGTCAGGCACCTGCCGCCCCTTGGACGACGCCTCGGTGTGCGGCCAAGGGCAGTGCAGTGGCGGCACTGGCCGGGGCACGTATGATGCCACCACAGGGTTGTGTGAGTGTGACGAGCTACCCGATGTTCTAGAGGTGTGTGGAGACGTTTGCCAAGCCGAATCTCCCCGCGTGAGCATTGATGCAGCAACAGGGCTGCTGCGCATTGACACCCTGAACACAGACACATCCAGCCCCAGCTTTGGGAAGTTCAGCACGACGTTAGTGCCATTGGGTGGTATCAACGGCGCCCTACTGGGGGATGTCGGCTGTCTGCCTGGTCTCCGCGATGGTCAGGCCGCATCTTCGGCCTCGCAGTCGGTCGCACTGACATCAGCCACCCTCCAGAACGCACGAAATAATGCAGCCACTGCTGCTACGTGCTCTGTACAGACAATTGTTGCCGGAGTGGACGGGTTCTTCGGGCAGTATGGAGTGCCCACGCCTGTGCTCGACACCATTGCCAGTGGCTACCTTATTCCCCTCACCTTCAGCAGCACCAACTCCAGCTCCAGGCGCCTTCAACGGGCTGTACTGTCTTCAGGGAGCCACTTAGAGTCCCCCCTGAGCCACTTGTCTGATGCAGAAGTGGTCAGCTTGGCGAAGCTTGGCATTCGCCGCGGGATCTACTTGGGTGGTGCTGCACGCGGCCTCGTGGGTCCCCACACTGCAGTGCACCCGTCGCTGCGCAATGCGAACATTGTGGTGTCTCCATCATTCCTGGAATCGTCTGAGCTGCTGTGGGAGGATGTGTCTGGTGCCTCTGTGGGCCTGCTGTCGTCGTCCCAGTGGTCGGTGTACGGCCCAGTGGACGGGCGTCGCCTACAGAGCAGCTCAAGCAGTGCAGCAATCCAGGGTCAGGCTCCCAGCATCCAACAGCCATTGGTGTGCATCTCTTTGGGCGATACACTGATGTGGGATCTGCGGCAGGGTGCCGGCTACCCTATGTACGTGCGGGATTCACTGTTGAACTCAGCCGCAGCGTTTGATTATGGGCGCTTTGAGGAGCTTGGACGGCTGCAGTCGCAGTTCAACAACATCACACTGTTTGCATTCACTTTCCGCCTGTCTGGTATTTTCACTTTCACGATGTCCAATCTGCCGCAGCAGCAAATGCTGGTGCGTGTGGCAGAGGCTGGGTCCACCTGCCCCACAGACGGGCCCATTGTGCCCTTGAACCTGGCGAATCTAATCGAGGTGGGTGCGCGACGCAACGACGACTTGGTGCTAGAAGTTGACTGGGTTTTCGTCGCGTGGACCATCACCATGTTTGTGCTCGTGACAGCATTGATTGTGTTCGGTTTCTGCTACTGCCACAAGTCTCCTTGGGATGTTGGTCGCGTGAACCGCTCGACTGTGTATCGCAAGAAAGGGCAACGAGTCAATTTACTGGCATTCCACCAAAAGGGCCAGAACACCGAGTCCACTATCGTCGCAGACACAGGCAGTAAGCCGGAATCTGGCGATTCAGTGGATGGCCCTCAGAGTGCCCTGGCAACATTTGCAGATGACGTACAGGTGGTCAAGCCCCTTGGTCCCAGTGCCCTGGCCACTGTGCTGGAGGGAGACAGCGAAGATGAGGAGGAAGAGGCCGAGACCCAGGTGGCCATTGCCAACCTGTTGGAGGGGCGGCACGCCGGGCACCTGGACAAGGACGCCAAGGGGCAGGATCTTGTGAACGAAATCCTCCTCGGGGCTGATGGCATTGACGGAGGAAACCGCTGGGATGCAGATGACTTGGAGCTTGGGGAGATCCTTGAGCGCGTCATGGAGCACGCTGAGCAGTCTCGTGGGAACTTCGGACAGCAGGGCGAGGCCATGGAGGGCCTCATCGGCGACTTGCGAGAGGAAGCTGAAAGCATCAAACGCATTCTACGCCGAGCCGCATATGAGGACCGGGTGCTGAAGATGTCTGGAGGCGGTGACGGCGAGGCTGGCGAAGCTGCCGTCATCGATGCAGGCGAGGAAGTGTTGGCTGAGCTCACAAAACGTGGAGCTGCCGACAAGTCCCTCGCCCAGCGGGAAAGCGACCTTATTAAGAACCTGTTCCAGCTGGTGGATGCTCTGCAGGGCGGCTCGGAAGCCATCGCCGAGCGAGCCACGGAGGAGCTCCGGGCAGGACGGGCGCAGCTGCTCATGCAGGTGTCACCAGATGATGACAGCGGGCTTGTGTACAGGTACGAAGGCCATGGCGGCCCTCAAGGCCCGCCACTTGTCCCTGTGGAGGATGTACGGTCAGATTCAACGCTGGGCGTGATTGGCGACCGTGTGCTTGCCCTACAAGCCAGCATGGATGCCTGTGCCTCGCTGCTGGGTGCCGAACGAGAGCGACGCGGCGACGCACTGCCTGTATGGAAGGCTGTCGATGACATGGACCTGGCAGGTGCAAGCACAGCTGCTGGCCAAGCGCATTCTCACGGCATGTCTGGCCTCGTGCGAGATGCAAAGCACAACGAAGAGGCAGTGATTGGTGCCGTTAGCCGGCTGCTGGAAGCACTGGAGCCGTTTGCCGTTGCAGCACCCGCAATTCACGAGGAGATTGGGTCTACCGTTGTGGATACGGGCAGCATTCTGGCACATACCACTCGAGTGCCGCACCAAGCAGATGCCTCTGCCGGAGGCAAGTCTGGCAGCGCACCTTCCGGTAATTCAGGTGACGCAATCGTCCCTGCTGCCTACCACTCTTCGGGTTCTGCTGCATCCACTGATCATCTGCTCGGTGCAACCGGTGGTGCTGCTGCTGGGGGCTTTGGTGCACTTACCGTAGACACCGAGGCTGCTGTTGCACACGGTCGATCAGCTTCGGATTGGAGCGACAAAGTAGACTACGTTGCCGCAGTCAACCAGGCCACAGGGGATGCCCGTCGCCGCATTGCTGTGGCGGTGGAAGACTTGGTCAAGGTGCTGGGCATCATTCAGTCCCAGGTGCCCAACCTCAAGGCCTCAGCTGAAGAGCACCGGGCAGCTCTGGCCACAGTCCGAGACTCCGTGTACAATGAGGTCTCAGAACGCCTGGACATTCTCAAGGACAGGGCTGACGAGCGCCAGGTAGAGTCCAAGACAGGTGCATCGGTGTCAGCAAGCGAACTATCTGCGCTGATGAAGCGGCTGGGAGCTCTGGTCAAGGAGAAGGGGGGTGTGCCAGTGGACCCGCTCACTGCTGGCATTGCAACTCGTGGAACCACTGAAGGCGGTGAAGATGAAGATGCGGAGGCACTGGGCACGAAGCAGCAGGCCAGTGCTTTGGCTGGGGGATCCAAATCCTCCATGCACTCCCAAGGAGCCACCGCAGACGCAAACGCCGAGGCTGGTGCATCCTTCCAGCTGGTGCGCAACGATAGTGCGGGTGACGCCAGGCAGCGTACAAGCAGTGCTGACTCTGAAGCTGCCTCGGGCACGCGTGGTGCAGCAATGCAGGCTGTGGAGGCTGCCCTGGAGGTGCAAGCTGAGCACGACGCCGAGAAAGCCGAGCAGGAGGTCTCCAAGGCTGTGGCTGCAATGGACGAAGCAGAGGGCGGTGCAGATGCCCGCAGCAAGCAGATCCAAGAAAGTGCGGCCGCGGATGCTGCTGAGCTCAGCGCAGCCATCGGGTTGGACGAAGACACTGCCAGGCTCCTGGCTGTGCAGGCAGCTGCAGATGCCGCTGAACTTACCGCAGCAGTTGACGACGAAGCTGATCGTGCCAGGGAAGACATCAAATTGGAGTTGCGCAACCAGGCAATGGTGCGTGCAGAGCACAAGGCCAAGACTGCCGAGGCCAGCGTGGTGGTGGAAATGGAGGCCAACGTCGCCAAGAAGGCTGTGGAGCTCGCCCACAGCCACGCGCAGGAGCGCCAGGCGGCAGAGGACCAGTACCAACAAGAACTGCAGGAGGCAGAAGACGAAGCTGAGGCAGTGGCCGCCGTGGAAGAGGCTAAGTATGAGCGTGAGGCTGCAGAGCTGCAGGCTGCCCTGGAGGCCGCCCGCAAAGCTGCTGCTGAGGGCGACTCCGCAGGGCTGCAGGCTGCTCAGGCAGCCTCCGAAGCTGCTGCCAAACTTGAGGCCACCAGAGAGCGAGAGGGCGCACTGAAGGCTGCACACGAGCAGGTGCAGGAGTTACAGCGACAAGCTGCCGCCGAAATGGAGGCTTTGCGTGAAGATCATGAGCGCGCACTGGCCACAATCAAAACCAAGCAGGCCGAAGCCGAGTCAGCGGAGAAAGAGGCCCTGGCTGCAGTGCTGGCGGAGGAGCGGCAAGAGGCCGAGAAAGCCCTGGCGACCAAGCACAAGGAGCAGCTTCAAGCAGCCACCACTGCGACTGAGCGTGCTGCACTGCAGCGGGTGCATGCGGAGGCCCGTGAGGCCCTGCAGAAGGAACTGGAGGACGAGGAGGAGGAACGCAAGAACAGCCTCGCTGAGAAGCTGCGCCGTGCCAACGACAACATCTCCAGCGACCGCGAGGCCCTCATGGCTGCCCACGAGCAGAACATCGAGAAGGTCACAGCCAAGTTGGCAGAGAGCCGTGCAACGCAGAGTGCTGGCCTGCGTGCACAGCTGGAGGAGCGCAAGCAGCGACGGGCCCACAAGGTTGCAGAGCGGCAGGCTGCGGAGCGGGCAGACGCGGAGCGAGCTGCTGTCGCTGCTGCAGAAGCTGGCAACGAGGAGGCAGCCTACGCCATGCTGAACAGCTTGGAGACTTCCCATGCCGTTGAGATGAAGGGTCTGGATGAGGAAGCTGATATGGCAGCAGCGGCTGCTGACGCCGCCGACGACGCAAACAACGGTGTCATGCGTGCGATGCTTTCCAGCGAGAAGAAAATTGCGGCCGCCAAGGCACAAGCTGAAGCAAAGGTGCAGCACTTGCTGCGTGAGTTAGAACAGCAACGGGAGCGTAGCGGACACGAGCTGGCCGTGAAGCAAGCTGACAAGCGCAAGCGCAAGGTGGCCATGGTGGAGTCTCGCCTGGAGGCCGCGCTGGCTGCTGCTGGGGACGATGAAGTTGCCGAGGCAGCTGCTCGGGAGGCTGCTGTTCGAGAAATGACCACTTTTGATCAGCAAATGCAGGCTGAGCGGGTGCGCGATGAGGAGCTGCTGGCTGCCAAGCTGCACGCTGCCGAGGAGGAAGCATGCGCCAAGCAAAGTCTTGTAGAGTCAGCACTTCAGGACGAGATCGCTGCCATCAAGTTGCAGTGGGAGGCAGAGGTTGCCACTGCAGTGCAAGGTGTGCAAAACTCTGCTGAGCAGAAGGCTGCCTCCACCAAGGCACGCCTGCGGGACAAGCGTATTCGCCGCCTGCGCAATGTCATGATCAAAGCTGAACGCCAACGCATGGCCATTGACGAGGAGCGAGCCACACAGGCCACGGCACTGCAAGCAAGAATGGGTGAACAGAACGATTCGGCCAGCACCTGGCAGAATGAACTGCTGCAGAAGGTCGCTAAACATGGTGATGAGAGCGTGGAGTCCGAAACGGCAAGACGGGAACGAGCGCGGCTGGAGGCAGAAGCAGCAGCAGAATTCGAGTCCCTTCGACAGCAGCAAGAAAGGGAAGCTGCTGAGGCTGCAGCTGCAGCAGAGGGAGAAGCTGCCCGCATGTTTGAAGCGGCCAAGCGGGCTGCACTGCAGGAGCAGCAGCGTCTCATTGCCGCCAAGCGGGCAGAGCAGGATGCCAAGCGCGCTGCCATGGGCAACGTCACCCAGGAGGAGCTGCAGCGCATCAAGGCAGAGCAGGAGGCAGAGATGGCAGAATACACTGCCGCCATGGCCAGCAACCGCGAGGAGCAGGACCGTAAGCTGAACGCGCGGCTGGAGGCCCGGCAAGCACGCAAGGCCAGAGCCCTGGCCCGCAAGCAGGACGAGGAGCGCAAGAGCAGCCAGGTAAAGAACGCACGCGCACTGGGTGCCATTGAGAGTCTCACTGCTAGCCAGCGCGAGAAGCAGGCTCTCTTGGATGTCCTGGAAGATGGCTCCCTCACGCCCGACCGCAAAGCGGAGGCTATTGAAGCCGTGCTGGGACAGCGACACGCCCGCGAGACCGCAGAGCTCATGGCTCAGCAGTACCAAGAGCGTCAGAACCGCAAGAAGGCCCTGTTGGAGGGTTTGTACGAGGAGAAGCGTGGGGAGATGGCTGATGCGGTTGATGCTGCCAAGACCGACGGAGCAAGCGCTGCTGAAATTGCTGAGGTCATGCAGCAAATCAATGACAGCTACAAGAGCCGCATAGCCAACGAAACAGGTGCCTTGAGCCAGGAGCTAGAAGGGCAGCATGCATCCGAGATGATCACACTGCGCCAGCGCCAGTTGGCGGAGGTGTCGGAGGCCTTCTCGGCACTGGCCCCAGAGGACATCCTGCGGCGGCATGAAATGGAGGAGGCTGCCAAGGAAGCGCAGGAGCTGGCGGCTTTCCAGGCTGAGATGGAGAGTGAGAAGCAGCGCCGTATGGCTGCCTTGAAGGCTGCCCAGGCAGACGCGGAGGCCAAGTGGCGCTCGGAGCAAGAGGGCGAGATGCGCAAGCTAGAGGAGGAGCACCAGCGCATGCTCAGGCAACAAGAGGCAGCCGCAGAGCGCCAGCGGTTGATGCGCCAGGAGCGCGTCCGCAAGGATGAGGACGCTGCTCGCGCCATGGCGGAGAGCGAGGCCTCTGGTGCCAGTGAAGAGGAGCGAGAGCGTATCATGGCGGCGTACAGAGCCGATGCCAAGAAGCGCTTGGAGGCCATGATAGATGAGCGGGAGAAACAAGAGGCCACCATGAAGGCTCGCCTGGCCGCTCGCCGCCGAAAAAAGCAGGCCCTGCTGGCCAAGCGCATGGCGGACGAGCGCAACAAGATCGGCGCCGACGCCGCCGCGAAGAGCGCCGAGGTGAACAGCGCCGTGGCGGCCAACATGCAACGCAACATGTCATCACTGGCTCAGCGCGCAGTGCGCCGCAGCATGGCTTCCATGTCCCACATGAAGCGCCCCAAGGCGGCAGGTGACGCCCCTGCCGCCGCTGCCGAGGGCATGGCGACACCAAACGATGCTGGTGCAAGCAAGGTACCAGCTCGCCTGGCAGCTTCTGCTGCAGCATTCCAGCAAGGTGGGGCTGATTTGTCTGCCCTCGCCTCGCGGGTGCAGCAGATAGAGGATGCCATCAAGGCAGTTTTAGCCAAGTCTGCAACTGCACAGGGCACTGCAGTGTCCCGAGCCCCGGCGCCGATTCCATCAGCACGCAGCGAAGTGGACGAGGCCTCTGCCAAGGACAGCATGTTGGCGCTGGCTGCCTCCACTATTGACCGCCCTGTGGCTGGTGCTGGGCCACGGCCGCAGGACGGCAAGCTGGCTGCTGTCGCTGAGGTGAATCTGTCCCACCGTCGCAGGGTGCGCCTGCGATATGCCCGCGCAATTGCAACTGCTGTGGGAATGATGGGCCCCAAGGCGGCCTCTGCAATCAAATTGGAGGCCGCGTCCGCCTTCCCGCGCACGGTGTCCGCAGACAGCTGCTTCAGGGACGTGGTTTACATGGAGAAAGCTGCCACAGGCACCACACTGTACGTCAGGGTTGAGCTGCTGGACCAGACGGCTGAGCTTTTCTCTGTGCTGAACCACGCCCTGGCAGTGCTGAAGGAGACGGGGGGCTTCAGCGATCGCACTGCCCCCGCAGTCCTGGCCACCTTGAACAAGAACTTCATGATTTGTGGTCAAGAGCTGTATCGTAGTGTAGCTGCGACCTCTGCTGCCGAAGCTGTGCATGCGCCGCAGCCGTCTGTGAGGGGCGGCGGCGCGGAGAGCCTCTCCAGGCAGCCCATGCGCCGGCTGGGCTCAGCAATCGTGCCATCCATGGCATCGCGCGGGGCAGGATCGGGGCGCGACTTGACCTCCTTGGGGTCGCAGTTCGGCGGATTCAAGGGTGCATCAGGTTCCAAGGCTACTGCTACACCAAGTCTGACCAAGCGGTATTCTTTCCATGGTTAGAAAGCCAGCCAGGGCAGGAGAGGAAATTTCGAATAGAGAAGG
>Ga0307982_1002516_pt1 | contig 14785 bp, 12 predicted proteins | sample OrgLakmetagen989_FD_201847 | JGI IMG/M metagenome (GOLD analysis project Ga0307982, IMG submission 201847) | Saline water microbial communities from Organic Lake, Antarctica - #989 | ecosystem: Environmental > Aquatic > Non-marine Saline and Alkaline > Saline | place: Antarctica: Organic Lake...
TGGCGCCGCCGAAGCTACGTTTACGTTGATGATGCCCTTGATGGTAGAAGGCGCTTCCGCGCCGCTAGAGTTGTCGCGAGGTGGGTCACAGCCAAAAGTTTTTGGTTGTAAAAGAAAAGGTTGACGTATGAGCCTTTACTTTATAAGAATAAAACCAAAATGAATCATAGGGCAACCTCTTACTCTACACATACATGTGATAAATTTATTTCTGCTCATATTTGTTTGAAGGACATGCCCGTTTTTGAGACAGGCCCCGAAGGACCGGAATTAGAAGACTAACAGGTAGAGAAGAAAAGCAAAGCAGCGCAAACTAGACCTAAGAAACTAATCAGCCCGTTTTTTGTTATAAAAGAAAATTAAGATTACTTTTCTCGAAGCGAGAAGTTACGAGAAGTGTGGAGATTGGGAGGACTTTAAATTAACTAACTCGGGGGATTTTATAACTGCTGTCTGCGGTGTGCACCTCATCGAGGAACCCGTTCCCCCCTTTGGAATAAGTACTGTAAAATAAATTAAGTCGGAAAAATGAATTAATAAGTAGGAATGTGTGATCGTGATCGAAAGTACTCGTTTATCGGAATTGGAAAATGGCCCACGAAGAAGTGCGCGATTCGCGAGTACCAGTTCTCCTCATATCTGGCTGGCTTGGGTCAGGGAAAACCACAATGGTTGAGCATCTTCTCAAGTCTGCATCTGACTTGAGACTTGGTGTCCTTGTCAACGACATGGCTGCTGTGAATGTTGATGCGGCAATTCTTTCTCGAGTAGTTCATCGCAAGGAAGACATGGTTGAATTTTCAAATGGATGTATTTGCTGCACTCTTCGACCAGATTTTGTTGCTCAGTTGGCTGACTTAGCGGCATCAGAGCCGAAATTTGATGCCATAATTGTTGAATCAACAGGAATCAGCGAGCCACAACAAGTAGCGGAGGCTTTTGATCTACCAACGGAAGATGGTGATAGTGATAACGACGAAGAAAATCATGAAGAAAGTTCTGAGATTGATGAGACCCTGAAGTCGAAGGAAGTCGAACTTATGGTTGCTTCATCGAAACTGCGCGCAAATGCTCGGTTGGATTGTACTCTCTCGGTTGTCGATGCCTTAAATTTTCCAAGGGATATTCCCGGTGGCGAAACTCTTAAAGACCGCTCACTCGCACTTGGTCCAGAAGATGATCGCGCTGTATCTGAGCTTCTCGTGCAACAGGTTGAATTCGCTGATGTACTTGTCATAAATAAGATTGATCTTTTCAATGAACCCATCGAAAAGGAATCGCTCATTGGCATACTTCGATCGCTCAACCCGCGCGCGAAAATAATCACGACGAGCCGCTCGCAGGTTTCAGCGAAAGAGCTCATTAACTGCCGTGCATTCAATTTGTCAGAGGCCAGAAAAACCACTGACTGGCTGCAATCTCTCGTGAATTCGACGCCTGAAAGCGAAGAATACGGTATTTCAAACTTTGTTTTCAACTCTCGACGGCCTTTCCATCCTGCGCGATTGCATAAATTGCTCTTCGGCCCTGGTGGCTCAAGTATCCGTCAAGGTGAAACGATTACGATGGAATCGCCATTTTCACCAGACCATCCGTTTGCGGGCGTCGTTCGTAGCAAAGGGCAAGCTTGGTTTGCGTCCCCGTGGGGAATAATGCAGAAAGTTCTTTGGGCGCAAGCGGGTCGCGCCTGGCAGTTTGGAGCAGGGGAATATTGGACTTCTGGTAAAGCAGCCGTTTTACGTGGCGGCCCAGTACTGAGTAAAAAAATTACTTCGAAAGTAGAGTCATCTATAGCGGCTCCAAATTGGATACCTGATAAAGCTGTTGGCGACCGCGAGACTAAGATCGTCATTATTGGCGTCCGAATGAAGGCAGAAGTTGTCCAACAAGCACTTGAAGAGTCAGTTCTTACAGATGATGAATGGGCTATATATTTACGTGCTTCTGATTTTGTTGAAGATGATGCGCGTACCCAAGCCAAAATGATTGCTGAAAGTGGGAGTGAAACTGGCGGTAATGAATCAGGGGATGATTCGGATGAGGCTGAAGAGAAAGAAACGAAAGCCAACACAATACACCCTGATTTAGATCCCATTATGGATTCTGCCTGGGCTGGAGCGTGGGATTTTGACAGCGAGGATGAGGATACGGATGACGACAGCAACGAAGACGATGAAAATGAGGCAGTCCATGAAGCTGAAGAAGGTACCGAGAAAAAGTATACTCTGAAGAAAAAGATGGAGGAACCTAGTAACAGCGCTTCAGCTAAGAAAGCCAAGTCGAACAACGAGTGACGAGTAGACAGCAAAATTATTGAACTTCCTCATCTTTTAGTAGACACCTCATGAATCACGCCACACCTGCGTTGTTTACGCAACGCACGTGCATTCCGACTCCTGCCCGCAGCACTGGCTTTTGTCTAACTGGTAGGCCCACCGGACCCAAAAATCTCAATTTTTCGACCACCTCCGATTCTCATTTTTATTTCTTTAATGGTCTCTTTGGGGGTTGGAAAGAGCCAAACAGACGAGTTTTCATTCAAATCGGCCCGTATAAGCCCCTAAAAAGAGCTCCCAAAGATGATTTTTTAAAGGAGCTACGCGACGTCGCGCTTTTAAAATAATAGCTCTAATATAGTAAATACACACTGCGAAATGAAATATTCTGCGCGAATTCAAGCTTAGCTAAGCTTTCGCAACCCGCGAGGCGCGTGATAGCTCCCGATAAAGCCGCTGCCTTAAGGATTCAGCATGATAGAAGCTTTCGTGACAAGCATGTTAGTAGAAGAGAAGTTGAACCGCCGCCGAGAGGTGTAGCTGCAGAGAGCCAGAGGGGCTGAAGTCCACGACGAAGCCTGCAAATACACTCCCGCACTGGCATCAATTTCTTCGTAGCATTCCATTGAGGGATATTCCGACGTGCGAAGCCGCAGCTGCAAACCTTTTGATATTGAGAGCTGATCCAGGCGTTATACTCAGCGTGTTGAAGTGCAATACAGTCAAGGTAGGGTTTGGGCGCCTGAGGCTGTTGCTGGATCCTAGCTCTTAGCTTTGCTCCTAAGAAGTCCACTACACAACCACGATCGATACCGCAGGCGCGGAATGAAGTTGGTGCCAGGATCTAAAGAGTATACAAATTATCCAGCTCAGTTTTTTTTCTTGTGTATTTGCAGTGTCTAGCAGGAGCACCAAGCTCCAATGGATGCTGCTGCCACTCTGTGCACGAGGCGAAGCCCGGGCAAACACTTCCACAATAGTACCCACGTTTTTGTAGCTTCCAACGGTTAGCTATTCTTAAAATTGAAGCTGCAGCTGCGAAATTTAAAATGTAAGTAATTGCCGTGCGTGTGACTGTTAATTGTAGCACATCCTCCGTATCATACCGCCAATGTGCGGGTTTACAGGCATTTTGCAATTGCTCACGACAATCTCTTTTTGATTTTTTTTTCAAACATCTTCATGAAAGAATTCTGCCAGGACGGCAAAAAAATTCTGCATTTTGCTTCCAGACCTTGAACGTATTTTTCTTCATATTAGAGCGTTTGGTGGTACACAGGTTTTGTAGATACCCTTGCTCAAAGGTAGATCATCCATTTTCCATCCATACACCAGGTACAGGGGGACTACTGTAGCATCACCAGTATTAGCTATTAGCATTGCAGAGCTGCAGCAAGCAGCAAGGGTACCTACTAGTAGATGCCCTTACCCTTGGCTACAGTGCTGCTGCTTCTCAGCTACAGAAACGAGAACTGAGTACACAATACACGACCGGCAATATACAAACACGAGTACACGACCGACAACCGACAACGCACGAGCTTGATTATGTGCGTGCACAGCGTATTTTGCCTAAACCTTACATCCCTACTGATTTATTCCAATGTCGTGGTAGTCGTGGAAACTCTACTGTTATTATAATATTTTATATACTACTAGTATAATACTCCCCCGAATTATACTAGCTAACATATTTGGGTTACCGCTGCGCCAGTTTCTTTAGCATATATATGACAAAGAATTTATTTCTGCTCATATGTGTTTGGCGGACATGCCCGCTAGGTTAGGATTCCCGCGGGAAATTCCGCGGAATTCCCGCGGAAAGGGAAAATTTTACCAATCAGACGTGATTTCCGCAACGGGAATTTAGCAGTGCCTTTATGACCACGGCACCGAAAACCCGCGGAAAACCCGCGGAAATACCGCGGAAATGCCACGTGAAGTGAATTTTTAGCCATCGCACGGGAATTCCGCGGAAACGGGAATCGCAACCCTGCATGCCCGTTTTTGGTTGTAAAAGAAAAGGTTGACGTACGAGCCTTTACTTTATAAGAATAAAACCAAAATGAACCATAGGGCAACCTTTCACTCTATACATACATGTGATAAATTTATTTCTGCTCATATGTGTTTGACGGACATGCCCGTTTTTGGTTGTAAAAGAAAATGACAAGCTGGCACGCTTAGAAAGCACGCGGCTGTTTTGTCTCATTGGCAACACAGAAGATCTTAACTGAGATAAACCTTGAGCTCCTCTCATAGCAGGGCCCTTGCAGACGCGCAATGGGCTGAACTTCATTTCCCCTCAATCAGGCAATGTCGCCTGCTGTCACCACGAGGCAAAGGCGCACCAGTGCATCGAGCTCAGGTTTGCGCTGCAGGAACTTCGATTCTTGGGGATCTTTTTCCCCCGCCAAGCCGCACCGAAAGCCACGGCACAGGGTGTCCCGCAACGCCACTCGCCGCGGGTCCCCTGGGTCCACTCCCTCGGACGCGGCGCGGTGGCTGCGGTTGGCAACGCCCGTCGACGCGAAGTCGCTCCCCGCCAAGGTCCCGTAAAACCCCTCGGCTTCGAGTGCCATCACCGCAGTCCAATCAGCGTCGAAGCCCGGGCAGGCCGCGGTAGCGAGCTCCGGCAAGTAAGAGGATTGGGTGAAAGCCATGTCGAAGTCCACGGGCGCCAAGAGGCAGGGCTCTTCTTCTTTTCCTTCTATTCCATTTTCTTCTTCTTCCTCTGTGTGGAGGGTTGGAGATGCTGGTGGCGTTTTTGTAGTAGGCGGTGAAGGAGCATGAGACCAAGACGAAGTGGCATGCAGCTCAGGAGGAGGAGCACCAGAAGTGCTCGTAGCACCCGAAACAGCAGCCTTAGCAGCAGCCTTAGCAGCACCACCATTATATTTTGTGGTGTGCGCGCGTTTCGGTAGAGGAGGCAGCACCACCATGTTGTTGGCGTGCGCGTTGCAGTGAGTGCCCATGCTGTCGGGGTAAGTGCCCCAGCTGACGCCATTGGACCGCAGCAAGCACTGCACGCGGCCGCACTCGTACCCCAGCCGCCACGCTAGCAAGAGCACCACTGAGCTGCTCCGCGCTGGCTGATGTGAGTTCCCGTCAGCAGCAGCAGATATTGTAGTAGTAGCATTACGCTCAGAACGAGTGCCTGTCCCTGCTTCTGCCCCCGCGCCTGCCATTGTTGCAGTCTCCAGCTCATCTATTGCGTCGTTCCAGACACGAGCAAAGAGTGGCGCTATCCCGAGCCTCTGCGCTACGGCACATCCCGCGCTGGCTAAACCGGCTTCGCCGCCAGGCAGTGCTAGCGCTGTTGCTTCTGTGCCTCTATTTTCACCTCCTGGCACCTGTACCTGCCCAATCTCTTCGGTCGCCACACGCGGCGGTGCACTTTCGGCTGCCACTCTTAAGTCACTCAAATCAGCCGGCGGCGGTGGTGGATCGGCCAAGAACGGAAGCATGTCCGTGGCCATCACTCCCCAATCCCCGTCTGAAGGGGGCTCATTCCCAAACTTACCCTCGACCACTGAGCTTTCTCCGCTAGGCTCAGTCGCCGTTTGTCCGCTAGGCTCAGTCGCCGTTTGTCCGCTAGGCTCCTCGTCTAGGACAAGACCACGGCGCGTGTTGATCTCATGCGCAAGTTGCCAAAGTTCGCGTGGATTCAAAGGCCACACGTCTTTCAACAAAAGCTCGAGCCCCCCCAGTAAGTGGTCCCCCAGACGACGGTCCCCTTTGGTGCGAAACACGCCGCAGTAGCGCGTTACTTTCGGGAGGTCCCAAGCAATGTGATCCCATGCACCCGCGAGAGCGCCACCGTTTCCTTCTGCGGGTGCTGCTGCTGCTACTGCTGCTGCTGCTGTTGCTTCTCCTGCTACCGGAGTTGCACTTGTGTCGTGCGATGGCGTTGGGGAGGCGTATTGGTATACGGCAAGAGGTTCGTTGCCACACGGCAAGCCATGAGAGCGGAGAATGGTAGCGACCTGTGACACGGTTGATGTGCAAAATATTCTAATTGGTGAGGGGGGGGGGTAGAGAGATAGAGAAAAAAAGAAGTTTTGTTTGAGAGAAGTGGAGGAAAACTTTCAGTATAGAAAGCATGCCAGGCAGAAACGTAATACCAAAAGGTTGCGGACATAGCTCTAGTAAAAGTTTAAAAGTCAACAGGGGGAGGAGGGCACAGGGGAAAAATTGTTGGCAGGCCACCTGATAGGTCAAGCACGCTTCGCGCTGGGCGGTTTGTTGGAACACGCAGCCGCGCACGCTCTTGGTGGGTTCGCCTGTCGAGGGATGCGCTCCCATGGTCTCTACCGGAAAGCCCTATTTTAGAACAAAAAAAAGAGATGGTACGAATAACGGGTGATATTCGATTTCAATTATTAAATCTGCGCGCCTCAAATCGTGCCTTCACTACCATTTCCAGCAATAAAAACAGAGCAACTGTTGGTGCACTACTATGTTGATGCTGGCACTAACCTGCGCGTGGTTGCCACATCCTTTGAGCCGATACCAAATGCCACCACCGGACCCTTTCACACGAACCTGCGTGGTCATCACATACAATAAGACAAGGCAATGAACATGCATGCCAAGTAATGCAAGGTAGATAAACGATTCTTTGAAGGGTCCAATGAGAGCGTTCTTTGACTTTCTCACCACGGCCGATCGCGCGCCTGAGGCAACGCCTTCTAGACTCGACGGCCACGCACGAGCAGCAGCAAAGGGCAACTTGAGCATGGGCAAGGATCCTAAAGCTGGTGGCAAATTCTTCGCAGCGGCAGCAGCAGCCAATGCATCTGCGGCAGCGGCAGCAGCAGCCAATGCATCTGCGGCAGCGGCAGCGGTACTGGTGGTAGTCGCACTTGACGATGATTCACAATCTTCCGCATCGTTTAACAATTCATTACCACGTTTTTTCAACATCGTGCTGCAGCCCTTGCCACTTTCCTTGTTTTTCATCTTTTCTCCATCATCGCAACAACTGCTCATCTTCGCATCATCTTCTTCTTTATTATCATCGTCCACAATCGGGTCGATTGGCGTTGCGCACAAGCCTGGAATCACCACGTTCGCGTAGGCTTCCCCGTAAACCGCCGCGCTCCAGGGCTCACATTCAGCCGCTGCCCGCGCCACCGACTCGGCCCGTTCTCCTTTTCCTCTTCGTCCTATATTAGAGCAGTTTCCATCCTCTTCACCGATTCCCTCATTCTCATCCTCTGAGGGTGGTGGGGGTGGTTCTCGCCACCCGTGTTTGGGAGGCACACGCTGCACAGATCCAGGCGCTGGAACTAGCCACACTGGCGCAGTGCCAAAATAGAGCTGGTCTAGGGCCTAGTGTAGCAGGAAGAAAAAGAGGGGAAGAGAGGGGAAGGCAGAGAGAAAAAGAAGGAGAGAGAGAAAGAGATCGAGACAGAGAGGTAAAATCGTGTGAGAGTTTTGTGGACCAGGGCGATAGGTGTAGAAAGCGTACGATTTTTGGGTTAACAAAGAGCATTTGTTTTCGCTTTTAAAACATACACACCTAGAATCTCACCTTGAGCTGTCTGGCCGCGGCGCACGGTGCACAGTTCGGATTTGAAGGCTCGCGGCAGCCAGGGAGAACATCTGGCCCTGCTAATGTTGATGCGTCGCACACATCGGCGCCTGCACCACCACCGCCACTGCTGCATGTGCCGTGTTTGAGGTCGAGCGTCACTGTCCGCGCAGGCGACCTCAAAGCCCCCGCACCAGGCTCTACGGGCGCGGTCAAGAGGGATGTCCATTGCGACACCATGAGGGCTAGCAAGAGGGCAACGAAGGAGTTGGAAATTCAAACGAAGGTAAAGGTGGGTGATTGTTCTAGCGATCTCAATAGCGTCATAAGAAGTCTTAAAAAGAAGCAAGAGTATTCGAAAACTAGAAGATTGAAGCTACCACGAACCATATGAGATGAGAGAAACAAAGAAAATCCCCTCAAACAAGGATTCGTTAAACCTACGTAGACTACACATTTACATGTGGCACAATGAACTCTCCTCTGCAATGCCTCGGATATAATACATACAAATGCTGTCTCTCTCTCTCTCTTGCTCACCGCCCGTGAGTAAAGTCGGGCACACCCAGGACCCTGCTAGCCTCGTGTCGATCGGTTTCGGGCGCGGGATCAGGCTGAGGTCAGGCAAAGAACCCACATTACCCGGCATGAGCGCTTTGAGCACCTGTGGATAATACGTCATTGAATTATTGAATTGTGAAGCAATGATGCAGAAAAGGAGGAACGAGAGCTATTAAATTGAGACGATTTTAATGCCATACAGTTCATAACGAAGTGTGATTGACTTCATTCTTTTATTAAAAGAAAAACATAGAGTAGAGTACATTTCCGTACCACTTCTCGATATGCTACCAGAAATTCTTCAGCTGCAGCTGGATTTACTTCATAAGGATTAGAGATAGATCCTGATTCTGATACTGCAGCAGCTGCACTTCCACTAGCTGTATCATGACGGCGTGTCGTCACAAATTGGGGCACTTTGGTCATGGCTGCTCGCACTGCTGCTAAAGCACTTGGAGGTGGGTACCTTGAGAAACACTCAGGCAACCCATGGCCGAGGCGAAATGCTGGGTCGGAGCAAAGAAAGGAAGCTATCGCAACACTGGCGTCAGCGTAATAATCGTCGTCATCTTCTTTCAACATTTCATTATCTCTGTACGAAGAGGAAGAAGAAGATGAAGAAGAAGAGGAAGAAGACGATGACGATGATGGTGATGATGATGATGATGATGACGATAAAAGCCAAGCCTGCAAGCGGCTAAGGAAGGCAGAGCCACGGCCACCGATAGTGCTAGTCTTGCCGCTGCCGTGAATGTGAGTCTTTGCCGGTGAAACGAGGCCGAAGAGCGATTTAGGTGGAGGCCCCAAATCGCATTCTGCGCAATGAGACCCAGCGCAGCCCGAATAAAGCTCAGCGCTGGATGGGTGGGTGGGAGAGAGAGAGGAAAAGCAACAGGAGAGAAGGCTTGAAATTATGTTTTAGAATATGAGGTAAACCAATCAATATATAAGAGCGCGCCTCAGAAAAAGTTTGCAAGTAGCCATTAACCAACGAGGTATGGAAGAACATTTGACCCCAAGAACAGTATGGCCTAGTGTGTGCTGCTGGCGTATGTGCATCTTACCACGCAGTCCATGCGAACGACTGCCCTTGCACCTGTAGATGTAGTATAGTAGTCCCACGCACCCCAATGAAATAAGAGGAGGACACGAAAGGGGATGGGGTATTAACATGATCAATGCCAAAATGAAAAAGACGATAGGTGTCATTTTATAAATACAATAACATACATACACAGACAAATACACGGACATATATACGTATATACGTACCAGAGGAATGCCCAGCTCGAGCGACAAGCCATTTAAAGCGGCGTCAAAGAGGGCACCCATGTCGATGCCATTGAAAATGACGTCACTCTGCTTGGCGAGGGCCACCACTGCTTGCCACTCATGCACCTGAGGAAGAGTAGTCACGGAATAGAAACGATACATGTGTAAGTAAAGTAAAACAGTCTATGGGAAAAGCTTTTAAGAAAAACAGAAGTAGCAAAATAAGCAAAGTCGCAACATAAGCAACTTCTATTGTTACAGAGAATAGACTTTTTCGCATTTCTTATTTCATTGAAAAGTTTCGTTCAAGGAATCGAAAAGAACATAGCCAACACGCACGCACACGTACAAATATACACACATACCGCGTCCAAATGATGAGCTTCCACGGCAGACCTTAGACTGAAACCTTGGTCTCTCAGCGTAGCAGCCGCCGCATCGACTTTACGCTGGCCCACCTAAAACATACATCGAAATATAATTTTTTTCAAAAATGCATTGAATGACTCAGTAACACATTTTCAAATCAATGTAGTGTTACAAGCAGATAATGACATTATTTACGAAGTGCGAGAAATTTTGATTCTTAAAAGAGGCTTAAAACGTTCTTCCAGGATTTACGATGAAATTGCTCGGTGTGATTATGCTATAAACCTGGTCTCGGGTGCTGAGGCATTGGCGGGACAGATTCGAAGCTTCCACGCAGTCGTTGTCCGCTAATATAATACGTGCAACGCCCAGCCGCCCCAGCGCAAGCGCTACATCTACCTCAATTGAATAGCAAAGCGAAAGGTACATAAATTACCAAAATAAACTCACGACAAAAAATATAACTTCACGAGCAAGAAAGTTCGAGCGTGAGGACGGCCTAGTGCTAGGTTGAGCTACAATAGCTCCACAATTGCAATTGCAGGCATACCGAAGAAGCGTTTGCAAAAAAAGTTAATAGCACCCCATGTATAGGGGGACAAGAAGGCGACCATCTCTTACTTTGCCCGACGCCTCCTGCTCCCAGCACGAGGCACACCTGCCGCTCAATGAGCCCTTGGTCAAAGCCACAAATCGCCCGCTGCCGGTCGAACATATCGCCTGGCCTCTCTCGTAGGGGAGGCTTCTTCCTATTCTCAACCGCATTGCCAGCCTATTTTTATTGCGTTCATCAAATTTGGAAGTAAGAACGTCAGTTAGATAGCTTCCCTGTTCAAAGCTCAATGGAAGGATGATGTGAATGCACAGAAGAGATACTCAAAAACTCTTCGCCATAGGACCTTGTATTCAGCCGAGTCCTCAGGCCAGTATTCATCTTGGCGAACGTAGCCTAGCGGAAGCTTTGGGGAAAACATTGAAGCGACGACGCTCCGATGTTTGAAGTAAAGGTATGTTCTTGCAGAGCTTTTCAAACTGGATGTTGTATCCTGTACTTCTGGAGATTGACTGGCTAGCGACTATCGTATAGTTCGGGCGTCACTTCGAATAACAATGACGCTCTCAATAGACTGTTCTATATGGCTTCAAGCTTGCTTTATTTAGTGCGAAATGTTCCTCGTATCGGAGACTGGAGAGCAAGAGAGCAAACACTCCTTAGCTATAGATCTGTACAGTAGACGATGCTTACTGATCTCAGATCTCAGATCTAGCTAGCTAGCACGGAAGTGGCTGATTTTTCTCGGACGTTTCTGGCTTCTGGCGTTCTGGCTCCTGGCTCCTGGCAGAACTGAGAACTCTAAGAACTGCCAGTTGCCAGTACACTCCGAAGTGCGTAGTGGCTGCGATAGCTAAGCCTGTGCTAGCTGGCCCTGGGTGCTAAGGTATATACTGCACACAGTGCGTTCGCAGCTAGATTATTGTATCATGGAAGACGACGATGCGCCGCCTCAAGTCAGCGCTGTTACAAGCACGGCTGAGACAGCGCCACGATTCAGCCTTCTACGCCGCCCGAAGCGCCGGCCCGCAGAAGACAGTAGCGAGCCCTCGCAACATGACGTGAGACCTACCATGCCCTGCCTTGCTAATTCAATAGAATTTGCTGATAATGATAGCTAATAGTGGCAGCGCGACTTGAATTTAGCAATTTAGTTTAGCGTATTCTATTGCTATGAAAAAATTTGGCAGTCGTTTTCGCAATAATGTTTCTGTCATAATTGGCATGGCACATTTAATGTTTGGGTCAGGTGGTATCAGACTCCTTGAAACGATTTCGGATTTCAATACAACCAGGCGAGATCCGGCTGCGTCATGACTTGGTGTGTATGGCGTGATATTCTCGCTGCTCTACATAATTATGTCTATCTGCATGCTCTATCTTTAGCGCTGGATAATAATCAATTGAATTTCATGGCTTTAGCAATATACCCCCTCCTCGTCAACGGGTTTATTTGCTTGTGGTTGTAGGAAGAGCCAGCGTTCTTGGCAATGGCGCGACAGCATAATATTGCTCATGTCGTCACCGGTCATTCTCCGCTGCACATTCAGGCATGCAGCATTTACCAATTAAACTCCTGAGCTTGGGATCTCAAGCTACCTACTCAATTTCTTAGGCCCGCTTATGAGAGCCTTCTCGTGTGTAATTTTGCAGGTTCAAATTGGCCGTTTGTTCCCAGCTGCTGGTGCTCATGCTGCTGCTGCTGCAGCTACAACTACGACTTCCTCGTCTGACCCGCTGGTGCCAGGGCATTTCATTCTCCATGTGCCTCGCTACTATCCCCATGAACCACCTCTCGTTCATGCGAGTACTCCTTGGTGCGTATTCCACTGTCTGAAAGCTCTTCTATGCAGTTGAAATATATTGCACGATTTCAAGGCTGATCATTCATTCTTAAACCACCCATTGCCGTTGTTACAACACTTTTGCGAGTATGCGTACTACAATTGTACGGCTAATACCTGTCTGGATCTCGCAGGCCAGCGCCGTGGTCGTCCTTCATTGACCCTACCTCCGGGCGTTTTGCGCACCCGTACTTGCTTCCGTCCTGGAATGCGACGCAATCCTTCGGTTCCTGCGTGCACAGCTTAGTGCTTGCCTGCCAACAAATCATCAGCGGCCCGCCCCTTTTGCCGCAACAAATGCCACCACAAACGCAGCACGGCGGCGCTCCTGTTGTTCCTGCGAGTGGTCTTGTTTCACCTCCTTCTGTTGCTGCTGCTGAAGGACAAAGCACCGCTGCAGACCTCCGCGTTCCAAGCCGCTCAGGAGGCGGCGCAGAATTTGGCTTGGGCATGACGGGTAGCAGTTGGAGGAGTGGGAAATTATCGCTGGCTTCGTTGCATTCGGCTTCCGAGTTGTCGAATAGTGCTTTGGCGGCAGCGCAAACACAGCCAGTGAGAGTCGAATCTTCAGTGGGGTATGAAGAACATGCAAGTGGGCCACCGCAGGACTGGGTTGACCCTCGGTTAAGAGTGGCATCCCCCGTGGGGGGAGGGGTGGTGCTGGGCTTGTCGTCGTTGGATAGTTCTGGGAGCGATCGTCCAATGGGCGATTCCCATGAGAGAACCACAACTGTTCCAGCAGGGTTAGGTGAAGGCGGCGGCAGCTTCAGTGCGAGCGAGGGTGTTGAATACGTTGGGGGCAGTTTTTACGACGAGCCTGATGAACGCGATATTCGCAGACGGCTGACTGCAGCCAGAGGATTTAGTGGAGACGAATTCGGACACAGCACCGCCACCGGTAGAAGAAGTTTCGAGGGCGCCGTCCACCATGTCTTACCGAACGTCGCTTCCTTCGATTCGGAGCTGCAGCTGCTGCCCGTGGAAGACATCGATGAGATGGCGAACTCTGACACTGAAGACGACGGAGGAGCTGAAGGAGGCTTCAGTAGTAGGCAAATCAGAAGTGGCAACGAGCCGTGTTTGATGCCACCGCCTGGGTTGCTATGGTAAAAACTGATACGCCGCTATATTCTATAATTTTTTTGCTATCCCGTTTTAAAGGATTCGCCATCGAATATCGAATATGCTATAATCAATTGTTGAAAAGAATTCCATTTTGGAGTAACCAAGGCAAAATTTAGTGGGTTTTGAGAGGTTCTGCTGTGTTTGTGTTGGGTGGCCATGCCCCATGTCCCTCTCCAAGTCCGGGACATCTGTGAGCTGTGAGCTGTGAGCATTTCTCGCCCTCGAATTCCTCATTTTAACTTTCAATAACACTACAGTTTGAAGTACGCGATTTCCCATTTCCCTGGACTTCCTAGCGAAAAGGAATCAAATCAGAAGCAGCCCTCTTGAGCACACAGGGTTACACTTAACTATTTTGATCGCAATTAAAGTTCAAGATAGTGAACGGATCTTAACTTTAATCGCAGAGCGGCATTGAATTATAGGGCTCCTCTTTGAGGATAACGATCTCGAACCAGTGGGCCGCTTTCGGCGTAGCGGATCCACCAAATCCAAATCATAGAGATGTAGTGCGTGTCTCTGATCTCTCGTTCAGTAAGAAGATAAAATCCTGCTTTCCCGCAGTATGAGCTTCGGTGTCATTTGATATTGCGTTTGTATTTGTTTTTATTAGTGTACGTTCGAGGTCATTCGACGAGAAATGTGGGCTGATCCTTTTGGTGGAATATATGGATTTTGGGTACACGTATGGCCATTCCACTTCCAAGATGGTGGAGGCGCGCGCTTCACGATGCTTCGATTCTCAAGTTCAAACAGCCGAACAAGTCTCTATATGGGCGAATTTTCAAATTCTTCCGAGTTTTCAAGCACCCGAGAACCGATGAAACTTTAGGGCTTCCGCTGTGACCAATTAGAGCCGCCGTGCGCGACAATGCGGAACCGGAGATGACGAGCGCGTCGGCGTTGAAAATTCGGTACAATGCATAGAGAAGGTCGGAATTTCCAAATACACGCACATTCGTTGAATTGTTTAATTCGGAGTACAGATTCTCAAGTGCATCATCTGAGTAAATCCAAAACACAGCATCAGGGTGATCTTTTTGAAGCGCACGCATCACATTGTTCATGAAGGGGCCTCTCATGGCCCGGTATTTCGAATTCCTTCTTCTCGCATGGATAACTACGTTGAATGATGAAGTGATGTTCCTGAAACCAGTGTCAGGCTTGGGTGTAGACCAATACGCACGTTGCAATCGAGGATATACTTCGTTATGAAATTGGGAGACTGCGGCAAGATCTTCACAGAATG
>Ga0307982_1002517_pt1 | contig 14784 bp, 13 predicted proteins | sample OrgLakmetagen989_FD_201847 | JGI IMG/M metagenome (GOLD analysis project Ga0307982, IMG submission 201847) | Saline water microbial communities from Organic Lake, Antarctica - #989 | ecosystem: Environmental > Aquatic > Non-marine Saline and Alkaline > Saline | place: Antarctica: Organic Lake...
AAAAGACCGAGACGAACCCAATCGACGCACTGTACGCGGGCTTCGAGAATGCTAAGATTGTCATGTATGAGCGCTCTCCAGAGTACCGCAAGCGGCCGGTGACATTTTTGTACAGTGGAGATGCCAACTTCACTTGTTTCAAAAATAATACCCAGTACAAGGGTTGCTTTGTGAGGTGGAACAACGCGACAAATCCAGAGACAGGTGCCCGCGAAGGCGGTTCAACGTACACGGAACCTGCCTTCGACTGCCGCCAACGGCCGTGGTACATCGATTCAAAGGCGAACTCAGAGTTGAGGGCAGGCGCAGTCGGTGCTATGTGGTCGGCTCCATACGTGTTCATTCAGTCGGGCACGATCGGTTTGACGGCTTCGAGGCACTTAGTAACGAAAGATGGCTCATTTGTGGGGGTTGTGGGCGCAGACTTTGAACTGTCGACTCTGAAGGCTTTGCTCGAGGATTCGGCGTCCGCTGCGGGCGGCACACTCATTGCGTTTGTGGTGGACTCGTTCGGCAAAATTATTTCGAGCTCGGTAACTAATTCGCGCTCTTTTTCTTTCATCTATTATATTACGATTCGCATGACATTCTTGGCAACTTGGGCTTTTTTACAGGAGAGTGACACGACAATCAGTGCGGATGGCACTACTCAATTGTTAGCGGCAAACAGTTCCAACCGCGTGATTAGCGCTGTAGCCAAAGAAGTAGACGAACGTGGAGGTTGGGCAACAACTTCCAGCCAAGTTGTCACGATCGACGTACCTTCACTCGGGCTGTACTGGTTTCAGCACCTTAATTTAACGGATCAGTACGGCCTCAGGTGGCAGGTCGTCGTGGCTGAAGTGGTCAGTTCACCTATTTGTGAAGTTGATATATTTTCTTTGCTGTCAAGAAATAGCTACAATTTCAATACCTGTGTGATTTCGTTACATTTGATTTGCAGGTGCAATGCGACCGTGGCTACTTCGTCTCGATGACAGTGCCTGAAACCGGCAACGGTAAGGAGTGCTTGCCATGCCCTAAAGGCGCCATCTGCAGCGGTGGTACGGCCATGCCATTCCCCAAACCTGGGTGGTGGATCAATCGGGCGTCGTACGCTGCGGGTAGCAAAGCGTTTCGTTGCGTGCGTGCAACTTGTCTTGGTTTTCAAGCACGCGCAGACGTTTGGGCGCAGAGTGTCTACGATTCAGGTGGCAACTTTGAGTTTGGCGGCTTTTCCGAGATTGACGAAGCTGCGTACGACTCCGATGACGACATCATAATTGCAGACGACGATTATGTTGGGCTCAGCGGGACGTCCATGGAGGCTCTTGCATGTTGGTACCGCGCAGCTTTTGTGAACGCGTCAAGTGCAGCCTACGCGCACAACTCCAAGGCTCCTCAGCTCCTTGACTTGCCACAATGCGCTGATTACGAGCTGATGTGCGCTCCCGGCAGTGTGGGGCCGTTGTGTGGGTCGTGTTTTGATGATTATGCCTTCTCGAGTTCGGCGCGGCTCTGTTTGAGTTGCAAGCATGCGCAGACCTTTTTGCCCTTCCTTGTGTTGGGGGCATTTCTCGTCGCAGTAGCCGTTTTGCGGTTAGCACATCTGAAAAGTACTGAGCAAAGCTGGCAGGTCTCACTTTGTCGAAGGCTCATTGGGAGTGGCAGCGAGGCTGAGATCAAAAACCCGTTTCGGCACCTTGATCGAGGCATGCTCAAAGTGGCGTGGGCGACGTTGCAAATTTTGAGCACTGTTTCCTGGAACATGGCAGTGGAATTTCCAGAGCCTTTCTCTGGTGCTCTGGAATTGTTAAGCTTCATGTCGTTGGACTTTTCGGCCGCGCTTACATGCACTTCAAAGCTGGACCTCATGTCTCGGACACTGAGTGCAGCCCTTACGCCACTTGTTGTCATTTTCCTTAACTTCGTTCTGTTTTACATTCGAAGGGCACGCTTAATGTCGAGCATACGGGCTGTTGCTACGCCCACTTCCAAGGAAGACTCAACCCGTGCTGGACGCAGTATGTGCTCGACCTTCACGATTTACTTCGGTGCGATGATACGAGGATTCTGCAGAAAGGACCCATCTTTAACGTCAGCACTCGAAGAGCTGCGCGAGCAGCACATTTCATTTGCCCTTGCCGTCTCCTATCTGGTGATTCTCGCTCTCCTTGTTGTGTCTTTTGGCGTACCCATATTTGGCGGAGCGACAGACTAAACATGTTGTTCGATTTATTTATGAATTTGATTTTCGGCGACATTTCAATTTTCTGCTTCATTTAATTCATTTCTGCCTTGTAGGTGCTGCCGCCTGTTGCCATGCTCCAATTTCATGCGCAGCAATGCGTCGACCTCAGCACTTCAACAGACGACCTTCATGGAGACCTTCATGTGTTAAGGGTCGACACTTCTGTGGACTGTAATTCCGTTGCCTATCAAAATTTCTCCATTGCCAATGTAATCCTCATCGCGGTCTATCAGTCCGTGCCGATGGTGTGGTTTTGTTTGCTCTGGCGCCACCGCCGCCTCCTCAATCCGGATGGCTATGCGTTCTCGGCTGGCGAGATCGAGGATGAATCAAGCGTATCGAGCGATTCGACCAGGACAAGCAGAAGTTGGAGTAGGAGCAGAAGCGGCAGTAGCGCCAGTGGAGGGCTCAGGAGCTCCGGTAGTCGGCTGATGAACAACTTGATAGAGGGCTTTTCTCAAGACAAGAAACAGCATACATCTGCGGAGGTAATGTGGAGCAGCAGCAATAATAAGAACAAAGATCAGTCCAACCGCAGTATTGCAAAAGGGTTCGACGAGAATCGTGCCGTCGATGAAAGTCAGAGAAGTGTCACCGACGAACGTGCAGCGGAGGTGAGTAATTTTGAGATAGACACCAATTAGTACTACAGTAATTGCTTGCAAAACAAGATCATTGAAATGGGAATATTATTCACAAAGGATTCAATGTCAAAAGTGTTTGCATGTTTTGGGTACACATTGAAGATCAAGAGACAAAAAGCATTCAGATATTGAGGGGGCAAGGGGATAATACGTGGATGCAGCACAAATACTGTAGATGAAAGTTCTATTGAATTAATTTTTCACTGATCACAACTTCATGAATTGTATTAACTCTCAATATTTAATACCTCAGTACTCTTTTGACTCCTCAGTTTGCAGTGGCTGAATCAGCACGTAAGCAAAACAATTCCCTTCGACATCTAACATTTCTATGGGGAGATTATAAGCCTTCAGCGTGGTGAGACACTTACTTGTTGCTTTGTAGTTGAAGAAGCTTGAGTCTCAAATTGCGAAAGATGTTTATTTTAACCCGCCAAACACGCTGTCAAACCTTTTTTTCCACTTCTGGTGCTTCTTTTAAAAATACTTCGCCTTCCTCCTAAAGGTACTACGAAGTAATCGAGGTGTATCGTCGTATGCTCTTCGCTTCTGCCTTGCCAGTCTTTGCGCCTCAGGGACTTCAAAGAGAAGCTCTTGGTTGCATTCTCGCCATTCTTGCGGTATAAAGCATGCACGATTGCATAGATATTGCAGCTATTTGAGTTGGATTTTATAAAACTCAAATATGTACTATCCTTTACCTCGAGCTTTACATGAAGTATGGTGATAAACATGCACCGTGATGTCACATTATATCAGATTGCCATTGTGCGCGAAGCAAATCCGTTTCAGCGCGAGGCCACCAACGTGCTGCTTGTCTTGTCCCAATACCAAATTCTATTGACGTTCATGGCCGCGTTTGTGGTCGACTCCGGCACATTGGATTCGGCAAATGGCAGCAATGACCCCATCGTTCTTGGAATTGCTCTCTGTGTCGTGAATGCTGCAATTCTCGTGGTTGTGGCGCTCTTGCTTTGGGCCCGGTAATACAATAAACGGTTACAGCTATCACACTGTTTCGCACATGGTTTCATGGATTTCAGTGGTCACTCAACTAGCGCATAGTAGTAAACTGCTGAGAGCTTTTTTGTTCCTTGGCCTTTGAATCAATCCTAACCACCTTCCGTACCAACCCCCCCCTTTTTTTTGTCCAGCTACCGAACGGAACTCGTGCAGCAAAAGTGGCGGCGGCCGCGAAGCCCTGCAGAGGTTGCCCTCCTGGAACAACTCCTCGGGAGAGCTCCAGGCTCATCTTTTAGGTCTGCTGGCTCGAGTAATGACTTTGCGGCGTCTCCAAGTATGATCGGGTTCGAAATGGCAGGCCAAAACAAGGAGCGCACTATGAGTGTTCAAGAAACCGCAGCACAAACGGTGCTAGCACGGCATTTGCTGAAAGCAAGCGATGTCGAGCTCGTTGATCGTATTGGAGCGGGAGCCTTTGGAGAGGTTAGCTATAGATGGCAGTGTCAATGTAGGCTAAAACTTATCATGCATCAAAAAGTTTGAGGTGATACAGCATCAACAGATTTATTTGTGCTAAAACTTGCATTCCACATCCTGATGAATCGATTAACTACTTGTTTTGCACCAAATCAAGGTGTTCCGTGGGAAGTGTCTTGGGCAGCCAGTAGCTGTTAAGACCATGCTTGACGTAACTGAGGAGAATGTACGAGCATTTCGTGCTGAGATTCTGATCACAGCGACGCTACGACATCCGGTGTGAATTTGAAAGAGCTATCAGGATCCCTAGCTAGATACCATACAAAGCTTGCGTCTACCTGGTATTAAGATGAGTAGAATCTGTGCACAGGCGCGCGTTGCACTCTTGTAACTCTCTTTGCTTTGCTAATACGCTTTGTCGTTGAAATGGGTTTCTTCAGAATATCGTAAACTTTGTGGGAGCTTGCTGGGGCGAAGATTTAACCTGCCTCGTGCTAGAATGGGTCCCAAAAGGAACTTTGCAGCAGCTTCTGCAAAATCAGGTAAGCCCAAGCTCTCTACTTCGTAAATTATTCGTTTGTACTGTGTGTCTGATGATATATTTCATTCAGATCTATTTTTCAACGCTCCTTTCGCTCAAATGTTCTGGCTTCCTTGGTGCATTTTTATTATAGGCCTTGGACTTGCGATGGGGCGAACCTTTGCTGCGCTTGGCGTTAGATGTGTCCCGTGGCATGGCTTACCTGCACGGTCGCGAATACACGGACGAAGCAGACGAGAACAGAGTGAAACGCTGCATTTTACACCGCGACCTCAAGGTTCACCTAGAACTAAAGTTGTTGAATTGTAACGACCACTAAAATAATATAGACCAAGGATGTTGAATCACATATTGTACGTACGACACTTTTTAACGCATGCAATAGCATATTCTCTATCAAGTCGTTATTCTCATTTACATTTATAATTCATTTATTGGTACGTTGTGGCATTGCCGTTACAGCCGGACAACGTATTAGTGACCGAGTTTGTAGGCGCCAAGTTGTCTGACTTTGGGACATCGCGGGCCCATGGCGAAGGGCACGAGGACGTGGCAATGACTGCTGTAGGAACCCCCCTGTTTTGCGCACCTGAAATCACTCGGGGCGAAGCTTACGACGCGTCTGCAGACGTTTACAGTTTTGGACTCTTGCTGCTCGCCATGGTATTGTAATCTTGTCAACATATCTTAATTTTGTACGACATTATCACTTGTTTTTATGTTGGGCGATGAAGTTTCACATGCATGTATTCACTTCGAGCAAATTTTGAATCTTTATACTTTCGACAAGTCTCAGTAAGTGTTTTTGATTACTACAGGCGGTCAATGAAGATCTGATTGTTTTCATGGGCGAGCGATGGCGCTTGTCGTATGGGAAGAAGAAAAGGCCCGGAAATCCGATGCGCTTTATCCGTGCCATCGCCGAAGAAGGCTGGCGCCCAGTTGTAGCGCCGCCGTTGCCAAGTGATCCTACCGAGCTTGCTGAAGAGATTGCTTCACTGGTAAAATCACCCAAATAGTTACTGTACTCAACGATTTGTAACTTAGCCACTTCGCTTGGAATTGCACGAAGATAGGGTCCGTGAAACTTCACGATTGATCTTGTTTTAATGTTCATGTGTTTAGGAGTCTTACTCGGACCGTCTTACCAACTTGGAAAAGCGCCGTCTTGATGCAATGAAGCACGCCTTAGTGAAAACTCGTGCTGCGCCTGCGTCATCTGACAAAAGCACTTCTTCGTCCAATGAGCATGCTGGCAGTAGTGCAGGACCAGCAGCATCCGCGGCTATCTTAGGGTTGCGTGGTACTCCTCCTTCTATTGTGCAGCTCCTCACAGAGTGCATGGTAATTTTATCATTGACTGAACTTCTGTGATCTCGTGCTCGTCTGTTGCTTCCTATCAACTAACAACTTTCTTGCCATCTGCATTATGCGTGAAGCTGGCGGACCCATCGAAGCGACCTTCATTTGAAGAATGCATGCATGAACTCGAAAATGCAGTACGGATCGAAGTTTCATCCGGAGACTTCCGACGAACAACCCATGCAAACGCCGTTGCATCTGCTGCTACAACTGATACCCCTAAAACAAGGCTCCGTGGGATCTCTGGGCCTTCAAAGCATCAGCCAGCGGAAGTACAACCCAAAGCAAGCGAAGTCACCGACGAGCATCGATCATCCGCACGTGACGCACACTTGTTCCGAAGTTCACAGGCCTTTCGCGCTTTTCACCCCGCTCCGCATTCACACCAGCAAGGAACGAATCCTTTGCCTTCAAGAGGAACGGCCACTGCTAACCCTTGCCACGAGCCTGAGGGTACTGCTGCTGACGCAACTTCGCCTGCACAGGTAGAGGCAGCTTCAGTTGTGCCAATAGCAGAGGCCAATACCAGACATACTGAACCCAACAGCAGCAGCCGACCACACGAATTCTCGGACATATAGCAAGAACTATTGTACCACCACCGATTGCCCTCTAGCCACCAGCCATGGTCATAAAAATTGGCTGTTCCTCTGATCCCTTGGCTTAAAATTGAACCTCTAGTTCTGGAAGCACTTCACTTGTATAGCTTGAAACTTCTGGGGCAAGTCCTTTGCTATTTGTTATGTGCTATGGCAATTATCGGAGTTACAGCCACAGCTCATATCTTTGGCACGGGGCAGAACGAAAATATGAATTACTCTTCCTCCCAATTACAGTTACCTTAACCCTTAAGGGGGAACAGGGAACACAAAAGATTTCATACTATACTGCGCTATGCTATACAAAATTTAAAAGGGGGATTAATTAAGCGCACATGCCTACTCAATGCCTACGTGACGTGTGCTTCAAAACAAACTTTGACGTAAGTCACGTGAGCACCTGCGCCTACATTACCTCCTTCGCTATTCGATATATCCAAGAGGGCACACTCAGCCCAGTCAGGCTTGCTCTGGAGGATCAATCGATGCATTCCTGTGTACTGCTCATTGTTTTTTTTTTTTGCAATTGGGGAGTATTAAATAATCTTGCATCCAAAGGAAGATCAATCTGCGTCTTACAACCAGGACTTTTATTGCAGTCATAACTGAGAACGTTGTATCAAAAGGAGCTGTGCGAAAGATTCAAGTATCAAGATGCTAAGACGAACACACAGTTATCGTTTTCGTTTTGCATTACTTTTGTATGATGCTGATTTACACGCAGTTCCCAAAGAGCTTTTTGCAGGGAGAACAAGATGCAGGAAGTATACACATGAAAAAAATTAGGAGAAAATATACTTAAGTTCCGAGGTTGTTTATGTATTCACGTTTGATCGCCACGGGGTCGTTGGCCCATTTGCCATGAATTGTACACCACTCGTATGCTGTAATTCTGTCGCAGCCCTCGGGAAGCGTAAACTGCAGTTTGGGCGAGTCCATGTGGCTTAACCTAATAGCTGCAATGACGCGGGCATTATCTTCTTTGGCCCAGATATACTTGATGTAATGGTCAGCAGACATCCCTGAAATATTGAAGTATATTCAATTGAAAAGACAGCAACGGGGAAGCATGTCAACCAATGCAAATACCGCTACTATAAGTTCACGCACAAAGAACATCATTGGCGCCTTTTACCGTGATGTACTTGAATGGTCACCATATCATTGGCAAAGGACACGTCGGGAATGTGCTTTTTAGGAGATTCTCCTGGGTTTGCAGCTGAGTACACTGGGCCTGAAGCCTCCTTCTCGGAAACCTCCTTTGTTAATTCTTGAAGGAGAGACATTTTTTCCTCGGTTGATGGGATAAATTACGAAAGTAGAATGGTTGTGACCACTCCTTGTTCACTTCTTTCAAATTTGATGTATGGTGACTCGCACTTTCTCTTGAGACATCAATAATCTGGATTTAGTTTATCAAACATCAATCTTTCAACCTTGTCGTATTTCTCTGTTAAACACAAAACATTCTATTAACACCGCAAGCGCTCCCATATAATATTTATTTCTAAGTGTATGCCGTCGCTATTGTTGTGCCCTTCGATTGCTTAGTACCTCGCATTACCTCTTCGTGCGTGTACGTTGAGGATATTTTTTTTCGAAAGAAGTGGCAATACTTTAGTGTGGCTCATCCAGATTGGAATGCCCAAATCGTAAAATCAAATCAATCACAACCGAAATACATTTCGCTGGGGAACTACCACCAGCCTCTAAAGACCTAAAGAGGGAGCCGCTGATTGCGCCATAATCTTTATATCCTATATCATGCTTCGGTACACCATAGAACATTGACCAAATATACCCTATAACAGCGCGGCCATTGAAAAATTAAGATCCGAACATTAGCTTAGGCATTTAATTATGGTATATGGTGACATGATGAGATCCAAATGATCATGGGCAGCGCAGGATGCTTTTTAAACTTCCTTAAAACTTCGTCTTCGCTGTAATGAGCAGACATACGAAAGTGCAAGAAGTGTAACAAAAACTTCAGCCGACAGAATGAGGGTAGAGTACATTGATCGTGAAGAAAATGCGCCTTCCACATCTCTCGAAAGGGAAGGCAAGTCAAGACCAGCCTCGGCAGAAGTAAGCCATCGTATCTGGCGACTTCCAGTTTTCTGCACCAGAGTATTTCCTGTTGGCTCAGCTTCATGGTAGACTCCAGCGCATGCATTCACAAGAGCGTCAAGGTCTTGAACTACGTTGTTCTCGGGCAGAACTTGCCATCGGGATGTAATAACAGTCCACGGTGAGTGGTCAGGGCTACTCTTGAAGCCATCATCTCCAATATCAATATGGGCGTGCGAAGTACTACTACCTGTAGTAGTAGTAGTAGTAGTAGTAGTAGTAACGAAAAGAGCAAAAACCTTTTCCTCAAAGACGCGAGGCTCGGAGCGAACGCGACTTGTCACAAAGTGTGCACGGGCCCGCCAACATTTCACCACCAAGCTGCCACGTTCGTTCGCTATTAGAGGCAAAGGCAGTGGCACTTCGAGGTGGCGTTGAAAGCCGATGGACGCATATGAGATTGATTCCTCTTCACTCACGTCAACAGAGTGCTCAATACCGCTGTCTTTTCCACTTTGACTTGAAGAAGAGTAAGTCAAGGGCACGTGGTGCCAACGAACTTCTAGAAATTCGTCTTCTTTACGGTCACTTTCGGTATTGTCGATACCGTCGGAGTGAGGCTCAGCAAAGTCACCCAAAGGAGCGAGGCGAACACTTAAGGTTGCCGCAGTAGCGTCTGGGGCAATATCAACGGCGATGGGTCCGGTCATGAAAGAGTGCAACGTGCCATTCGCCGCTTCTTTGCCCTTTTCGATTGCAGTGTGCCTCAGTGTACCAAAGTCTGCATGATGTGAGCGGAAGAGACCTGTACGCGGCAACACCTTGCGCCAGAGACGCTCTAGGCAAACGGCACAGAAGCAAGTTTGGCGCATGTCGCGCATGAGACAGCCTTCTTGCGTAGGCCGATATCCTTTCAGTTCGCCGCGGGCTCCAAACACTGGAAACGCCCCAACTGCTTCATTTCCCAGTGCGGCCGTATCAATAACTTTGGTAAGAGCGACTAAAGGTGACGGTATAGAAGTTTTACGAATGTTCAGCCCATTGCTTATTGATGCAGCGCTTGTTTTTGGCCTCTCAGCAGCCCGTGCGGCGTCTTGTGCAGCAGGGTATTGGTGAACTTGCACGTGGCAAAGCATTGGAAGCGGTAACCCTGCAGTTGAACCGTCGCCACTACCAGAACCATCCTCCGAGGTAGCTGGAGTCAAAATATCCGCCGATACTCTGCGAGCCTCCTGATGACCTGGTGGCCGTGCAAGAGTAACTGCGAGTGAAATTGGCTGGTCGTCCGAATTGTGAGCACTGCTTTGAGTTGTACCGCGCAATTGTAGCCCAGCTTCCGCAGGTAAACCCGACCGAAGGGGTGGCATAGCAAATGAGTAAAAGGTGCGATCAAGACTGGGAGCTGGCGGTATGATCAAGGTAGTGCCGCCCAACGTCACCTCAAACCTTGCAACTTGCCCAAATGCATCCACGCCATAGCCCTCGGGTGGTAAACTAACACTTTGGTTACTAAAGCGGTCACTACTGGCCGAGGTATCGATGCTGGACGCACTTAATGCTGGCAATTCTTCTGAAACTGCTTGAGCAGTCGCAGTTCTAATACCCGCTACTGAGATGAGGATTCTTGTGCCGCGAAGTTCTGGCACCACTCGCGCTGAGTTCAGCGACAGGCTAAAGGCAGGCTTGCTATTAGCTGACAGTGATACAAAAGGCCACGCAGCGAGAGGCATTGAACCCGGAGGAGGCTGCACCCACGCGCTACCGTTGCTGCTACTACGACTTCCTTTTCTTCTATTGGAACCAATCCTTGCACTTGAGGTTGCTCCTGCTACAACATTTGATTGTTTTGGTAGCCATGCTCTCCAGCTCATGCACGGCCATACATCCCGAACACCATCGTAGGTCGGCACCCGGCGTGGCAATTCACCAGGTTCACATAATCTGGCTGTCTCTGCAAAATTCGGGCCTGAATAATCGGTGCCGCCGTCATACTCTTCGCCAATGTCCGCTAAAATGTGCCCAAGCTCGTGCCTCAATGCTAGCGCACCTGAGGTGGGGCTCGACGTGAATATAGCTACTGCGTCTCCAAGACCCCCATACCTATGATATGGGATGAAAAAATAAAAAAGTTAGATGGATTATAAGACAACATCTATACATGGAAGTGAATAGAAATGTGCTTCTAGGGACTTTCATTCAGTTGTTGCTCTATGGTGATGCCGTGTTGTTCGCCGTACCAGTTGTCCCTCGCCAGTAGTAATACGTGATCACATCCAGGTGCTGCAGCATCGCAAATACGCCTTGCCTTCGCGTACTCTTTCTGCCCTCGGCCTGGAGGGGCGACAGTTCGAAGCGGCCCGTCTTCACGCCGTAAGTTGAAAGCAGTAGATTTTTTACTTGCACTGTTTGCCTGCAATTTCTTATACTTCTGGCCGCGCGTCTTACCACTGCCGCCTTGATCGCCATATGTGTGTGGTAAGGCTCCTGTGTCGGATGCCACGTGGATGGCGTGTACAGCCAGCAATGGCACGAGGCTTACGAAGGCAGCTGATGGTGCAAGAAAGACTTCATCCACAAGCCGAGTACAGTCACGGTAAAATTCTTCTTCCTGGGCAGCAGTATAGGCCTCGGCTAGAATGGTGATGTGAACGACATCGTCTGGCGCTACGTTAGCGTTACCTGGCGTCAGCGTGCGCATCGACGTGTACATTTTTGCAGTCGTTACAAACTTGGGGAATAACTGTATGGTTTCGACATGCTACAACAGCAAATGTCCGTCAGAATGACCCTTAGTATGCAATAGTGCTGCATACTAGTACTGCAACATCTACTCTAGATAGCTTCTTATAATGTATCGTGTACGTATAGCCACGTTGTAGCAAAGTGCCAATGGGCTCTTTAAATGCACGATCAGGACAACAAAGATTGTGCTTGAGAGATTGATAGAGCCGTGCTGCTGCCGACAAGGCAAGCCAACGAAATTGCGTTTACGTGCTGATTGAACGATAGAGGGCTAGCCGGAGGACTCTAGCTAGTCTAGAGAACTGAGAATGGAGAGACCTACAGAGCTAGACTGCTTGATAGACTGCATCATCTGTGTCGTATTAGTCTTGTCGTTTCATCAGTCAGTCGTTTGATCAATCTGATCTTTTTTGCTTCTCGTCCAGCCTCATGATGAGCTGATGAGTCTTGAAATTCTGGTGGAACATCCAACCTCGGTGATTACTTACCAGCAGATTGCCGGCGGTAATGATGAGTCGCAAACAAACTGGCAACGAGACGAATTCTCGTACGTGGTGTCTGGATATGCGAAGAGCCCTCTGTCGCCCTGCGCGGCCACGAGGGCCTTGGAGTCCTCGGAAACTAGTTCCATCAGTAGTACTCTCGACTGAAGACAAGGCTAAATCATCCCTGCATTCGTCGAAGGCGGTTGCAGGTATGAAGACCGAACGTTCTGCATACCATTGTGGAGCACTGTTTTGATTGTACGCCATCTTATTTTTGCTCGCTCTACGACTGAAACGCTTAGATGATGCTCTTGACAAGCGAGTGTGGCCTATAGCTGCTTCGACCTTCATTACTGGGTCGGCTATCGGTGTAGCGCTGCCTGTGATGCCGCTGTTTTGCGCAGATCTAGGCATGTCGACCGCTGAATTTGGGCTGGTCGGCAGCGTCTTCGGCGGCGCGCGCTTACTCAGTAACTTGCCACTGGCAGTTGCTGCGGAGCACGTTGGGCGGCGTACTTTCCTGACTTGGGGCCCTGCGCTGACGGCAGTATCCATGGTAGGCACGGGTTTGAGTGGTAGCTTAGGCGTGTTGCTTGGATGGCGAGTCCTCACGGGGCTCGGAGGGTCAGCGCAAATGACCGGCGCGCAACTGTACCTGGCCGACATTAGCAAGCCGTCCAACCGTGCTCGCACTCTGGCCCCTACGAGTGCTGCGTTCAGTGCCGGCGCCTCGGTGGGACCCGCGATTGGTGGGATTCTGGCGCAAAATTTTGGGGTAGTCCCCTGTTTCTTTTATGTTGGCGGCGCCATCGGGGTCGTTGCAGCGATGAATTGGTATCTTCTGCCTGAAACCAAAGTGGCCGCAACAAAAGCATTACCAGTGTTTTCAACGCCAGACACTAGCGCAAGCAGCAGCCCCAGTGGGAGGAGTGCCAGAAACGAAAACCAGGTGGTGCACTCGCCTGTTGCTGCTTCTCCATCGCTCAAAGACGGAGGCAGTGTGGTGTGGTCTACGCTGCGCAAATGGAAACATTTGTTCAGCGAACCGGGCGTGCGCGTGATTTTGTTCAGCCACTTAGCGTACTGGACCACTCTGAGTGGGTCACAGTTCACCCTCATGCCGCTTTTAGCTTCGCAAACCTTGCACATGGCGCCCGGCGAAGTCGGGGGCATCTTTGCCATGACCAGTGCCATCAACGTTTTTGGCGCGCCTCTCGCCGCGAAACTGTCCGACAAGCACGGGCGCCGCAGCACCATCGTGCCAGGCCTGGGCTTGATTGCCGGCAGCGTGTGCTTGCTCCCCAGCGTCGATTCGGGCGCGCAGCTCACGGCGCTCATGGCGGTGTGGGCGTGTGGGGGCGCGTGCGTCTCGACCGGCCCCACCGCTTACTTGGCGGATTTAGTGCCCGAAAAAGACCGCGCGAGTGCGCTCAGCATGCTCAGATCGTTTGGGGATCTGGGGCTCATGCTTGGGGCTGGCTCGCTCGGCGGCTTAGCGTATGCGACGTCGATGGAAGTGGCGTTTTGGGCGAACAGCGCACTGCTGGGTGCTGCTACCGCCAACCTCGCATTGCATGGAGTTGAACCTTCATCATACAGCGGCGACCTCAAAAGATGAAGGGTGCCTTCGAGAGGGAAAAGTGCAGGTCAATGACCGCTTTTGCTCGTTCAACTCAAAATACGCGCCGAAGTTTTATTCGAGCGCTTTGATTTTTTTGTTTATATCCAAAATCTACTCACCACTTTTCTACAAAAATAAATTCAAGAAATAACAAGAACAAGAAAGCAGGTCCATTGAGTTGGATATTTGAACAACGAAAACCGCACTATTCAGATAAATTATTATACTTTATCCCTAATTCACATGCTTATTACTTAATTCTTAGGCGTAGACGAGGCGGCGGGATTATTAGGCGCGTTTATATGTATTCAAGAAGCAAGAGTCGCATATCGCCGTTTCGTAGAATTTTGAGCTAGCTAGAGTCAATATATCCATGCAAGCCACGCACGGTAAAGAAGGCAAAGGGCAAGTCGCACGGTCCTTACTTGTCCATTTCGTTGGATTAATGCGAGCTGACCATGCCCATTCCAGTCTATTTTTACATCGAGTCTATGGCAGCATTTCACTGACCAGAGTGGGTGGGAAGCTGGGCTCTTTGGTGGGCGAGCACGAAGGGGTTTGGAAGTTCGCTTTGCGGCTGGCACCGTAGCCGTGGAAGGTGTTGTACGCGCGCACCGCCAGCACGTAGTCCGTGCCGCACGCCAAGCGGGGCACGTAGTACTCGTAGAAGGTGGTCGGTTTGTTCACGTGGCCTTCGGCTTCTTTCCGGACTTCGCTGGCGATGTGCGAGCTGAGCACCGTCCACGCCCCGCCTTCCACCCGCGTCGAGAGCTCGTCGTCGTCGTAGTTCGACAGCGCCACCACCGTGGTTTTCGCCGTGGCGTTGGCGGCGATGGCCTCGCGCACCGCGAGCTCGTAGCTGGAGATGGGGGCTCCGCCCACGGCGGGGGCTAGCCACTTGACGTACGCACCGATGGCAGCGCCCAGATGGCCCAGCAAGTCCGGGCGGTTGCGAATGACTTCGTCGAACTTGCCCGTGGCTTGGACCTGCCGCGGGCGCCCGGGAAACACGATGGTGGGCGCTGTGGTCGGGAAGAAAGTGGGAGGTGG
>Ga0307982_1002518_pt1 | contig 14783 bp, 12 predicted proteins | sample OrgLakmetagen989_FD_201847 | JGI IMG/M metagenome (GOLD analysis project Ga0307982, IMG submission 201847) | Saline water microbial communities from Organic Lake, Antarctica - #989 | ecosystem: Environmental > Aquatic > Non-marine Saline and Alkaline > Saline | place: Antarctica: Organic Lake...
CGCAACGCAAAAAAGGCACCAGGTGCATCGCACACAGCTGATAAAGTAATGCTATAATTTGATTTGCGGTTAAAATAGCTCCGGTAGCTCCGTTAGAGCCGCTTAGGAGGGGCGACGCGAATATATTACTCCGATGATGTCAGGAATGCTTGAGCGAGCTTCGAAAGCACGCGAGTTCCGCGCAAACGCAGCGAGTGAAGAAGGCAGGAACTCGAAGTCATTGAAGACGCCAGGTGGCCGTGGTGGCATGCATTAATGGCGGCCAGGCTCCGCACCTGATGAGCACCTCATCAGTGCGCTGCGTGAGGATAACAAAACACGACCATTTAACTTAGATTTCTCGATCTTGAACACATTTCCGACACAAAACTTACAGCCCGTCTTCAGGAACGTCAGCAATTATTTGATTGCTCTTCTCATTTTACAAGCCTCGGGCCTCGGGTGCTACACAACAGATTAGATGATAGCTAGCTAGTTTTTGCTAGCTAGTTTTTGACTCCATAGCTTTTATGGAGTCAAAGTTTTTGACTCTGGAGTCACCAATTTTTGACTCCGTACAGGGAATGGAAAGTTGGCTAGCTAGTATTGGTCCTGACCCAGTACAGTCGTCTACTGTAGTGCTGTAGACGTCCTTGTTGCTTGCGCCTCTAAGGCCCGTCCTTAGGTGCGCGGTATAGTGCTGTTGACACAAAGCTTGTGCCTACTTAAGTAGCATATCATTGGCTTATATCATGTCATGGAGCGATGTAAAGCGGCGCATAGTTCAGTCTACGCTTGTAGCCACTGGACAGGCACAGGCGCAGCATGATGATGACTTGGAAGACAAGAAAGATCGGTACAGCAAAATGGCACGAGACTTAAATGTTCTCGGCGCTGGCATGTACGAAACGCTGGGAACGACTAAAACGTGTTTCAAGACGAGCACTGATGCGTCTGAGGTGTTTGATAAGTTTTACAACGGGTCTTACAATGACATATGGCCTGAAGTGGACAGCGGTGCATCTATGCGCTTGCACGGGCCTGTTGCGGCTTACAAACAAGTCTGGGCACATGCTCACAACAAGACGAGACCTGCAGCAGCGTCTCTTGCAGTAGAACGTGCGCTAGCTCAGGTACTCACGGATATATAGTCCTTGAGGGCGTAGTATTTTTCATTGTTATGGTTGTGCGTCCCTAGGAGGTCGACTCGTCTCTATATCTCAGATCTGTCATCATTGTTTACACGCCTAGTGCCATGACATTTATTCCTCTGGCCCCTAAGATTATCAAAAACTGTTTCAAATGCAATATAATTTCTTGCCATCGCAACAGGTAGAGATTCTTTGGAACATTTACTCCCACTGTCTTTGACACCTCTTTCCTGTGTTTGCCCCCCCCCCCTTGCCCCCCCCCTCCTCTCGCAGGTGCGTTACTTCGTGAACAATACGGTGCCGGAAGTTCGCTCAAAAGTCGCTGAGCGCAATTCGGCCAAACTCGACTTTGACGCATACAAGCGTCGCTATGAGGCCAAGGCCAAGAAGGGAGAAGGCGCGAATTCCAGCCTCCCTGCCCTGCGTCAAAAACTGGTGTGTTGGCTTGTCCATAAGACAACTGGCATCGCACCGTTTGGCACAATGATAGCATGATGGAACTTAAAAAGAAACTCTCATGCCGTGATAGTTTGCCTCCACTCGCACTCTTCTAGGCGCTGCTAACTGAATCACATGCACCTTTGTATGATTGCTATGCTGCTGAAAACCAGGAAATTTCGGAGGCGCGTTACAACACATTGAACACCCAATTGAAAGACCTTATTGTGAAGACCAAACTGGCGAGAGATGGCCTGATTGAAGACGCTGCCATTACCTTCATCGTTTGCCAAGAGCGAATGTTCAAGGTTAGATAATATCAAAGAAGTCAACAGGCATGCTTACTTATCAAGTGCTACAGCGCGAAATCCTTCCCCGTTGGCTCTCCTGGTCCTCTATTTCACCAGTGCTCATGCACAACGACGAACTATTTCAATCTTGTGGACTTTAGCTTTGTGTTGCGTTTTTTATTCACTCTACTTCCTCGCTAACCTTTCTATCATCATACAGAGGCCTTCGAATGATTAATTTAACTTTACTTGATATTTGATTTCACTTATATATTCGTGCAGGATTTAGCTTCGAGTTTGAGTGACGTCGTGTCGCAATTGCCACAAGAGAAAGTCCTCAGTATTCAAAAACGCATCTCAGATTCGGTACCCAAATGCTCTTCCTGTCCAAACGCCCTTCCAATTTCACCCTTCTCCTTTCCCTTTTGCCCTCATCTTGTTTTTATGTGACTCAGTTTTTTGTCATCTCACCTCTTTTTACTAGTCTGGACTTCCCGATCTCCACCTTCCTTTTTTGACTATAGAAACTAATAGGTAGTGACCTAAAGTATCTGATTGGTTTTTCCTTTCCTCAATACTACAAAGGTGCTTACGGGCAACTACTCTGGTAGTGGCAGCCAGGAAGAGGCCAGTGCTTTTTCACGAGCAGTGAACGTGGCGACGGGCGTTAAAACCACGGCTGATTACACAAAGTAATAGCTTCTTCTTTTTTCTTTTCTTTTTTACAAAAACATTCTTGTATTCACTTCGAAGAGAATAATACATACAACCTCCATAGGCTCTTTAAACAAGATCATGTGCAACCAACATGTTTTCATGCTTCACGCGGTTTTCTTTCAGAAGTCTTCTTTCTTTTCTTCTCCGTCTGTTGGGTTGCATATCGAGCTCTTCACCCGCTTTTGTATCTACTAATATATATGTTCCCGTGCTCTTGCCTCTCCTTCATAAAGAACCGAGGCCCAGTTGGCCGCCGAGCTCGCGTCGCAGCAGGCCGCCACGCAGCGCGCGATAGCAGTTGCCGAAAGCGAGCAGGGCATCCTCAGCCGCACGGTGCGAACAAGGATAGAAAGGGGTGATTGATTGATTCGATTGGTTGGCTGATTGTTTGATTGGTTGCAACCACCATTGCGACCACCACCACCAAAATAATACACATACAAGCAATTACATGTGAAATGCGGAGAGGTTGCTGGGTGATTCATCATTGTGGTTGAGGAAATTCTTTCTCTTCACCTATTGGCCGCTGGTTCATGCGACGAAACACACTACTTTCGCCTTCATCTTCTTCTTTAACCGCTCGTACTCCACAGGCATCGCATGCGCCACCAATGCAACAACCAGCGCCGCCCCCGCCTCCTGCTGCTAGTACAGGACCTGGCCCCAGCGGCGGCGAGCAGTTTAAAGTGCTCTACGACTGCGAAGCCGAGTCTCCTGAGGATTTAGCGCTGGAGGCCGGGCAAATAGTGACGGTGCTGGCGAAGGACGAGAGCGGCTGGTGGCAAGGGACCTGCAACGGAAAGACCGGCCAATTCCCGGCCAATTACGTGACGGCGAGTCCGGTCGGCACGCTTTGAATGCAAGGAGAATCGCGCGCTGTAGACGACGACTCTCATGCTCCATCTGAGACGCAAACGTGAGAGGAGGAAAATCAGAAGTCCCAAATTTTGAAATAGAAAGAGGCAGTTGTGAATGAATCATGGAATAGAACCTGCCCTTGTCTGTAATTGTACATCATAAGTCAAAACCATCACCCGGAAAGCGCCGTGCTATTCGAAAGAATGGAGTGGAAGGAACGTAAACAGGCAAATGGTTTTCAATAGCACTGGTTAGTCAAATCTCGAATTTGGCCCAGTATCCACACACTTAATCCTTAATGCTGCTCGGTCTTCTCCAATTCGAATCAGCTGAACTGAAAGCTGGGCTCTTGGTACCTCTCTTGACTTCATTTCTCATTTCTTTCACTTATACACTAGAGTGACACCAGCCGAGAAGCGGAGGTTCCTGGCGCAGCGTGCCCAGGAGACTGAACAACGGCGCGCTCTCTTCAATGCAGGAACAGACGCAGAGACGACTTAAGTCCGGTTTCAAAATTATTTCATGAACAGTTTCCACTTTAGAAGGGGGTGGAAGTATTATGCTTCCTGCCCTCTACACACTATCCTCTTTACGATTTTGACTTGCGCGCAACGCACGCGCGTACACTTCTGCCCACAGCATTCACTTCTTTGTCATTTGGGTTTGTATTAGTTCGAGTTCGATTTAATTGCCGTGTATAACACAGTATTAATAATAAGAACCGGGCCCAATATCCGGTACTTCATAGAATTCGTTATCCAATTCCCGGTATTTTCATTAAATAAATACTTAAATGACATAAATCTTCGTCTAGATCTCGAACTCTGCTTTGCTAGTCAAAAAATTATATGATTAAAGGACAATTGGGCGGCGTTTTGGGCGTGAAAGAGCTGCCACTCCTAATCTCTTCTCAACAACTTCCTTGGCTGCTGCTGTCGTTGCATCCTTTTTCATGGGATCGTCCACAACGAACGGTGCCAGGTCTAGCCTCTCAAGGAGTGCACGCACGTGATCCGTCAGCGACTTTTCCGACAGCCCAAACGGCGCTGTAGCATCGAACTGGTCCGTTAACACACCGTTGAAATTGCCGACTTGGTCTGCTGCTTCGTTCAACGTGTCCACGTCACTGGCAGCAGAAGCTGAGTCGTCGACACTCATTTCGCCGGACGCAATGGGCGCGAGGCCGCTGCCACCGCCGCTACCACCGCCACCGCGGCTCTTTCTGTTACTGGAATGGTTTCGGCTGCTGGCATTGTTTTTCGAGGCAGGCGAGTCTGGCCTGCAGCCGTTGTTGTCACCCTGTGAAAAAGACGATGGCTCGGGCAAATCCGCTGCTTTGAGATGACGAGCTACTTGCGCCAGTGCGTCCAAAAATTCGGCCCAAATCAGCTCGGTATCCAGCAGAGTCGGGTCAGTGGCAGCAGGGTAAGGATCATTACCACCCACCGTTGCCAACAGGACGTCATTTGCACTGAGGCCCAAGCCTCCCTGTGCTACAGGCTTGTTTGCCCCAGCAGCAACCAACAACTGCAGCAAACCACGCAGCGTCAAACATCCTCCTTCAGCATGTGCGGCTCCTGTGGCGGTCGTAGAAACCGCAGCTGCGGTGCTACCAGCAGGAATCGTTGGTGCAAAAGCAAAAGCGCGAAAAGCAGCTCGCAACCTGTCTGCATGCGGTGAGCTCGCCAAGAGCACTCCTACTGCGTCGCTGGCACCCTCTGGAGGCACAGACGTGGCGCAAAGCGATGCTTCAAAAGTGCCACGCACCAAGGGTTTGCAGTGCTTACCTTGCATGTTTTGCTCCATGAATTGCACCAAGCATTTCGATGGAGGCGCTTGAGGACCAACCCCATAATCTGAACTGCCCACCAGTGGGGGTGGCGAATACTGGTGTGGCTGACGGTGACTGGTCCCGTTGAGAGACCCCGCTCCGCTCGTGGTGCTCCCCGCTGTCATGGGTTTATTGAAGCCAAGCGTAGCGGGGGTGCCCGAGTTACGGCTCCGTGCGGTGCCTCCAGCAGCAGCGTCTGGACCTCCACCAAGGTCGAGAGACCCACCTCTTGAAGTCGAAGAGGCCATGCCAACCGCCGACGCCGCGCCCGCGACTGCCGCAGCCGCACTTGCGGCCGTCGCAGCGAAAGCAGCTTGCTGATTGGCTCGGGCTGTGTCGTTGCCGTCGGCATAAGCCGAACACGCGATGCGCACGAGCAATTCCACGAACTCACGGAACAGCAGAGGTTGGTCGCTGCGGTACGTGGAAAGGTCTTCCGGCAAAAAGCACGGCACTAAACCGCTCTTAGCATCAAAGATCGCGCCTCGAGGCTCCGTGACTTCATTGTTGTTGTTTTGTGCACGGGTGAGCTGTTTTGAGGCGATTTCTTGGGCGTGGTGTGCGCGCATGCTGGCCCTCAACCGGTGCACATCGGCCATGGAGATGCCCAAGTCACTGCCCCAACCGCAGTCTGCGTGGCACTTCTTCAGCTGTTGCATGGATAAACCCCAGACCCCGCGATCTTCGGGTAACTGACCGTCTTTGAGTTCGCTGCTGTACCACTTGTAGACCGCTTTGAGCTCCGACGCATAGCGAAGGGCAACTTTTTCGACCTCGAGCCGCTCCACATCACCAGACGGAGATCTTGCAGCGCTCGCAGTGGCAAATAGTTTGCTCGGGCTGCCACTACTGCTGTTGCTGTTACCTGGAGGAATTGACGAAATTGTGTCGCTGACTCGGAGCCGCAATTGAGGCTGCATGGTCGGATCAGGGCCTTTTGCAGGGGCATCATGGTCAGGGTCCACCATTCGGTCACTATCGAAGAGCCCTTCGTAGACGTGGCCGTCCTCAAACACCAGGGCCCCCAAGCCTTCTTTGGCGTTGTGCTGCCATGCGCCGCTGTATCGCGAACCATTTGCATACTCAAACACGCCGTAGCTGCCGTGCCGCTCCCCTTCCCACCATTCGCCCGTGTACCGGTTGCACTGTTGCTTGGAAGGGCCGGGCGCGCTGGAATCCGGCCTGGCCTCCAGCCACACGTGCTCACCCCACCCGTGCGGCAAATCAGCTTCCCAGGTGCCCGTGTACTTCTCATTGCGGTCAAACCATTGCATCGTGCCAAACCCACACTTGAGGTCGAAGCTCCACGCTCCCTCGTATAGGTTGCCTTCCTGTTCCACTCTACCGTCCGCCGTAGGTGAGCCACTGCCACTGCCCCGCGCTTTTTCCTTACGCACTATGCCGCCCGCAGCGAGCACGGTAAGCCCTCCCTCTTGTAGTTTGTAGCGCATGGAACCATTGCCGTGCCGGAAGTTGTCTTGCCACTCACCCTCATAGTAGGAAGAGCGGCTTTGGTCATACCATAAGGTGCCTTTGCCATGCCGTTTGCCCGCGCGCCACTGTCCCGAGTACGCCAAACCGTTGCCATTAGAAATACTGGCCGTAAAACTTCCTTCTCCATGCCGCAAGCCATCTAGGAGCTCACCGGCGTAGGTGGCGCCGTCTGGCCAGGTAAATATGCCCTTGCCAGTAATGCAATTCCACGAGAAGTCTCCTTCATAGGTGGTACCGTCCGCCCACGTGTACAGCCCACGGCCGTGCATCATGCCTTTCACGAATTCGCCCCGGTAATGATTCCCGCCAACGAACTTGGCAATGCCTGGCGACGCTGGATCCTGCGTGTGGAAGCAGCCTGCCTCATCTAAAGTGCCCTCGTAGGTGTCCACAATAAGCGCCGACAGTGCCGGCTCAAGCGGTGCTGGAGGCGCACTAAAGTCCGCTGAAGGTACAGCAGCACCTACAGAATTAACGGCATCGTCGCCGCCAGATCCTTCTAGCAGAGAATCGGGGCGTTTCAGGGTAACGCCCGTAGGAGTAGGCGGGTCGTTAGCCATTTTTTGCTTGTATGCTGAAATCTGATCAGCTGGGGTGAAATGGTGAAATGGGGTTAACGCGTGCGCTAATTAGATACGTAACAAAGGTCAACTCCGCCGGGAAGATCTCAAAAGCTCAAAGCTCACCCTTCACTTTTGACTTTTGACACTTCGTGACACGTCTCAAGATAGTCGCAATCTTGTAGAGTACAGTGAGTGCTTGTGCCTAGAAGGTTATTCAACCTAGGCTTCAGTTCGACTCATTCTTTACTCTTGGTTCATACACTTCTTGGTCGCTCGAAGTGTTGACATTTGTGTACTGAGTAACAATCTAGCTGGAGAGTGCTCAAACGTGGCTCACTCTTGAACACCACCACAATATAGCACAATGCAGCGTTTTATGCAGCCGATTCAGCGTACTTCACATAGGTTTCTGTCAGCAACGGCAGCTCCATCATCCCGCTGGCCGACGTCTGTGCGCATAGTTGAAGTGGGGGCACGTGACGGACTCCAGAACGAGAAACAACCCGTCAGTACGGAGCAGAAGACGCAGCTCATCAATTTGCTCGCATCCACTGGCTTGACGTCGATTGAAGCCACTGCTTTTGTTTCGCCTAAATGGGTGCCACAAATGGCAGATGCCTCAGCTGTGCTCAGCGCCATCGACAAGCCATCCCACGTGCGCTACTCGGCGCTGACGCCAAACATGAAAGGGTTCGAAGCGGCAATGGCTGCTGGCGCTCAGGAAGTCGCTGTGTTTGGTGCTGCGTCAGAAGGATTCAGCCAGAAGAACACGAATTGCTCCGTCGACGAAGGCTTGGCACGATTTCGTGACGTATGCGCTGCAGCAGCTGAGGCCAAAGTTCCCGTGCGAGGCTACGTGAGCTGTGTTGTAGGCTGCCCATACCAGGGCGCGGTGCCGCCGTCTGATGTAGCCCGTGTGGCGCGCACCCTCGTGGACATGGGCTGCTACGAGGTGAACGATAGCCTTGGTTGATTCTAACCTGAGCCACGTATTCTACAAATGACATTTAACTACAAGTATAGCTGCTGCTGCAGTAGCAATTGCGTTTGTTTGAGCTCTGTACAACTTCTTCAATCCGTAGGTGAGTTTGGGCGACACGATTGGCGTGGGCACGCCAAAATCAGTGCTTCACATGCTCGATGAAGTCCTTACTGAGGTGCCTGCAGATAAGGTAAAAGGAATACAAGTCGAGGCACCCTCGCACATCAAAAGTGCTTCCAGCTTTAACCCATACATCTTTACCATTTGTAACTTCTACGGTAAATTCGCTCATCCAGGTTATATTTACAGAATTGGATTTTCTACCTTACTTTCACATCTGGATTCATTGAACAACCAAACACCATCCTGCATTTTCTCAGTTGGCAGTGCACTTCCATGACACATACGGGACAGCACTGGCCAACCTACTAATGGCGCTCGAGCGCGGTGTGTCGGTGGTAGACGCAGCAGTCGCCGGGCTTGGTGGCTGCCCTTACGCCGGGCCATCTGCTTCTGGGAACGTCGCCACCGAAGACATCGTTTACATGCTGCACGGCATGGGGATTGAAACAGGCGTGGACATGAACAAACTCCTAGACGCAAGCGAGTACATTTCAAAGGTGATTGGCCGCCCACCCAGTTCAAAAGCTGCGAACGCCCTTCTTGCGAAACGCGAAAAACTCCTTTGATCAGAGGGGCACAAAATTTCCGGCCTTAGTCCTCAATGCGGCTTTATTTCGCTTAGTATTGCGGATATAAAAGCAGATGAATTAATAGAAAAATGATGATAACCGGGCTTTTTTTTCCGAGAAATAATTATTGCCCTAGCCATTGGGAACCTTTTTGCTTTTTGCTCCTTGCTCCAATAATTCCCCTTTATATGAATATATATTATTGCATTGGATTCGGGATATGGGCTCATTCCCATTGGAATTTTTATGCAAATGGGTATTCGAGTAAAGCAACAGCCAGTCCTATAGTGCCGATTTTACATGCAAATGGATTGCGGATCGAGATTGAGCTCATTTTCATTAGGTCTTCAAAAGCACCAACGAGGAATTCAGCGACGTGCGAGTCGGAAATGCCACGGGAGTTTTGCAGTACGTTGGTGTGCTCACTGATAGCCGTTTGCCACTTAGAAGTCCATTCCATGGCAGACGACAGTGCAATAATCGCAGCACACTTGCCTTGGCTTTAACTAATCTAAAGCAGCAAGTACTTCTACTTATGAAAGGCTATCGCTTTTTTAACTTTTTAACCTGAAGCTGCATGCACAAAGCTAACAGCAGCTGCAGTACAATTTGCAATTCGGGTTCGGCGCCAAGCAAAGATGAAAGACGAACACGACTTGAAAGATGCAGCATAAAGCTACAAGCATCAAATGGCAAGTGTGGGCAAGTCTGCAACCTTCACTTTCATCGAAGCTGAACACAGAAGCTCTCGACTTCGTGCTTGAACACGAACTCACTTGAGAGCAATAGCCGTTGTCAATGCCATGGACTAGCTTTCCGGGTCTTGGTCAGTCCAAGTCCATGATATGTCGTACAGCTTCACTTTGCTCGACATTCCCGTGAGGTGATTCCCTAGCGCATGGGCACGAAGCCATATACACATGTCTGAACCAGGAGTTAAATGAACGCCAGCCTCTAGGGGCAGTCTCCCAGAGAAAACCTTGGTGGTGTACACTGACAAGTGCTCTTCGATTGATCCATTAATGCGACCGTTTACAAATACTTCGCCAGCACTAGGCCTCCAACCTGAACTATCTGTTGGACACGATCCTGACTTTGCAAAGACTTCAATATCAAATTCTGCCATGTTGCTGTAAGAGCTCAAATATCCAACCACCACTACAAGCCAAGGTCGATATACATTTTTCGAATGCGCAAGTGTGCTTTTCGATACTTTTGGAGGCGACAACCGCAATATTACCGATGCTCCAGCAGAGGTGGCAATCAAAGCAGGTTTCTTAGGGACGTCTTCATATATTGAAAATCCAGATCCGTAAACTGTGACATTAGTATGTATTTGCGGTTGATGAGAAAAAGGAACTGCAGCAGCGGCTGTGACTACTGGATTAGATAAATCCAACCTCTCGAACTTTGCTTCGTAAGTTCTAGCCATTGCATCTGATACCATGAGCGCCTTTGGAAGAACGAGCGGAGGGCGAGGTAAATCTGCGCGATCTGTTAAAGATTCGTTCAGCGCGATATTCAATTCATCGATAGCGGGCTCCACGAAAGAATCAAGTGGGTGATTGAGAAGGTTATACGCAACAGAGCTGGCAATGAATCTATGGGCAAGTACTGATGGATGAAGTCGATCGACAAAATAAACATTTGACATCCATTTCATGCGCGCTGTCGTCGTCACTGGCATAAACGCTTCTACCAATGATACTTGGGGCACGCCGTAGTGACGCAACACGGGCGCCTGAGCTGCTATCGTGCACTGGTGCCGTGAAGGGTATTCAGTTGCATTTCCTCCTCGCTCGTCGCTGAATGCGCGCCATGCAGCACCAAGCCAGAGCAATGCTGGTCTCTGAGGGAGTCGAAGTAGCTGCCTTACAAGAACTTCAGTCCACATTTGTTGCACGTTCTCCATCGGATTCGCACCTTGAGCACCATTCTTCAATCCCTTCTGCTCAAGAAACGAGATGGCAGAAAGTTTGATTGAAGATGGGCTCAAACAATTGCCTTTACACGTGTTTGCTTGCAATAATAGGTGTAAATTCTTACTTGGCGGTCGACTCCTTTGATGTCAGATACATCATTTGTGCTTGTCTCTGCAATCACCAAGTCAGCCGAGTACAAAAACGTGGGATCTCCCGCGATGCGATGCACGAAATAGTTGCTCCCGCATGCAGCCTTGCAATGATTGGCAACATTGACTGAACCAAGCGTGCCACTCTTCTGTCGAGGCGCCTGGCTCCCTATGCTCACTTTGCCTGTCGTCCCTGTCGATGTTGTATTAGGGATTGCGCATATTCGATGTCGCCAATCTTGAAGTACTGTTTGCAGTCGAGCAGGCCATGCTTCTTCAATACAGCCCCCATTCCGAAATGTTTGAACTTCTTCCGGAGTACTTGCAGGGGGTTCTTTCGCAGCACAACAACCGTCGCGCCGATGTGACTGACATTTCCCGCAGCTTACGGACCCACCAATCACCGCCACCTCGACATCTTTCCCGCAGTCAGCAAGCTTTCGGCGCAACAAGTGGAGAGGTAAGGCATGGCCAGGTACAGTACGAGTGGCGCTGCATTGATGAGGAGTTGATAATTCTGTACGGTATGGCCGTACCCACGGCCCTTCTCCGGGCATGGGATCTGGGTTCCCTCCAATGGGAGGTCCCAGCGCGTCTTCAGCATAGCATCCGCCTCCACAACCAACGCTAGGTAGATTAAATGGTGGCAATGGCTCTTTCTGGTTGGCTTCTGACAAGCCGTTTGAGTTAGGCGCCATTTTGAAAGCAACATTCTTATCATCACTAGGAGATACAACACAGTATGGTGCCTGCTGAGAAGCTGCGTAACCATTAGGGCAAAACCAGTTCGTCGAGCCACTGCGTCGCGTTCGGCACACGCGTCCTCGGTTGCCGGGTTGCCGGGTTCGCACCCACACGTGATTTGGAGCAAGGAACTCCACCCAGCTGTCTCCACCACATGTAAATGCAGGAGGAACTTCACTTTGGATTTTGTTTCGGCTATCCAATGAAGGACTTGATCCCGCACTGCCTCCACAAACAGCAGAAAACATAGCTAGAAATACACTTATCTCTATAAGGCACCGAAGAGCTCCTGCGGATGAACTAGCCATACTACTTAACCCTTCTTACATCATCATCAATTCGTCACCCGATATATGCGGGGGCCTCGCTGGTAGGTCCCCTGAGGCATAAAGGAATTCGCTGCAGTAAAGACCGAAAGCAGAGGTGGCTCAAGGCCTAGTTGGCTGCTGTAGATAAAGCCATGCTCAAGTTAGTACTGATGCGGTCGTAGACATTAAATTGATACATTCTGTATGCGCGAAAAACCGCCAATGCCTCTAGCCTCGGTCAGTGTCTCGATAGTGCACGCTAGTCAGTCTAGCTTCGAGTCGGGATAAGTAGTGGCATATTTCTTGTATTCTTCGCTTCTCTACCTACAGTAGTAGCTAGCTACAGTAGCTCTACAGAAGTAGTGAAGAATGTACAGTACACAGTACAAAAAGAAGACAAAAAGGTAGCGTTTCGGGCAAACATACTGCGACATGCTACGGCATTACGCTCAAAGCTCAAAGAACAGCAACTTTCAAATTTACTGGGAGTCAAGTAGGAAAGGATAACTATACTCCCGACTTCTCTTGTGTTGTGCTTTGTCTTGTTGCTTATTTGAGTTTGTTGGGCACCCCAGACAACAAAAAAATAACTCCATTTAGGTGTTGCTATGGAAGTCAACGGGATTCGATTTGTTCAAACGCGCAATGCCATGTAGTTTATATTTTTCGAGGGCCTTTGTTTAATTGGAATTAGAAATCATTACTAGATTACAAACCCGCCCGGCACCCGGCCATTCATGGCATTCCCGGTAAAATCACGCCAATTTCCGGCCCTTCGGGGCCTTTCTCAAGAACATGCCAATAACCAATAAGATTCCTGTATACAGTATGCTCAGAATGTCTTGGTGCATAATGATTTGTGTGCCTCACTTAACGTGTCGCGCACTGGATCAATACAGATCGGATGTAATTGGTCTTGTCTCGATGCCTCAATGCCACTTACTTTCACCATGTTCTAACCTGCATAAACCTCCTTGTTCTCAAGCCCATTCAGCCTCTGAAGGAAGTGGATTGGTATCTTACTTTTCGTCATTTGTAGGCTCATCTTCGTTTCCAGCTTCGATAGAGGCCTTGAGCCGCTCGTTGAGGAGCTCGCGAATCTTTTCATGAGCCAGCACTCGGACCTCACTGCAAAACTCGCACTTCACTTCAATCTATACGCATGATCAACAGCAAGCAAAGTAAAGAATTTTTTTTTGAGAGATCATCGTGATCAGAAACGACGACTATGCTGAACGCTCAATTAAATTCAGTAACAACATCTCTATCTCCGCTGCACCTTCTCGTTGAGCTCCACGATTTGAATCACTTCCCGAAGCGGCAGCAAGTTGAGCGTGCGGTAAACCTGTTCTTCGCTGCAGCATCCTGGCGTGCGCACCGGCACTCTCGGCTCGAAGAATTGCGGCTCCATCCCCGCCAAGATTTTTTTGAGTACGTCTTTCGGAGTCAAACCTTCCAGCACCATGCTTGTTGGGGAATCCCCTGCCATAGCCTCCAAGTTTTCCATCAATTTACCCGCGACTTCATCCGAAGCGCCGGGCAGCAATTGTACCGTCCAACCCGCAGCTGCATCGACCTCCAGCTCAGGGTTTACGTGCACGCCTGCTGCCAGAGCACCTTCTCGCTGCTCGGACTCGGACAAAAAGTAATTGATGTCTTCTGGCACTTCACCGCTTCGAATTTGCGTGATGGACGAGTAAGGGCTCACACCCGTGTCGCCGGGTAGTTTCTTTGCTCGCACGACAAATAAGTTGCCCTTGCCTACACCGCCGCCTACGTCAAGCTTGCCCTTGGCGTTTAACGGGAGCGTAACCCTTGGGTTCCCCACAAACCCACGCGTTTCTAGTCGACCATTGGCGACGGCGAGCACGCCATTCAAAGGTCCGTCGCCTTGAAAACGCACCTGGAAGGTTTCTTCTTGCTTCAAGCCTTCGGCCAAGAGAAGCGTGCAAATCACTGAGCGGCCGAGTGCTGCTGCAGCCAAGGGTAAGCACATTTGCCGCGTTGCGAGCTCGCGCACTAGAGTTGAAGACACTACTGCTTTAGCTGACACGAAGCCATCAGCAGACAGCGCAGTGAGCATTTCATCCTTGATAGGAAGCTCGGGCAGAGCAGCTAGGCGATCAGTCAATGGTGGAATTTCATCGTCATTCGAAGGCATCCGTGTTGCTTCGCGCCTTGTGTGAACATACCGGCGGCGAAGGCTAGGCACGAATGCATTCGTGGCGTGAAATGTCGCTAGTGCAGCAGATAGTACGAACACCGAACGCATCATAAAATAGAACCTTTCTTGAGTGAAGTAGATGTGTAATTAACTAAGGATATGTAATTGATCAAAGTACTAAGGCCTCAAGGTCATGTAGCGCTCGATACGGCTAGGAAAACTATGCTGAGTAGTAGGCTCTAGAAGTTGACGTTTGTGTACTTCGCACTTCGCTCTTCCTTCGCTTTTTGGGAAGAGCAGCTCTTGCTCTAATATCTAATATTAGGGAAATCGTAGATTTTTCTCGGTGTCGCCGTGAAAATAAGCAAAGCTTAAAGTTTTTTCTTTGCGTTAAGCTTACGTATTTCAAAGGAGGCACTGAGGTGGAATCGTTTGAGCCTTATTATCCGCTTTATTTATTCATCCTCATACCGCTGGCACTCTGTAGAGTCTTCTACTCCG
>Ga0307982_1002519_pt1 | contig 14779 bp, 17 predicted proteins | sample OrgLakmetagen989_FD_201847 | JGI IMG/M metagenome (GOLD analysis project Ga0307982, IMG submission 201847) | Saline water microbial communities from Organic Lake, Antarctica - #989 | ecosystem: Environmental > Aquatic > Non-marine Saline and Alkaline > Saline | place: Antarctica: Organic Lake...
CGCCGACAGGTGCGGAAATTGAGAAATACGCTGCGGAAATTGCGTTTGGTTAGATAAAACCCTGCATTTCGTGGCCAGGGGGCCTCAAATTTTCAGCTTTCGCAGGGGGTGGACCAACCCTGACACTGCCGACCAGCAGCAGCACATCAAATATTAGTAACATCTGCTCATAGGATACCTTTTTTGTGTCTGCACAGTATAGTACTCACTTTACACAAATATCACCATGGCTGAGTGGATTCCCTACCTGGAGGCTGCAACCCAGCTGAAGGTGCGGCGCGGTCTGCTGCGTGACGGGGCTGCACTTGATTCGTTTTATGCTTTTTTGCAGACAAACAAGAACAAGGAGGGCGAGGCCGTCTACGTGTGCGAGGGGCTGTAAGTTGACTATTTCGGCGTGTTGGTGCATGCTGACACGCGGTCTGAGCGCTGTGGCAGCCAAAAGCCCCTGCGGCTGGTTGTTGTTCAGCCTACCACCATAATTATTCTGTCTTCAGGTATGCTACCGACTCCGGCTCATGGGTAAGGCCAGCTTGAACTTGATTCGTCGCTTGACGATCGCCAGCGACCAGCTTGAATTGCGCGTGTGCGTCACTGGCTGTTTACTGCAGGGCTACTACGGCCACACACCCACTGATGGGTGCTTTGCCACTGTAAGTCTTATTTGGCCTGATAGAATCCTGCAGAAAGTGTGGTGTCGGACACTCACCAAATGCTATGTCACCACGCCAACTCCGCCTGAAACACACCTCCCTGCCTACCATGTTGTCATTGCCAATGCTCATACAGGTGTACGGTTCTGATGCTGCTTATGAGGCAGCCATCATGCAAGAGGATGGCAGTGAGGCGAACGAGACCATCGATGAGCTGTCAAACCTGCAAGCCGTAAGTTCCGCAGGCCCGTCAGAGAGCAACCCATTGTCAATGTCTCCACTGTACAGCTTGTTGCCACTGGCGCTCGCCGCCCCAACAACCAAGGAGTGTATATTTCCGGCCAGAAGTACACTTTGATGCGTGCTGTGATGTCTGGTGGCGCTGGTGACGTTGAGGAGCTGCGCACCTTCATCGCAGAGGTGGACGGCGAGGACCGCAAGGTTGTCTTCAACAAGGTCTTCATGCTGGCCGCAGGTGAGCACCAGGTGCTCGTTGCTGAGGACAAGCAGACCTACGTGTACATCGTGTACGCCAACAAGAACAACTGCAACCTGGAGAAGTGCCATGACGCCCTTGGTGTTGTCGCTGCCGGCTCCGCCTACTACTTCGGCTCTGCTGAGGCCGAGTAAAGCTGTGTTTGTGCTTTCTTGCATGCGTGTGGCCCTCGGCACAGCTACAGATGCTGCTCGACTGAATGAATGATGGCAGTAGCTTGTTGAGCAGAGCTAGACTCAAAGCTTCTTGACGCGGCATCCAACAGGGGCAGGCACTCGGCAGAATTGCTTCATAGCACATGCATGCGACACCATTGTTGGCAAAGGTTCTCTCGGAATTTGCTAGCTCAACTTCTCATATCCTTATCACATCCTCTGCTGCCAAGACTCCAATTTTCAGTTTGGCCAGCATGCTGCGAGCCTGTTTGGAGTGACCCACAGCATCAAATTCCATTGACGCATCTGATCCATAGTACTCTTGAAGAACTTCCTCTCCGCCAGGGTGCTTTGCTGCCCATTTGCTGACGTCGTACACGCTGTTGTCAATGATGATCAAAGCTTGCCCGTCCGCTGCTCGGCGCCGTATGTCTGAACGGGTCAACAAGGCAAGTGACAGCTGGGCATGACATATTTCAGTGGAGATAATACTTTCGTGTCCATGCTGTGGGGCATGTTCATCACTTGACGAGGCTGCAGAGGCGGATACGCTCGGGGCCGTTTGCTGCGGAGTTTCGTCAGCCATCGCGCTCCTGGCTCAATTCCTTTGAATTATTTCTGAACAAGGCAATGCCACTACCACCTAAACAGCTTGAAACCAGATTTGTAACCCGCAATTCTCTGTAGCATTGCTCATCGCTATGCCCAGTTTGAAGAAACTAAGAAGCCTAGCTTTCAAATTTTGCAAGCCCCCCCGTGTCACATCTTGCGGGCCGAGCGAGGCCTTCTTCAAGATGTGAGGCGGGACCGCACACCGCTCAGAAATTGCTCCATCTCATCCAAGGACTCTTCGGCGTGTGTAGCTTGAGGGGAGGCTCGACTGCTGCCACGGCTGGGAGATGCCGCTGGCACTTGCAGACGTCGCGATACAGCCAGCCGTGGGCTCGGCGCAGCCATTGTCGTTGCAGATGGGGAACTCGGCACTGCAGCCTGTTGCACTTGCTGCTGCAGTGACTCCATGGTCCATGCAGTAAGCACGCGCTCCCGGTGCATGTGGCTGAGGTGTTGCTGTTGTCCCGAGACTGCCACCGCTGCAGCCACTGCCCCCGGGCGTGGCTCGTTCTGCCCGGTGGGTGAAAAGCTGGTTGGACGCACATCTACCACAGCAGGGCTTGTGGAGCGGGGCTTGATTGCGTGATGCTTCTGGCCCTGTGCTGGCTGCAGTTTTAGCGATATGCCTGCAGCGGCATTTGGCGGACGGGGGGCAGCTCTGCCAGGCCCCCCCTGCACGGCAGCTTGGGGGGGGGTATAAGTTTGCTGCATCTTTGTTTGGCCGTGCACAGCTGCACGGGTGCTTTGAGTGGCAGGCTGTGTCGCCGCAGCCCCCACCCCACGTGGGTCTGGTGCGATGTCGTCACGTAACCGCAGGGTGGTGGTGCCACCCCCAACAGCAAGCACGGGACTGCCGGGCGGGGCGCTGGCAGTGCTTTGGGCAGTATTTGATGTGAGCTCTTTTTGGGGCGAGGGCGACAGTACGGCTGCAGGCTGTGTCTGACCCGCCCGGGGCGACGGCAGCGTGGAGATGCTTTTGATGCGCAGCTGCAGCCTGGCGCGCCCTGGAGATGGGGGTGGTGGCCGAGGAGGCACAGTCACACCAGCAGCAGCATCACCGGAGACCTCTTGAGCTGACGTTTCTTCGTTTTCTGTCGTCTCATTGGCCGGTGCCCCAACTGCCGGTGCTGCCTGCGAAGCGGGTGGGCTGGCCGGGCTAGCCACAGGCAGCAACTGCACGTCGCCACCCTTTGCTTTGATGAGTGCCAGTGGAAAGGAGGAGCACACTTTACCATCGAGACCCACTGTGACCACGTCTTGTGGCGTAATGAGCACAGTCCAGTCTGCAGCGCTGACGATGTGGCAGGCCTGTGCTGCGGCACGGCTGTTGGCCCCCCCAGGTGAGCTGCTGCCCCCCCCTGGGGAGCGCTGCAAATGTTGCATAAAGTCGTCAGTGCGCATGGCTGTGGGGCTGGCGGGAGACCCTCCTGGTGGGCCCACCCTTGCCCAGCTGCCGCTGCCGTTGGCGGCAGCACTGCTGTCGACCCTGGGGAGTGCAGCTGTCGCTTGGATCAGGTGCTCAAGCAGCGCAGGCCCAGTGCTTACGTCGCGCTGTAAATATGAGAGGGGCACATACCCCACCCGCTGCGGTGTGTCGCGTGCAAATTGGCGCACTTGGGCAGTAAGAGCCTCAAGGGATTGCTGGGGGGAGAGCCCAAAGAGACCAGCACCAGAGAAAGGCGCATCGGGGTTGTCAAGCAAGCCAGGCACTGAGTACTTTAGCTTGGCCTCCTCTTCGCCGTCCTGTGAGGCGCGCAGGTTGGCCATGATGGCGTCGGACCGCTGCCCAATCAGAGCGCGGTCCGGCTCAGCAGTGGCATACACCATGGCCCAGCCTCGGGCATGAGTGTCAGGATCCACAACTGCACAGGGACATAACGTTTTGCAATGGCTTGAGATATTTATGGGTATGAGTGTGCAGCTGTGCCTTGCAGGCTGCAGCCGATTCGCAACAGGTGGTCGCAGCGACATACCTGCCAAACGAACTCTCTCGCCTTCCTGCACAGACAGCTCTTGACTGAGAAGGGCAGTGAAACTGTACTTCACAACATAAGTTTTCGTAGCTTCTCTCATGACTGCAGCGGCTTGTCTCATTTGAGCGTCCATGGCGTGCGCAGGCAAGACTTGGTAGCCAGCTGGAGAAGCGGGGTCAACAGGCGACCAGTCATCTTGAGAACCTTCGTCCGCCCAATCCTCGCCACTGTGCTGGCTCAAAGCGCCCTGTTGCTGCAACTGCTTAAGCGGAGCAATGCTGGGCTGGGCTTGCCGCAGGCTGTGGGCAGACGTGCTACGCTGAAGACTTGCAGTGCGCAGAGCTCCCAGGTGCACGACATGAGGGCTGGCTTGCGAGCTAGCCCCACCCGCTCGTGGAGACGTGGAGCCCGTATCCAACCGCAGCCCATACGGTGAGCTGGCTGCCCTGTGCAGCGGTGAGCGCTGTCTGGGAGTGGCCATCACAAACTGCTCAGAAGTCAGTCAAACTAGGGCGTGGAGCAGGGTGAGTTGCTCGAAGTGATGGCTGGCAGCTGCACGGTTCACTGCACCCAAACAGCGTATTTATCGTAGCAGTTCATGCATGGACGGTAGCTTTGGTCATGCTGCACTCGCGCCGGGCAAAGCGTTGGAAAGCTCACAGAAGCACCCCCCCATCTCAGCGAAAGCACCCGGCTGCTCGCCACGAGTGGAGGGTATGAAGTTAAGATGTAATCACAGATAGGCACTGTCTTCTATGAATAGCTTGCATGTACAGACAGTGTCTCCAGGTTTCGAGTCCACACTCGGCTGCGTGTTCCTCAAGCAATTTCGCCAATATGGCTGGGCGCGTCATTCAGCTTTGCAAGCGACTGGCGGTTGTGCCACTGGCAACCAATGATGCAGCTGCTTGCGGATTCGCCGCTCAGTTTGTCAAGCGCTCACGTCCGCCAGCAATTCTGCTGCCACACATCGGTTGTGACGACCCTTTGTGGGGCACAGCAGCCGGTGCAGCTGGCGGAGAGCCGTCTTTCACAAGCAATGTCATCAAGCGCTCAAAGAACCAGGCACAAGGGGGGTTATATTCCGTGTGTTCGCCATCTCCCAATACTTTGGCGGACATTGTTTGTTCTGAGGGCAATTTGAACCGCTTGCTGCGCGGGCCGGCGTTTCAAGTCAAGGAGCGCCTCACCGCAAGGCGCAAGCAGGACTCCATGGTGGCCATTACGTACTCTGCAGACCTAGGGCAAGAAACCATCAAGGTGCTGGATGCCCCGCTGACGGCTGTGTATCACGCTGAGCGTGCCAACCGCTCCCTGCGTGTGCTGGCGGGGGGGCTGCCGTACTGGGCGCTGGGGGGCTACCTCGTCCGAACTCGCTCTGAGGCGCAGCTGCGCGAGCTTGTTGCAGAAGCTGTGCACCAAAACAGGGGCGTATCCAACACCATTCGTGACACACTGCTTGAGCTGGCCCCCGATGCCCACTGGGCCTCCCTGCTGTACACCGCCGCCGTCATGGGGCAGGCACAGCAGGCGGCGGTGCAGTGGGGACAGGAGCACGGCACTGCAAGCCCCCGACGACCGCCTCGGCGCCAGCGTCAATCAAGGGCTGTGGAGCAGGCTGCTGCTGCACCAGATGTGTCCCCGACGGTGGTGGTGCCAGTGCCGGTGGAGCACTGCCAGCTGCTGCTGGATGCGTGGGCGGTGCTGGAGGCGCTGCAGGCTACCGAGGGCAGCAGTGCGCCCCAGCACTGCTGGCTGGACTGGGACACCCTGCAGTCCGCAGCAGGGATCCCCACTGGCCAAGGTGTCCTGCTCACGGCGGCGGTGACTGCGGAGACCACGGGGTCGGGGGGGGGGTCCCCACAGGACGGGGTGATCAGTCGGCTGGATGATGATGCTTTGACCACCGGAGCGGCACTACTGCGACTCCACAGCCGAGACGCCCCTATGGTGCCTGAAGCTGCAGCTTCAACTCCGGTGCAAGCAGCAGCTGCAACTGCAGCTGCGCACACTCAGGCAGGCGGCGACCCACAACATGCCGCAGACGCGGCGCCTGCGGACTGGGCTGGTGACACACAGCCTGAATTTGATGCTGCAACGCTTGAGCAGCGACATTCACTTCGCACGGTCATTTCTGGGCTTGGTTTGGAGCACGGGGGACCAGCGCAAGACCCCCCAAAAACACCCTCAGATGGCAACGCACACCCGCAAAGCGTATCTTGGGGTGCGTACCACGACCGTCATGCTGCATCGCAAGCCCAAAGCAACGAGGAGGAGCTGTGGTTCATGCCGGAGCATGTGCAGTCTCCCACCGGCACCCACCTGCGTGCGCTGTACTCTGCCCAGCTGACGGCACACACACCCAAGGACTACGTACAGGTGCAGCGCACGGCAGAGCGCAGGGCACAGCAGCTGCTGCGGCGCATGCGTTTCATGCTGTCCCAGCAGCGGAGAGCAGAGGCGGAGGGCATGCAACTGGCCTTCGATGCCGCCGCCATGGTGGCGCTTCCGGGGCTGGCTCCCGCACACGAGGTGCGCCAGCAGTTCGTGCGCTCCAGGGCGCTGCAACAAGAGGCATTTTCTAGCACAAGTGACAGCAGTGATGGCGGGGAGGGGGTGCCCCCAAGTCTGGTGCTGTCTGCGTCGCAGCTCGGCACATACGTCCCCCCCCCCATGACACCCCACTACGCAGCCAGTTTCGGGCTGAACGACATCACACCAGACTTTGCACAAAAGTGGAATGCTCGTCGTGAGCAGCAGATCCGGGCGCTACAGGCCGCCTCAGACCGCGTGGCCGGGGGTGACGAGAGCGACGGCTTGGAGGCGGTGCCCCTCTGCGCCAGTCAGGTGCCAGGGGACGCACAAGAGCAGCACAGGGCCCATGCAGCAGCACGTGCCACGCAGCCTGCAGCCACGGGAGCACCCTCAGTGGACTCGCACAGCGCTGTGGTGCGGGACGGCAGCAGGCGGGCCCTGCCCCTGCTGCCGTCCCCCCACCACACCGACCTCGGCTCCCTGCTGCAGCAGCTGTGTCTGTTCACAAGCACCGCGCCAGGCTCCCCAGCAACAGAGGCACTAAACAGACCCAGTATCGCCCTTGGGCCAGTGCCAGTGCCTGGCCTGCACGACGCGAGGCTGGTGGCGGTGCCGTTTGCCCCCCCTGCATCCCTTTTGGCCAGCGACGCACTGGATGCAACTGACCGACAGCGTAAGCTGGGCGTTCTGAACGCATTGTTCGACTCACCACCGGAGCGCAGTACCCATGCGTACGCCCCCATTGCAGCTGCAGACCTGTGGGGCTGGTGGATGCGCGACCACAACACGTGGCCGGGATACTGGCCCGACCTGCCGCAGGTCCCCTACTCCCCAGCTGCAGCTGACGCGTACATGCAGGGCCTGACCAGCCAGCGCAACGCATTGGCATTTGACGCGGGGCGGGGCGGGGCAGGGGCAGGCTTCGATGCCCGCACCCAAGAGCAGCGGGAGGAGGACACTGCCGCGAGGCGGTTCGATGTGACGCAGTATGATTGGGACATTTGATGCATTTGGGTGTTGAGGCACGGGGGTGGACGGGTCACCGCTGCTGGGCGACAGGCGGCTCCACGCCCTCCATGCCCTCGGGCAGCCGCAGTTCGCCACAGGCGGCAATGGTGACTTGGGCAGTGGGGTTGCCCACAGAGTCACCAGCGCTCCCCATGGCCTGCAGTACTTCGTCTCCTTCCAGCAGGTTGCCGAATGCCACATAACGGCCGTTCAAATTGGGGGCCTTGTTCAGGGTGACGAAGAACAGGGAGCCATTCTCGTCCCTGATTTGCGACGCGGAGGACAGCACACCGGCGCCGTTGTGCAGCAGGGCGAAGTTCTCGTCGGGGAAGTACCCCCCAGCAGCCGCCTCAGCCTTGCCTGACTCGGCAGGCACATTGCCCCCCACTACGTAGTTTGCGGGCAGGATGTGGTGGAAAGTAGTGCCCTTGTATGAACGCCCGCACTCGCCTGTGAACAATTGCCGAAAGTTCTCCACGGTTTCAGGCACTGCGCACAAGAGCGGGGGTGAGGGGGCCTGGGTGCACAGCAGCAAGCGTAACGCACCGACATCCTTTCGGAGCTGAAATGTCATGCGGCCCAGCTTCTTGCCGTCTTTTTTCACATCCAGGAAAATCACAGGGTTGCCCTTGTACAGCGGCGTGCTCATGACTTTCTCGGCAGCGGCGTGGCGGCCGCTGTCGGTGTAGTAGTCTGAGTACACTCGATACAGGAAGTAAGCTGTAGCAGCTGAAATGGCCCCCAAACTGCCTAGCCACATCATGCGCTGCTTTGGCGTTTCAGGATTGAAGCCTGTTGGCTCATCGCCATCTCCCACGTTGCTGCTGAATGCCCGCGCGGAAATTCTCCTCGCAGCTGGCTGCAGAGCAGCACGCGATGCAGCTGCTGTGCCGACAGCCATTACACCAGAAAGCCGTCGCGAAACGTTTGCAATCATGCTTGTGGGTGCGTTCAACTTTGTCTTGCGTATAGGTCAAAGCTCAGGCACTATGAAGGCTTCGGCAATGAGCAAGCCAGCTGATGCGAAACAGTGCGTGAATGGTACGGGTCTGCGAGTGGCACAAAAGCAAGCTTAGTTGCTGGCAGAGACAGCGTGTACTTTGTAATGTCCACAAGCGGCAGACCTGCACCCAGTACAATACATGCACAGCTGCAAGGTCTGAGGGGGGTCTGACGTGTTACGTGTCGTTGCAAACTGGTCTGGTCTGCTGCCACAGCAGTGCTAGCAAACACCGGTTGCATGAACATGTTGTGGAACCTCATTATTTTGCATTCACTTCTCATGTCTTCTTCGTATCAGCGTGCCGTTCGTGGTCAACGCAGCAATTTGCCGGTGTTGATTGGCTTGGGCATCATGGTTGCGGGCTTTGCATCTATCCCAATGATGCTGCGGAAAAGTGACGACAACAAGAACCTGCTGCTGCAAGACAAGGCATTGACTGGTAGCCAAATTCAGCGTGGGGCTTATTTGAATTCTGGGAGTAAAGATGCTGGTCCCGACCCTGTACGTTGCCAAATTTGCTTTGTGGCCTTCCTCTCCATTTGCTTCATGTCGCTGTGGCACAGGATTGGGACATGAAATCTCACACATACAAGGGCCAGTCTGTCGACAACTTCGACGAGAAGACGGTGCGACAGCTGGCCCCCCAGTTTTTGGAGGAGAAGCGCTGAGCACGCAAGGCCCGACGTTCAGAGATGGGCACCTGCGATGAGGCAGTTCTGCTGGCTCAGAGCGCTTGCAGCAGCAGCATCATGCTGACGCCTGGATGCACTGTGCTGTGGCAAGTTTTTGTCTGTAGGGGCCGGTTTGCTCCCTCATAAGCGGGCAGAGTTCAGGCCGTGCAAGGCATATGCATCACTCCCGGCGGGTTCGGCACAGTGCCTAGCCACACAGACTGTGTGGGGGGGCGGGAGACCGACGTGGCAAGCTTGCTAGCTTTGCATGTGCAATGGCGGGTGCACTGCCCGTGGCAAGGGCCCTCAGATGCCACCTCGTGTTCAGTGTGACTCTGGGCAGTCAGCACAGCCCCGACCAACGCTGCACAGCTGGTTGCAGCACTATATTGCAATTGAGGGGCAGCCTGTGTGCTGGGCTTGGCATGTAGGCTGCTATGATGGCTGTCTGGCCTGGCACGTTGTGAGGGGAGGGGGGGGCTGGAATTGCTCTCCTCATCTGCGCCGCGTGAAACCTTGCTTCAGGAACTAAATCAACTTCGCTCAGGCTGCTGCTTGCATGTCAATCTTGAAGGTTTTGTTGCAACTTCAAGCTAGACTTGTACGATGGCGTCGGACCGCAGCATGTATGGCGTATTTGGAGCCACGTGAGTGCTTGATTGAGAAGGCTGTGATGTTAGATTAGCGCTCACTGAATGGCTCTGCAGAGGCTTCACAGGTCGGCGAGTTGTCAACGAGTTGATTACAGTGCTTCCCAAGGGAACGTCTGTCGTGATCGTGGCCAGAGATCAGAAAAAGCTGGGAGGTTCGTTTTGTGGAAATATTTTGGTCACACTCTGTGCCGAGTAATGGATGCCTTGTGCAGATTTGATTGCGAAGATTCGAGACGAGAAGGGGGCAGACGCTGTATCTGGACTTTTACCTATTACAGCTGATGTCAAGAACCCATCTTCCTTGGTCACCATGTGCCAAATGGTTCAGTGCCTCATCAACTGCGTGGGCCCTTTTCGGTATTTTGGAGAACCTGTGGTCCAGGCTGCAATTGAGGGCAGCTGCCACTATGTGGACATCACTGGTGAACCAGAATTTATGGAGAACATGTATCTGAAGTACAACGATGCAGCTGCCGCCAAGGGTCTGCGCATTGTGAATGCATGCGGCATGGATTCCATCCCAGCAGACATCATGACCAGACACGCCGCACGGGAATTCGAGAAGCGCTTCTCTGGCTCCAAAGCCACAGAGGTGGAACAGTATTGGTCGGTGTCTGGCAACGGCAAGGGCGTGGCTGTGCACTACGGCACCTGGCACAGCCTCGTGGAGTCAATGGGCAACGTGGGTGTGCTGAAACGCATCAGGCGAGAGCTCAAAGCGAAGCATGGCGACCAGAAAGTGCAGTATTTGGGCGCACGTCAGCAACGCCACACGGGCCCCCACCACGAGGGCGGCGCCATTTCCAGCTGGACACTGCCGTTCCCAGGGGCAGATGCGGCAGTGGTGCGACGAACCCAGCAGCAGCTGGCTGCGTCCCCCGCAGGCGAGTTTGAGTCGCCCGTACAGTATGCAGTGTACTTCACTGTTCCGGAGTGGTACCACGTGCTGCTGTTCATGGTGTTTGGCAGCATCCTGTCGCTGTTGGCGGGATTCCAGTGGGGGCGGCAGCTGCTGCTTGACTACCCTGGGCTGTTCTCAATGGGGGTGTTCAGCCATGAAGGCCCCAGCGCCGAGCAGATGGCTGCCACCACATTCGCGTGCACCTTCAAGGTGAGCGGTTACGTGCAGCGCAGCGACGCCTTCGCCGGCACCGCCCTGCGCCCTGATGCCTCCCTTGTCTTCGTCATGAAGGGCCCGGAGCCAGGGTATGTGTCCACCTCTGCCATGGTGGTGGCGGCTGCACGCGCCCTGGTGGAGCACGGGGGGCGTCAGGAGGACAAGGCTGTGTGCGGCGTGCTGACGCCCGGCACCGCCTTCAATTCCCCAGCGGTGGCGGGGCAGATGCTGGAGCGCCTTCGGGAACGCGGCATTGTGGTGTTTGAGGTGCAGACCTAATTTACACAGATGCAATGTAGCGGACTGTTGTAAGACTTGCGCACCTGTTGGGACGGCGAGGGTGTGTCTGTGTTGCGCTCCTCCTATTGAAATTGAAGCACAGTGGCCTGAGACCCGTTTGAGGAGGCACCATTTCTACCGGCCCAAGATGACATAAATCATGGGAAACTCTGGCCGGTTTATCTGCTCAAAATCTTCTTTGAATACATCAACTGCCAGCATCTCTACCACGTCTCAGCTGTGGTGGCACTAGCACAATTCGTTCGCAACAATTCTTGATAATCAATTTGCCCAACATTCAGCATGGCTCAAGACAAGTCAGGAAGCTGGACAGTGGTCAAGGACCTTATGGCAGGCACTATTGGAGGATGGGCACAAGTATTTGCTGCGCAGCCGTTTGACACTGTAAAGGTTCGTCGGCCTCGCTTCTGAGTTATTCAATATCCGCACGTGCGGCTGCAGGTTCGCCTGCAATGCCAACCACAAGGAGCACCAACTTACTCCAGCACAATGGATTGTGTGAGAAAAACTGCTGCGGAGGGCATGGGTTCATTTTACAAAGGTGGGTTTCGAGTGTGGCAGCTTTGCACGCGTGCCGCTCCGAGCTGGACCTTCTGCAATGATTCTCACGCTGCCCTCATTGCAGGCACTACATCGCCATTGATTGGTGTGGGGTTCATGGTTAGCATTCAATTTGGAGTGTTGGAGGCTGCCAAGCGTGCCCTCGTGAAACGCAAACTTGCAGCTGGTGACAAGCCTGATCTCTCGTTGACCGAAAGTGAGCACACTGGCCTGGCGTGTCTCGCGGCAGCATTTGCCACCCTGTTTCGTTTGCAGTTGCCCTGTGCGGTGGGCTTGGTGGCATCACTTCAGGTGTGATTTCCTCCCCTGTTGAGCACATTCGCATCCGTCTTCAGCTGCAGTCGGGCGTGAAGCCTGCCGCCCCAGCTGCGGCTGCCGCTGCTGCTGTTGGCGGTGGGCCCAGTGGCACCCGAGGAATGTGCACTGCTGCAGCAGACGCCGCATATACAGGTTCTGTGGATGCATTCAAGCGCATTTACGGCCAGCATGGCCTGCGCGGGCTGTACCAGGGTGCTGGGGCAACCTTCCTGCGCGAAGGCATCGGCTACGGTGCGTTTCACGCGCCTGCTGCCACCTTGCACTGCAACAACTACATTGTTTGTTTGCAGCTGGATACTTTGCGAGCTACGAAGCGTCCAAGCGGTACTTCACAGCAAGTGTGGGGGGCGAGGGCAACCTGGGCATCCACCACTACCTCCTGGCCGGCAGCATTGCCGGCTTCGGCATGTGGATCCCAGCATACCCCCTGGACATCATCAAGTCAAAAATGCAGGCTGATGTGCTGTCAGGCACCCGGCGCTACCCGACGGTGAGTGTACTGCAGCGCAAGCTTGTTGCACACGCACAACCACTGTGTGTGCAGATGGTGGCCACGGCAAAGCGCATCATGGCAGAGGAAGGTGCACTGGGCTTTTTCAAGGGCTTTGCTCCATGCTTTGCCCGAGCAGCCCCAGCCAACTCTGTGACCTTCCTCATGTATGGTGCGTGCATTGACGCGTGATTCCCCGCGTCACTTTTGTCAATGCTTCTCCTGTTTCTTTGCAGAGATCGCTATCAAGTACCTGTCCAGATTTGATTAGGCAATATACAATGCTGTGCTTTCTGGTGGCTTGTCAGGCGCTTGAATATACAATCGACTGCGCACGTTGCTTGCTCCACCCCCAGCACGCAGGTACGGGAAAGGCCCGTGTGACTTCCCAGCAGCGATTGCCTGCCCATCCTGCCAGTGGCACCACGGGATAACACACAAACCTCTAGAGGATTTGTTGTGCAAACTTCATCGTGGGATTCATTTCGCTTTCAGTGCAGCTTAGATTGCATTTGTGCACCGAAAAAATCTCTTCCCGCAACTTCGCACATCAGCCATGTCAGAAATCGAGAAGAAACCAAGCAAGGCATGGACCATAACGAAAGATCTGTTAGCCGGTACCATTGGTGGCTGGACACAAGTACTTGTTGCGCAGCCGTTTGACACTGTCAAGGTCAGTCGGCCGCCCGTGTGCTGACTACATGGACTGTGCGCAATACCCGCTTCTTCTGAGCAGGTTCGCCTTCAGTGCCAGCCGGAGGGTGACGCTATATACAGCGGAGTTCTTGATTGCGTGAAGAAAACAGCCGCTGAAGGGCCGACAGCTTTTTACAAAGGTGCGGGCTTGGACTTTGTGCTATCCATTTCTCGGACCCAAGCAGCAAGGGCCTTCTTCGATTTCCGCAGGAACCTTGTCCCCGCTGATTGGGGCAGGCTTTATGGTGACTGTCCAGTTTGGTATTTTGGCTGCAGCACGGCGCTCATTAGCCACCTCAAAGAAGGCCAGAGGTGAAGCCCCAGAGCTCTCAGTTGCGGAAGGTGCGTTGTCTTGGCTGCAGCGCTCCGCGTTGCGCACACCGGTTTTCGAAATTGTGTGTGTGCCAGAAACCCCGCGCAATGGCATTGTAAAAAACTAATGCCTCGCAAACTATGATATTTCCCATCACCTCCATCTGATTCGCAGTGGCTGGCTGCGGAAGTGTTGCTGGCGTTGCCAGTTCGCTCATCTCCGGCCCAGTGGAGCACGTGCGCATTCGGCTGCAGCTACAGGGGCCTCGAGCCCCGCCCACCATTGCTACAGTTGCATTAGACTCTTCAGTGGCTGCTGCATCTACTCCAGCCGGCGCCCGTGCGTTTTCCATGGCAGCCACTGCCGCCGCCCCCCCCCTAGAGTACGGGGGATCGGTGGATGCCTTCCGCAGCATTTACTCACAGCACGGCCTGCGGGGCATCTTCAGGGGGCTGCCTGCCACAGCCATGCGCGAGGCTGTGGGCTGCGGCATGTACTTCGGCGTGTACGAAGTGGTCAAGCGTGGCTTCGCAGAGAGCGTGGGGGGTGCGGACAATCTGGGCATTCACCACTTTCTTATGGCGGGTGGGCTGTCAGGCGTACTTGCATGGATCCCTTCCTACCCTATTGACATCATCAAGTCCAAGATTCAAGCAGATGTACTGACTGGCAACCGGCGATACCCAAACGTGAGTTCCAGCGTCCCCATACGGCCTGCTATCACTGACACCACGACACTCCCCTGCTTGAACACAGGTGCTGGCGGCTGCCCAAAGCATCATGCGGGCACAAGGCCTGCGGGGTTTCTACAAGGGCTTCTCCCCGTGCTTGGTGCGAGCGGCCCCAGTGAACGCCATGACTTTTCTTGCGTATGGTGAGTGCCTGCACCTGCCCTGCTGCTGCGCTGCCTTCAATTCCGGCGTGTGCAGAAATGGCCATGAAGTTTTTGAATACCTTTGACTAGTGCATGTGTTGCTTTGTGGCTTGTGGCTGCTGAAGCTGCACAGATGCTGGCTTGACAATGGTCTGAGACCCCCCCTTCACCGCCCACAGTGGCTTGGGTCGCAGAAGTAAAGTTCAGCAGGTCTTTCCCACCAATCAATATTTATCGCAGCATGCATGACACGTCTGGCCAGCAGTTGACGAAACCCACAGCTACTCAAGAGGCAGTTTCTTCCCGAAATTTGTCTCTAGTGTCTCTCATGGCGACGCCAGCAGAAGCTGT
>Ga0307982_1002520_pt1 | contig 14773 bp, 17 predicted proteins | sample OrgLakmetagen989_FD_201847 | JGI IMG/M metagenome (GOLD analysis project Ga0307982, IMG submission 201847) | Saline water microbial communities from Organic Lake, Antarctica - #989 | ecosystem: Environmental > Aquatic > Non-marine Saline and Alkaline > Saline | place: Antarctica: Organic Lake...
CTAAGGCGTTACCTCCACATAAGAAGCCGTCCGCATCCGCCACTTCCGCACAACCTCCTTGAACCTACCCCAAATTACAGGCAATCAATGCAACTCTGAGATCGCGAGATGAGATGATGCCAAAACTAATATATACCTTCTTCGATACCTTGCCCTTGACCATTGCTGGATTTTTCTACCTAACCTTGCTCGATGTCAACTGGCAAGGTCTTGAGCTGTTAACTCGCATGCCAGCAAGCATCTTCGGACACTCGGCTTCGCAAGAACTTGAATCACTTTGTAATAGACAGCGTTATGGTGAAAAATCCATTATAAATGTGGGTATAAATATTATTGGCCATGGTAGACTCGAACGTGTTCTTCTGGGGTGCTACAACAAAAAAAATGCGAAGGCTTGGCTGTGCTTACCTGCTCCGGTGTTAGCATGAACGGCCTGGCCAGGGTAATTCCATTCTTCCTCCTCATCTGATGACAACGTAATGTGATTCATCTACACACATATTTATGAACATATCAGCTCTTTACACCCGCTCAGTTCTCGTCCCCAAGGTTTGCAGCCAACTGTGTATTCCAGAGACAGAGAAAGCGAGGCAGAGAGGCTGAATCGAAAGTGGGTTAGATCACTGCATATTTCGATTGCAGTACTCAGGACGTTCACGGCAACGACAGTGCATCTAGATGATAGCGTTGAAGAGTAGATGCTACTTTCGACTGAGCAAGCGTGTTGTAGAAAATCCCACAAAGATGTACACTAGGGGCCAAGCGGAAGGTTAAGTAGAGAGGGCAGATAAGTACTGGTATCTATCATAACAAAGATACAAGGTGTCTCACGAAGGTTCAAAGAAATGATATCACTGCTAGTGCATTGTGTTTCAGTAGCAACACTTAAATAGATCGCACAGTGCCGATCAAATGCTCGGCCACTAGACGTTCTGGTCGCGTTAAAGCACGAACTTCAGTAGCCCCATGGTACATTTTCAACCGAGTTTTCATGGTGTACTGCTTCTGTACTGTACAGCCAGCCTCCTGAAAAGGTTCAAAGGTTGAATCTTGGGATCCAAACAAAAACCGTTTTACCAGAAAGTAGGGTCATAGGCAAGCATTTTGAGCTACTTTTCGGCTCTGGTAAAAACGATCTGGCCGAATTATGCTCGCTCAAAGCCTGGATTTCCCCGATTTCTCATATAAATTCGCCATATGGGATTTCCCCTCTTCCATTCTACTCTGCAACTCGATTTGCTTGGAAATCGGTCTGCCTGTGAGCTTTCTAATTCTGATCCGCCGGGGTCTGATTAACAGAATTGCAATGACTAAGACCAATGGGCCACTTACAAAGCTTACACGAACCCCGGGCCCGGGCAGCCAGCGTGTTGTAAATGCCAATGAGAGGAGACCCTGCTTGTTAGATAACAACTCGGGTTCCACCTCGGGGTGGTCACAGAAATACTCACAATTATGACGCACGCACCGAAGGGCCGGAGATAGGAGGCTAACATAAAGGAAATCAACACATGTACTTATGCCTTATTTATTAAGAAGCACCTCTAAGGAAAAAAAACACACAGCACAGGCGACTCCACGCGGCGACCCCGTAGGGGCCTACATGTTCAGGACATTTTTTACGAGGACGTTATTACAGATTGATTACTACAGACGACTACGACTACTTACTTACAGATGATAAAAACATCGGACGTTTTACTGCGGCGGACGTTGGGCAATAAAATAATATTGAATATCTCATATTGAACGACCTCAAATTTCAACGTATAGCACATATCACGCAGTGCACATCGGTTTATGATAGGGCTTGTTTCAAGTGGAAACCACGAGCAAGTGCATATTTGCTTCCCCCATCAGCGCGAATGACCTGCGCTTTTTAATACAAGTATTTTCAATAGCTCCAAGAATACCAACGTGAGGCTGAGTTGCCTGTATAGAGGCAAATGGAAGGTGCGAATATTCCGGAAGACTACGAACCAGGTCGAGAAGTGTGGCGAGCCTCGTTCTTGAAGGCGCTAGTCGCTGAGACCGAAGAAGGCTCCCTAGCACAAATAGCGCGGCTTGCCACAGCTCACCCGACTGCAATCCACGAGTTCTTTACGACTCAAATGACGGTATGAGATGACCCACTTTCAATTATATTATACTATGCCGAAGTTGCAGCATCTTTTATGAACTCATGATTGGGCGGCAGCGCTCCTCTCTTATTCTTCCAGCAGCCTGGTGCCAACCACCAACCCAACTCGTACTCCTCCCTAACCTTCTCCAACTCCTAGATTTGGATGCTCGAAGACAAAGTCTACCCATGGTACGATTTCGTAGGGTGCACGGCCATTTTTGTGGCGGCAGCCTACGCTAGAGTTGATGTCGTTCGGTGGCTGCTTGACCATGGCGCCGACCCAATGGCCGAATGCAAGTTTCCAGGCATGGATTTGCACTCCCCTACCAAGACCTTGGGGCCAGTGGACGTCGTAGGGCAGTACGGACTTCAAACTACGTCACCGAATGACATCGCCTTGGTAGGTTGAGGACATTTCTTTCGCCTTCTTATTTCATTTAGTCTTCAACTCTTAAGTACTGTAGGCGAGTTGTTCTAATTTTTAGGAGCTTTACTTTTATTCCGTTTCCTTGTTCATTACTCGTTCAGCAGCGTGCGTATTATTCTTAAGGGGGTAAACGGCCTGAGAAAGTGTTCCTATTTCATTGAAAACATGTTTGCATGGAGGTTGAATGTCTGATCGCTATTTTCTGGCGCTCTCCTCCTCTATCGCTGCAGGTCACTGCAATGCTCTCTGAGAAACTCGAGCCCAAAGCGCCCCCGATGCCGTCCCTCTCGATGAAGTGCGTGTGGCACGCCTGGGTGGAGAAAATCCCGTACCAAGCGAGCCGTTACAACGTTGGGGACGAGGTCCTGTGCACTTGGCAGAGCGGGTTCGAGACATATGCGGCGACAGTGAAACGCTTGAACCCAAAAGAGAAAATTGCTGACGAGCAAACGTATCGAGTGCTTTTTGAGCCACCAGACGGCGGCTACTACAAGGCTCAGGTGCTCGAAATTATTACGAAATCACTCTTTTTAAAGCTGATGTAGCTCTTCTTAAGTTTATTTCTTCTCCTTCACTTTTGAACGAGTCAGCTCATACACTCCCACGTATACACATGCCCTCCCTCAACACAGGTAAAAAAAGGGCGCGACGGCGAGCCAGACACCGAAGTCCTCTTCGTGTACAACGACGGCAAACTAGCGCCCCCTCTGTACGCCGACGCGGTGCCTGAGTCCAGCATCACTCGGCCCGACGGCACGGTGCCCCTCGCGGAAATTCGGTACCGACGGGTGCTGTTCACCCAGCTCCGGGCCAAACTGAACCTCGACTGGACTTGCTTTTGGGTGCCCCCCAAAGCCCACTGCCGCGCTGCGAAGCACCAGTTGCGGTACCGCAATGTGCATGCCGCCTCCAGCGAATGGACCAACGTGCCCTTGGACGTGCCGCACGCGGTGCTGAAAGGCCTGTACTTGAGCCAAACCTATGAATTTCAAGCGCGCGCTCGGAACCACGTCGGGTGGTCAGATTTCTCCAAGCCGGTGCTGCGAGTCGACACCCCAAAGAAGAAAGTCGGCCCGGGCAGCCGCTTGACCAAGGCCATGGCGACTTACGGCTACTGCAAAGATTTGAACCCGGGAAACCTGGACGAAGCTGAAGACGCGGACTGGCATTGGCTAGAAGAGAAGTACGGGGTAGACGGGCCGTATGCGGGGTAGCGAGAGGGGTAGAGTCATTCCACTGCCGCTGTTATACGCGGGGCATTACCACGATTGCATGGCAATTAGCCACACATGGCACATGGATGTGGGTACTTTTATCTGTTGTAACATCCCCCAGATCACTTCCTCCTCATCTGGTTTCTGTTTATATATATGCAAATAAAAATATTGATTTAGGTTGCCAATTATCAAGTATATTTATGGTGTAATTCCGCGTCGAGTCGTAAAAATTAGGAACTACCACTTACTGCATCTATGAGATCTATGAGGAGCTTCCCATTTCCAAAAAGGAATCCCTAGTGCCACATGCGAGAGGAACTTCGTTTAATGTATTTCTTTTATGCTTCGAGTCTACTGTTTTGGAGCTTATGACTCCACTGACACCATTCACACCGCACTGGAATGTACACAATATAGTGTGGACAAAGAACTCAGGTATCAAAGATTGGAGGACTGAGGACTAAGTGCGTTCAGAATCGAGCAAAAAATCGTGCGCATGCTGATTTGCCACGAGAGCAGGGGCGGTAACGCGGCCCATCTCACTAACAAGCGCACTAATGGACTTCTCGCGCGCTGCCAGGAGCAACTTCTTGTCTGAAGGAAGGGTGTCTATCTTGTCTTGTGCATTGGCTGGAATAATTGCCTCGTCCACGAAAGTGAATCCGCTGCTCATGTAATCGAACGATGATAGGTCACTGTAGCTGTCCCAGGCAACGCTGCCGTTTGTCCCGGCAATACTACTCAGATGTTGCTCTGAAGCACCATTGTCACTACCAAATGCATTGGAGGCCGTTGTGGAATCGTTAAAGTCATTCATATCATTGTCTTCTTCGGATTCTGTATTGGAGCTCGCATCGCTGTCAGCAATGCCGTAGTAGTCCATTGGGGAAGTAGATTTGGCCGCGCGTTGGGGAGTTGAGCGACCTTGCGGTTGAGCTTCTGATTCTGCGGTTGCTATTGAAGCAGTGGTGCTCATTGTCTCTGCAGCCCCCGTGGCTGCGCTTTCAGCTGCGTGAACAAGCGCTTTTGCTCCTCTTGCTGCTGTGTCTAAGGCCCAAGAGGTGGTCTCAGCAGCAACACTGGCGGCTGGAAGTACACTTGATGTGATTAGGACTGAAGTACTACTGACCGCAGAGGCAGCAGTTTTCTCGGCAGCTGCCGCAATATCGTTGCCTAAGCTCAGCTCAGAGTCCAGTGCGATTCCAAACATTTCCCATGATGGTGGCGGTATTTGTAGCTCTGATGGTGAGGAGTGCGCCGAATATGGTACCGCGACTACGGAGCCTTTGACCACTTTGAGTTCTGAGGTATGCACTGCGAAGACTTCACTGGGTCGCACAGAGGGTACATAATCACCGTCAACATCCTCATCATTATGGCTGCTATCAATATGTACTTTACCACTGTGGTTCTTACCGCCAAGTTTCTTGGCTTCTGCGTGCAGCAGCATTCTTCGATAACTCGGCAGTGGGTCTGACAAAGGCCTCACTGCCAAAAGCCGCACGTACGCTTCGCGCAAAGAGCAATTCCCATAGTTCAATAACAGTAAAAGCGCTAGAGTAGGAGCGCAGTTGCAACCATCGTCGCAATGCACAAGCACACCACGACGAGCAGACACCCACGAGTTGGAAGCTTGGTTGCCGTTGGCTGAGGCGCTCTTAGGTGAGCTCGTAGCCATTCCTTGACGACTGCTGATGGCTTTCAAAGCATTGGTCAGAGCATTCATTGGACCAGACAAGGTAAGTTCGTCCACCTACAAAGCAATGCAACATAATGCATTCTCTGGCCTTATAATTCGCAGCGTATGATCCAAATTTTCTAAACAATTGTCTGGCTCACTTCATTCAACAAGCCTCAGTGAGTCCTACCTCGTCCCGTGGGCCAAGCTTGTCGTTCATGAAGAAGGTTTGAAACGAAATGTCCTGAGGCCCTTTTGCACGCGGCTGCCACTCTTGCCGTGAACCTTCTGCAATGCAAAATGCGCGCTCTTGGCGGGCTTCTTGCTCGAGGAGGCGTGCGCCGAACGCTCGCCGGAGTTGATTTGCACACTGTCGAAGTACGAGTGAATGCATGTGGGTTGGTGTGCATGCGGTGGGAGGGAAATCGATGCAAATCAACGAAAGCAAATAAAAGAACGTATGGACTTTCAAAAACTTAAAACTCAGCAGTGCCTCATAGTATTGCATTCAATGGCACGTTCACGTCGAAAATGTTAAATAGGGCAGACTAGTGCGGCGTACTTTGGTTGAGGCAACGCACACGACGTGAGATATTTGACACCCAGCTAGCCGCCCAGAGGCTGCGACTTGTAATGCATTAGCTGCATTGCCCACGACAAGTAATGGCCCTGAGGATCATAAAAAGAGAAAGGCGAATAGATGGTGTCAGTGTGTCTGACCAGGAAGCCATAATAAACGAAGAAAAAGATAGAACAAGCTAACTACACAACGTATACGAACTAACAAGAAATCAAATAAGTTCATAAATACTTGCCAGTTTGTTTGTTAAATGCAGTAGAATTATTTACCGTGGCCTCTTGTCCAAGGTCCAGGGACTTCGATGCGAGTGGCTCCAACTTCACTAGGTTCAAGCGAATCCATAGTGGTGGTCTGTGTTCCTTCAAAAGGGCTGCACGCAATACAAGCTTACGAAAGTTGTGGTTTTGACGAAATCATCCAGCCTTGGAATGTGCTCCTGCCCACATCAGAGAATTCGTTAAGTATGAGGCGCCATGCTTGCTGCTTAAATTGCTCGTGGCGAGCTAGAGCTACTAAAAGCTACACCTAGTAGGTATAGTAGAGGAGTAGAGGAGCAAACATAGCAGCAATCAGGCTAAGGTATCTGTACCTTGCTGAACTTGGATCAGAATAGGTTTATACTATCTGTACAGCATACTCATGAGCACAACTTCTCGAGCATCTAGTATACTTCTTTTAGAGCTACTAGCTAGTGCCTAACATGTCTCTCTAGCTAGCTGTAGAGAATGCGCTCCATTTTTGCTGCAATTTTTTAGTAATAGCTACTGTGCTAATGTAATACAAAATATATATTATTTCTAATACATTCTACATTCATCTTATTAGTCTTTTGTCTTGGTTGTTGGTTAATTTCAAAACTGACGACTACTTCTTCTGGCGTAACATAGAACATAGCACTTGCAATTAAGGTTCGAAAGATTGAACAAAGGCCTTCCCTTCCTTTCCATGCACTTGACTCAAACCTCAAACATTATCCTTCCATGCCTATTACTTTACTCACCGTTTCCACCCACGCGCATCTAAATTTCTTCGGTCTCGTACTCCACCAGTGGGGCTTTGTTGCGGCCGCTTCCGAACCCGAAGCCACCGCCGTTGCCTCCCTTGGCTGCACCGTAGTCGAAACTGCTCAGCGCACTGCCCGGGTCCCCGTCGTCTTCGCTTCCTAAGCCACACGCTGCGAGCCCGCCCCCTCGGTCGTTGAACCGGCGAGGAGCAAAACCGCCCCCGCCGCCGCCGCTGCGCCCGCTCCGGCCACCTCCCCCGTCGTCGTCGTCGTCGGCTTCTTCGTCGGCTTCGTCGGGATTGCCTTCGTCGTCGTCTTCAGAGCCTAGCCGAGGCCGGCCCGCTGTGGTGCCGTGCGCGTTGCGCCCGTAATGTCGAGGAGAGCCCCCGCCTCTGTTGGCCCCGCCTGCAACTGTTGATGACGACGATGATGGAGCAGGCGTGCATTGGTCGTCAGGAGCATCCGAGGAATCGCCGTTGGTGGCTTCCATGAAACTGTCAGAGCTTGACAAGCCCGCGAGGCGATGCACTCGCAAACCTCCTAAGATGCGCTCAGGCAGTTCGGCCGACGTGTCCGCCTACAAAGACGTGTGCGTGATAAGTCAATGAATGAAAGATACGGTTTAACGTTGGAATAGATACAAGAAACAGCAAGGAAAGAACACGAAGCCAATGTACCAGAGACTTTCTTTTTCATGTTCTGGAAATCATGAAGTACGTCAAGAAGCAAGTGCTTCCGAAGGAGCATGGAAATGATTTAGAATAATCAAGTTGGATGTACCTGAAGCACTACTCCCATGTCCATGACGACTCCTTTGTTCGACGCAGCGCCAATCAGATAGCGCGCCGCCCGATTGGTGGCCGAGTCCAGCTGAATTTCCAGCCAATTAGCGCCCTGCGGACCGTCGGCTTGGGCGTGGCACGCTTTCAACACTTTGCCGATGATGGCAGGCTTGTTGCCGACCATCTTTTTGATGGACCAACTGCCTTTCACTACATGGGGAACCTGTAGTGGGGGCACAGAGAGCGAAAGACAGAGAGGAAGTGGACAGAAATCAACGAAAAAGAAGAAAAGAGAGGTGACAAAAAGACATCAAATATCTTGTTATGCAACATTCGAGTGTACAACAAGTCATTAAATTCGCAGCAATCTTGTTTACAAAGCGAGCGTCTCCCAAGGAAAGAATAGCTGCTACAGCACCCTATTCCCTCACCAATTTCAACCGAGCGCGGCAGTAGGCTTCGTCACCTGTCGCTAACTTCACGAGCATCGGATCCACCTGAACGAACACCAGCCAGTGTGGTGAAAGGAAACAGTGAAATAAAACTTGCATCATCACAACATAGCAATGATGCACAAAGCAAAAGAAAAGATTGATGCATAAATACAAAAAGGAGAACGCCGTTTGTGCATTGGTGCGTACCCTTGGGTCTCCTCCGTGTGGAGAATGCGAGTCTGTACTTCTCGGCGCGAGGTAGGTCACGAACGAGCCCCAGGGCATGAGGAAGTTCAGAGCGATCACGAAGCGAGCGTTGCCCGAAGCCACGTGTTTCGCTAAGAACGAGTCGGCGCGATCGACGAGCCGAGGCGGCCCTTTCGACTTTCCTTTGCTCTGTAGATGCATACATGAACACGAGGATGCGCGCAAAACGACAAAATGAAGCAAGACATAGGTGAGAATGAGATTCTGTCATCCAACTCTCGCCATTGTACCCACCACGTAACTCAACGAGTCTCCCAACTTACGTGAATAATAATAATGAGTTTACTACCTTGTTGGGGGCGGCATTTTCGTTGTTGAACAAGACGTCCAGGCCAACCGTAGCGTACAAGCACGGCGCCGACGCCATTTTTTTCTTGTCGGACAAATACTTGGGCCCTCGCACTTGAAACACGTTGCTGGGCGCTTCCGACCAGCAGTTGTTGGCGTTGTCTTCGCTGCCAATGCCCGACCACTGCGCGACACTCGAGCGCACCGCCACAGGGGTTGTTGGCGTCGCGGCTGCTTCAACAGGAGCTTTCGACGGAGGTTGAGGCGCGTTTCGGGGAGGTTTGGGAGACGGAGGCCCGTTAGAGGGTGGAGGAACTCGCACGGGTTTAGGTGGGGACGCAGGAGGTTGCAGCTGTTGCTGTTGCGAAGAGGATGGCGACGAGGAGGAGAACGAGGGGACATTCTGCGAGGACGAATGTGACCCGTGCACTCGAGCAAACGAAGAAGAAGGGGGAGGTGGCTGAGGCAGGTTCGAAGCAGCAGGCGGCAAATGAAACGGCGGCGGCGGCGTTGACGCTTGCAATTGGCCGTTGCTACCTTCGTCGCGGTGCCTGCTTCCTCCAGCTCCATCTTCGTCGCTTCGGCTGCCTTCTAGGGGCACAGGGCTGCGGCTACTCCCCGAGGTAGAGCGGTTGCTGGCTCCTTTGCGACGGCGCCGCAGAGAAAGGTTCGGGTCTGCGATTTCCATTGCGGGGCTCGCTGAAGGTGGAATCAACTCGTCATCGTTGGCCTAGGTACAATGGTTCGAGACGAATAAGGTAACAGAGGTGAGACGAGAGATGGAGAATGTTGAGAAGGCACGCGTTTTATACAATGGACTTAAAGTACACTAGTATGGCATTGTATACGAAACTACAGATCATGCTCATGCGTACAAGCAACAAACGAAAGCATACACGTGTACAAGCAAGCGACTTACCAGATCGAATTCTACTTCGTCGCCCGATAATTTGTGCGGCCCTTGCCCGGTGCTGCTCGCGGGGCCTACTATCGGGCTCGAAGCAACCCCCGGCGGTAAAACGCGCGCTGCTCCAACATGATAACTGCTGCCGTTGCTGCTGCGGCGGCTCAGAGGTTCGCCGTAAGCGGTGTACAAATCGTTGTCCGAGGCGTGGCTCAAAAGCATGCCTGGGTTGGCCCGCGGCGGTGGCGTTTGCGGGTTCCCGTGGCCGTCTCCACCACTGGCACCACTTCCTTCGCCGCCTCGCTCGCCGCCTCGTCCTCGTCCTTGGTCCTCGCGGCTGCGAGCACGAGAAGGGACCACGTCACGCGCAGGCGACCTGCGCCCATATGACGATGACGACGGCTCCTGCACTTGGCCTGTGGTAGCTGCCGCTGCCAGCGCAGCCGCTGCTGTCATCGTGGCAAAGGAGACCTCCGTTTCCGCAACGGTGGAATCGTCGGCTTCCTCGGTCGAGGCCCGGCGACTCGTAGCTACGCCACTTCTGTTGACTTCCGGTGGGAGTCCACCGCCGTACCGTCCTGAAAATTGCCGCGGTGGCGTGGGTGCCGGCGCAGCGGCTGATGCCTCTGATTTGCTAGGTGGCGGCAACGCTAGGGGCCGTGATGGCTGCGGCGTCGGCACTGCGATAATCATATTACCGTTCAAAATTGAGAAGAACAGTAAAAAGATGATGAAATCATTATCACTACAGAGTAGCTAGAACAAATAGCGCTTGAAAAGTAGGATTGTCAAGTACGATAGTACTGTAGAAATCAGTTTCAAAGTTGAATAGCGAACACAAGAATGATGCGAGGAATGACAAAAAGCCTGCTCATCATTACCGCGTCCTCGCACGCGCGCCAAAAAGTTGCCAGTAGCTCGGCTCGCCATGTCCAGTGAGCCCTGAGCGCGCTGCAGGAAAGTCTCAGCTTCGGACTCCGTGTACGCGTTCTCGCGGCCGGCGCGCTCCAGCCGCTGTAAGCTGGTGTTCACGCTGCTTGCCATGCGAGGAGGCGAAACGTTGCGCTTCTGAAGGGAAGAAGCCGAGGACGACGACGGAACACCGTTGCTGCGCGCTTTCTCAGCCATTGCTAAGCGCCGCTGCGCCGCCGTCATGCGCACACCTGACGGTCTTATTTGGCTGCTACTGTTGTTGTTGCTACTAGCATTGTTGCTGCTGTAGTTGGCGCTAGAGCTGCCATGCCTGCTGTCAGGACGGTCGTCGTGGTTTACCCGCCGCCGCGATGATGCCGGCCGGCCGCTCGATGAACCTCTATCGTCATCCGCCGACCCAGACCGACGTGATGGACCCCGATGCGGTAAGCTATCATCATCGTTCGAGTTCGACCGCCTGAACCTGTCTGGCCGGCTCTGGTATTCGGAGCCGAGCCCGGCGCATCCAGCACGCACGGGAAGCAATTGTAAACATAGATGGTACTCATGGTGCCTTGATTTGGGAATCTATAGACTAAGAAGATGTGCAATGATGGCGCGGAAAGTACCTGACTCATATTCAGCCGACTTAACCCAGCGCAACCTTATCAGAAGAGGCGCCGGACTTTTACGAAGCCGTTTGGGTGCGCATAATCCCATTCAACCGGTACAAATTTTGATATTGGTGCACCGTCTACCGTCTACCGTCGATAAACCCCACAGACACATCAAACTGGTGCATGAACCTCCTTCGTATGGTTCGTGTGGTTGGCGTAATTGGCGTGTCCGGTAATTAGGATCGTACTGCGTGGTACTGTGCATGTGGTGTCAGATCAGTAGGTTCGGGCATCTAGGTGAGCGGTTGCCTACGTGAGAGCGTTCGAGACGCCAGCCTTTTGCGAATCAAGCTCTTACAGCATAGACCATAGCTCATAGTAGTGGGCACATCAGCGAAGCATGTCTACCATGAGACGAGCGAACCGGCTGAACAAGACTGCTGTGCGCTTCACATGCCGGGTGAAAGTTGTGAGCCTAATCTTGCCCGGCGTGCAAGAAAACACGGGTGTATTTGCCATCATGGAGCGAGGCAAGCGGCACAAAGCATGGTCAACAATACAACCCTATGTGCCACATGGCAGTACTCCAGCAAAGAAAGCTGAGTCAGTGAGAGCGTGGGGGGGCGAAAATTTAGAAATTCCTGTCACGCTTTACCGCGGTGCTAAAGGTAATATGAATGCATGTATTTACTCTTGATTACTTCATAGTTGCGTAAAAGAATATTGCAGTCCTAATTGAATAGCGAAGCCTTGTGCTAGTTATTGTTGACTGCATTTGCGTTCTCGTGTCTCGTGCACGTATCCGCTGTTCTATCCCGTCCCGTCCCGGTCACCTGCCTTCACATCCACTGTTCCCACGCCGCGCTGTGTTTCATCAGGGGCGTACCAACCCAAACCCTTCAAATTGAAGATAATGAAAGACCCTAGTTCAACGGTGTACGTGGCGGGGTCGAGCAGCGACAACCCTTTGTTGGCTTGTTTCACGCTGGATTGCACGCAGTTTTGCGTCCTCGATGACGTGGTGCGCACTCAGAAGAGATCGAGCTTAGACAGTCTTAGGCCTATTGTTGCAAAAACCTAGCATGCCTACAATTCCTTGTTCTGAGCGCAACAGCCCTTTATTGTGTTATATGCTGGGTATATGTTCCTGTGGCTGCTTTGTTCCTACATTTTACATCCTCGCGCCCTCGCCTTATCCCAAGCTTAAATCTCCACATCCACGCTCTCGCCCACTGTGCTACAACGTGTAATCTCGTCCTGCCAGGAAGAAGCCAAGCTAGTGAAAGTGCAGGCGGTGGAGAACGGGAAGTCGGTGCTGTCGGCGGCCTCAGCCCAGCTAGCGGTGGCTTGCGTGTTCAGCCACGACGCCACGTACGACGCAGGCAGCGTCGCGTCGAGCGGGCGCACTGGCACGAGTTTCAACTCCGATGAAAAGGCAAGCAGTTTTTTTGCGCGCGCTGCCGCTAACCACAAGATCACACGTGTTTTGCACTCGTTTGTGGGCGGAGCCCGAAGAATAGAAATGTTGCGGCGACATCAAGTCACCTGTTTGTTGTTATTGGTGTTGTTGAATATTTATCACCACAAGTCCCTTTTTCAGGAGCTCCAGTCAGAGTTCGAGCAAGAGCAAGACTTGAGTGGCTTCGACGAAGATTCGGACAAACTGGTGATTGGCCCGCGCTCGCAGTGGAAGAAATGGTGGCCGGCCCCTTCGTCACGAAAAGGCGCTGCGGACGAGCACACGTACGAGCACGGGAATGGCAGCAGCGGTGGCGGTGGCGGCGACGGCGATGGCACAGATGGCTTGTCGAGCATTCGTGGCCTCGAGCCCTTGAGTGGCATTGCTGAGGTGCGCGAGTCCATGATGGCCGAAGACGGCGACGAAAGCCCGAACCCTCTGGTGGCGCCCGACAATGGGCAGGGTGGCAACAACAGCAGTAACAACAGTAGCAGTAGCAGGCGTGGGTTCGGGACTTCAGGCCTTTCGTCAAGCAGTGGAGGCAGCAAGGGCGCGTCGGGCTCGATTCGCGGGATGTTGTTCAGCGGAAGTAGCGGCAGTGGAAATGGTGGCGGCGGCGGCGGTAATGGTAGCGCTGCAGACGCAAAGGCGAGAATGAAAGCAGAAAAGGCGGCTGCGGAGACGGCCGTGGCGGAATTGCTGCGCTCAGAAGGCATGCCGCAACTGATAGGACGGGTAGAACATGTCCTCTTCCTCCTTTTGGCTCCTGAGAACACCCTACGTTTGCCCTTCCTGTGCTTCACATGTATCTTTTGTGTGCATTTTTAATCGCACGTTGGTTTTGCTATCCATACAATATCCCCTTCCGTGTCACCTTAGTCCTGGTTTGTTCTGGGCAATGCACCCCCTCTGTATCCCATGCAACCCCCGCAGGTGGTGATAGACCTTGGGTTTACGCGCTTGGACGTGCTGCGCTCTTTGCTGCCGCACGAGTACGATGCCTTTGCCAGAGATGCCAACTTAACGCCTGGCCAGGTGTTGTGCGCATGCTTGGGCCAAGGATCGAGCATGCAACCGCTGTTTTCAAACTTCAGTCCCTCCCAACAAGGGCCAGCGCGATTTGTACACATGTCTCTTGTCATGTTGGTATTCTTCTTTCACTCATGTCTGCTGTGTCTTTGGCCTATTGATGATCGTACCCAAACTTTGCTAGGCCACAAAACTCCGACTCCGGCTCGGGATCAAACGGCCGAGAGACTTGGCAGCGATGGATCGCTTTGCCAAGACGCAGGCGCTCGACTTGGTGAGGAAGTCGCTTGTAGAGAAGGGGGGGGGAGGGGTGAGGAAGGTAGACCGGGAGTGATGATTTCAGAGCTGGCGTTCTATTTTGAATGATGAAGTTGAGTGAATGAGGAAGATACGAGGGAAGAGTGATTCGCAAAGAAACTTTCCACCAAAGAAACTTCTCAACTTGAGAATGAAGTGATTGCCTCCTCGCACGTGTTTCTTTACAATGGATTGATTTAATGGAATGGCTTAGGTGGGCAAATGGGTGGAAGTGGACGGCATTGGCCCGGGCCTCGTTACCGAATTTCGACCTGTCTGGAACCGGGTATTTTGCTCTAACAATAATGAATTAATTGTAGAAATACTAATATGCAATGTGCCCTAGTTAGGATCAGTATGGTCCGATCTTTTATTCGAATTTTCCTATGGTGTTGATTCATGAATTGCGCTGTCTTTAGTTTTCGAGAAATACTATCCGTCCATCGATCCCGCCTGCGACTTTAATCCAATTCCTTCCTTTTTTTGTTTCTCTTTCCAATTTTCACCTCAGGTGTTGTACGACTCGAGCCACATCGTCGACTTCTCAGCGTCGGCCCTCTCGCTGCCCACGTCAGCGCTGTTCCAGATTTCGCGCTCCCGCCGCGACAAGGGCGGCACGGGATTTCACGCGGTGAAACTCTTGCTCAGGCGCAAGAAGTTTGCGAGGTGGAACGAAGGCATTGGCTTCGAAATCATTCCAGACCCCAACGGCACTTAGGCATACTCGCAATGGCACTCGATTCTTGCGCAATCAACC
>Ga0307982_1002522_pt1 | contig 14772 bp, 14 predicted proteins | sample OrgLakmetagen989_FD_201847 | JGI IMG/M metagenome (GOLD analysis project Ga0307982, IMG submission 201847) | Saline water microbial communities from Organic Lake, Antarctica - #989 | ecosystem: Environmental > Aquatic > Non-marine Saline and Alkaline > Saline | place: Antarctica: Organic Lake...
CATAAGTCATCTCTTGACCGCCCGCTATCCTCGGCTCGTGTACCCACGAAAGCATGAGCCTTTTGGGTAGCCGACTCTTAGGCATGCGTGCGACGTGGCCAGCCCAGAGTAGAGTGCGGCTTGCGAGATAGTACTCAATCGAGAAGACACCCGTACGCTTTTGCAAGCTCGCTGGAGATATTTGGTGGACAAACGATTGACACATCGTCACCCTGAACATTTCACGTATGCGTTTGTTATGCCAGTTGCGCAGGCGAGAGATGGAACCCTGTAAACCAAACGTAAACCAATATTAGTTCGACTGGGGTGTGGTATGGCGACAATTTGACAATAGACAATTGCTGTTTAGCCTCAGCCGTTCAGCACCGTTCAGCCGCACGGGGTTTTCCTCCCGCTTTCGTATTTCCCCCGCGCGCCCTCCTCTTTGTGCTGCCGTCTATGACGGACGACGACACGAACGGGACTCGAATATGCACAACTCGCCAATCAGCAATATACGATATACGCCGATGTCCCATCGCACATGCACATCATCACACATCACCAATTCTGCAATTCTATCTCTAGAGCATTTCCGGAAATTCCGCAACAACGCAATTTCCTCTCTCGCCATCCACATCTCTCTTTTTTTCCTTTACTTATAACGCCAATTCCTCGATCCCGCCGTGCTCCGTGCTCCCACTCCCACTCACTTGAGCGGCTCTTATCTCTTAATGGTTAATGGACGCGACGACAGTTAGCAGGACCCAGATACAAGAAGAAGAAGAAGAAGAGGGGTAGAGAAATAGAAAGGGCCGCTCCGACTAATTATTTAGGAGTTAGAACAAGCCGATCAATAAAACCTCAGCAGGAGTAGGTCAAAAAGCAGGCGCGAAAGGACTGACCCACCAACAACGACCAACGGCGTCAAAGCGAGTAAAAAGTACAAAGCTCCGAGTCAAAGCCCCCACGAACGCACTTGACACCGCGCGCAACGAAGCTTCCCCTCTCGCATTCAAGCACCTTCCAACCATCCTGACTATAAATTCTACTTTTGCTTGTCGCCCATCAAGTTGAGCATCAGCGTGTCGGCGGAGAGGTACATTTTGTTGGGGGACGAGTTCACCATCCCCGAAATTTCGCGGGCGGCCTCAATGCGGCGAAGCTCAATGAAACCCGGGTTGTTCTTGATCGAGCTCCCGATGAGCTCAGCGCTGCGGGCTTCTCCCTCGGCTCGAATCACAATCGACTTCTTTTCTTGCACCGCCTTGTCTACGATGTACTTCGCGCGCTGCGACTCTTGCTGTGCCACCTAAGAAGAGGAGAAAGACGACCAGGTGGTCGCATCAGTAGGAGAAACAAGCGCCTACAGGAGGTGCGCCAACGCTTAGGAAGCCTGTTACTGACTCGCCAATAAATCCTTCTACAAGTATGGCGAAGTGCAACGACTAGCTGCTGCATGATGAGCCTCTCCAGCTGCTTCGCACCTGCTTGGCTTCGACGGCCTGCTCATAGGTGGGGGAAAAGGTCAAGTGGGTAATCGACACGTCCTCCATCACCAAGTTGAAGGACAGCGCGCGCTTCCGGAGCTCCACTTCAATTTCCCGGGCCACGCCGGCGCGCCGGGTCAGCAGCTCCGAGGCGTTGTAGTTGGCGACCACTGCTTTGGCGACCTCGTTGACAATGGACTGTTAGGAGAGAAAGCACATAGAGCGCAAAAGAGACAAGACAGGTGTGGTGAAGGCACGAGTACCCCACGATAAACACCCGACAACGAAACGAAATCCGGAAAGAAAGTCAAATAAATGGCCAGAGATTGCATCGGCGGCGAGACATTCGAACTTAGGCATGGTATTACAAAAAAATACAGTCTGAAGCCACCACCATAAAGAAAAAGAAAGTTAGCTACACGCGGCACACGAGAAATGAGCTGCTGAAAGCACAGTGTGTCGACACAGTGAGAGAAGAAAGAAAACGCCATCTTGAGTGCAATTTGAGTTTAGTTCGGTCAGTCTCTTTACCGGAAGAACTACGTCGTCGTAGGAGGTGCCGAGCTCCTTGTAAATTCGTGGCAAGAACGACACGTCCGGCCGCGTCAACACACGGAGAGTGATGGACACCATTTGCAAATCCTTTGATCCCGTCAGCGTTTGCACGTTGCGAGGGCGCGTTCGAACATCAAAAATGATGGGGTAGTCCATGAACGGAACCTAGTGGGACACCAGGCAAGACAAATAGTGGGAGCGACAAGTGTGACGCAACGAGAAAAAAAGTGCTGTGACAGTCCGGAGGAAGGCATATGACATGAACATGGATACAATACGCACATAGGCGCTCCCCTTTCTATCTCTCAATAGCTTAAAGCTTCTTCCTAAAAAATGAATTCGTCGTCGTCCCAGAGTGGAACACGAGGAGGTGCACTCGGATGAAAGGACTATTTACCCGAAAGTGCATTCCAATGGGCATAGTCTTCTCCTGGATGCCCCACATACGGTTCCAAATCACGGCAGTTTCACCGCCCTGCACTTGATAGATTGATTGCGTCGCTGTATTCCAAGAGATCGCATTTAAGTCAAGCAGCCGTTATTAGTTAGAAGGGACAAAGTAATGTTCTATTGGGAAGTGCTCCTGACTGGCTGACACGATGTGTACTCACCAGCGTAGGCTGTGCCACCGAGCGCAAGCAGTGGCAGAATTGGAAGACCTGGACCACCCTGAGGCATTTTCCCTTTAAAGTTGTTGAAGGCATTCTTAGCGGCGTTCATGGTCTCCGACGAAGTGTGTAGCGATCGCTACAGAAGATGGTGATATGGTGATGGTCCTCCCTCGGGAAGTCGCAGACACAGGGATTCAGGGATGACTGACTGGAGAAAACCAGAAAGTAAGAAAGTAAGTTACAGGGAGGGGTGAGGCCTACGACTGTAGCTACTGCAGAAGTCGTTGTCGACGTCCGTCTGCTGATGCTGATGATGATGACAACATCTAGCTACTAGCTACTAGCTAGACTAGCTAGAAAAAATTCTTCTTTTTGACGAGTTCTGATATTATCTGATTTCTGTGATGAGTTGTTCTCACGGTCTCACGGTGCTTTGTAGTCCCGCCCTTGAACTTTATACTTTGATATTCGACTCTAAACGGGCACACATCATTTCACGCTCAGGATTGAAGGAAGCAATCGGCTTGTCAAGCGTTCTTTCGTGGTCTTCTTCGAAATCTCCAAAGCAACCATCAACAAAAAGTTGTCCAAGTCTATCACAGGATCACAAGCCTTCTTAACAAAAATTTCCTCATGGCAGAATCTGCTCCTCAGAAGCTCGTCTTGGCATTGGTAAGTAAAAAGTAAAAATAAAGCGACTCGAAAGCAATTTATTTATACTTGGGTCTAATGCTGTACCTGTATGTCTTCGAGCTCTTGACAAATGGCGAAAATCTTAATGTGTGACCTCTGTAACATAGGACTGGCTTCCGAACACGAATCACTTGGGGTTCTACGTTGCCAAGGCTCGCGGACTTTATAAAGCTAAAGGACTTGAGGTAAATTTAGAACAGAGTGTGTGTATACCTGTCAGCGCGCTGACAGCATCAACACGTAGCTTACGTGAATATGCAAGCCATTGCGCATACGCACCTTTTGTTCTTTTTAATACTGTATTCTTTCTTTTCTTGTGATGGGAGGTGGAGCTCCTGGCGACAAATGCACCTGAGTACAAGGCTTCATACATCGAAGGTGGCGAAGATGCGCCCTATGTGACTCCTAGCAACAAGGTCGCGAATCGCTCTGCTCACTTCGCACTCAATTCCCCTGAAGGTACACTTGAATCTTTCTGCGGGCAGTTATGACGCAGAAATTAATGAATATGAAAGCATCGGTGCCGTGTTCGAAACGTGAAATAATATGCCATATTGTTATTATGAAAGGTGTGGTGAATTGGAACACGCGCGAGGACGTGCAGCTGACCTGCGTGGCGGCATGCCTGCAAAGGAACACGTCGGCCATCGTAACGCTCAAGGACAGTGGGCTTGACCGCCCGAAGCTTCTCGATGGAAAAGTATGGGTTATAACCACTTGATGCATTGATTTCATGAACCGACTACCTTTTGTCAGTTTCTTGGAGAATCAGGCAGTTATGAGTTGCACCAACTTCATAATATAGTGTACGACTCCATTCACATGTCAAACACTCTTTTCTTCACATCTCCTTACGTTAATTGCGTGTGTCAGAAATACGCCTCTTACGGTGCACGCTTCGAGGGCCGCATTGTACAAAAGCTCATTCAAGCAGACGGCGGCAAAGGCGTGTTTGAGGAAGTGGTGTCACCCATGCTCGGCATCTGGGACACGCTTCTTAAGGGAAACGTAAGTTCCAAAGGATTGTTTGCACTTTTGAAAGGAGTGAGGAGTGTGTAAGAACGTTTTATCTGCGTTACCTGTGGTATTAATTTGAACATATGGTAACTTTCTGCGTGGCTTGTTCATTGCTCGAAGTCAGACGCGACGTGGGTCTTCATGGGTTGGGAAGGGATCGAAGCCAAAAGGCGTGGCGTGGAGCTCAACGTTTTCCAATTGGAAGACTACGGCATCCCGTATGGGTAAGTAATGCGCACTGAATGCATGCCGCTTCCCTTTCATTGCAATTGGTTGGAGATGACTAAAACCCTGCACCAATGCACTTGAGCTTATTCGAGTGCATGCATTGTGGGTTGTTCCGATCTTTATTTATACACATTCTTGTCACTTAATGACTCGATTTGGATGTCCCTCCTTCTTCATACCCTCCAGCTACGCCCCGTGCCTCCTCACGCACCCAGCTCTTCTGACCGAGAACCCAGCGGCCGTTCGGGCTTTCTTGGCGGCTTCAGCTGAAGGCTGGGCGCTGGCGTGCAAAGACCCCGCTGCCGCAGCTGCTGACCTCGTGCAGCTCGCCAAAGTAAGACCTCGAACAGATGAATTTACTTCCTCTTGCAAAACCCTCAATGTTCCCTTTCTAAGTTCCATCACATTACCCCTCATGGTGTTCTTGAATCCTTTATCCCATTATCAAACTCAATTCCGCTTCTGATTCTCGCTCCAGGCGGAAAACGACGTTGATTTGGACTTGGGTATGTGCGTCGAGAGCGCCGAGTACATCGCCACCAAGGCGCTGCCCGAGGGTGGGGGGCCCTGGGGCCGCATGGACCCCCAAGTGTGGGAATCCTACCTGGCGTGGCTCGACGAGGCCGGCCTTCTCACCAAGAACCTCAACAGCCGCAAGCCAGGTGCCGCGGACGTGGAAGTGGAGGCCTCGGTGGCCACCGCCGCCACGGCGACCGGCGCCAGCGGCACTGCGGGCACCACCGGCTTCACGACGGCGCAGAAAGTGAGCTTGGACGACCTACGCAACGGCACCGGCCAGGGCGCACGCATTCTTTTGTCGGAAATCCCACCAGTGTTCAGCAATGCTTTCCTTCCTGAGGCGACTTGATTTCATTTCATACCCGTAGAAGTGCATACTGCCTGTGTTAAACATTTTGCTCGGTGATCGCAAAGCGCTAAGGCGGCCACTTTTTTCTTAAACCCGATTTCCGGGAATGTTAACACCATACAACATTGGCAATGTAGTGTTGCATATAGCTCTCACGTCATGGTAAAACTAGAATACAAAGTCGATGGGAATAATGAAATTTTGAAATTTATGCCTAGAGAGTTATTTTCTACAGATATGGTCCTCGGTCCTCTTGTCATTAGCGGTTTTCTACGTGGGTTGTGCATTCGAGCATCCTCGAAGCGAGAGCGAGCAATCATTTCCTCGAAGAAACTCTTGACGAATCTTGAGCTTTGAAGCTGATCACTTTCAGTAGGAGTTATTAGACTCAGGCTAGCTAGAGGGCGTATCTCTGCATATCAGTGTTTGCATTAGCTTAAAGAAGCTATGACATGAATTAATCGTCTAGGGTATAGAGCCTCAAAGTAGAGCCTTGCGGACACAGATAGTTGTAGGTTAGTACCAGCCGTGCAGTTGACTATAGTTTGATAATGGCGAATGAGGTGGCACCTCTGCACGTAGTCTGGGCCATTCTTGCCCTCGTCCAGCTCTCCTACTGCATCTGGCACGTCTTGGCAAAAACAGCCCTTCTAGCTGGTGTTCACCCGCTCATCCTGGCATTTTATCGGGAAATTTTAGCCTTAAGCTGCATGTATGCATTAGCTTTCAAATTGGACGGGGAGTTGCCATGGAGACGCTTCGAGCGCCGCCGTGCGCACCTCTACATGGTCATGGGGCTGCTTTCGTTTGGCAACATTGTGGGTTTCATCATAGCCTTGAACTTCGTGACTACCTTCAACAGCGCTCTGCTTCACCCTTCCATCCCTGTGTTTGCGGCTGTGTTTGCTTGGAGCGTGGGCGCCGAGCGCATGTCGTCGACGAAAGCGAGCGGCGTCGCAGTCTGCGCGCTCGGCGCCTTGGCCACCGTTGCTTGGGGGGCTGCGGACGGCAGTGATGAAAGCAGCAACGAAAACAACGGCGCTGACAACCACGTGCTGCTTGGGAACTTAGTCCTGCTGTTGCAGTGTGCCTGCATGGCGGGACTCTTGGTGACGTCTCAACGGGAGCTCCGGCGCGGCGTGCCTCCAACGACCCTCACTGCGCGCTATTACTCGGTGGGCGCGGTGCTCACGTGGCTCGTTTGTTTGGCGGCAATCCCACCCTGGAGCAACAGCCCTGGCGGCAGCGAGAGTGGGGGTAATGCCCATGTTTCAGGCTACCGTATTGCGTTAACCACGCCGTCTGCTCTGGTAGCCATTGCGTACGGTGGGTGCGTGAGCGTGACCTTCATCTATTGCGCTCTAGCGTGGGCCACCAAACAAAGCAGCCCTACGACAGCGGCCCTGTCGATGACTCTACAGCCGCCTCTCAATGCCGTCCTTTCGGTAAGTGCGCATTGCTAACCTTTTTACAGTACTTCAAAGGTCTTTCTTCCTGCTTCAAATCAGCAGCCCATCTATCTCTTTTTTACGTTTGTTGCGTTGCGAGTAGTTCTACGAGCTTTTTAATCTAGCTAGAACACTGACCTTTTTGTTTATCATGCTCCATTCCTTGCGATGGTGGGTTGCTCGTTATAGGTGCTCTTTATGGGCCGAACTCTGTTCAGCGCTGGAGAAGTGTGCGGCGGCTTTCTGGTTGCAGCAGGCTTAGTGATTACAGTGCGCGCGCAAAACGCTGAAGGTCTTGGGACAGCGCACAGCGGCCACCATCGCAGCGCCGAAGAGGAGCTGCAACGGCTCGATGACGAGCAAGCTAATGAACAAGCTGCGCGTATGGACGACGAAGACTTCGACGACGACTATGATGACAACGAAGACGATGACGACCATAGAATAGACGTGGATGACGATGAGACGGCAGTGGTGGGGAAGTTGGGCAGTACTGGTTTGGACAGGCCTGCGCTCTTCCGGGGCCTGGGTGGTAGTCGCACGGACAGAGGGGGTGATACCATCGAGCTCGTGTCACGGAATTCTCATTTCTCTTTCTCTGCATCTTCTTCGCCCGACGTTGGCGACATTCTTTCCTTCGGTGCTTCTCCACCGCGCTACGAGCGAGAACCGGATATTACACCCACCCCTTGTCACTCGCCTGTGGATAATACCTCGATGTTATAGCAATTTGCTAGTGTAAATTACAAATGCGGTTTTCTATGTCGTGTGTTCCCAGCGACCATGCATATGCATATGTGTAAATAGGCAAAAAGTACACATAGCCCAATGGATAAATGATAAATGTTGGCTGTGGCTGTGTTGCTGGCATCGCCAATCAAAACATATAAGGCGCGCACATATAAAAGCACCATTCTTTATTACTTAGTATCGCCTAACGTAGTAAGGTAAGAAAACTATTGAACGCAATTGTGAACATTGGGACTGGGCTCTAAGAGATAATATGGCGAGGTTTGGCCTGGTGGAGGTAGTCGCCTAGATATCTAAAAAGTCGCATGTATCTCTCGAAGGCGGTCTCCAACGCCACCGCGCAGCGCATAAGGGCGCAATTGCGGGTTCAGACCTTGCGTTGCTGCTGCTGCTGCTGGATTGCGGTTATAAGGCGAGCTTGAGGACTGCGGAAGCAACCGCTCTACGGGTGTGGCGCAGGGATTTCTTCTGTTCTGAGAAGCAGCAGGTGTTTCCCTACCAGCGAAAGCTGCGTTCAGGTAAGCGTCCAGATCAGCGAAGTTGTCGTGACCGTACCGGGAAGCGGCTGACCCAGGTGTGTATAGGGACGTACGGCTGCTAATGCTGTTGTCGCCGCCATAATATCCATCGTTGTCACATCCGAAACTGCTGCTAATGCTACCTCTGCTGCTGTGGCCGCAAGGATGGTGGTGCGTCGAAGATGCAAACATTGGACTTGGAGTTGCTGCTGCATGGTCTGTTTCGGGAGCAACGCCTCCGTTTTCAGCGTGCCAGTGCGCGTGGGACGCAAATGGCGACGGTTGCGGCGCTGCCACAGAATTGGCCCGAGATCTTTCATTTTGGGTCCCACCACCACCGCCATAGGCGCTGTGTTGCACGCGCTGCTGGAAGCTCCGGCTGGTTTGCGCAAGGTTGTCCAGGGCAGCGCGGAGCTGCTGCGACTCGGTGCGCGCAGCCGTGAGGGCGTCGGCCGCCAACTTTTCCTGCTGCAAGTACCACTGCGGGCCAGCGAGCTCGGGCGGTTCCAGCGCGAGCCGAGCAGCACGGTTCCACGCCGAAGCTTTCGCGCGCGCTGCAGGAGAGCTCGCGGGCGGTGGCGTGTTCTCGGCAGCTGCCGCGGCTGCCTCGGAGCTGAGCATCGCAAAGGCATCGGTGCTTCTGGGAACTGCACTAGCACCGTTGTTGGCGGCAAAAAGCAACGGATAGTCTTGAGGAGGCGCAAAACCTGACGCCAGTTTTTCTCGTGCTGCGCTTCGCCTAGCTTCTTCTTCTGCATTAACATTTTCAGGGGTACCAGCTCCTTCTCCGTCTGCTGTACTTACACCTGGAGCCATTCCGTCAGCGTCAGTTGGAACACTTCCTTCGCCGCTGTTGCTTTGGTTGCGGGTAGGCGAAAACACGGCGTCGAGCATCGTGTCGTCGCCAAAACCAAACGCAAACGTATCGTCGACAGAAAAAGATGCATTGGGGCCAGCAGAGACTGCTCCTGCAGCTCCTGCCCGCGCAGTCGTGGTCACTTGCCCTGCTGCAGGAGCAGCTCCTGGGCTCAACTCCGAATCGCCAAACAAGTTGACACGGTTGCTACTACTCGTCGTTGCTTTGGCCGTTGCTTTGGCCGAAGCCCTCGCCGTGGCTTTGCTAGGCTGAGATGGCGTCGCACCACCACCACCCGCTAAGGAGGCTGCTTTGGCGGTCATCTTGCGCGCTGGCGCACCACTGCCGTTGCCGCTCCTGTCCGCAGAAGAGGTCTTAGCTTCTGCCACAGAAGGCGGCGCTGTATCGCGAGATGGGCTAGCACGATATCCCTCGGGCTGAAGCGACACGGGCGCAGCCGCAGGTGAAATGGCGCTGCCCCATTTGCTCGGGCTTTTTGCGCCAGCACCAGCACCAGCACCAGCAGTAGAAGTAGGAGCAGAGGGGGTAGCAGCAGCAGCCACACTTTTGCGAGGCTCTTCTGGAGGCGCGGCGCCGAACAAGCGAAGCAGGGCGGGAGACGCACGGCTGGCCGCTGGAGACGGCTTGCCAGCACCATTGCGAACTGGTTGTTGCGAGGCCTTGGCGCCCGAGTTAGGCCTTGCCATTCCAGGTGACGCATTCACAGCGCCACTGCCTGTCATCTTAGCGCCACTACTACTTCGAGGAAGTGACATGACTGCCTTGGCACCATTACCACCACTGGGAGCAATTACAGCGCTGTTCTTGGGCGCCGCTTCGGCAAACGCTGCGTCGGCTTGCGCCACGGAACTCGGCAAATGGTTGGCAGCGGGCGCCACACTCACGTCGCTGCGCAGAGACACGGGCGCTGCTGCGGGTGAAATCGCGTTGCCCCATTTACTAGGGCCTTTTACTGCGCCGCCGCCACCAGAAGCAGAAGCAGGAGCCGTGGCTACAGGGGCAGCAGACTTAGGTGTTTGTTTCGCTGAAGGTGTGCCCTTGGCAACTTGCGGTGTGCTTTTTGCTGAGGGAGTGCCTTTGGCCGACGCAGGGGTAGTAGCACCGCGGCCGAAGCTCCCAAGAGTTCCTGTTGCTGCCTGTCTTGGTGTGGCTTTTGCACTCTTGGGGGTTGCGAGATTATTCACGCTTTTCGCTTGTGCCACATTCGAAACAGCGGGTGTTGGAGGTTTGGCTGCCGCCGAAGCAGGCAACAAGCCGAGGGCCGCTCCAGCCCCTTTGGGCGATTGCACCTTGGGAGAAGCAGCCTTGTTGGCTTCCCACTGCTCAGCGGCTGCGCGCTCCAACTCGCGTGCAGATTCAGATTCCTGTAATTATCATATATCATACGCAAGGGTGGAATTATGAAAATAGTTAGTAACAAGAATAAACTCAAAACAAGAGTACACACAAGATTTGAGTTTTCGTAGAGTAGATTATCATTCAAAAAAGATACAACTTTGATTGAAGCATGAAAGCAAGAAGAACTACGCAGCTTGAGGGATGGGAGGGCTGAAAGCAGACCCTGCGGTATGAATTTACCTTGATGGCAATCGCCTGCATGCGAGCCGCCGCGTCTTCCAGCGTTTCGCCGTTGTAGCGATCGGCGTTGCCCCGCCACGCGGCTTGCCTCGGCGACTGGGACCGCGAAGCATCGTCACGGGGAGACTGCGAACGCAAGCTCCGAGGAGACGCCAGGGAGCCACCGCCACCGCTCTGAGGGGAATTGGGAGACTGCGGCGCGGAGGTTTTCCGGACCATAGCACCGGTGTGCGGGTTGAACTCCAACTCTTCGGCGGACAGCTGCGCGCTCACGTTGAGGGTCGCCTTCAAGAGTTGGTCTTCTTTCTGCATGAGTTTGGCCAGGCTGCTGTTGCTGTTCCCACCGCGGCGCGCGTTCTTTGCCTGGAGCACGTTCGCAAAAGGTGGCGGCGCTGGCGGCGTCGACAGCGGCTTTTTGGTCTCGCGCACCGCTCGCAGTCGTGGCGGCATGGGCTCCAGAGGGGTGGTGTCCACTGGCTCCTCGACTCGCACGGCGGCTGCTGCAGCTGCGGAGGCGGTTGCTCCACCAGGAGCAGCTTTCGCCGCAGCGGCCAGTTGATAGGGGTTGGTTTTCCCCGTCAAAGGAGCGTCAACGTACGGCGAAGAAGAAGACATCGCGGGTGGGCTGGCGATCTTCGCTTGAGGCTGAGCACTTGCTGGCGGTGGAGCGCTTTGCTTTGCCTGCGCGACTGGTGGACCAGAGGATATTTCGGTCCCAACACGTGGTGTGGTCTTGGCCTGGGGAGTGGACGACACGGCACCTGGCTTCGCACCTGCAGCAGGTGGCGGCACCGCTCCTCCTGACCCAGCAGCAGCTGCAGTAGCAGCCTTGGGCTGTGCGTTCGTAGGGGTTTGCTTCGCCGAGAGCGCCGCAGCGCTGCGTTCTTGTTCTTGGCTTGAAGGGAGGGGGGTCTTGGGCACATTTTTGGCGGCGACTTTGCGCTGCGCTTTGGCCTGGCCTGGGTCAGTCGATGCCGAAGCACTCACTTTGGCCTCGGCTGGAGGTTGGGCAGGAGTAGCAACGGCTGTCTCAGCGACTTCAATAGTAGCGGCTTCTGGCAAAGCAGCAGAAGGTTCGGGCTGCATAACTGCATCGTCTTGGGTGGCGGGAGGCTCGATGGGAGATTGCTGCGAAAGAACGGCTTCTTCTTCGCCACCATCACTGTTGTCGCCTTCTTCGCTGTTCTCACGCAAAACACCATCGTCACTATCACCATTGTCATTGTTATTGCCAACGCCAAAGCTGCTGTCCCGGGTGTCCCTGTTGTCATCGTCTTGGCGCCACCCAGACAGCGCTGACTCGGTGCCCGAGGCGCGCAACATCGAGGACTCGGTGTTGCGCCCGTCCCCTGTAGGCGTGCTCGGGGTCCGCGCGCCGCCAAACAACCGCCCGCTGCTTCGCGGGTCGTACGGGCTCTCGCCACTGCCGTCACCGTTGTTGTTGTGGCCTTCTTGGCCGTCTGCGGACCCTAAGCTGCCGATGCTGTACTCGGAGCCAGCGCTGAGCGGTGTGGCGCCGCCTGCACTGCGGCCGCGACTGCCCTCGGGTGTGCCGCTGCCAGTGGCAGTGCTGCGGCCCCGGCTCTGAGAGCCCCCCGCCAGGTCATTGATACCGGCCCAGCCTCGGTCTTGCGGCGTGCCAGTGTCTCGCGGCCGCCACCCCAAGTTCGGGCTCGACACGCCACTGCTGGTGGGCGGCGACGCCAGCGACGACTCCGAGTCTTCGTCTTGAGAGAACCAGCTCTGAGTTGGAGACGCTGCCGACGCGTTGTTGTTTCTTGCATCCTCACCTGCTTCATCATCAAAGCCAATATCCTCTTCGCTTTGCCTGTCGTCGGCACTGCTGCGCTCTTCTTGGTCGTTCTCGGCCTCCAGCAAGTTCGGGTTCGGATCTTGCTCTGCATTTGACATTATGCTGGCGAGCTGCAGTAAGGAATTTATCCTCTAGGAGATCTCAAAAATATAAAGTTGACAAGTTTGTGATGTAGATAGTGAAAAATAATGAAAGCTGCCCTTTGCCTTTCTGTCTTTCGCTCAACTTTGGAGCCCACGCACTTTACGCCGCAATAATGCTACACCCACGAATGAAAATGTTAACGACAATGCTTAAAAATATATTATGTTAGTGTAACCACTGCACTTTACAGGGGGTTTAAAACTTGAGATCGTGTTGGATTTCTGTTGTTGGTTATTGGGTGTTGAGTGTTCGATGTTCCTTCAGATGACTGCTGATACTGATTAGACTAGCTTCCCTAGTGAACGGAAATCCGATTTGAAATATCTCAATTCCGTTGTTATACCGAAGGGATAGGAAGAGAGAGACATAGGAAAACAGGTGCATCTATTCGTCGTCGTCGTCGTCCCAGTCGAATCCATCGTGCACCACGTCATCACCATCGGCCGACGGAACCACTCCTGACGACGAGGCGCCCTCGACTCCCTTCTTCTGTTTCTTTGCCTTCTTTTTCCCGCGCGGCTTCTCTTCCCTGTCGTCGTCGTCGTCATCACCACTACCTGCCTCGGCGGCACCACCCTTCTTTCTCGGACCGCCCTTGGGGAAAGTGGGCTTCGGGCCTTTGTACTTGCCCTTGGCCAAGTCGCTCGCCACTTCCGCGGCTCTCGCGCGGGCTTTCTCCGCGGCGGCAGCTTCCAGCCGCTGTTGGGCGCTCGGCTGGCCCGCTGGCCGGAAGGTCTCCAACCCACTGCTCGAGGCTGAGCCTGCGGCCGCCCCCATACGACCAGGCCCACCAACCAGAGCCGTGCGCTTCTGGTTGATCCACAAACTTTGCTTGGCCATGGTTTCCAGCTGCCCTTTCAAAACGGCGCGCCAGCGACCAATGGTGGTGTCCTTGGCGAGCTTGTTCAAGGTGTGGGTCACGGGCGCCGCCAATTCGGGAAACGCCGCGTTGTGCTTGTACACGTCCATGGTTTGCGCCAAGAGCTCCGAGGTGGCGTTGAAGACCGCGTCCTGCTGGTGCCGGGTGGCAATCCCCGACGCGTCGAACCGCAACAACTCGCCCAACCGGGGCGGTAAGTCGGTGGCCGGTTTGGGCTTCTTGTGGAGGTCCCCTAGCTTGAGCACGTCCAAAAGGAGCGAAGCCGTCGGGATGTAGGTCCCCGAGGACGCGGCCAGCTGGTTGAGGAGGCGCACGCAGTGCAGCTTGAAGGGGACTAGACGGGGGGAGGTGGCCAGCGCTACGACACCCATGAGCACCTGATTGCAAGAAGAATGCAACACAGGATAGGGCACGGAGTGGGTGAGAGGCAAAGGAAGTGACAAAGTAACAGATGAAAAGCGATTACATGGAGAGATTAAAATAAAAATAAAATGCTCTTCTTTTCTGGTTCATTTCTTCTTGCTGCTCTTGAAATAAAAGTGGTCAATAATCTTGACATGAAATAAATGCGCACACGTGTACCTGAGTAAGAGGGTACGCAAGCCCGCTGAGCTGGTCCGGGTAAGCGCTCACGACCGCTGCCCAGCAGCGCAAGCAGCTCAAGTACTGCCAGTTGAAGACCGCTTGCACGGAGTCCTTGGTTTTCTTCACCAGAGCATTGCGCAGCAGCAGAGCCAGCTGACGCACGTAGACGAAGGCGTGCTGGTAGCTGGAGGCTAACTCCAGGCCATACAATTCCACCACGCAATTGCCCATAAAAGTCAACACGGGAAGGCTTTGGTCGTTCACGAAACGCGCGTTCCGCGCATAAGTTAAGTATAACCCCTTGAGGCAGTCTTCGACGTATGGGAACGGCATCACAATCGCTAGTTGGCGAAGCCGAAAAAAGGCTGCGATTTGCACCGACCGTGCCTCAGTATCCGGAGCTTGAGATTCGCCCCACACCGACAGGAGCGCCTTCAGGTACTTTTTCGCTACTTTGGGGAAGGGCGCCATGTAAGGGAAATAGTAACGCAGTTGTTTCAGGACAAACGACAGCAGCGAGGGTTCCGTGATGGACCCCAGGAGCCCCAAGCAGGCTTTGAAAAACGCCAGCGCCAAAGGCTCCAGCTTTTTCCACTGCGGGTGCTTCACCAAAAGCTTCTCTTGGCCGCTCGCGTTCTCTCCACTGCTGCTGCTGCCATTTCCACCTCCCAGAGGCACGTGGTGGGCAAATTCCGCGTGCAGCCGCTGCAGCGCAGTCACCATGAGGGTGTTGAACAC
>Ga0307982_1002526_pt1 | contig 14760 bp, 3 predicted proteins | sample OrgLakmetagen989_FD_201847 | JGI IMG/M metagenome (GOLD analysis project Ga0307982, IMG submission 201847) | Saline water microbial communities from Organic Lake, Antarctica - #989 | ecosystem: Environmental > Aquatic > Non-marine Saline and Alkaline > Saline | place: Antarctica: Organic Lake...
GCCCACGCACACGCGCCCAAAGTCCATGGCCTTGTGCGAGCACTCTACCTTGGCTTGGTCGCTGTTGGTCAGCTCCATGGCGCACTCGCGGGTCTCCGCCACCGTGGTGGGCTGCGGCTTGAACTTCTTGCTGATGAGCCGCTTCTCGTCGAGCACGGGGCGACCGCCGCCCGCACCATCCTGCCCATCGCCGCTGCCCTTCAGGCTCCTCAACAGCCAAAGCGGCTCGTCTTTGGCAGAGGTCTGCAGCTTGGGTTCCGGCACCACTTGCTCTCGGTACATGCCCATGTCGCTGCCCTCGCGCAGCTTGGCCACTTCTTCGCCCGACAACAGCGCCCCTTGGGCGTCGTGGGTGGGGACCCCAAACTTGTCGAACTGGCTGTACTTGGTCTTGTAGCGCGGGTTGGCCGCGAACTTGGCCTTGGCCTGCGCTGCCACGGCGTCCTTGTTTTCGCGGGCCTGGCGGGTTTGCTTCAACCAGTTCCCGTAGCTTTCGTTGTGCTGCGTGCGCCGCGCCAGGTCTTGCACGCTGTAAGTTAAATGCGCGGTCGCCACGGGCTGGTTCTGGAGCGAAGACTCGTCCCAGGAGGTGGACCGCAGCAAGTCAATCGTCTCAAAGGGCTTCTCCCGCACCCACGGCTGTAGCGCTGGCTGCGGCGCCGCCACCACGCCAGCTGCCACCGCAGGGTCCAAAAACACGCGCTGTGGTTTGAAGTCTTCGGGGAGCTTATCGAGCCCCCCTTTTAGAGGCGGCTTTTCGGAGGCTTGAGTGGACGACGTGCCGCTGACCCAAATGGGCACCTCAGTAGGGCTCGGCTTGCCCGGTACCGTGAGCATGAGCCTCTTTTTGAACTTGCCCATTTGCCCCGGCTTGAAGGTGAGCACCGTGGCCACGCTCTGCATCGGCTGCAGCACTCCGCTGGCCGGTTTGGCATCGAAATTGGCCACTTTGTTGAAGCTGTAGGGCAGCGCGGCCATGCTGCGGTTGCGCACCGTCACCAGCACGTCGCGCCGCTCGAAGACCGGGCACTCCCCGAACCGCACAGCGTCGGCCGCCACAGGCTCGTTGCTGCCCCACGGCACTTCGGGCACCCCGTCGCTGCCGCCCATGGTCACGCTCACGGCTTGGGCCGAGGCTCGGCCCAGGACTGCCACACGCACCGACTGCTTGGTCTCCGCCGACTCGATCACCGTGTCCAGCGCGTACGCTGCCGGGGCCAGCGCCGCCGCCCGGCTTGCTTTCTCGAACCCTTTGGTCACTTTGGGCTGCTCGGGCGTGAAGGCCAGCGTCAGGAGCTGGGAGGTGTACGGCGCGACGGTGCCCTCGGCTGGAGTAATGGCGACCGCCTCCAGCAAATGCATGGCTTCGGCGTGAGGGTCCGACGCGTGCGACCCGGACGTGGCCACCGTGCCTCCTTCGCCAGCAGGTGGAGGGTCCGGTGGGTCCAGCCCCAAGTCTTCGTAAATTTGCCGCGTCATGGTCTCCACTCGGGGCTTGTCTAGAATCGAGGACACCAAGTAAGGCAGCGGGACCGGCCCATCGTTCACGAGAAGCGCTTCGATCGTGCACGTTTCGCCGTACAGCGTGTTCCCGAAGTCGGCAACGCGCAGCGGCTCTTTGCTGTTTTTGTAGACAAGCGACAGCTTTTGGTTCACGAAACGAGCGCTCACGTCGAGCACTTGAGGCACTGCGCCCTCCACGACTAACCGCCCCACAGCGCGAAACGGGCCTACTTTGTCCGACGCCGTCAACGTCAACTGTACGTCCACCGACGACTCGCCTTGGTAATCCGACAGGTCTACGGTGGCCACCACAGCTGGTGGCGTGTCGTCTTCCTCGCCCTCCGGTGGTGGGGGCGGACGCGGTGGGCCGCCAGCAGCTTTTAGGCCCTCGGGCGTGGGTGACAAAGTGCCACTGCTAGGCGACGCCACCAGCGGTGCACCGGCATCGAATTCGAGGCGCCACTTGGCTGGGCGGCCGCCTACGTTCGTCATAGCTATAGTACGAACAGCAGTCATATTCGACACCACGTCTCCTATGTCAAGCACTGGATTGAAGTCCACGAGTGGGGCAGGTAGCTGAGCGCGGCATTGCACCTCGAAGGAGTCAACACCGTTGTTGACCACAATGCGGTCCAAAAATTCACCAAGCGGCGGTGCGCCACCAGCTAGAAGCTCATCACCTGGCACCATGAATTCTATGTCAGCAGCCAGCGACATGCCTGGTGCCAGGCCCGCTGTAGGCACGTAGTTGAGCGTAAAGTGCGACGTTTTGGGCGGTCCAATGCGCACGCGCGACACCGTAGAGCCTCGATTGCGAACCATGACGGTCATAACATAGACTAAATCTGCTTCTACATTTGGAAAAAGTACCGACGCCGGCGACAGCACCAAGTTGCCACATTGTATGCTGAGACTGTCCATGCTTGTTGCAAGCAGGGAAACGAGGGCGATATTAATATACTCAGGCAGGTGCACAAGAGCAGCTCTGCTCGAGTCCGCGCTGGCCCTGGAAACAAAAATACACACACGCAAAAGTGAGGTGATGTAGCTTTATGCTACTCTTGTTAGCCAGCGCAGTCTTTCCAGTACCTTCTTGGGCCCAAGCCAGCAAGCTAACGCCTTCTTTCTAGCCTGAGGTAAAAATAAAAAAATATTGGACAGTTTCTTCTTGTTGTTGTTTTAACGACGCATTTCACTATGTTTTATATTCGAGCAAGGCTCCTGTTCTCGTGTTTTGTGGTCCGTGGTTGAGTGGTCGAGTGAGGGTATCTACTCTACAATCCCTTGGGTCGAGTTCGATTTCTGTTTGCTATTTATATTCCTTATTTGCTCTATACCGATTACACGGGCCTCGAGGAGCCAGGCTCAGGTTAAATCGGAATCAGAACCACAATCAGAATCAGGCCACACCAGTCAACACAAGGCACACGGCACACGGCAAAGCAGTAACCAAGAAAACCCAGGAGGCTGCCGGGTTTTCCCTCGCACCTCACTCTATCATTCACTGATCTTATGGCAACGGAAGTGGGTAAACACCCAGAAAATCCGCGGTTTCCTTGCTTACTGGAGCTACTGTAAGTGATTAGTGGTAAGTGCAGATAATTCTATTGCAATTGCAATTGCAATTGCAACAAGGCAAAGGCAATGGCAGATAATTCCGGGGCGATGTGCCTTGGGTGTTGGGTGGAGTACATCGGCGTTGGCGATTGGCCGTGTGCCTATACATATATACGGACTTGAAATCGAACTTATACAAACAAAAATGACACAGAGACCCCATTGTCAAATGGATTTAGTACAAAAGACAAAGACAAAATAAAAACCGATGCCCCATGTCCCCACCCAGTTGCCTTGTTATCAATTGATGCACCCATTTATCAAGGCGCAGCAGCGGCTTCCTCGTCCTCGTCTTCGCCTTGGAGAGCATCGACGGCGCTTTCGTTTGGTTCTTCTTCAACGTTTCCTCCAACGTATTCGAGCGGAGCCGTCGTGTACGTGGGCTGGGCGCGCTCGTCGTCGCTTCTCGCTTCCACAACACCCATGCCCCCGAGAAAGAGCTCTGCTTTGAGATACAGCGAACCGGCGCCAACGCCGAAATCGGGGACCACGCAACTCACGCCACCGCCTTTTTCGTTGCTCGGGACCCCAAGCACCACCACCGAGCGCGACCCTTCCACAGCAGCAGCCGCTGCGGGCGGATCTGCACCCGAGCCGTCACTGGCAGCATTTTTCTTGTCGTGGCCGGATGCTGCGCTGGCCACGCTGCTAGCGACACTTCGGTCGTCGTCTGCTACGCTGAATGCTTCGCTGCTGCGGTCGCTAGTTGGGTAGATCATTTCCGTGAGCCGCACGCAGGTGACCCCAGGCACGCACGACAAATTGGCGCCCTGAAAAGATAAGGTACTGCCGGGCCGCAGGGCCCCGCCGCCCGTCGAGACATTTTCTACGGAGTTTGGAAGCCCATAAGCGAGGTAGGTGAACACCGTCGTGTGCAGCGGTGGGGTCGCTCCCCGGTACAAGAACGCGTTCGCGAATTCGTCGAAGCTTCCGTCCAGGCTCCCGCCGCCCACGCTCGACGCGAGCGAAGCGCCGCCTCCGCCCACGCTGCTCGCCGCGGCCGCTGCCGAGGGAGCTGCCGACGCTGCACTCGTTTTGGTGGCGGTGGAGTGGGCGCTCCCTCGAGAGGCCACCGAGCCGCCACCTTCGGTCATGCTCCCACCGGCCTGATCGCCGAAGAGCGCTAAATTGGCGAGATACGCAGCGTGGTCCACTGGTACCAGTTCGTCGTCACATCCGCCACCGCCAGCTGCAGAGGCGCTTTTTCCATCGAATGACGACGACGACGATGACGTGGAGCGCTTGGCCACGGGCCAGTCATGGAAGTGCAAACCGTTGAGGGCCACGAAAGTGCGGCACGTGACGCGCTTCGGCATGCCCCGCCACGGCTCCGGGGGCGCGCGCTTGCGGGCTCGAGCTGCTTCTTCTTCGGCCGCCAGGCGTGCGTCTTCTTCCTGTTGCTTGCGAGCCGACTTGCGGCTCACAGCGCGCGACGACGCTGCCCGGCCCGAGGGGCTGCTCATGCTGCCCATCGAAGCCTGGAGCCCACTTCCCTCGGCGAGCTCGCTGTTGTATCCATTGTTGGGCTGGTTTACGGATTCTGGATCGGGCATCACGAAGTCCACGCCTCCGGCCATCCGTCTTGCCAAACCGGGCGCCTGGCAGCGCACCACCCACCGCTTCTGGCGCACGGGGGGAGCACGCACCAGGGTCGCTGCTGCTTCGGTCGCTGCTGCTAGCGCTGCGGCTGCTTCCGCCGCTTCCTCTTCTGGGCTTTTCTGGGGTACCTTGGGCTTTTTGCCCTTGCCCTTGGCTGGAGGCTTTTCTGGCGGAGCCTCGGCGGCTGCTGCAGCGGCGGCAGCAGCAGCAGGGTCCACTTTTGGCTTCGGGAGCACTAGTACTGGGGGTTCAAGCACGTCGACGCACTCAACGGTGGCGGGCACGTCTACGTACCACACTAAAGGGCTCGCTGCCTGCACAGCTTTTTCCGCTTCGGCCGCCTCGGCCGCTTGCGCGTCGTCGTACGCTTGCAGCGCTTCTTTGCGGCGCGCTTGCTCGGCCAGCTTGGACTCGCGCATTTCGTCGTCGTCGTCGTCATTCACTTCGAGCAACGGGTCGTTTGGGTCTCCTAGCGCTGCCCGACCGCCCACTGACGACACAACGGAAAAATCGTCGCCCCCCAACGACGCATTTTCTTGCTCGAAATCGTTGCCGCCGCCACTGCCAGCAATACTGCCACTAGCAAGGCTCCCACCGCCAGCGAGTGAGCCTCCTCTTGCGCCGCCTCCTCCGTCTTGCTCCACGGGCACCGGCACGGGTGCTTTTTTCAGTTCCTTGGCAGCCGCAGCGCCTGCGGCTGCAGGAAAACTGCGCACGAAAGCAGTGCCATCGGGAGTGCAAAACGCGAAGCGCACTTTGGCCTGGCCTGGCTGGTTCTGCGCCGACGCGAAGAGGGCAATTTGCTTGGGGTCTGTGGGCACAAACTCCACTAGTTGGCCGCATGCAAAGCTCCCTGCGGCGCGCGTTAACGTGAGTGCCATAGGACCCGCCGCGCCCACCCCCATGCCAGGCAGCGAGTACACGCAAAGCGGCGCTAAGCCTGCAGACGTTGCCGAAGAAGACGAAGAAGACTCCAGCGCCAGCGACGGAGCGAATTGGTCGTTGCTGCTGCTGCTGTTTTTGTTGGGCGATGGCAGCGGCGGTGGCGGCGGCAGCGCAACCACGCCCTCTTTGGTCTTTTGCTCCCAGAGCTTGGCGAGGTTCCCGATGTCCCGCGCCATCACGATTTCAGTGGTGAAGTTGGCCACCGAGGGCCAGGGCGACGGCCACATCACCGACGCCGGGGACGCCGACGAGGACGAGCTGAAACTCGACGACGGCGTTGCGCCGGTCTTGGTGGTGCCCCTGGCGCGCCGGTTGAAGGCTTGCAGGTAGCCCGCGCGCAGGGGGAACGGCGGCAGGAGCGCCGTCAGCGTGAAGTTGTCTTCGAAGCGACAGGGAATCAGCACTTCAGGCGCCGCTTTCTTCGGCCGCCGCTGCCGCGCAAGCGCTGCGCCTGCCTCGCTGCCTGCTGCTGCAAGGGCGTCGCTGGTCTCGCTTTTCAAACTGGGTTGCCGCTCAAAGCTCCGCCCGGGAGAAACGGCTGCTCCCTCAGCCGCCGAGTCAGCAGAATTCGGCTCGGCCAACGGGTCGTCCGCTAGCCTGAGCTTGAGGTGCCAGGTCTTGTCGCCGCAGCTCGCGCGCTTGTCGGCCCGGAAGAAGCCCGTGCCCTTGAGGGTGAGGGGCACGCCGAAGCCGTTGGGGTCGGAGTCCATGGGGTCGGGCGGCGCCACGGCCGGCACGGCGAACGGGTAAAACGAGTCGAGCTTGGCCCGGTAGAGCATCACGCTGTTGTCGTCTCTCGCCCCTTGCAACGCCAAGAAGTCTTGGCCGTTGAGGGCCACGCCAATGCTCGAAGTTTCAAAGGGCAAACTGCCGGCCGCGTCGAGCTCTCGGATGACGTCATTCAACTTCACGCGCACGTACACGCCGGTGCTGGGGGCGCCTTCCACATTATCGTCGTTGTTGTTGGCAGGAGCCGCAACAGCCACAGCGCTCGGCGAGTCGTCATTCCCGCCTGCAGGGTCGCTGCCTTCGCCCGCAGCTCCAGCTTCCAGCCACATCACGTCGGTAGCGGTGCACACGATGGGCTTTTTGCCAGGCGCTGTCAAACGCACCCCAATGGAGTTCGTTTCGTACAAGCCAAAGCCTCCGATGTAGAGGTACACGGGGGGCTCGCTGTTGCCTCCCGACGGAGATGCCGAAGGCGGCAGGGTCAAGAGCCGAGGGTGCACGGTGGTGAGCTGAAAGGGCGCAAAGGCGTAGAAGTTGTACACCAAGCGGTGCTTCAGCTCGGGCCCCATTCCGTGCGACCGCAACTGCAAGCTTTTCTTCACGGCCTCGGCATGGCTCGCGGCTCGGCTGCCGCTGCCGCTCTCGCCGTCGCGGCTCACCAGCGCGCTCCGCCCCTTGTTCGACTTCTTGCCTTCTCGAAGGAGGCTGCCTTTCCCGCTGTCGGCCAGCTTTTCACCGACAGGCACGAAACCAATGCCGTTCATGCTCACAGAAATGGTCATCGGCTGGGGATGCGGCGGCTGTGGCCCGCCTTCGAACTGCCCGCGCCCGCGCGGGCTGAGCGCACCGCTGCTCTGCTGCTTCGACTCGCGCACGCTGCCTGCCGCTGCTTTCGACCCGCTGACACTGGCACGCTTCGACAACGGGGGCGCTTTCGTTGGGCTGCTCGGCGCGCTGCTCTTGCCACCGGAGTTGCTGCCACCACCGCTGCCGTCGCCACCGCTGCCGCCAGCGCCACCCGTGCCGTCGGCTCCCCCGTACGCGGCCATGAGCTTCTTCAAGCTCTTCTGGGTGTCGGCCATGTTCGGCGTGCGGCACGAAATGGTCTGCGCGCCCGTGAACGGGTCCACGTGGAACTTCCCAATCGTGGACCGGGGCCTCGGAAACGCTTCGAACTCGGCCCCGGGGTGCATCCTTGCCAACACGTCGCTTGGCACCGGCTCAAACTTCACCACAATGTTGTCGGAAGCCCACAGCCCACTGCCTGAAATCACGAAGCGGCTGTTGCCTTGCATGGGGCCCGCAGCCGGCTCTAGGCGCACTAAGGTGGTGGGCGCGAAAGCAACGAGCTCTTCAGCCGCTAGCTTCACCATTGAAATGCGCTGACCGGCAATGCCGTCCACCAATTTGGGCTCCAAAAAACAGCGGCCGCCATTGTGGTTGCCGTTGTTGCCACTACCATTCTCGTTGCCTTCGGGACCACTGTTCGAGTCGTCATTGGGGTGGCCTAATCGACCCGTTCTGTTCGAGCCCCAGCTCAACACCCGACCGTCTGGGCGCACGCCTGCTGACCCGCTGCCGTAAGCACTGATGTCCCGTAAATACAGGGGCGGCCGCTCATTGGAGTCCAGCGCGCTGCTGCTATTGTTGTCCGTGACGTCCATAGTTCCTTCAGGCCCTGGAGTCTCAGCAAACGGAGACGTGAGCAGCACCGGGTGGTTCACCGCGTCAGTGTGCCCTAGTCCCAGCTGGCCGTGCGCGTTCAAGCCCCAGACGTACACTTCGTCGTTCGCGTTGCGCGCCAGCACGTGCGCCCACCCGCAGCTCACGTCCACGAACTTGGGCGCGGCCGACGACGTGCTCCCACCCGGCTTGCGGCTGGTGCGTTTGACTGCCGAAGGATCGCAGGGGGTTGGGCGCTCCAGATACTTTTTGCAGCGGCCAATGCCGAGTTGCCCACAGCCACCTTCCCCCCACGCGTACAGCACGCCGCCCTGCTTGACGATGGCCACCGTGAAATTGTGCCCACACGCTACGGTCGCCACCGGCTGCTCTGAGCTGAACTTGACCAGCTTTGGGCTCAGCACTACCCCGGGCGGCTTCGTTTGTTCGCCGGCCAAGCGCGGTGCATCCGGGGCTCGGGGCATGGGTTCACCAACCAGTCCAGTTTGGCCCTCGAACCCACGCCCCCACGCGTACAGCGTGCCCGACTCACTCACCGCCATGGCGTGAGCGCTCCCAGCTGCCACGTGCTTAATGTTTTTCGCCAACAAGCTGCCAGTGGCCTGAGCTACGACGGATTGCTCGAGCAGGGTACCCTTTTTCTGCGTGCCTACGTCGCCCACCACGCGCCCACCTAGGCCCAGCTCGCCCCACTTGTTGGAGTCGCCCCACGTGAACACTTCACCTGCAGCCGAGAGCAGCACCCCGAATCCACTGCCACCGCTCAATGCAGTAGCCGCAGCAGGCACATGCTCTGCGGTCGTCCATGGTACCGCAACTAGGCCGCCGCTCGACTCAGATGACGTTCTGGCCGATGCTACTGCTCCTTGAAATTTGTTGATCGAACCGTTGCTGCTACTGTTGACGCTGCTATTACCACCAATGCTGATGCCATCCTCATTAGCTCTGTCGTTTTCTGTGCGCTCGAGATCGAGAAATAAAACTTTGCCGTCTTCTAGCGTTGCTGCAATTTTGCGGCCCGCAGCGCCAACGCCTCGCACACGCCTTGAAATAGGACACGACAAAAACTGCCCTTGCGTCGCTGCGCCGCATACCCACAAGGTGCCCGTGTTAGTTGACATGATGAGGAGATGAAGTATAAGTGTTTATTCAGGGTAAGGCTCCGGCTCCACGAACTAAGGTGCGCTACTTAAAGCTTCATGGGTGGAAAATCAACGCTCTATTTTTACCACCTTTGGATTGGTCAAGTGGATGATAAGAATCAGCCCTGTAGTAGCTTGTTTCAGGTCTTTTGCCACTTCGTGATTCGTGATTCGTGCCGATGCCTGTGCTCGTCACGTCATGGCGTCGTACATATAACCCATATCATCCCATATCCCACATATTTCGTGCTCGTATTCGTAACACGTGCCGAGCAATAGATAACTGTTTGCTAGTTCTTTCTGCCTAGGGACAGTGAGAGGGCAGCGGAGCTCTTTTTTCGAAGCCCTGTCTATTGTGTACAGGTAGCTGGCATGGGCAATGTATTTACAGCTCAGAGCGGGTAAGAGACAGGTTCACGTATCCTTGCATGTATCTTATTTGCAATAATTAAGTCCTATCGTCTCCTAGCTAGCACTCAGTAGTGCTCAACTCCTTGCATTCTACGCTCCTAATAGTTACTGTAGATAATAAGTAATTGATCTACCTGCGAGGAGTAACACCAGTGTGCATGTCATTTAACAACAATGCGCCTGTCGTGTACGAAAGGTCAGCGAGTAAACCACCCCCTCGGGCGAAGCCTACGTTGTCGCAGCAAGACCGGGCAGTACTAGACTTGAAGCTTGCGCGCGACAAGCTTAAACGATACCAGTCCAAACTATCCGGGGAGTCGGCAAGCTTGCTCGCTCGAGCTCAAGCTGCTCACAAAGCGGGCTCCAAAACGAAAGCTGTGTATTATATAAAAGTGAAGAAGCTGAAAGAAGCCAAAGTTGAGCAGCTTTACGGTGAACTCTTGAGCCTTGAATCAATGATGGCCAATGTGGAGTGGGCGACGCAGAGCATGACCGTAGTCACTGCCATGGAAAAAGCGCAGGGTGCACTCGAAAGCTTACAGCGCGAATTGCCAATCGAGCGCGTCGAAGCGCTGATGGACGACGTCGCCGAGTCCGTTGGGTTACAGGCCGAGATCGACGCCGCGCTCGCTGGCACCACCAACGCGGTAGGTGTGGGCGACGAGGAGCTTGACGCCGAGCTCCAAGCGCTCGAAGCAGAACAACTTGCTGCCAGCGCGCCGCTGTCGCACGTCTCGAATCCACAAGCAGCAGCTGCTGGGGCTCCAATTGTGGTGCTGCAATCTACCGCAATAGAGGAACTCATGCCAGAGGCGCCGAATACGCCGATTTTGCCTGAAGCTCCCACAACGGTTCCTGAAATAAACCCGCCAACCGCTACTAGAGAGGAAGAACGCCAGCCCGTAGCTGCTTCTTGAAATGCTCACTCAAGAAGATTACACTGGGATATTTCAATTTTATTGCATAATACAAACCACAAAATTAATCAATGGCGATCCCCTCTTGTCTAGTCCATTCAGAACTCTCCTTAGGGGATAAAGGAAGAAAGACAAGTAAACTATACTCTAGTCTCTAGCTTTAGCCGCAGAGCCGCAGAAGCACCGCCTGCTGTCTTCCTTCTTTTACCTTTTGGCTTCATTAACGAAGAACGGGCCATGAAGCTGCTATCTGTTGGGCTTTTGGCTATGCGATGGTGTAACTATATGGAAGGCATAAGTCTATACGTGACAACCTAGCACCTAAAATTCTGGGTTGAATCAGTCATAAGTTACAAAAAGTTTCAGAGCGCATGCCAAATGAAAAATCGAGGTTCCTTGGCCTACTTGAATTCCAGTGGAAGCGGCATATCGCTGAGCAGAAAAGTTATATCCGAAGTATGATACATGTATGTCAATCGATTTTTTAGTACGTTCAAAAGGCTTTCTCTACCCTTCGAAGACTCAACTGCCGGAAGAAAGTGCTCAAACGATACACACATATTGAAGTCATTTGCCCATTTGCACCCAGAATATGCGTAAGCATGCGAGTTTAAACTTAGCGATGACAACAAGCATAAGTATTCCTTCATGCCAAGTTGACATAGTTGGCATATTTTGATATTTTATCATCAAGGGTTTGACTGCTATTATTAAACCATAATCAATTTAGAATAGAAGCTTTTGTATCAAAGTATGGTGGTTCGAATAACATGTAGTATACATGTCATGTATTTTTCTACATTTCGTTGTACTTGTATTCTTAGAGGCGTTGGTTACACAGCGACATACTTACGCATTGCTTGCTACCAGTAATACTAGGCCCCTTATTATAAGGATGAGTGGATCACGATCGACTTTCGACAGCATGGGTCCAGAAGAGCTACGAAATGAAATTGACTTTTTGAGAAGAAAACTGCAGCGGCGCAATGAATTGCTAGAGACTGTGCAGCGATCCTATCTTGAAGATGTCGTCATTGTACAGCGCGCGATAGATGAATTGAAAAAGCATGGTCATGTTTACGAAATATTTTGCTCGCTGAAGTCTCTCCCTTCTCTGAATCTTAAGCCCTGGTTGCAGCTCTTCTCTCCATCAGAATGCGAATTTGCTGTCCGAAGCGAGTTTTCAAGCGGAGGCTACGTCGAGATAATCCATCGGGAAGCACACAAAGTTGAAGAGTGGATGACAGAGGCAAGGGAGGCCAAAAATGGTCAAGCGGAGGCCCTAGCAACTTGTGAGGACTTCAAATGTAAAGTTGATGCCATGAACCGTGCTTTAGAAGATGAGCGCAGGTATAGAGAGGAAGATAAAATAGTCTTGCTGCGCCAAATAGAGTCTTTGCGGGTTTCGGTCTCAAAACAGGACCCTCGATCGCACGAAAAGCTAAGCAAAGAAGTCAAGAAACTAAGAGAACAGTGTAGAACTCAGCAACAACATATTCAGACGCTGGAAGGGTTATCAAGTACTGTCGAATCATTGAAGACGCAAACGTATCAACAAGAACGTAGCCATGATACCAGCGTATCACAGCAGCTCAAAGAACTAGAAGACACGCGTCTGCAACTTACGAAGAGTCTCCAAATCTGTGAAGAGTTAGAGCAACATCAAGCTATCACAAAAGAAGAAGTGAAATCTCTCGTTTCGCAGAAGCATGCCTTTGAGTTGCGAGAAAAAGAAACGAAGGATCGAATGGATCACATATTAACGAAAAATATTTCATTATTGCAAACCATTGAAGGTTTGAATACTGAAGTATCGCGCAAAACTGCGGAACTTGAAGTATCGAGCGTAGCAAGAGATGAGCGCATTTTGGAACTCGAGACGAAACTATCAATTACTGAAGAAGAATGCGACAAGGGCAAAGCAATTATCGAACAAAAGTCAAGATATTTGGAAGCAGAATTGATGTTGAGCAAAGAGCTAAAGTCGTCTTTGGAAAGCATGAAGTCCTCTTATGCAAATCTCCAAGCGACATTCCAATCGCAAGCGTTCAAAGTTGAACGTCATGATGCATTGATATCGAGACTACGAAAAGAACTTCGGTATGAATCCAACAAATGCCGAGAACTTATGGATGTGGCGGTTGTTCAAAATGAACGTGTTGAAAGTTGTGATAGTTTGATTTCAGATCAAAAACAAACTCTAAGTATTGGGCACGATGACGGAAATGACAATGATACAACTATTGCTCCAGCTGCCAAGGATTCCATGGAAAATACTTCTCATCCTGGTGACAAAGCAATAATGATTCGATTTTTGTTATCGATGAAGTCGAAACTTATTCAAACTCGATTAGAGGCCTCTCAAGCGCAGCAAAGAATCAATCAACTTCAAGAGCTATGCAGTAAGAGAGAAATCGAGGCAACTGAGAAAATGGATGAGGTCCAACAGCAGCTTGGTAGTAAAATGTCAATACTACAGAACAATGGGCGCGAAAAAGATTCGCAGGTCTTTATGCTAAAATCTACATTGGCAGCAAAAATCCGTGAAAGCAGTCAAAGTGAGGCTAAACTACGTCAAAATTTCGACGCAAAAGTGACATATTATGAAGATCATATAAGGTTCAAAGAAAACCAATTGCTTGATGAGAAAGCTAGAATATTTGAAGTTGATAATGAAATACGAGTGCTGAAAGCACGCCTGGAAGAAGTTCTGATACAATTGCATGAGACTGCAGGGGAATTGCAAGTTCATAAAGCGATTACTGAGTCACGAGAACGAGTGCTTGAAACAAACCAAGATATTGCAACTCAAACCAACCACGATTTTAAGAGGTTTTCAAACAAAGAGTCTCAAACAACGTTTTACTGCGCTGGCTTGTACTCGCTCAAGCAGCCAAAGGCGCCTTTCCGAACTACAACAGTGGAATCTTTATTGCTGAATGACCGTCAATCGCAGCCCGAAAATATCAATCGCGAGACCAATGAGGAGGAACCATCATATCAGCAGAGCACAGTACATAGACCAAAGAATAATGAGATGACAGCAGGTATAGTATCCGTATCTCAGCCTGGAAAACATCGAAAGATGGAGGTGGTTATATCGCTTCCACGCTTACCAAATTGACCTAATATTTGATTTGAGCATAGGTAAAGACCAATCAATTGAATCTTCAATGCCTTCATGAAAAGGTTGTAGAGCTGAACTCTTTAGCAGTACCATGTCGAAGTGGTATCTCATGGTGACGAGATTACAACATTTTCTGTATTATTTGGAAAGATGCTGAACCTGCCCTATTCACAATGCAATAGGTGTAGAGGACAAATTTGGGTCAACCCAGCCTGATGTTTGCCTTTTTTTTTTTGCTTTTGCAAGTGTCCAGTTTGTGATGAAACAAATTTCTTCTGACTTCTTTAAGTCTTGCCCTACTTCGGATCAATACATTACGCGGGATCGAGCAGTGAGCTGTGTGAATCGTCATATCTTTGATAAGTGTTTCAGTAGTATTAGCATGAGCTGCTTACATTGGAAATCGTTGCAGCAGTCTCAATGCTTGAAAGAGTAGTTTTAATGGCTCGGCGCGCTCAGTATCTTGTGCATTGAAGTAAGTCATACCTTTTGGCAGCCATTGTAATCATAACGCACACCCAACAGACTCGGGAATTTTGTGCCTGTATCATTTCCTATCCATTTCCTCTCTCTCTTGTACGGGACAACCTGTTTGATGCGGCGTTGAAAGCTGGCAAGGGATTACCTTCTTTGACGACTTCGCTTATTTTTCTAGCCTTGACTCTGTTTTAAGGGGGTCCAAAAACTATCTGCGAGATGCGTTGTTGGGTGTCATTGAAACTATCATGAACTAAGGTATGCATATGCTTGACATATGATTTCATAACTTTGGATTCTCTGGACCCCTAAGACAAATGATGACCCGGAAAATATGTTGCTTTAGATGTATGAAATTAACTTGGGCTTGTCCGCGAAATTCAGAAGTATTAATTCACGTTCGCTGTATGGCTTCTGTGTCATGCAGGCGCAGTCCACAGTACAGGAATTGGTACTATGCCTCTGACTTGACACCCGGTGTAGTTTTTAATGTATTATTTGCCCAGTAATAATGCGCTTCAAATGGCAGCAGTAACAAAATTACTCGTGCTCATACAACTATTGCGGCGCCATGAACGTGCGCTGGTGTTAATATGGGTTTATATGGTAC
>Ga0307982_1002527_pt1 | contig 14756 bp, 15 predicted proteins | sample OrgLakmetagen989_FD_201847 | JGI IMG/M metagenome (GOLD analysis project Ga0307982, IMG submission 201847) | Saline water microbial communities from Organic Lake, Antarctica - #989 | ecosystem: Environmental > Aquatic > Non-marine Saline and Alkaline > Saline | place: Antarctica: Organic Lake...
ATAAAGTTGCTTTGAAGTCTATTTTTGTGACACTTCGTGATCTAGCTTCCTCTTGATACGTTCGTGTGTTTTTTGCTTGCTTCGTATAGTGCACCTTTTCGACATCGACGTCCCGGGAAAGATCACTTTCAAAGAGTCTGAAACACTTTCTCCGGGTAACGACGTTACAGTAGTTGACACGCCTTTCGGAAAGCTTGGTGTTGGTATCTGCTACGATTTGCGCTTCAGCGAGCTGTCGCTTTTAATGCGCGAGATGGGCGCCAATTTGCTTGTGTTTCCAGGAGCATTCAATACCGTCACGGGCCCTGCGCACTGGGAGTTGCTCCAGCGAGCACGTGCGTTGGACACCCAGTCCTATGTGTTGACTGCGTCGCCGGCTCGGGCTCCAGCGGAGAGCGTGGGCTACCAGGGTGGAGCGCCTTACCAAGCGTGGGGGCATAGCTCCGTAGTGGGGCCGTGGGGCGACGTGCTCGCTACGACAGGCCACGAGCCTTCGATCGTTCGACACACACTCGACCTGACTCGCGTTACAGAAGTGCGCCAAAACATCCCAACGTCAAAACAGCGCCGAACGGACCTCTATGTCCTTGATCGTGCCAAGGTTTGATTGTTTAGCTACGAGAACGCCCGGTTCGTAGGGAAATGCCCTTTTAATCGGAAATATAATTCCAAAAGGACAAAAAAACTTGCGCTTAAGGACCGCATTGAGACAAAGAATGAAATGAGAATTGTGTTTCACAATCTTATTTGGGCTCTTTATGCTTGATATTGGCATATATAAGATAATATACTTCATGCTATACTACTGAAGCAGAACGAAGGCACAATTTTGAATAAAACGGCGTATTTAGGACATTTGATGCGCATATTTCTTTCAACAAGTCCGGTTCTGAGCTGTTCATGGCTTCACGGCTTGATTCACAGATTCACAGCCATCTTGAAGTCTACGAGTAGCATGGTAGCTCCAAGCAGTGCTCTTTGAGCAAGCGTAGGAGCTTCACAAAGTCGGCATAGATTGATTACTAGATTTAGTTTTTTCGATTGCACACCATTGAATGAAGGCACTACTTAGAGGCTCAGCTTTAGTCAGCGTAACTGTGCGGCCATTTGCTTTCGTCGGACAACGACGTCATACGAGCCTAGCTCGCCACAGTTCTTTCTATTCAGCCAACACTGACGACATGGCTAGCATGGATACACCTGATCTTGATTCTAAAACCACTCCTGCTCCTGCTGTGCTTCCAAAAGTATTTGAGTCGGCCCTCGCTATAATACCGCCGGACGATGTATGGCCTGCTCTGCAACGCGCTCGTGTCGAACAAAGAGACGCTGGGCTCTTGCGATGGCCGCCGCATGCAAATCTCCTGTATCCTTTTGTACCGGTCCAGCATTTTGATAAGCTTGGGCCTTTACTGGCTGATGCCTTGAAAGATCTTCCTCCGTTTACAGTCACTCTAGCAAAGTTCGCTTCTTTCGATCGGAAGGACTCGTCGGTAAGTCCATGGACTAAGCTATTCGAAAGTGATCCAAAAAAAAAATTTTGGTTAGATATTTAGCACCAGTGTATCCTTAAAAAAAGATTTGTGCTTTGCTTTGTGGCCAGGTGCTCTACCTTGTGCCTGTAGTTACAAGCGGCCCGCCAGACTCGCTCAACCAACTACATAATCGAGTAGCTGCTGTGGCTCCATACTGCGCGAAGCTAGACTTTACGCCACACATCACTGTAACACACACAAGTGGCGCGGAAGCAAGTGCTGCGGCGCGGGTGGCCTTAGAAGAGTGGTGGGAGCCCATCAGCTTCGTGGTTGACCAGGTGCACTGCATCTCACGCAAAGGCCCCAACAAGCCATACGAGTGCAGGTGGCGGTTACCCTTGGGCACCAGCTCCAGTGCTACGCAAGCTCCAACTGCTTCAACCCAAGAACGCGTTTCAGTGAACGCTGATGCCACGACTGCTGGTGCAATGGGTTGTCGAGTTGATGAACCGTACCCCGGAATGATTGAAGACGTGGATTGGATCTCGTCTGTGCGAGGAGAGCTGGCTTCCCGGCGTAAGCGGGGCATGCGAAGGAAGCATCAAAACTCAGCTGCCGGAAAACAATAGGATCGATAGATGGAGGTCCAAACAGGCATCTACGTGGACCTCTTAAACGAATTGCAGTGCTTCTGCATCCGAATACTATAGACTAAGCCCATTTAAAAAAATATAAATTGTTTTGGTTTCTTTATAATTCATAATTTCCTTTAGTGTTAAATACTTAATCTATAACATAGTTTTATGTTTAATTCACAGGGATTTACAAGAAAAGTGATTAGCGTAAGTAACTTCAACATCATTAGGGCCGAAAAACGAATTTGCCGATAATCAAAAGTAACGGATATGGCCATAAACCATAAACCATAAACAAGTAAATGGCGAGACAAAACACAAATACAAAAAGCTGTAAAAGGCGGTGGGGGCCGTTGCGAAAGAAAGTCGGACCTTCAAGCAAAAGCAAATTCAGATTCCTCAACAAGCGGCGTTATATGCGTGGCTTCTGTTGTAAGCCTATCTCAATCTCAATCATGGCAACCAATTGAACACGAAGACAACGACTGTCCTCAGGAAGACGTTTCTGCAGTGGGCCCGCGGTCCGCGTGAAAGATGGGCCGGCGGCACACCACTAATTTCACTGCGAGACTCACGGCCGCGTTGGCGCTCACTGCAGGGTCAATCAGAGCAGAAAACTTGCCGGGAGATGCCTTCAATTTACGCCAGCTGTGGCTTCCAGTACTCGCAGGGTTCTTTGGGCTACTGCTATTGTCTTCGCCCGCAGGGCTAGCCGCAGCTGAGGCTGGAGCCTCTACAGCAGCAGTGGCTTCTTCCTCAATGCGTGGCTGTGACTTGTCAAAGCGGTCACTGTAGTCAACGGCGATGAGGTCCGTCAGAGGCACGAGAGCAGCCCCGAGGGATTCATCGGCCACCAATTGCTCTGCGGACCAAAGCTCAACATGCAGTACATAGGGCGCCAGACCGGCAGACACGCGCGCGCCCAAGTCCGACAGCAGCGTTTCTTTGCGATCTTTGAGCACGAGCTCGTCGAGCTTGCTGAAGAGGAAGGTTGGGCAAAACGCGAGTGCCGAAGGCCCTAAGCCTTCCCAGGACGGCGACGACGACGGCGGGTGCGACACGGGGCTCACGAGCACCGGGCTCACCACATCGTGTGGCCCTCGTGCTGCTGTTGTTGTTGACGAGGTCTTGACCAGGCAAAGCTTGGCGTACACGTGCGGCACGCCGAGGTTGTGCGGGTTCAACACCCCGCGCGCTGCCCGCAAGCTCACGGCCAGGCGCGCGTGGCCCCACGAGTCAAAGCGCCACTGCCGGGTGAAGCTCCGGAGAAAGCCCAAGTTCAACTTCAACTTGAAGAACTGCTTCCGGGCGCGCTTGGACATGGCGGGCGTTTGCTTCACCGCAAACAACCGGGCCACGTCTGCTTTGGCGGCCGCTTCTTCCATCACGAACCGCATCAGGTAGATCCATTTCGACGCGTCCGTCGCGGAGGTGGCTTCCATGTACCAGGTCCGGGTCGCCAGCGACAGTTTGCCGTTTTTGACGCTGCGCTGGCTGGTGAGCGCAATCACGCCATCCGACCGGAACGACGCAAACGGCTCTAGTTCGACTTTCACGCGGTTCGGTTTGCTTGGTTCTTTCGTACTAGGTGTGGGCGCGCTTCGAAAGGAAGCTGCCTTGCGTTGCGCTGCGGACCGCACCTTGGGGCCGCTGCTTGCACTCGCGCTGCTTGCCAAGCGACGCATCCCTCCACGGATGGGGCCATTGCCCGCAGCGTTACTGTGGCTGTTATTGTTGCTGGTGGTGTTACCTTCAATGTCGTCTTCGTCATCTTTCTCGTTGCCACCGTCTTTGTCGAGTACTGCGGTTCCAAGGTCAATGGTGGTGCAGTCTTTGGCACTTAACGAACCAGACACGGAACGAAGGTAGTCTTTCTCCGAATAGAAAATGACGAGCTTTTTGTTGATGAGCGCCAAGTAGCGATCTTTCCAGTCCGAGTCAGCAGTCATGCTGTTTCCTTCGTTGCTCGCACTGCCGCCCCCAGTGTTGTTGTGGCGCCGAAAGGCCGAGCGTGTGGCACGACGGAGTGAAGTCACAGCTGCCGATCCACCGGTAGCGTTGTTTGAGCTTTTGCCTATTCCAGCAGCGGCGGCACCATTGGCCGAAAGTTCGCTCTTGCGCACGTGCACGCGGCCGTGTAACAGGGCTGCTCCATCCGGTAGCGGCGCCGCCGCCATCTTCTTGGCCATCCGCTCGCGGGCGTCCTTGTCGTGTTCTTCTTCGTTTCGGCGCCCCTGTCGCTCGACCGCTGCCACGTGTTCTCCAAGCATGCCGGCCAACACCGTCTCGGCCATGAAAGGCCTCGCAAAACCCACGAGCAAGCGTTCAATCGGTGCGACAAAGTTCCCCGACCACAGAGACGCGGCGGCTGCCTGACCTGACGACGACAGGGACGAACTGCTTGCACTTAGGCGCCTGGCGTTCTTCGCAGCATCTGCTTTGGCTTGTACGGCTGCAGCACCGTGAGCCGACTGCTGTTGAGTCAAGTCCACGAGAATGCCGCGGGCAACAAGGTCCAGGAGCTCCTTTTCAAGTCGGTCGTAGCTGAACTCTTTGGCTGGGAAACATGCGCCCGAAGCCGAGCCGTCGAGTTCTCGAGTGCCAATTACGTCAAGCGCTTTTGCGCCGCGCATCGAAGCCTGAGCTTCCGCACTCAATGACCTCGACGAGGCTAGGACTTGATTGGTGTCCGCCACCAACACAGCCACCGTAGTGAGCAGAAGCGTCTGCACTGACGTCAAGCGATCAGCTACAGCTCCTAAATGGCGGCACGCTGTAATGGGCACCAAGCCCAAATTGATAGCTAAGCTAGCGCTCAAGTACCTGTCTCCACCGCCGTCTTTTGCAAGGATTGCGCGGAAGTCTAGCGATAAATCTGCTAAATAACAGCCTTGGTTTGACGCACTTTCACTGCTTGCATTGCTGATAACATTGCCTTTTGGGAGATTGTGGCTAGAGATGCGTAAAAAGCGAAGGAGTCCTTTAGCGCAAAGATTACCCAAAAACTCCAGCGCAATGCCAGGAACGCCCAGACAAGTGCGTTCAAGAAGCACGAAGAGGTCTCCACTGAGAGCTCGCACTCCGTGGCCGAGTGCTGACAAGTAAATACCTTCTAGCACCTCAGACGGTAATCCATCCAACTGAGCTGAAGTTGCAGCAACATTCTGAGCGAGGATAGACGCCGGGGATAGCCTTTGGTACAAGCCTCGAAAGGCAACAGGTCGTCCAACCATAATGCACAGCAATGCTAGGCCAATATTGTCGCTCAAAGTATTGAAGTCCATTGTGGTCGCACTGTCAGTGGGCAATGCACCTGTCGCCACCGCAACACTCAGACGCCACGAACCTTGGTCCAAGTAGTGGCAATCATCAATGAGCACGATGGAAGGACGCCAAGCCGCTAGCCGTTTCAAAAGCTCAAACAACAGCGCTTCAACTTCTTCTTGATTAGGTTGTCCGGACGACAATTCTGGTGAAGTCAGGGATGTGGACAAGAAAGGGTTCAAGACGTGCGCTCTCTTAAGCAAGGCACCGCTTGGATCCATTGCCTGCAGCTCCACTGTAAGCTGCGCCGTGCGCGTTGCTGTCGTGTGTGCAAGGGCAGTCTTGTTAACCTTACGGGCATCTGCGGTACTTGAATCTGTAGTTGTACCGTCTAGTGATGCACTTAAAGCATGTTCCTTGGTAGGGACGGTGCTGTCTGCAGCAGCACGGTGGTCGAGGTATTGCGCAACCACGAATGCCCACGGCGCTGCCCGCTGTGGCGGTGGAAGTTCGCCAGGCCGCCTTGCATGAGCCACCATTGGGGTGGCAGCTACCGTGTAGCGCATCATGAGCGCTTTGACAGAGGAGTCGTTATCGTCGTCATTACAGTAAGAACCATCGTAAATTGCTGCGGCTGCTCGGGGTGGCACTGCGTCCACGAGGGACGACGAAACGAGGAAGGACTTGCCAGCACCTGGTGGACCTGTGAGCAGATGCAGGCCACCTGCTTTGGTGCCTTTGCCATGTTCAGACTCATAGTGTGATTTCGAGGAAGGGTGCTTCAGCAACAGGCGGCACTGAGCCGACAGAAGCGCCGTCCGGGCGGCCACTGCACGGGATGACAGACCCGGTAAGCTCGCTTTGCGCACAAAAGATACGCGCACGGGCCTTGTATTTGATCCAGGCGAACTGATGAAACCAAGATCAGCAATGGTAGCTGCCAGGTCGTTGTCTTGAGGCAAACCACTTCTCATACGCAATGCCTCAGCAATAAAGAGTGGCAACACTGAGAGCGGCATCGGGTCATCGCGGTCCGTAGGCAATATCATCCGGGTGCCTGTTACCACAAGGGTCGCATCTTTCAGGAGGGATGCGACTAGCCGTCGCACTCGTCTCGCCTCAGGATCTCCGCCAACTTCTTCAACAGCACCGGTCTTTTTCTCCTTGCTACCTTCACCATCGTTTTTTAGGCCATCATCTACGTCGTTGCTGTCGTCGCCGCTGTCGTCACTGTATCCCGTGTGCCCTGCCTTGTAACCCGCTTCATCGGGTGTGGCAACCGAGTCGCGCATCGACCGTACAACTGAACCACTCGACCCAAACGCCGCTGTGGAAGTTCGTCCGTGCTGCCGTCGCACACGCTCCGCACCGGCCTTCACAGCCGCACGTGAAGCAGCCTCAAACAAGTCCCAAAACGTGGCGTTGTCGTTTGTTGGTAATTGAAAGGGCTCGATTTCACCGCCATAGCGCAATAGCTCTGGGTCAACTGTCACTATAACCGTAACACTCGCAGGAGATCCTGCAGTACGAACACCATTTGCATTGCCATCATCGGTGGAAGCGAGTACGTCTGATCTACGCGCATCATCACTCAAGTAGGATTTCGGCATTGTCCCAACAGGTATCAAGCCGTTCAACGTCTGCAGCGGCGGCGATCGAGCCACATGTGGGAATGCACCGTCGCCAAAGATGGCGCCACCCAACGAGGCCACATCAGTGTCACCTGCGATAAAGCCTGCTTTCAAATCGCTTACGTTATCGCCATAGTCGTCGCCTAGGAAATCCGTCGTGGTTTGACCGGCGTAGAAAGCAGGCTTCTTGGCCGCGTCAGTAGGTGGTGGTACAGGAGCAGCTGCTGACGCCATGAATGACTTTTTTGCGCTTAACTTCCTCACTGTGCTTTCATTGGCATCTGAGCCAGCACCTGACGAAGTTTTATCACTGCTAGGCTCCTCTTCGATAGGAACATTAAACGAAGCACGCTTTCTTGGAGAGGGGGGTGGTAAAGGAGGAGGCGCAGCACTGGCCGAACTTTCTCGGAAACTGGCGCTGCTTGCGAGGCGAGCCTGACGGCGCCCTACAGCAGCTGGCTTCGACATTGCACTCCATGAAAAAGGGACTGCTACGCCACACCCACGCATAGCAGCTGCAAAAGTTGACCCGTTGCTCATCGAACTTGGCAGCATCAAAGCACTGCCAGAGCTTACGTTGTCTTCTTTGAGTGTGGTGTCGCCGTTGGCTTGATTCTTGCCTGGTGTTAGTGCGTCCGCTCCAAGGAGACAGCTTCCATCACCACCACCAATACGCCATGCGCGAGAGCGGTCCGCGATATCTTTTCGGCGGTCGAAGTATCCCTGTAAGCTTCGCAACTGCCGCCAAGTGGCTTGAATTTCTAATTGGCGCAAGTGGAAGTGGCGGTACAAATTACCGTCGTCGAAGTCATCAGAAGGCGTTGGTGGCACTTTACCGAAAGCAGGCGCGTCCGTGCCATATTTGCTGTGCGCGGACGCAAACGCACCAGCGTCTTGAGGGGGCACCACTTTGCCACTCATAGACGAAGAGCCACCGCTTTTGTTGGAAGACACATGCCAGGGCAGACGCAGCGTTGGTGGCAACGGTGGGTAAGGGCTGTAAATATTGATGGCGTCTACTTTGCCCTTGACGTTGATGCTGCCAAGCGAAGTAAATGCCAACCTCTCGCGGCACGCATCTGCCACACTGCTGTCGACAATGACGCCACCTCGTTCCGTGCATGCGGCCTGCATGAGCCGCGCCGCCAAATTCACAGGGTCCCCCAGAATCGAATACTCACGGCGGCCGCGGCTGCCCACCACCCCACAAAACACGTCGCCAAACGTGATGCCCACAGAGGCACGGTAGCCTAAGTCCAGGAGTCGCTCGCAGATGTTGAGGCCAGCCAAGGCTGCTCGCGCCGCGTCGTCTTCGTGCGCGTTCGGGGCTAAGCCAAAGCACGAGATCAAGGTACTCCCCTTGTCGTCAAGCAGGAACTTGTTGATGGCACCTTCGTACTGGTACACCGCCGTTTGCACTGCCGCTAGAACACCGTGTACTTCCTGTAAAACTTTGTCATTTGACGCCGCCAAAGCTAACGCACTGTCGTCGAGGCCCAAATTGACAAACAGGGTTGCCACAGGCCGCACCGCGTTGTACCATTTTTCTTCGTCGTTTTCTTCGTCCTTATGAGCGGCCACTGAGCCAGGCACGAAGGACATGATCGCAGAGAGCATCGCATCTTCTGTTGCCCCACTCATGTCGCTCATCAAACCAGAAGCTGTGCTCCGCTTCGCGAGCATTTTTCGCTTCAGAGTGAGCGCCTGGAATGTTTCCCAACCAGCCTGTAGCAAGGTCATGCATAATAACGGGATAATGTGAGATTCGAGACATAACGCTGATAAGCCCAAGTCTATCGCTATTAGCAAAGCATTGGCCAGCCACACGATCAAGTACGTAGGTTTGGAGTCCTGTGAGAGGCTGAATTAGTGCATGGTACTCCGATGAGCTTTACCTGGTGCACAAGCACGAAGCCGTCGTCGAGATCTTGGCAGTATTGGTACGGAGCTTCACGAAGGAAGCCGTAGTGTTGCTTCAGCCCACTCTGCCACGCTTGCTGGCTCACAATCACCTGCCCTGACGCGCCATGGTGCTCGGCGTCAAACGCTTGCAGCAAAGGGTCGCCCACAGCTACGCTTTCGCTACGGCCCAGCACTCCACCTAGAAAGAGCACGGCCACGTTCCCAACACCAATGCCAATTTTCACGGAGAGCTGCACACCTTCGTGCAAGTCCATTGCATGCTGCTTGGTTTGAATCGCGACTGCTGCTTGGGTTGCGCGCCGGACACGATTGGAGACTGGATCCTCGTCGTCAGGAGGCCAGAGCACAATCATCGCATCGCCAGCGTACTTGAAAATGTCGCCACCTTGCGCTTGGATCTCTCGGCTCATGAGCGAAAAGTACTAGAAAATGGCAAGCAAAGGAATATGGAGTAAGAAGAGGTTGATTTTGTCGACACAATCATGGATTTAGAAGTAGTTTGATTCGCTGTGTTAGTATAAACTTGGAAGTATCCTATATAGCATCTACTGGTTGGTTTGCAAGTCGAGCCAATCGCGTAGCTCCTAAGAAATGCCAAAACTAAAGGCCAAAACTTGAGAGCAAATAAGTCAATGAAGTAGCAGCTGTAGACCTGGTTCAAGTATTTGGCGAGGCCTTCAGCGCCCATTCCGCTCTTCGCCATCGCCTCCGCAAGTTTCGTGAAACCGGAGACGTCGCAAAACATGACCACCTGTGTTGTTCAGGTGCCAGTTTAGCAGGTGTAAATCACGCTACCATGCACAACCAGCGATAATCAGTGCACAAGAAACTACGGCGATAATTATTGTCAGGAATTACGATGGCGAACTTGACTAGCGCGAGCCTCGTGTTGCATGTCACGCGATTTGATCCAACGTCTTCATTCACCGTGTCAAACTCGGTGCGGTAGGGTGCTGTCTTAAGGCCGCCGGATTCGATCTGACTCTGCAACTCATCAACGATAATCGATGGAATATAGCTCGCGAGCGTCTCCAGGAACTTCATCGTGAGTCGAGCGCAAGTAGCACACCGCACGAAGCCTCTACCTAATCAACAACGTCGGGAGTAGGGATCATTCAGTTTTTGTTCCAGAACCAATCAGAAGCCGACTCAATCGGCGCACTGCGCAACAGGGCCAGCAGGTGTATGTACCAGTGTACCTCTGTACTGTCGTCTGTACAGAGTACATTAGTAGTACAGAACCTGTATACTTTAGTCTTACGGTTATATGTCATGTACGGAGATACAGAAAGTGCAAGTTTTAGGCCTTAAGGGAAAAACTGGCAGCGCACTTTTTACACTTACTTGGCGGAGGAGACGTTTCCACTTTAGAGAGGGCTGAAAGTACTATACTTCCTTCTCTCTACGCAATTCCTTTTTACGATTCTGACTTGCGCGCACCGCATGCGCGTACACTTCTGCCCGCAGCATTGGCTTCTGTGCCATTTGGGTTTGTATTAGATCGAGTTCGAGTTCGACGCGCCGAGAAGCTTCGGGTGGACTTATTAACCCAATTTCCGAATACCGAGTGTAACTTATATTTATATCCATTTTCAGAACCATTCAGGGTCATATATTTCCTAAATTTAAGTGGTATGTGATTGGGGTAAAAACATAGGAGTCTAAAAAGAAAGAAATCCACATACCCAATCACAACACCCGTGTTGGAGCTGAAGCGAATTTTTAGGACCTGTCAGCTTTGATTTTTTTTTCTCTCTTTCACTTTCATCCGGAAACGTAAGCACAAAGGCATTCGATTCTACTAGCCCCTTACCGTGGTCTGTTTCTTGCTTGATCACATGCCCTTCTCTTCGAGCCAGGACGGCACGGACTCATTGGCCTTGCTGGCACTGGCACCAGTGGGGTCGCAGTGCAAGAACGCGCAGGTGCGGTCGCGCGTGCAGCCACCAGCGCCAGCGTTCTTGCTGTCGTTGTCCCGGGGGCCGAGGTGGTACGCGAAGCAATGCTGCGGAAAGCGGGGCCGCCACGCCGCGAGCTGCGCCGTCTCATCGCCGAGGGCGCGAATCTGAGCCAAGTCATTGACGGTGGGTGGCGCCAGAGCAGCGGCCGAGAGGTAGTGCTGTGGGTCGAGGCCTTGGCGTTTTGCTTTGCGAACCTATTCGTTGGAAATTGCATGAGCAAAATGTTGGTATGAGCAGGGTCAGTACACAGCTTTTCACGAGCTCGTCTTTGGAAACCAATCCGGTTTGTGAAGCAGCTGAAACACCTCAAGAACAAAATAGAAAACGAAAACAAGGAAAGCAAACTTTGTGAGAACCATATATCTCACCATTCGTTCCTCGTAAGCTTTGCGCTTGCCCTCTTCGCGCTTCTTTCGCTCTAAAGCCTCCTTGGCACGCGTTGCTTTGTCCGGATCGGACACAAAAGTGCTGTGGCAGAAACATGCAAAAAAAGAATAAGAAATAAGAATCGAATAGTGATAGACAGAAAGAAGCACACCCAAAAGTTCACATGTAAGAGCAAAGACTAAATTGCGATCCTCCAATATGTTTTCAAGATTATTCAATTACAGAGCACCTCTCTCTCCCCATAATTTCCTGGCTTCCCTTCTCGGAGTCCTCACCCGCTAACTTCGAAGTCCACGAGTTTCTGCACCAGTGCTTGCACGGCTCCTAAGTCCGCGCATTGCATCAGGTCTTCGGCCGCTTGGTACTTGGCGAGCTCGTCGCGCACCATGCGCCGCGTGTGGAACACCACCGAACTTGCACGCAAGGAATGCGGACAGAAGAAGAGGCACGGGCAGAATAGGGGAAAAAGGTAGAGGTGTGAAGAGGTATGGGTGAAAGAAAGACCACTGTGCAACCAATGATACTGAATGCAACCGCTGTGGAAACCAGCATAAACATTGCCTAGAACTTTCTGCGAATTGACACAATACACAATGCACTAATTACCACACCTTTGTTTCACGGGATGCTTTGCGCAGATAGTCAAGTACTCAGCTGCGAGCTCTAGCCGAGACGGTTTCTTGTTGGGCACAGCAACAGCAGCCGGATCGCGACTAGGCGGAAGCCGCGACAACACAAAGCGATCGTCGTTGTCGGCAGCAGCACCATCTTGAGGCCCGTGTTCACCCGATTGCGCTGCTTCTAAAAGCTGTTGCCGCGTGGCCTTGGCCTCGAAGTACAGGGAAGGGTCGTCTAAAATCCCCTCGGCGCTCATGATCCCGTCGGCTCGCGTTTCCTTGAAGTTGGCCACCACGTCACTCCAGCAGCGCACGTTCTAAACTCCCATGACCCAGGCAGCGAATGAGAGCATTTATGCAAATTAACAAACACACTTCTGAAACAAGCACGCAATAAAGTCTTTCAAAGAAAATGAGCCAAAGTGTCGTATCGCATTCTTACACATAAATGCACCAGGGAAGAATAACGCTTCAAGTACTTCAGTATCGTACCCCATTTGAAATAATGGGCATGTGAGCGTAAGGCCCCTTCTGCAGGTACTTCTTGATGACTGCCACTTGATCTAACATTGCAGCGCCATCGCGAGCGCCGGGGCCAGATCGTCCGACAAGATTGACGCGGTACCTGAGAGGAAAGAAAAAAGAAAGGAAGCACATACAACAAATGTTAAAACACACTTTTAAAAATGTATACAAATAAAGTGTGCATTCATAAAACCACTCCCTTGATTCATTCATCTTCCACTTTCCACGGCCATTCGCTATAATTCTCACCCCCACCCTACCTAGCGTGGATAGCCACCAGGGCTGCGCCAGCTCCTGCTATCCCTTCCACGAGCTCGATCGAGTCTTCAATGGTGTCCAACAAGCGAACTTTCACGAACACGGGCACCTGTTGATTGTGTGTGTCCACGAGACGTAAGTCGGGCAAGCACCACTGAAACTGTTTTCAGGCAGTCACGCATCTTAAGCTTCGTTCATTGTTGGGGGCGTGCCGATTTGGACTGCATCAGATTGGATCCAATCAAGGAGTTGCAGAAATATTTCGTACCGTAAGCTCGTCGGCAAGGGTCTTCACGATGGCGAGAACAGTGGGGCGGTCTTCTTTCCCAAGAAGGTACGAGCCGAAGTGCCCGGCATGCGCTGAAAGCATTCACAGAAACAAGAAAGGGACCTCTTGTGGAATGCGCGTACAAACATGACCGTCTGTAAGGCAGTCGTGGCTTGAGACGTAAAAAAGAGATTAAACCCTAGCAACTTACCAATTCGCTGAGGACAGCCCAAGTTGAGGTCCACCGCGTCCACCTGCCATGGTGGGCCACACGAAGGAGTTGTAGATAGATGAAACGGGCACAACGCGATTTAATGACACTTCATATTTTTACACATGCAGGATCGCGAATGCTTTCCTGTCTCAACAGCTATGAAGTGCATTTCATGGAATTCCTTCTTTGGGTAGGCCTCAGTATATTGCTACGATCACCACAGATTCTTTAGCACACCCCTTGTACACTCACCTGGTGCTCAATGAGTTTCGCAGCAGCTAGCATAACAGCGGGGTCGTTGGCAGAAAAGTGAGCCACCAATGGCCGGTCTTCAGGCACCGTTTGAAACACACTGGCTCGGTACTCTGGGTCAGCTGCAAACTGCACGCTACTCATCATGGGCTGCACAAGAAAATCACCAGTCGCGTACACAAAAAGTTCGCAGGATTTAATTATCTAGATTAGATCTCTAGATTAGAAATCTCTTTCATGAAACACTAGTATATCACTGTAGTATGACACGTTTTTGAGATTTACAATCTTAACTTACCGTGTAGCACAAATCGGCTCCATATTTACGGCAGAGCAGCCGGAAAGCCAGCTCGGAGCCTCCAACCATGGGGGCTAGAATAAGTCGATGGGATGGCAGCAATTTTTTGGCACGCAGGCGCCACGGACCGGTGACAGCTTGCATTTCATTGACTTGCACACCGGGATTGCGAGGCCTCTTGCGGGATAAAGCAGCACTTCCACCCTCACATACCGGAGCACTAGCGCTAGGCTGGCTCACGGCCAAGAAATCGCCGCTTTCTTGCTCGTTGGAATGTTTCCTTTTCGATCTTGATGCGTCCTTCGCCAATTTTTTGCTTTTCTTTCCAGTTTGGAAGCCCCACTCTTGCTGACACAGCTTTGATTTGAGGACTTCGCCGTCCTTCGAAGTCAGAGTGTAGACAAGTTTGCTTGGCTCAGATGAGGATGGGCGTGTGGCTGTCACCTTCGCATGGAATGTTTCGCCGTCCTTAAGAATAACCCACACTTTGGAACCGACATCAGGCATGGACGAAGCCATTTTTTCGCTGAAGATACGACAAGCAGTCATGTTCATGTGCATCAGTTGATCAGTTGCGAGATGAGATTTGTGACCTTCCGACAAACTAAACCCTACTGAAGGGGGTCAACTTTGCGATTTTCGGGTTCGGAATCCAATATTTGACATTTTTGACCACCCACCAACCACTAATCAGAGCGATTCTTGCAGTATTTTACGAAAGCGCAGCAAAAAGGTACACCATGGGGTTACGGATAGTTGCGCTCTCGTGCAACTCTACTGCACTTGAGTCTTGATAGCTTAAGATTTCAGTTACTTAGAAGATGTAGCCTGAGTTCTTGACCTGCGGTCCACTGAACGTGTACGCACTTGTTGTTACCGTGCATCCTGTCATCATTTCTCGACATGTACACATATAAATTGCTATCTTCGTCATCACTAGATGGATAGCAACTGATTCGCTAAACTTCGTTTACTGTCCCCTGTTCTAGACTTTTACTTCAAAATGGGTGAGCAACTTACTCTTCGCGGTACCCTTATGGGCCACACC
>Ga0307982_1002528_pt1 | contig 14754 bp, 16 predicted proteins | sample OrgLakmetagen989_FD_201847 | JGI IMG/M metagenome (GOLD analysis project Ga0307982, IMG submission 201847) | Saline water microbial communities from Organic Lake, Antarctica - #989 | ecosystem: Environmental > Aquatic > Non-marine Saline and Alkaline > Saline | place: Antarctica: Organic Lake...
AGCGTTACAATATTTAACCACGCGCATATCTCACCATTTTCAAGAAGAAAGGAAGGCGCCTCGTTCTATCTCGCTTCCCCTAAGCCCAATTGATGTTTGATTTGGCTGTATTTGATAACAAATTTTGGTAGTAAGAACTAGGAAGCAGCCTCTCTATCTCGTGACTTTGTTCGTGAAGTGGAACCGAGTTTTGAGTTGGATATTAAATATAACTTAAACTTGAAGCTAAGAGCTCAAAGGGGACTAAAACTACAAAGTTTGAGAGTGATGGAGTATGCGTATGGGGCAATCGCGAAAACGCAAATCGCCAATCGGTTTTCTTTGGTATCATACATGAAGAAAACGAGAGGCCGCGCACAGCTACTGCTATATTCCACATAGATGGGAGATAGAAGTAGAAGAGAAAACGGATTCAAAATCCCAATCCACTGGCGCCTCGTTTTGCCGGATAGATCCAGATGGAATTCACGAAATACGGCAACCGCTTTCAGACTTCCAGGCGTGCAATTGAATCATCAGAGTTTAAATTCAAAGAAATATTTCGCATTCCCGTGCATGACGAAGAGACCTTCCACACAGAAGGCCTGAAAACTCTCCAATGAGGGGCAAAATAGTGGCCTCGTGACCTCTCAACAGAGCCCACGGAGACACCGAAGATGGAGCACTGACAGCCGGAGCGTCTTTGTGAAGTGATAATGATGAAGAAAGAGAAGGGGAACTGCCAGCTTTGAGTGAGTGAGCGTCAGCTGAGCGAGTAGCAACAAAGATGAGGCGAAGCGCGATCGCCTATTGAATCATCAACACAAGGTTGCAAATGGGGTAGATGACCAGATATAAGAAGGAAGTTATGAAAAAGAGACAGAGTTGGAAGATGCTGTCACGACTCACATCAGAGAGGCATATTTAATTTACAGAAAGCCACAGATATATCAAGCAGCAAAGGAGGAAGCAAGGCAACGAGCGCGCAAGTCTCACCTGGTGCTTGAGAAGCGAGGCAATGTGCTCCCGATGAGCATTTCGATGCGCCACCTGGTCGCTCAGCACGCCAGCATCAGTGTGGCCTCGTAAAGGGTCTATGGCCGCGCCTTCAAGCAGCAACCAAAGCACCTGATATTTGTGTGGTAAAGAAGCCACGAAAGAGTTTTAAGTTTGAAATGTTTGAATGTTGATTGCACATGCAAGATCTGACAATACAACTTAGAAGAAAAATAAATTTAAGAAGGACGCACCATAGGAAACCGAGAGCAGTTGGAGGCGATCCGCAGGGGAGTCCCGCTTTTGGAGCCCGAAGTTAGATCTTCGTGAGCCCCAGCGCTTCGGATGAGCCACTGTTGCCACCAACAAAGATAGCAAAAAGACAAATTGTGCGCGTCAATAATGGGATGAGTCTAGAGGTATTCATTCAGAGAGAAGGCTCTCATCTTCTGAAAAGTAACTGGCGAGGAAAACAATGTACGAAGCGTTGATGAATTACTTAGCATAGCGAGGCAGTATGCCAGTATCTTTATGTGTTACCTGCACCACCGCGAGGTGCCCTCCGCAGCAAGCAGCATGCAAAGGAGTCAAGCCGTTGCGATCGGCCGAACGGACGTCGCCTGATGCTCCATTTAGACAAAGCCTTTCAAGTTTTTTTTTAAAGAAGACAAAGCAAGGATATAAATTAGAATGGAGCAACCTTGTGAACACACATTCAGGTCAGGGATGTGTGGAAAGAAACGAAAACAATCCCTGATTACTAGTATTATCCCATTTACTTACCACTGGCAGAGCTGCAAGTGCCCTCCCAAACACGCGGCGTGCAGTGGCGTGCGCTTCTCGTTGTCCGTGGTGCGCACGTCATCGCCTGCCCCGACGCTGGCCAGCCATTGGGCCACGTGGAGATGGCCGTTCCAGCAAGCGGCAAACATGGGCGTGCGCAAATCTGTCGCCGTAGGCACACGTGCCAGTGCGTTAGTACACAAGAAAAGATAGCACACCCGCACACTTCGTGCACATGTGCACTGGAGGTTGTTTTCCTGGATAATGTCAAGAATCATGCAGGTTCAAGGGCTCGTTTATGATTTTTTTTTGGAAGGGCTTAGCCTGTGTATGATACACAAGAGCTAGTGCATTAAATCTAAGTGTAGAGGTACTGCTTACAGCTGTAGTTATCGTTGGCTCGGATGGTGCCACCAGCGCCGTTAAGGTGAAGCCAGCGGCAGACCGCTAGTTCGCCCGCCCAGCACGCCTCATACTGTAAACAACGAGAAACAGTCCCCCGCACTTATGCCGTCACAAAGGTATGCGATGATAATCAATAGTGGGCGAGTTTCGGACGCTAGAAATAGATACATAGCAGAATAGTAAGCTAGAAAGCAATAGTTTCAGCGCCTATTTTATAGAAAGGTCCGCTCCTTCACCATGGCGGTGGATCGAAGCCAGGAAGCGCGCGTCGACACGATCGGTTTTCGGAGGTCATCGTGCGGAAAGAAATTGTGCTTGGTTAGCCACGAATGAGCTACTGCTGTTGACGCTACCTCTTCCATGGCATTCACTTGCAGTAGATCTAAATTTAATGTCCAACAGCACTGCTCCTTTGAGTATTAAGCAGGTCAACAGAGGATAGGCAGGTGCTATTTGCGTTCAGGCAGGTCACTACTTATTTACTAGGGGAAGGCTACATCATATCATGACGTGTTGTGACTTGTGACGACAGACCCACGCCGGCCGGTGCCGGCGGCTCGGCAATAAATTCAAATACAGGGGGGTGGGTACTACATGAATCTCAGTGAGATTCAAGGAGAGACCAAGGGTATCCTTGGAGAGACAATCGACAAAAAAGTAGTTATTATGCGAGCTTTGTCTTCTCCTATCCTTGAGGTGGAGTCAGACATACGAAAGTCAGAGTGCTCAAGCTAGGACGCCTTGCACTTCGATGTGGAAACAGCTAGCATTTCTAGCACTGTGCACAGCCTCGGTGCAAGCATGGACACCGCTGGCATCCCGTAGTGCAAGCATATGTACGCCTTCTCAAAGGTTAAGCTCAAATTCTAGGCTCTTGCGTCATCATCTTGCAGCTGTGCCGCCGCAGCTTAGAGAAGACGAGGACTTACTCTCAGATGGCAGTGAACGCGAAAAAGTGTCATTCACAGCCCTAGTAAAGAACAAGCAAGCAGAGTCGTCTTCTAGCAACAAAAAGGACGGCCACCACCTCTCCATAGGCCAGTTGTTAAGCGAGTACGGCCTCATTGCTCTGGCTTTCCACTTCACCGTCTGGATTTCTTCCCTCGCGACGGTGTACACCGCCCTCAGCATGGGGATCCAACTGCCTGAGATGCCCGAATTCTTGGCTGTTCTCATGAAGAGCAGCGGAGAAAGCAGCGAGACTGCCGCTGCCACGGCTGCCATTGGCACCGCCGCCAGTGCGGGCGTCGGAGGAAAAGCCGCCGCGATGGCCCGGCTGGCGGCAACCGTAGGTTTAGTGGAAGTGGTGGGCCCTCTGAGGCTCGCCCTCACGGTGGCCGTGACGCCCCCGCTCTCGGGTTACGTGCGGCAGTTCAGTGTAGTGCGCGACACCGAGGGCAAAATCCTCAACTTTTTGAGCAGCGTGAAAGCGAAAGTGCTCCCTGGAGGAGCCGCGCCACCGCCGCCTTCGCCATAAAACGTGTGAAGCATGTGCGAACTCATTCGTTTGACCACACGCGTGGCCTATATATGAGCTTTTCCTGGCTTCGTTGTACATGCCCCTTCGTTGCTTCTCTTAAGTAGCCCCGTAGCCCCGTTTAGCGTCTAGTGTGCATTCCCCAAATACGAGGGCGCTCTGCGATGGGCGCTGAAGAAGCAGCAAAGCAAATTTGACAGCACAGCAGCAGCAACACTTCATTACATATAGGGCTATTCGGCATATGTGAAATAGCACGGGTGTTTCCGAGATGTCTCCGGTTCGTGTGTTCAATTAATTCCTATGATGCATGATACCACCTAACGAACGGGGCGTGCTCTTCTGGTTCAGATTCCTAAAGTCATAGGCTACCTATCGAACTAAAAGCAAAGCCGCGTTTCATTGATTTCCCTTTTTCTGCCACTGTTAGCTGCGTGAATGTTTCCGAAGCGTGATCATACGAGGTCTCTTGGGTAGTATGTCCGAAGCGCTTGAATAGGCAAAACACCAAGAACAAAAAAAACATGCCCCGATGTTCTTCTTGGCTTGGCCACTAGACCGTGAGCACCGGGTGAACACGGTCGTGCTCCTTCGCGGCGTCCATGCATTTGTTGTAAATGGGATACAAGTACCTGGTGGAGTTGATAGGTAAAAAATACCAAAGCACAGCAAGAACGCACAATCATTCATTCACGCACGAAAGGAACATAAATATGGTACGAAGAAAACACGGGAAAACAACGGGGAAATCTCACGAGTCCTGAACTACACCTGGCTGCCTAACAAGCAAGCATACGTGCATACAGAGGAAAATGGAAAAATAGTGCCCCGCAAACGGAGGTAACGGGAAGCATTGAAAGTGACTGCAGTCATTAATCGAAGGCAGCAAGTAAAACACACATAGAGAGGTGTGCCTGCGCTCACTTTTTCGCGGCCGACTGCACCGCGGTGCTGGCGGTGTCTTCTTTCTTCTTGGAGTCCGACTCGAAAGTGCCTGCTTTGGGGGTACCCCTGGTTGTTATCGAAGAAAACGCAGACACAGCAGCAGCAGCAGCAGCAGCAGCAGCACCAGAAGAAGAAGAGGCTCACAGGTTTTCAAAGTGGGTGTTAAGGCGAAAAGAATTTGAATGTGAGAGAGCATGCGTAGTTTGCTCAACTTTCCAACTGCTGCTGCTGTAGTATGTGTATCCTATACGCGAAAAGAAACGCCCAAAAACACCACCACCATGGCAAGAGGCAGACAAACCAAGAACAACAAAAGCGCGTGGGGTTTACCGACGGCCCTTGCTGTAGAAAGTGGCCGTAGTTTCCATACGGGCCAAGCCATCGGCGTCTACAGGGGCGTGGAAGTGCTGCAGTGTGTGCGCAAAAGAAAAGAATCAGGCAAAAAGGGTTGGAAAAAAGACAGGAAAAACAAAAACAAGACAACCATGAACGAACACATATCGCACAGCAATAAAAAAACACTCCAAACCCAAGGTAGAGTGAAGCAAGCATTACACTGAAAAGCCGGGCCAAAGGCCACAGCATTGACTACAACAAGGTTCACAAAACTACACCGAGGCACACGTAGAGTAACTTGAGGGGATAAATAAGCGCACGCACGCACTCAAAGGTCTAGACAGTGTTCTCAATATACGATTTCAAATACGAAATACCTGCGCCAGCAACTTCTGAGGCATGAGATGGGGCAAATCGGTGTAAGGGAGCATCAAGCCGAGCTCGGTGTTCTTTTGGTACTCTTCGTAGGCCGAAGTGGAGAGGTAGGCCAAGTGGGCCGCGCAGAAGTCCTCGTTGCTGACCTAATATGATATGTATAAAGAAGAAGAACATGGAAGCAGAAGGAAAACGGCGGTTGGTGCCCTTGAGGCTTCACGAACGAGGTTTACATATCCATCGCTACAGCAATCAACGCATGCACCAAAGAAGAGGAAACACGCCATGCGTTTTTTTTTTTTGTGCGCGCAGTTGAGAGCGTGTTCTCGCAAAGCTTTCATGTTTAAAACACACGCACCCGCCGGGCGGAGTTCAGCCCCCCCAGGATTTCCAGGTGTTGCGGGGTGGGGCTGGACTTGGACCGTAAACACACGGCCGAGCTGCTGCCCCCCTTGAGGTGGGACATCATCACTTGCACCGGCTCCCGAAACACGAACGCCCACGGGACCTTGGGGTTGGTTTGCAGTACACGGGGATTTAATATGACGCACGCACACACGATGAGAGTAGAGCGAGGAAAAGCGCAAAAGAAAGAAGAGAAGCTTTACGGTGAAGTCAAAATGCAAGGGAGTGGGCGAAAGGAACGAGCATAGCTTAGCTACACCATTTGCGCTACATATCTGTAGCCTCAACTTCGCTGACCTCCGGAAACGCCTTTCGGAAGATGGCAATGCGAGGCGTGTTGATGGACTGGAACTTGAAGAAGCACTTGGTGTGGTACGACGACCGGCACATCAGCCGCATCACCTGTGCGTTGGAGGGATTCGTTTGGAGGAAAGAGGTTCTTGCATTCTTCAGACGGAATGAAAACCACCGAAGGAACGACAACGACTGCAAGGATATACATGCGTATCAAGCGACAACTGTCCAAAAGTTTCTGTCAACCAAAACACCAACAACCACATGCCTATAGAATACACGACACCACCGCCGCCACGTACCGTGCGCAGATTTTCAACGTGGCCTTCGCCTGCGAGTGAGGCAGGGGGTGAGGACTCGCTGAAAGTCAAGTGGTGAGGGTGGGAGCCGAGCATGTCCGCGACCAAGGTAGAGCCACAACGAGTCTCGTGGAAAACGAAGCTGCGGCACATGTTGCAATAGGAGTAGAACGAAAGCAGTTAATTCGCGATGAGGCGAAGGCATTAAACCAAAAAAAAAGTTAGAATAATACTAAAAAGGAAGAACGAGGAAAACGAAGAATGCACACTGGCATGGAGGCACAACACGAGTGCGCAGAAGACTTCACCGTTAGATAAGGCACACGAATTATAAACTCCATTAAAAAGCAATGGAAATAAAGGTACTGCTCACGCCAAAACATCCGACAGCAACCCTACCCGGTCGGCTCCAGCGTGCCGTCGGGATCGTGGTCCATTTCCGCTTTCAGCTTCGACAAGTACTCGGACTTGGCGTTGCTGCCTCGGCACGCAGAGGCGCCCACGAGGTCCTTGAACATCGGTAGCGAGTGCGGCTTGCGCCAGTACCTATATGGCGTAAAATACGCGATGGAACATGCCAAGTCAGAACGTCAGCAAAAATGGCATCAAGGAAGAATTATCTTTACGGTAAGGTAGTCAAAGACTTTCAACCAGAGAGATCATAGACGAGCCATACAACACGCCAGGTCGCATATTTCCTTGTCCCTCTCTCTCTCCTTCAATGCACATCGCGAATCTCACGTTCATGCCGTCTCATTCATTCGCATGCATGCACTCACGTGTCGTAGTCGAGCTTGCACAAGGTGACCAGCGGATCTTTGCCCCGCCCCACGCTCACAGGCGTCCAGTGCGAGGGCACTCCACTCCGAGGCACCGGAGGCACCAGCACCGCCGCGCCTCGCTTGTTCTGAGCCACCACCGGCTGCACCTGAATGGAGAGAAAGAGGTTGAAGAGAAAGGTAAAAGGGGGAGGTAGAAGTTATTAGGTAGGTGTATGAGAGGCAGAGTGGAGCTCGAAATGGGCATATGAGAAGACCACAGGAATGTAGACCGAAGGTTGAATGGCGACTGTGATCGCTCGCAATACAAGACACGAGTAGAGACATGGGTAAATCGAATGCGTAGAAGGCAAAAAAAAATCATACCGGCTCTCCGTCGGCTATCGTAGGCGGTACCGGTGCAGCTCCTCCTACATCAAAGGTGCGGCTGCAACCACAATTCGTGCACGGGTTGTGGTACAAGGAGTAAAAGAGTGGGTGTATGAGAAGAGGCTAAAAACAACTAACAGAGGATCAGCATACAGTGAATAATTACAAATGAATCAAGCCAGGCTTTTCTGGTGCTGCGGAAAAATTCATTGGCGGATTGCATAGAGGAGTTGTATGAGCCGTGTACGTCAACTCTCGTATGAGTCCACACCTGCCCGTGCCTAAATTGCTCGCTGCAGCCGCCTCCTCGAGTACAGGGGAGACTGCTGCAGGGTCGGCGGGTACCACTACATGTGCTTCTTCTCCTCCTTCCCCGTGGCCCTAGGATATTTATTTGTAATGATAAGTGAAAAACAAAGCGGTAAAAAGTGAGATACTTATGATACATACTGCCGGAAGACAAATGCCTAAATAGGTCATACCTAGGAGTGTCCTTGCCAAATAAATGCCTAGTTCATGCAAACTCACCGCCACGGTGTGGTAAAAGAAAGTCCACGCAAACCCAAAGATCAACAGCGCAACCTAGCAAATGCGGAGACACACAGTAGGTCGGGTGTCAGATCGGAGGCTCTACTGGGCAAAGGACGGCATATGATGAACGCACCAGCGCGGCTGCTAGGATTCCGCCGCGGCCTTTCTGACTGGAAGGCTTTCTAGCCTTCTTCATAGCTCAAGAAGCCTCAGTTGACACGGCTAACTAACGGGTGACGGCCGCTGCGCTGGGCTCACCGTCGCTCTACGCTAGCGTTTCTTATTGTGGGACGTGAAAGTCCGGCCCGGGGGACTCAGTAGACGCCGATTAGATGGCACCCTGCCTGTTAGTTACTAAATCCAGTCCCCCCTCGGGGGGGCTCAGAAAAATGCTTCCGAGCCGGGCCCGGCGACTCATATGATGCCGCCTAAATGGCACCCTTCCCTGTATAGTCACTAATACCAGTCCTTCCCCCCGGGGGAGGCGCGAAAAATGAAGCCTGCCTGCAAGGATGGGAAGAAGGCTTCAATGTACCCCCTGTAAATTTGTTCTGGTTTTTGGCCAATCAAGAATCGCAGAAGGATCCAACTGTAAAGAAGGAGCTGACGAAACAAGAAGAGAGCTCATTTTGCTCGTTTGGTTGCCCAGTCTGTCTTTGCCCCAACCTAGCTAGGCTAGCAACCGCAGAGCTGAGCTTGACTCCCTAGAAAGACCTACTGCTTTTGGCTTTTTGTTCAAGATATATGGACCAGCTAGAGGTGTTCCGCTCGCAGTGGGGTGAAGCAGCAGACGTCTGGCTCAATCAGGTGAGGAGTTTTCTTGTGTAAAGAGGGTGCGCCTTAAATCATGCATGCTGCACACCTTTGCCACGTAGCCATGGCTAGAGCCCGTCGTTCACATCACGACAACATGGATTTGCTCAAATGATCTTGTGCCACTGCTTGGAATGTAATATAGCGATTTTTGGATAACTGCAATAAGTACGGAGTTCTAATGCGGTTTGCATATGCTGTTTTCCCGATGCTTGTTAGGCGGATGCGACGGCGTGGGTGGCCTCCTTGGGCGACCATCTGGAAGAGCGTTTGAACGAGGCTATGCTAGACCTAGACTCAAAGGTACGAAGGCACAAGGTTTTAGTACCTCAATCATTCGCGTCTTGAGGATGTTTAATTGATGCATCGTCCGCGTCTTGTATTTCAAATTCGACACCAGCTTAATTATGCTGTCTTCTTGTCGACCTAACAGCCCTCCATGATCAGGTGCCTGGGAAATATGAAAACTTCGGCGTTCGGCTCTTGCAACCGTCTGGGGTAAGTATTGAAACAATAATGCAAGAAATTAGAGTGGATACTTGAGCGCTAGCTTTAGGGAAATAATGGTATCTTTACAGCGTGAAGAGCACGTTTTCGACGCCCTTTCGGCTATTTCAGAGTACTATTCAATTTTGACCTCTTCGTCGGTTATCAGCTCACTGACCGTTTTTTGGTGCTGATGGTTAACGATTTCATCGTCTTTCTTTGTTCTTTTCCCTTGCAGGTCCAGCAGTTTTTGCCGTGCAAAGGCCGAACGACTTTGGCTCAAATGCAACAACAAATCTACGAGAAAACGGTGCGTTGTCAATCGAGACACTTCACCTATCAATTTACAGTGGGATAGGGGTACCTGAAATTTACTAGCTTTTGTGTCCTAGACATTCAACGTGCCCCATGACTTAACGTGATGGTCTTGTTTTTCTTCCACACTACCATTTTTTCCCCTCTATCTCCACCCTCTTGAAGGGAGTGGAGCCTGAAAGGCAGCGATTGGTGCACAAAGGCAAGCTCTTGAGCCACCAGCATCAGGGAGAGTCTTCGTCGTCATCGCCAAGCTTGCGCAGGCTCGGGATTACAACCACCTCCTCGGTATACATCGCGCACAGGATTGATACAAAATGTTCCTTGCACAAACTTGTGGCAATTGAGCAGTACTCGAGTGTTGTTTTCTGGCGGCGGTACTGATGAATACTATCAACCCATACCACCTACCACTCCAGCGCTTAAATTCCATCAAACCCCCAATAAACCTATGGTACTAGAATATGGTATTATAAGTGGTATTATTTACCATATCCGCAATCTCATATTTTTGCTCTCTTCTTCCCTTGTTCTGTACTCTAGGTGCACCTCTTCCCACTGCCTGTTCACATGCTGGCGTCCCGAGACGCGCAGACCGTGCTAGAAGCCTCGGGCGCTGCGGCGTTGGCCATCGAGAGAGGTTCAGCTGAGAGTGGCGCGAGCAATAGGGATAGTGCCAGCAGGGGCAGCAATGGTGGTGGCTCTTCGTCAACTGGGCGAGCAGTGCGTGGAGAGGGGGGTCCCAGTGGGCGCGAAGGAAGTGGAGCTGGAAGCGGAAGCCCTTCTACGCGGAGTAGGAATCCCCGCCAACAAAGGGAAGTCTCAGGACGAGGAGCCGCCGCGCCCCCTACAGTAATCGATCGCGCCATGGTAGGGGCACTGAGAGAAGCCGCAGCCAATTCCGCGCGGTCCAGTCCTCGCGCCGCACGCGTGAGTGCGTCGTCAATATCGTCATCAGCATCTGCTGGAGCAGGAGCGGCAGGAACCAGTGCTGATGGCACTACTAGCACTGGCGCTACAGGCGTGGGCGATCCTTCTCAAACCAGCATTGGCCGCGGCAATGCCAGCAGCAAGAACAACGAAGACGACGCAACGGCCCTCTGGCGAGCCACTTTACTGGAAGACACGCAAAAGTATCACATGTTGCTGGACTTGGGAGTGAGCCGATCGACGGTGCTGAAGAAAATGGTAAGTAAAACTGGCGTCCACAAAATGTTCGTGGGTGCTTAGTTGCGTTTCGCTCTGCATTGTTTGTGTGTGTGTGTTTTTTTTTTTTTTCACATTGAGTGACTCATTATCATAATTCTGCTGGAGTTGTGGCAATGACGAGAAATTCGTTGATGTAACTTATCTCATGGAACTCGCCCTGCATCCAATCAGGTGTCCGATGGCATTGGATCGGATGAATCTGCTGCCGAAGAATTGTTATTGTCGACGGCTCTAGCCAAAGCGCAAGAAGAAGAAGAAGAAGAAGCAGATGGAGGTGGCTTGCTCAATGACGCTGAAGATGACGCGTCGAATTCCAATTTGCACGTTGACGACAACAACAACAACAACACCACCAAGGCTATATGTTCAGCCGATGCCAACACCTCTAGCGACAATGTTCAGAATGACAGCAGCAGCAGCAACAGCAATGGCATCTCGAGCAGCAACAGCAGCAACAGCAGCAACGTTGTCGAAGAGGTGAAGTCACCGCTTCGCGAGTCCGCCGCGGCCGCCCAGGCTGCTGCCGCCGCCGTCCGTGCTAAAAAAGCCGCCTTGGAAGCGTCCGAAGCGGCAGCCGCGTCGCAAGCGCGCGCCGAAGCCAAGGCTGCAGAAGCTGTGGCGCGCGCCCAGCCGCCCAGTGCGCCAAAGCCACTCGCCGCGGATGCTAAGTTCAAACGCATGCTGGCGATGGGGGTGTCAAGAAACTTGGTGGTCAGCAAGATGACGGCCGCAGGCTTGGGTAAGAGCGCCATTGCAGAGATCCTCGGCGAGGACAAGAATGAGAATGCGTCTTCTTCTAGTATTAACGGTGGCTCTGTGCAGGTATCTGAGAATGGCAAGGTGGCGATGAATCCCAGCAACGCAGCGGACTCGGATCCACAACCTGAGTGGTCGAGTTCTTCATCAACTTCTCTTTTGGGTCTCGAAGAATTAGAACACCTTGAAGCACTCATCACTTACTCGTCGAACCCACCCGCTGGAAGTGGTACGAAAGGCGCATGTACAAGTGATGGCGCCGGTGGATCTGCCGGAGCAGATTCGAATGGGCCTGCATCCTCGCCTGATGGAAGTTCGTCCGCCTGTAGTCTCAACGCCAATGCTGGCGAGTCTGCTAGAGATGGGAGGGAACTTCCTGATGGAAGTATGAGCTCGCCCTCTGATGGACCGACCCCACACATAGGATTTTCTTCAGCTACAGATGGCAGGGGAGGTGCACCCCAGAGCTCATCTGACCGAGGTCCTGCCGATGGTGCGACCACCGGCGCCACGGCGACTGCTAGCACGAATCTCGAAAGCAGTGAGCCTGTTGCCTTCACCCCTGTTCCTTCGGTTGCTGAGAGCAGCAGCAGCAGCAGTGTTGGGGACCCATTCAGTTCCTTGACTGCAGCAGTGTCTGTTGCCGCCGAAGAATTTGCCGACGCGTTTGAAGCGATGACGTCACCTCAACGGAACAAGAAAGGCTTGCCGTTAGAAGCGCCTACGAGCGCAAGTACGAGTACAGGTGCAACGAGTACGTTGACTAGCCGGTTCCCGGCCTTCTTGTCGCCGCTGAAACAGCGCAACGACGAGGACACGAATGCTGCTGCTTCAGTGGGCGAAACCCCGCTCTCTACTCCAACTAGTGCCTTCGGCGGTGGTGTTCTGATCAATAAAATGGACGCTGAGGTCAATATCACTTGGTTGCTTGACGCCTTCGGCATTAAGAGCCCAATCGCAGCCAGTACCGGGAGTAGTGCAACAGAAGGGGATGTGCCTATGCCACCCTCTCCAACTACTGGTGGCCAGCCCGCAGCTAGAACAGCGGTGTCGTAGTGCAACTGTATAGATGTCACTGCCTTGTTGCTTCGATTGGAGTAGAACACCACCGCGCATGATTCATTTCTTGCTGCTGCGTCTCTATTGCCTTTCTATTGCTTTTTCGACCTAATACCTAGCAATGGGCAATGGGCCTCGAAGTGTGCATATGCGCCATTCTAGTCTAGTCTAGTTAATACTCCCCAAAAACAAAGAAACACCCCTGTACAATGCAGTAGCAGAAAAAGTGTAACCTTCAGAACAAGTCTGACTGGGCTGAGTGCCCTTGCTTGTTGCGGAATGCAATTGTGACCATATACTCTCAAGTTGCCCATCAACCATCAGCCATCAGGAGGTTTTGGTTTGGAGTGAGTCTGCTGTCTCCACTTCGGCCTATCCTTCGCAATGGCAATCCACTCCTATATGCGCCATTCCCAATTCCCATACCCATACCCATATTACTTGCCCATGCCACTAGCCTTGCGTACTCGAACTAAACCGGACATGCCCATAAGCCATGAGACCATACTTGGATTACCCACATGGAGGTATCCTATAGGGCCGCGCTTCTGGCGTTTATTTGGGCAATGAATCCTGCTCCTAGGAATTACGGAGGTGCGAAATAAGGTCGCTGAGCTCAACAGCCACCACCGCCACCGGCGCCACCAACACCTTAGCCCCCCCCCGAGGGGGGACTGGGTTTAGTAACTACTAGCAGACAGGATGCCATCTAATCGGCGTCTACAGAGTCCCCCGGGCCGGACTGGAAGCCTGGCTCGGGGTTCATATAGCTTTCGTAAGCGGTCTCTTCGTCGTGGTCTTCTTTCGATTATCATATCCACCAGAGCAAAGCCCAACAAGGGCGGAATTGAATCTCCAACAGGGGTTACTCGTGCGCTCATAATGCGAATATTAACCGCGCGAACCAGGGAGCTCCATCTAGTGTCTTTCCTCAAAACAAGCCAACGGAGAATTGCATTTGAAAATTGAATCCTCTACGAACGAGCTGGGAGTGAATTGCATTTGGAAATGAGTCTTCTTCTTTGTTTCGGAACGACTAAAGAGTTGAAACGCCGAGTACAACAGCCGGATATCAGTAACCAATGCAACCGGCAATTGTTTCTTTCAAAGCGTGCTGCGTGGAAGGGCGCAAAGACGAATAGCTGGTTATGTCATTGCGGTTCTAATGGAACTCTTGAACTCGAACTCGAACTAATACAAACCCAGATGACACAGAAGCCAATGCTGCGGGCAGAAGTGCACGCGCATGCGATGCGCGCAAGTCAAAATCGTGAAATAGGAAGTGCGTTGAGGGAAGGAAATATAGCACGCCTAGCCCTCTATAAAGTGGAAACTGTTCATGAATTAAATTTTGGAACCAGACTTAGGTCTCTTTTGCGTCTGTATCTGCATTGAAGAGAGCACGCCGGTGCTCCGTCTCTTGGACGCGCCTAGCCAAAAATCGTCGCTTCACCTCTGGCGTGACCCTGGTGTCGCACCGGGACGGCCGTTGCTGCGGTTTGTCGATGTCGAAAGGCACTTTCGTGACGAGTTTCAGCCAGCAGTGCGGTCCTGCGTCAATGTTACCCATTCCGAAAAGGTGATCGTTTTTCCGCTGCCGTCCACGAGGCCTAAGTGCTTCATGTGCCGCTCCAGAGACCTGATGTACGTCATTTCTTGGCCACCCTCCATCCTTGGCTCGTGTACCCACGAAAGCATGATGGGCCTTTTGGGTAGTCGACTCTTGGGCACACGTGCGACGTGACCAGCCCAGAGTAGAGTTCGGCTTGCCAAGTAGTACTCAATCGAGAAGACGCCCGTGTGCTTCTGTAAGCTCTCGCTGAAGATATTTGATGGACAAACGATTGGCACATCGCCACCCTGAACATCTCGCGTATGCGCTTGTTGTGCCAGTTGCGCAAAGCGCGAGATAAACTCGGCCGTGAGGCACCACGATTCGCACCCATACAGCACTACCGCTAGAACACCACCCGAGTAAATCTTCCCTTTGAGAATAGCGACAACAGCCCGGGTAAACCTAGTCTAGTTAATACTCTCCCAATAACAAAGAAAAACAAGTACACAGTAGTCACAGAGGCACACAAAGAATGTACTTATGCTGCTTATGCGCCAGCAAATTTGCTCCAGAAGGCCAATTCAGGCT
>Ga0307982_1002531_pt1 | contig 14736 bp, 16 predicted proteins | sample OrgLakmetagen989_FD_201847 | JGI IMG/M metagenome (GOLD analysis project Ga0307982, IMG submission 201847) | Saline water microbial communities from Organic Lake, Antarctica - #989 | ecosystem: Environmental > Aquatic > Non-marine Saline and Alkaline > Saline | place: Antarctica: Organic Lake...
CGAATTAGAATGGCTTGAACTTGCTGTTGCGGCAGTCACAAGAGGTAATGGAGTGCCAAACACGCCTGTTCTTCTACTCCAAATCCCTTCAAGCTCGTCACCTAGCACTTCGCTTAAAATGTGCGAAGCGAGAAGCACGCTTGTATTGCTGGAATCATGGCATGTCAAACGTGATTTAAGAGAATCCCACGCTAGTTTGGATCGATTAATATCGCAGTCAACTATAATTGCTTTCAGTTGAAGGGCGTGCCTCGCAGCTATAAGTAAAGCGATCGATTCAACGTTAGCGAATGGTTTCATTTTGCTGAGGTCGGTAAAATCCGTTGTTTCGGGAAAGCGTAAGTTTGACAAATTATCCCGTGGATGAAGCGCATTTGGATCCGGCAAAACACCTGAATCTGTAATTTCTTGGCGAGGTTCAGAGATCCAATCCTTCATCAGAACCACGCTCTGGGATTTCCCATCATTTTTGTCATCACCGTCAGACAAACCATCAGTCAGCCCATCTTCAGTATCACTGCATTGGGATTCAACGAAATCAGTATCTGTACCACTGCTAAGAGGGGTGACGTCGTCGCTCCCAATGAACAAGTCTGTGTTTTGTTTGTAATCTTTCGACACAGTCTTTGCTTGAGAAATCAACGACGATAATCGATCACGGCACCACATCGATAATCCAAGAAGACTTTGCTTTTGATCTGTATCAATTTTTGTATTGTCAACTCCTACAGGAGGAAGTGACATTAGGCTTGGCACATCTTTCTTTGGTTCGTTGGCACAACATACTTCGTTCATATCACTGAGCGAATTCCAAAACTCCTTCCGATTCAAGAACACTGGCAACTTGCTTTTCTTAGCCCACGGTGCCCATTCAATATTAACTCGGCCATTAATTTTTGGGCTTTCCTTGTTGTTGTTGCTAGATTGAGGGATGTGAGAAACTCTAGGCTTCGCAAGAGGTGGCCTAACTAAAACGGTGCCAACTGGTTTGACGGAGTGTGCTAACTCACTGTCACCTAATGATTCCATGTCTGATATTGGATTTTCTGCACTTATAACTTCATCGTCAATTGGCGGAGTTTGAGCCATTGCCAGTCTTTCATCATATGTTTGAGAGTTTACCGTTTCGGTATGATAGTAGCTGACTTCTTCGTCGTCTTCAGTTTCGATTTCGTCTAATGGTGGCGTTGTGGTAAGAACTTGAGCGTTTGAGGAAGATAGATCCTCCTCGTTAAGAGGAGGAGTCAGTGCCCGCGGGTGGTAAGATAAGTGATGCGGACTTGTCGGCAGAATTGCCGCGGATGCAAGCGCGATGCTTTCAAACAAGTTTTGTCGCTGTCGCGTGAGCGGCTGCTCCGGCGTGCTATCATCCCAGTATGCGTCGTTAAAATGAGCATCACTTTGCGCGGTCGCAGAATCATGGGCTAAAAGATGATCTAGCATTGCTTCTGGTGGTGTTTGGGGACGGAAATGAGTGTGATCGAGATTCGTATCGACGGCCTCGTTCCTGTCAAAGTTTTCATCGCACCAAGCATGATGATCATCCACATACTCGGCACTCTCGAAGCGCTTCCGGAGTTTTGCTACCGTCCCTGACGCTCCTTTAAAGCTAGATATATCAGAATCGGATACAGAAAGCTTCAACATCACTGTAACTTCATGCAGTTCAAGCAATTCCGCGCTCGAGCAGCGAGAAGCAGAAGAAGTACTGCGCTTCACACAACGCGTTTGTTCTTTTTTTGTGCATCCTTCCACACGAAAATTTCGTTTGGTCGTTTGTTGGTCGAGGAGAGAGTTGTGCTCAAATACTGGAACATCCCTCCTGTGGGGTGTGTGAGAGGGAGGCGAAAAGAAAATTTGACGAAAAATGGTTAGCGGACTGATTGTCATGTTCTGTTCATTGCTCTTGAATTTCGCCTTCGACTCTTTGCTTCATCGCATCTTTGATGTTAGAAGAATTCACATCTTTTCACCGTCCGCTCCTTTTTCCTGTTAGATTCGTCAAGAAATGATGATGATGGCGTTGATAGTTTTCTTAGCGGGCTTACCCGCACGCGCGGCGTCATCTTTGTTCTCAGAAGAGAACGAGTCGTCAACCAACGCTCGACGGTCTCAGCGCACACGAAATATCAGTAGAAAATTGGGAGATGCTGTTGGCAAGGAGAGAAGGGCACTTTCAAGTGGTCAATTTACGAAGCGAGGTGAATCTTCAGCGCAGAGCACTAGCCACACATTGCCATATTTCCAACCCGCTCTCGCTGGCGCCGGAAAATTCAAGGAGCAATTTCTTAGTTCTGTACTTGGGCATGATGTAGTAATTGTACCACAAGACAGTACGAAGCTCGCTTCATCAGCGACGACGACGCGTGTGCAAAAATCTCGACCCAAACGTTCTTTGAGAGACAATCCAACCACCGACAAACACACATTGAACGGTATTCCACCGAAATTCAGGGGCGCAGCGATTCGGGATTAGTGCCAGAATTCTAAGGGAAGTCGATTCAAAAAATCTTAGCTGCTTAGTTGCTATATTGAGTAGTGAGGAAAGGGAGAACTCTACGACTCGACTTCCTACAATTTTTGAAACAGGCCCCGAAGGACAAAGGGCCGGAATTTGAAGGCTAACAGGTAGAAGGCAGGAATAATATGCAGAGCAGCGTAAACTAAATATAATTCATAAAGAATATTGAAAATTTGCGCAATTGTTCGCATTCCCACTTCCGCGGTTCCACAGATATTGATGTACTGATGTAGCAGCAAACGACAGGAGTTATATAGCCCAGAAGAAGGGCCCGTATGGATAACTCATTACATGAGAAGCGCATTGCATTGGAATGAAAGAGCTGCCAAATGCCCCATATCTCATAGCCAAGAAGTTCTAGAAGCGCCCATAACCAGCAGAAAGCCACGTGCTGATCTTACATCCAGAAGAACGAGGCCAGTTGGGCTTCTAAGTGCCGCTATAATTATTATCTTCCAGCTTCCGGTGCCTTAGATTTCGATGCCAGCCTTGATGCCAGCCTTGATGCTAAAACACTAAAAGAAAGTTCCGATGACAGGTCCGAATACTCCCTCCGCTGTCTCTTTGGGTTCCTGGCTCATTTCTGCTGAGGCTGGCTGAGGTGCAGTAGCCGAGGCCTCGAAGCCCAAAGCCCTCATGCCGAACACTGACGATGAGTCAGCAGGCCGCGACAACGAAGGGCCCGGCGACCGAACGAACGACGCGCCACGCACTGAAATCGACGAGCGACCTTTGCCCTGGGCGCTGTCGTCGCCGTTGTCTCCCTGGCCGGTGGCTGCACGCAGCGGCGTCGAGCGTCGAGGAGACGAGGGCTGCCGGGGGCTGCTCGGCTCGCGGGGGTTGCTTGCCCAACGAGCATAGTCTCCCGACTTGGCCACACTGCCGTGGCTTGCACGGTCATTGCGTTGGCCGTCCTCGTTGAAGCGAGGGCTGCTTGCGTGATTATCATCGGTGAGGCCAAGCACATTGCCGAAGCCTTGTGGCATTTGCGATGGCAACAGCGTGAGCCGCTGCGCAGTCGGGTCCCACGTTTGATTTCGTTCTTTCAAGTTGATTTGCCGCTGCTCTTCGGCTGTTTTTTGTGCTTTCTGCAGCAGCTGTTTGAGAGACGCAAAATCGCCGCGGCGAACTGCTTCTTGAGCTGCGAGTGTTAACTTGCGCTCATCGGCCGTCATGCTAGCGGACTCAGTGAGACCCTCAGGGCTCGGTCTGCTGATGCTTAAACTGAGCCGCGCGCCGAAGCTAGTATTGCTGCCACGCTGTAATTCTTCCACACCTAACTGCTGGTGGCATAATTTGCATGGTTCAAAGACGAAGGTTCCTGTAAACACACCGTAAGAACAGCCCGAGGGCCCGGGCAATTCCAGTCTCGCACTAAATCGGCAAGCGACTGGTAGCCCAGCTCAGCGAGGCTTTGGGACAACGACATAAGCTTCCAGTGCGACAAAAAAGCGTCGAGGTCTTGGTGCCCTCGGCGGTTGCGGTGGCTCACCACACTAACAGGAGCTTTCCGGCCATTCCCACCATCCTCGTCAAGCAACTCACGCGACCCCCTTGAATATTCAAGCGGATTAGCTATTGCAAAGACCTTTTGGTTCCCTTTCGTTGAAATCGGAAAGCGGCTTCGATGTTGCATTCTGGGTGATTGCTGCTTTGATTTGTTATCAGCGCTATGAGTTGAAGACCACCTATTTTGCGCCTCCTCGTCATAACTACCCGAGCCCCGTTCCTCGTCGCTACCGCTACTGCCGTCGTCCATGCTCTCTAGATCCGATTCAAATCCTTCTTCGGATTGTGAAGGGATGAAGACTTTCTTAGGTGTTGGTTTGGCCTTTGGAGTCGTACTCCTGCCGCGAACCTTCTTCAGCGCCTGTGATACCTTGTCCTTTTCCTTCTGCTCTTCAGCGAGACATTGATTTCTAACAGCCACAGATATTTTATGCATCTGCTCTTGGCTTAGTATTTTTCGATTAAAGATCACACACCCAGCTAGCAACACAAGTATGGCGCCAATAACGATGGGGATGGTCTCGCTAGTCTCGACCACTGGATCTCGGACAATGACGAACATGGACGGAAGTGACGTTGGCATCAATGAAATTGGCGTGGGTGCAGATGAAATGCTGGGCATTGATGAAGGAACGTTTGTTGTTGTAGGTAATAGAGTTGGCGCAAGCGTGGGCATTGGTGTGATTGATGGTGGAGGCGTCGGAAAATACACAGAGGATACAGTAGTGTCATCCGTTGTGCTCAGGCGCCGCCTAAAATTTTGAGACGCCACTGGCATTATCAACGACTTTTGTCCAATCGTGAGAAAAGCGAAGTTTTGAACCAAGCCCCAGGTCACTCGCATCGTCACTTAGATACATGCGACATGATACGAGGTTGTGTCATCAGCCCACAAGTGAGCGCTGTTTATTTATTAAGCACCTTGTATTTTGCGGCTTGCGACTATCTTGATCTCTAGATCTTTTCACACAGGCCCCATAGGCCGAAATTAGAAGAATAACAGGCAGAAAAAAGTGAAGCAGCTATTACTAAGAGAGTTGCTAGTACTAGAAGAGGGGCTAATCAGGCACACCAACCCGAGCTTTTAGTAGTCTTTAGCTCACTCTACTACAGAGATAGTATCTACTGTATCGTCACAACAGTATCTTTCTCGTCCAATCAGAAAAAAAGTATTTTATGTGTAGCCTGCACTTCTAATTCGTAATTCCGGCTGCCGGCTGCCCCCTCGGGGCCTGTCTCAAAAAAGACTTGTTCAGACAGAAGCTTGCACGCAAATGGGGTCACGCAATTGCTCGGGAATGGGCGACTCTTCTTCTGGACCGCCTGAGGGACTTCGTTGTAGTCCCCTCCTCTGCGGGCGGAAACTCCTCTTTTGAAACTCCTCTTTTGAGCTGCACTCTCAGAGCACAGAGGAGCGTGCCACTTTGGACCACTATCATCACTTCCATGACCACTTGGGCATGTGCGCCTGATAAGCTCCTTAGTTTTAGTTTGCGCTGCTTTGCTTGTAATCTCTACCTGTTAGCCTTCTAATTCCGGCCCTTCGGGGCCTGTCTAAAAAGTATGAAGCGAGTCTAATTCTAATCTTAATTCCTGTCTGTCTACAGCTGCCGTGGAAACCTCTGCGGCGGCCTCCGCGAGGACGCGAGAAGCAGGGATGGGCTGGGCTGGGAACCCAATTGAAGTGGGGTATATATGACGGAGATGGGGCTATTTCCTCGCGATTTCGCCTCGTCAGACGAAATCGAAACGAAATTGCGTAATATATCTCGATGATGGCCGCTTTAAAAAGTAAAATTCCGGCCCTTCGGGGCCTGTCTCAAAAGCAGCTAAGAATCCTTAACTTAGCACAACACGAGACTCACGAGACGCCCTTTCCTTCCCTCGTCAAATTTGGCCCATACCACCACGAATCTAATAACCAAATCCAAAGCCGCGTTGCTCTTTCTCGGTTCTTTTAAATTACGAACTGCTTCGATTAAGACAGATCTAAATGCCAAATACTTTTGAGAAAAACCATACATAGTAACTATAAGAGCAGAATGCCGTCTAGTTGGCGTCGATTTCTATTCCAACGCCTCTAAAGGAGGCGGTTGCGCGTGTCTTCCAATTTCTTGAGCACTTCCCCAGGAGACTTGTCCAAGTCGGCCGCGATGGTTTTCTGCGTCTCAAACGGCAGCGCCGCAAAGAGCTCGCACAGTTCTCCGTCCGCCACTTCTTTCACGGGCCCAAAGTAGCTCCGGTACGCCATGTGGTCCCGCCCGGTAATTGGCTGCCACTCTTGGCGCATGTGCATTTCCAAGTGGGTGAAGAAATCCCGGTCGCCTTTGGTGGCGGACGGCAGCAGCGCCCCCACGCTGCCCATGGTGGTCACGTACACCACCGCTTCTGCGCCGCCCGGGACGAGCGCAGTGCGGTGCATGGCGGTGATCACCTCCCCGACGTGGTATTGCGCATGGAGCTCGAGCTTGTGGGCGGCGCCGTTGAGGAGGCCGCTGTCCCACAAAAGCTTGGAGCCGGTGGGGTTGTCCACGTCGTCGGAGACCGCTGCGGGGAGCCGGAGCACAAACGCGTTGCCAAACTTGTCCCCCCCACACACCGTGTCGTAGTCCAAGCAGCAAAACGACGACGTGAAGCGAGGCGCGGTGTCGTCGGCGTAAATCACGAGGGCGTTGTCGTTGCGGCGGTACTTGACGAAGAGCAACGATTCGGTCATGTCGGACACATAAATCCGGTCCCCGGTGGCCTTGATGCTGGTGATGGCGCTGGGAAAGGACCGGTTTTCGGCCTTGCGCAACAGCTTCTTTTTGCCCAAGTCGTAAATCCGCAGCGCTTTCCCCGACCCCACCAGGAGCCGCCCCTGGAACTCGCACAGCGCCAAAGGCACGTCGTCGATCTCGGTGCTGTGCAGCAGCTGTAGGCGCTGGTCCAGCAAGCGGTAGACGCGCACGAAGCAGCCCTCGTGGGCGCGCGGGTGGAGGCGCATGTGGCGAGCGGTGCCCACCACTACGAAGGCCTCCCCGCCCCGGGAGTGAAACACGCAGGTGCACAGGCTCAGCGCAGCTTCCCCGTTGTCCAACTCCACCAGCTCCAGAGTTTCTTCGCTCGAGGCATCCAGCAGCCGCACGCAGCTCGCCCATTTCCCCTCCGCGGGGGGAAGGGGCCCTTTCACCCCCATCACCGCGCTGCTGTCTTCTTCTTCTTCCTCGTCTTCGTCGTCTTCGCCTCCTGCAGCAGCGCCGTCGCCACCTTCCATCCCGGGCGGCGGTGGCGGAGGCGGCGGCGGTGGTGGCGGAGGCGGTGCGCCGTCCACCTCCATCCCGGACCCATCTGCCGAGCCTGCAGCAGCAGCCGCTGCCGCCTCGGCCGCCGCTGCTGCTGCTTCCGGGGAACCCGGCAGAGGCAAGCCTTTCAACAGAGCCGCTTTCTCGGCTTCGTTGTACTCGTTGTGGTCCGACTCAATCAGGAGCAGCAAAGACTGGGAAGTGGCGCCGGCCAACGGAGACGCCACCGCGGCTGCTGCTGCCAGGGGAGACGAGGGCATGGCGCAGAGTTTGCGAGGGGTGTAGCGCAGAGGCACTACGGAGGCGTTGAAGAGGGCGCCCAGTTTGTCTACCGTGACGATGCGCAAAGTGTTTTGGGCGATCGCCACCAAGCCTTCGGGGCACTGCTCGCTCGCAAAGGGGGCCGCATGCTCGAGGGCATCGTAGCTCAGGGGGGTCATGTAGTAACGCCCTTGGAGCACGTAGGCGAGCCAGCCTCGGGAACTGAGCGCCAGCAGGGCGGGGACGCCTTGCACTACCACCCGGCACAGTCGCACCGGCCCGGCTCCCAGGAAACGGGTCCGGGTGTCGGAGAGCGCGCCCGAGGTCGCGTCCACGGCGGCGCGCTGCATCACCCCGTTAATTAACCCCACGTTCAAAAAGAGGCCCAGCACCGCACCGGCCCCAGTGCCAGCACCACCACCACCACCACCGCTGCCACCCGCGGCGCCCGCTGTGCCCGTGTTGGCCGCCGCGGCGTCCGACGCCATTTCGAGCAAAGCCAGGGACTCCGGGCGGGCGGGGCACTGCATCGAGCCGACTTGGCTCAGGACGGGGCCGGCCCCACTCGCGCCGTCCAGCGTCAGGAGCCGCACGCCGTTGTCCAAAGTGCCCACCGCCAAAAAGGGGCTCCGGGCGCGGCCCACCGGCAGCGGTCCCACGTCCAAGCAGGCCACGTCGGCGCCCAGGTCTTTGGTGCCCATTTCCATCAAGTTCCCCGCCACGTCGAGCTCGAAGTACACCAATTCCCCCCCTCCGAGGGAGACCGCCACCTGTGAAGATGAAGAAGTATGGAGGTTCGCGCGCAAGCGTTGGCGCACCATGTTCAAGAAAGGAAAGAGAATAGGACTTGTAAGAAAAGAAAGCACTTGACAAAGATATCAGAGGACAAGCACGCAATCCCGTCGACAACATAACATCTTATGGAGATTACGTGTGCCTCAACACTCTGCGTTCTACCAGAGAGCTGGCTGTCGCTACGACAATCACTACTGTCACCTGCCCTCATCCATCCTTCACCTGGCGCGCATTAGCCGAAGCTTTTTCAATCAGTTTCTTGCCCGGCGGCTTCCATTCCGCGCTGCGGCCTCCAGCCCTGACGTGGCGCACGGCGTTGGGGTACACCTGGAGCATGCTCCCGTCCGCCAACAGCTGCACCGTTAAGGTCGGGGCTCTCGCGAACAAACCGCTGTCGGTGACTTCCTCCACCGTTTCCCCCACCGCCAGCACCTGTGGGAATGGCGAGATAGGGGCGCCAAGCGACCACGATTCGATAGGAGATGAAAAACAGATGAAAGAAAGCACCAACGAGGAAGAATTGAGCAAGAGTGCGGTTGGGCAAGCACCCCATGAGCAACGACTTCTGTCCTTTAGGCGCTGCCATTTATGGAATTCATTCATAGCATGTCTGATTACATGCGTACCAGCGTCGCGTCTTTGAACGACACCACAATGTACTTGTCGGGTCCGTCGTCGAGCCTGGCTTTCAGCGTCCAGACCGCGCTCGGCACCCCCGGCAGCTCCGACACCGCCAGCTCGTGCACTTTCACGCCGTGCCGCAAGATGCGCAAACTGGACCGAGTGCCGCGGCCGCAACACGCCAAGATCTGGGGGGTCCCTTCCCCGCACACGTCAGCCACCAGGGCATCGGTGATGGGCGCCGCCGACTCCACCACATCGATCACGCCCAAATTGTTCAATTTCCCCACTTCGGCGCCTGAGCGATGACACAAAGGAACAGCAAAAAGGGTTCAGGGAAGGGAATGCGCGGCAGAGAAAGAAAATCATTTGAAGTCGATGCGTGAATTTCGTTCAAAGAGTGATTACTATGACGACGCGCGCATGCCCATTTAACGGACACAACCGGGAACGAAAAAGTAATAGCCATACAAAAGAAGCTCATTGTTTACTCGCTGACAATCTTTTAAAAATTAAAAAAAGGGACACGAAGTTCCACGCCACTCACCGCCAGACGCTGCTCCACTGCTGCCGTTGCCACCACCACCACCACTGGTGAGCAAGAGCGGCGGTGGGGCAAAGGTGGGCGCGACCGAAGCCGCCGAAGCCCCGTCGTCCCCCAGCTCCGGGTCGTCGCACTTGTGCGAGGTGCACACCCCTTCCCCGTCGCCGATGCCGGAAAACTGGAACAGCGCGTGGTCTCCGAACTCCGACGCGCAAAACAGCAGGCCGCTCCGAGTAATGCAGAGGGCGTTGGCGGGGGCCACGGTGTCGAACACCGAGACTATCACGTCGCGCACCTGGATCAGGCAAAACATATGCATCGCAGAAAAAGAAATTATGAAAATGCGAGCGCGAGGAAATCGATGTCAAGAGGATTGCGAAATCGCAGGTTCTGAGATGGCTGACGAATGCGCAAACCCGTTAAGAATCCAACAAAACAGAAACATCCAAAAGACCTAAACGAAAGAAACAAGAGAAGAAAGGGCGAAAGCATGCATGCACTACCGTGTCGCCTTCGTAGTCGAGGGTGCACTTGTAGAGGTCCCCCGCTTCGGTTTGCAACAGGAAGAAAAACAAGTCGCGTTGCTTGTGGGTGGCGCACGCCGTCACCAGGAGGCCCCGGGACGAGGGGTAGCCCTCGCGGCGGGGCAGCGCCGTGCGCACTTCGTCGTGGCCCTCGTGCTTGTACGCCACCCAGTTCTCCCCGACAATCAAAACCCCACTGGGCCCGTCGGTGCCACCGGGGACTGCCAGCAGCATGCTGGCGGTGCGGCTCACTGCCTCAGACCATTTCCGCACCACGTGGTTCAGGCCCAGGTCCAGCTCGTAGTAGGTCAAGTGCTTCTCGGCCTCTTCGGCCGCTTCACCCGACGGGTCCAAGTCCGCGTCCCCGTAGTCCAACTCCAGCGCCGCAAAGACCTATGAAACAGCAGCAGCAACAGCGGGATAGGGAAGTATCCCAGGCACGAATTAGCCGTGAAGAAGCAAAAGAGCAGGCGGCGATGGCGACAAATAAGGACAGACAAGGAGAGGTTATCGTGGGCCTAGGGGCTAGGGCGAGGAATAAAAATCAACCAAGATCAGTCTACTTAGAGCGTAGTATTGTGGCCTCCTGCCATACCGGATTGTCAAAGTGCACATCCACGCCCACCACTGAGTAGGTGATAGTGTTGGCGCGGTGGCACTCTAAAGGAGACGACACCGTCAGCCGATTGGACGCGTCACGGTTCATCACGTAGACCAGCTTTTGCTTCTCCACCGCGGCCACCATCATGGCGCGCCCCTTGGGGTCGCACGCGAGGTACTGGCCAGGCACGGCGCGGCGGCAGCCCGTCTTGCCAAAAGTTTCCGACTTGACCACCCGAAACGCCTCCCCCGCGGCACCGCTGCCAGAGGTGATCGCACCACCTGCACCTGCACCGCCACCCGCACTGCCTGCGGCTGCTACTGCAGTAGGGCCAAATTCAAGGATAGTAAGCTTGCCGCTATCGGATCCCACAATAATGTAGTCGCGCGACGCTCCAGGCAGCCGAAAAGGCGCCAGGGACCGCAGCACGGAAAAAGTGTTCACCGACGCCACGGAAATCAGCTTTCCCGTAGTTTCGTCAGGCCGCAGCAGCTCCAGGATTGTGCCGCGCGCTACGACTACTTCTTGCGCTTTGGCTGCAGAAAAGTTGCCATAAATCGCTTGGTTTATCGCGCCTGCACGCTGCAGGTTGAGGCTAAAGAAGTGCATGCTTTCCCTCCTGAAGCGGCGGCGGCGACGGATGCGTGGTTTCTTGCCTGTCTATCTATATAAAGCACGCTTCCTACACGATACCGGTGCACACTTCGGGGCTGCCTCCTTTCTTCTGGGCACAAGCTGCGTGGCGACTTGTGTGGTTCGTGGGCCAGAGTGTGTTGGTGTGTTGGTGAAAATTGTCCTAAAATATTATATTAGGCAAAACGCGGGAGTCCTTCGTCCTTCGTTCAGCTTTTTGCGCGAAGAACATGGCAACTAATACGGCAGCTCATACAACTGCGCAATCGGTGCGCTGTCCTCCTCTTGGATCTTCACTAAATGCAACAGTTTTATACTAGATTTATCTAGCTAGATGAATAGAAGGGCCCAAGTTCATGGTGCGTGTTAATTTGCTGAAATATCTCACGATGAAATGGGACAATTTTCAAAAAGGAGTCTACCTGCTGTTCAGGTTTTGCCTACTTCCGAGCGCTACAAGCCCATCCCAGCATGCGAGTATTTCGAGAACCAGCGCGATGTTGCAGTGGATAGCCGCGGAGGTCGATTTCGGGTCTATGTGTCTGGATTCAAGGAGGGTGCCAAGCCACCAAGCATATTGTTTGTCTTGTTGCACGGCGGAGGAATGGCAGCATTGACATGGGCTCAAATGGCGAAAGTATAGTTAAAATACAATTCATCTCTATGCTTGGTAGCATCTAAAATTCTAGAATTAAACACTCAAATTGCTTTTGCCAGCATATTCCGTCCACGCTTTTTAGTCTAGCTCTACTGGACCTATCTTACACAGCTGCGACCAACCTCAGTATACTTCCTGTGACTCTGTAGGCTATTCTGGACGTATCAAAAACCAATGCAGAAAGCCGAGCGAATGGCTTTGCCGCAGGTCGCGTCGCTGTAGTTGCACCAGACTTGAGAGGGCACGGGCATACTCGGCACGGCAGTGGAGTGGGTTGTGCCGAGGACACTGACTTAAACATCGAAACGCTGAGTGGCGACGTAGAGGCTCTCCTCGACATCATGTTCAATAGTGACAGCAATAGTGGCGGCCAGGGCACGCTCGAGGAATCTGCTGCAAGAACCTCCTCAGCTAGCGGTGCGACAGCAGCAGAGGTGAAAGTGCGGCGCCAGCGCGTGATTCTCGTAGGGCACAGCTTAGGGGGCGCGGTGGCTACTCACCTTTGCGCCCGGCTACGAGCTAGAAGAGTTGATAAGGACAAACCTAGTAGCATTCGCGGCGAAGAAACTGACGGTAGCAGCAGCGGTGTAGCGTCAAGACGAAGAGCAGAAATTGAGGTGTGCGGCCTTGCGCTGTTGGATGCGATTGAGGGCACTGCCGTCGAAGCCATTGACGCTGGTACCGCCTTTATAACAAGCTTGTGCGGTATTCCTTTGTTCATTCTGCTTTTTCCTTGGCTCAACTTCTTGCTGTCGTCATAATTTTCTTTATCTCTTTCTCTCTCTTTAATACTGCTTCGACGTTCTGGTGCTTGTCGTCCCTCTCTCAGGCCACGTCGAGCGTGCAGTCTCGTCGATGCCGCCTGCTTTCGAGGACATCCGACAGGCGATCGCTTGGGCCCATCACAGTGGAGGCACTGCTTCCTTGCTAGCTGCCCGTGTCGCCACCCCACCGCGACTGATTCAAAATCAAGGACAGTTATCACCGCCACCACCACCATCGTCATCAGCGCCGTCGGCGTCATCATATACATTGGCGTCGACACCTGAATCGCCGCCTGCTGCAGAAGAAAGTTCTAACAACAATGGCACAGCTAGCAGGAGTGGCACAGCAGCAGAGGAAGGTGAAAAAGGCAGCGACGTTGCAAGCAGTAAAGAAGAATGGCAGTGGCGCAGTAATCTGTTAGCAGCGCGAGCACACTGGCGAGGGTGGTGAGTTCCTCTTCCGCTGAGAATTAATACTAGTAGAAAGAAAATGTAATGAAACCATCGGGCCGTCGTGAATGCGAATCAAAATTTTGAGGAAGGCACTATACTTTATTGCTCGCTGTGAAAGTTTCCTTTTTCATTCCTTTTCTCCTTCGTTCCACTCGGTGGGGCTACTCCAGGTTTGAAGGGTTGAGCGCCTTGTTTTTAGCACAGCCTGTGCCCAAGTTGGTAGCCGTGTCGGGCGCTCAGCACATGCTGGACGACGGGCCGTTGCTCGTGGCGCAAATGCAGGGGCGCTTCAAGTTCATGTGCTTGCGCGGCTGCGGCCACCACCTGCAGGAAGACGCGCCCCACGAACTCGCCCACGCGCTGCTGGCCTTCGCGGCCACGGCTGCTTCCCAAGTTTCAGGCAGCTGAAGCCACTCAGGCTTCCTCAGGTCAACTTTTTTCATGTTGCAGAAGGGAATATAAGAATAACATCTGAGTAACCCATGGAATTTATTGGACTGTACACTTGAATGATTCATATACTGGCTTCCAGTAAAGAACGCTGAAAATTCCCAGTATGATTCCGCACGTAAAACTCAAATTTTCGCAGAAGGAAGTCTTAACTCTTAACTGAGAGAATTCCAAGAGCGACAGGGGAGTGTACGAGGCGTGGGGGGAAGGAATGCGGTTCACTTGTTGACTTGTTATTGACTTGTTGACTTGTTTTTTATCTTGTTCGATTGTTCGCGATTCTTCAACGGCAGCATACAGGGGGATGCTGCCTCGGTCAACTCTAACTCTAACAATTGTTCGCGATTCTTCAGTTCATAGTTCATAGTTCATTGGCTTGAAGGAGATATTCCATGACCCCAAAAATATCTTTCAGAAGTACCCCTCTACGGAGGAATTTTGCTCAGCTCATCATACAACCAGTGCCACCAGCACCGCTATTTTGGCCATTTTTCCACGGGACCACGGGACGAAAAACGAGGAGTGCGTGGAGATTCCTTTGCGGCATCCGAGCAAAGCAACAATGGCGGTGGGTTCCTTTCGCTCATGAAACATTCAGTAGCAACTTTTGTAGTCTTCGCAGCATCCTTGATACTGATACCTACAGGAGTGGACCCGGCAAGCCTACCTAGGTTACTGAATGTGAACATAACTCATTCATGTGCAATTGCTTTGTCAGGCCGAGGAATCTAAGCCAGTATCGCTATCCGGGACCTGGATCGAGGGTGAAATGGGCGCGTACACTCAAGCAGTGCACGCAGGAGTGAACCCTTGCCCTGTAACGGGTGCCATCTTGACGCCCATCTACCAGTCGACCACCTTCGTCCAGCCATCCATCGACGGATGTGCGTACTTCGACACCTCATGCTTGCTCGCATAATGATAAATGTCGGTCACGGAGGCTCTGAGGCTATCCCTTTATTTTTCAGCCTGTATGAAATACGTAGTAAAACCATTTCTATTTTGGGCGCATTTCTAATCCGTCTCATCTCTGTGTTCGTGTGGAACGCTTTCCGTACCACTAATTACCAACTACCTTTTGTAGACTTGTCCAAGGGCTACTCTTACTCTCGCTCGCG
>Ga0307982_1002532_pt1 | contig 14735 bp, 3 predicted proteins | sample OrgLakmetagen989_FD_201847 | JGI IMG/M metagenome (GOLD analysis project Ga0307982, IMG submission 201847) | Saline water microbial communities from Organic Lake, Antarctica - #989 | ecosystem: Environmental > Aquatic > Non-marine Saline and Alkaline > Saline | place: Antarctica: Organic Lake...
TCTGCAGTGCGGGCTCTGGGCGACGCCATCAGTGGGGAGCCGCTGGACATCGCGCACTCCATGGTGGATGCCCTGGCCGCGCTCAGTCCCGATCTAGAGGACAACCAAGAAAACATCGCCATGGCCAAGCGCCTGCGCCCAGCAGACAGCGAACCAGCGGAGCGCGTGCGGCGCCTGCTGGCCCATGCCGTGGATGTCATCCGCCGGTACAACAGCGCAGTGGCAGGCGAGAGGGCCCGGCGAACGCAGGCCATTGGTGTGTTGAGAGCAGCCACCAATGCAAACGTCACCGCCACTTTCCCGCAAGTTGCTGCCGCTCTGCAGAGCTACGAAGCCACCATGTTGCCCCTTGACAGTGCCCTGGACAGGCACTTGGGCATGCTCATGCAGTTTGCCAATGGCGGCGACGAGTACAGCGACGAGCAGACGGGCCAGCTGGCGAGCTTCCTGAAGGAGTTCGTGGAAGCCACCCGCGTGCAGAACCCCGCCCAGGCCCTCCGTGCCCGCACCGAGCGCGGCGACAAGATGACGGATGTGGTGGCCCAGTTGCAGGTGGCAGTGCAGGCGCTGCTTGCACGCTTCCCAGCATCATCAGCCTCCATGCAAATCGCCCGCATGCGCGCCACTGCGGCGGCTGGAGATGCCCTGCAGCCCATCCAGGCCGCCAAGGAGTCTGATGTTGCCCTGGCCAAGAAGGGGGGGGTGTCCCGTCAGGCCATGGCCCAGCTGCGCCGGCGCCTGCAGCAGCTCATCTCAGCCGTGGAGGACGGCATGTGCGATGCCAACGTCGTGTTGGTGGCCCTTGGGCTGCTCCCAGAGTCTGCGCTCAAGCAAAAGGGGGGGTCACTGGAGGACGCCAAGGCTGCCGCTGCCGCCACCGCCCTGCTGGCCAGGGAGGAGGAGGGCATTGCTGGGGAGCGCAAGACCCTGGAGGAGGCACTGGAGGCTGCTGCTGCCCGGGACAACGAGGAGCTAGATGCGGAGGACGAGCGCGGCGCCGAAGAAGCCCTGGCCCGGGAGTTGGAGGTGAACCCTGAGATGACCGAGCAGGAGCGGGAGGCTGTGGTGGCGGCGTACAAGCAAGAGCGCCTGGCGCTGCGAGACACGCTGCTGCGGGAGCGGCAGCGTCAGCGCGACCTCATGGGCGAATCCCTGGACGCCCGCAAGGCAGAGCGGGTCGCACGGCGACTGAAACGCGCCGAGGCCAAGGCAACTGCCGCCGCCACCGATGCAGAGGGCGACGCCCGTGACGCCATGGAGAAGCGCCAGGCTCGCGACCGCCAGGCCGCAGCGGCTGAAGCTGAAGCGGAGCTGCAGGAGGAGATGGCGTCTGCCCGGGCGGCCGCTGGGGTGGGGCGCGACCCCCTGGGGTCTGCCGACATGCCATTCGACGCGGAGCGCCTGCTGGCTGCCCTCAAGGACGCCCACGAAGCAGATGTGGAGAGCATGCGCAGTGCACAGGGCAGCGAGCAGGAGCGGCAGGCAGCCATGCTGTCGCAGCGCTTGGCGGCACGGCGCGCAGAGCGCCTGGAACGCTCCCGTAAAGCCAAGCAAACCGCCATCGAGTCTGCTGGGGGCGACTACAACAAGCGTGCGGCACTGCTGGCAGCCGCCGCGGTGGAGACACGGGGCACTTTCAGCAACCTCGCTCAGGCGGAAGACGAGGATGTGGAGCAGGCCGTGCTGCACGCCAGGGAGCTGGCTGGCACACATGAAGGCGAGCTGGCGGCCAACCGAGAGCGGTTCGACGTGGAGCTGGCCAGGCTGCAGGGCCGTGTGGGCGCCGAAATGGCGGAGCGCAAGGCTGAGGCCAGGCGTGCCATCGAAGAGAAGTTCGTCCGGCGCCGGAAGCAGCTGGAGGCGCAGCATGCCGTGGCCATGGACGCCTGCTCCTCCCTCCCGGAGCGGCGGGCGCTGGCTGCCAAGCACGCCGCCAACATGAGCAAGCTAGCCGCCGAGCAAGATGCTGAGGTGGCCGCCACTGACGCCAAGATCGAGTCTGCTGCGGCGGCAGCCATGGCGGAGCTGGAGGCTGCCAGTGCCGCCGCCCAGCTGGCCGCCGTGCGTGGGCGTTTCGACGCAGAGACGGAGGCGGCCAAGGCCCAAGCTGCACTGCGCAAGGCTGCCACAGACGAGAAGATGGCTTCCCGTATCGGCGGCTGGCGCCAGGGTGAGGAACTGGATCTGCTGTCACAGCAAGCCAGCGAGATCGCTGAAGTGGCAAACGATCCTGAACTGCGAGCCCGCCTGCAGGAAAAGCACGCCGAGGAGTGGACTGCACTGCAGCGGCGCTTGGGCCGAGAGGAGGCCGAGATGCGGCAGCAGGCTGACGAGGAATTCAAGGGACATGAAGCCGACCTGGACGCCCAGATGGCGGCACTGCGGGCTGGCTACGAGCGGGAAGCAGGCTCCCTGCGTGAGACCCTTGTGGCGGAGCGATCCCGGCAAGCCGCTGCTGCCAAGGAACGCAGGGCACAGCGTGCTGCCCGACGCACCGAGGCGCTGCGTCAGCGACAGGCTGCAGAGGCGGCAGCTGCAGAGCGGGAGTCCACAGATGCAGCAGCTGCAGTGGCGGAGGCACACGCGGCCGAAGCAGCTGCCTCGGAGGCGTCAGCTGCTGCGACCGCAGCTGCAGCCGAAAAAGCCGCCGAGGCCGAGGCAGAGCTGGTGGCGTCCACATTTGAAGCCGATGCCCAGGTGCGGCGCCTGTACGAGCAGCGGGCTGCAGAAGCTTCTTCGCGGCGGGCCGCTTTGGATGACGACAAGCGCAAGCAGGAAAGCTCCCTGGGCAAGAAGCTGGAGGAACGGCGAGCGCGGCGCCTGGCGAAGCTGGCTGCTGCGCAGGCTGAGGAGTCTGCTGCCGCTGCCACGGAGCAGGACGTCGCGGTGGTGGAGGCAGTGGCTGCCCAGCACGCCGCCGAGCTGGCTGAGGTGGAGGAGGAGATTGCTGCAGAGGCAGACAGCGAGCGCAAGGCCCTGGCTGCACAGATGCGCGCCAAGTACGAAGCCAACAAGGCGCGGGAGGCGGAGGCCAGTTTGTTGCTGGAAGACCGCATGGCAGAGATCCGACAAGAGGCATCCAGCAACGCCAACTCTCTCCTGCGCAGTCTGCAGGGCGAGAAGAGTAGGCAGCTATCCACAATGGAGGCGCAGATGCGGGCACGCAAGCAACGCAAGCTACGCAAGATGCGGCTGCAGCAGGAGACGGATCTGGCCGCAGCTGCCGAGGAGACGGCCAAGCAGTCCGCGGACGCCCACCTGGCTGCCATCTTGGCGGATGACGACGATGCAGAGGATTTCGAGGCGGCAGTGTTGGCGGCCATCGCAGCCCTCACAGGCGGTGCCGAGCTGGTGCAGCAGGCCCAAAGCGCACAGGCTGCCGCCCGCGGGCAGCCAGCAGGACCAGCTGACGCGGCCACCCTGGCTGACCAGTCGGCTGTGGACGCCGCCTTGGCCGAGGAGCGCGCTTCACTCGAGGAGCAGCACGCCCAGGAGCAAGCAGACGCTGAGGCGGAGGCCGAGGAGGAGGCCACTGCTGCTGAGGCCCAGCTGGAGGCTGACGCCGAACGGCGGCGACAGGCTGAGCTGGCTGCTGCTCGCGCGGAGTTGGAGGCACGGCTGGCAGCTGTGAACGAGAACAACCAAGAAGAGTTCGAACGCGTGCGAGCCCAAGCTGAGAAGGACCTGGCCCGTGTGGAGGCCCGGCTGGATGACCAAAAACGCGCCCAGAAATCGGATCTGAGCAAACGCCTGGCCAAGCGCCGAGCCCGCAAGCGACAGACGGCGCAGCGTCAGCGTGCCCGGGACCTGGATGAGCTGGACCGCAAGCGCACAACGGCCCTACAGGATCTGACCAACAAAGCCACCACTGCCAGTGAAATCGAAGCGCTGCGGGAGATCTTGACCCGCGGCGACGGCCTGGTGACTCGTGAGTCAGCAGGTGCTGCTGTGGAGGCTGTCATGAAGAAACGTCATGACAAGGAGCAGAACGAGCTGCTGCAGCTGCAGTTGCAGGAGCGCTCCCGGGGCCTGAAGGACGCCCTGGGTGACATGGTGGACAGCAAGGGGGAGGCACGGGAGGAGGTGCTGGCCCAACTGCAGTCCGCTGGCGCCTCCCCAGAGGAGGTTGCGGAGCACATCCAGGAGTTCGAAGCCAGCTTCACCCAGCAGTTGGCGGAAGTGGAGCGCAGCATCCTGCGGGAGCTGGAGGCCAAGCACGCCACTGAGAAGCTGCAGCTGCGGGAGCAGCAGCTGCGTGAGACGGCGGCCTTCCTTGAGGAGCTGGCGCCGGACGACGTGCAGCGGCGGCAGGAGGCAGCCAGTGCCCTGGAGGAGGCCAACGAGCTGCTGGAGTTCCAAGACGGCATCCAGCGGGAGCGGGAGCAGCGAGAGGCAAAGGCCGAGGCAGACCGCGCCTCCTACCAGCAGCGCCTGGAGGCAGAGTCTGCAGCTGAGCTGGCAGCCCAGGAGGAGGCCATGCAAGCTGCCCTGGAGGAGGCGCGCGCCGCGGCCGAGGAGCGCATGGCAGCGGAGCGCGCCAAGATGAAGCAGGAGTCTTCTGCCCTGCGTGCCAAGCTGCTGGAGGGCGCCAACCGCATGACAGATGGGGAGCGGGAGCGCCTCCTTCAGGAGCTGGAGACCGGCCTCGCCGCCAAGGAGGAGAAGCTGCAGCAGCGCAAGCGGGCCCAGGAGAACAAGCTCAAGGCACAGCTGGCCAAGCGCCACGCCAAGGCTCGCCGCAAGCGGGAGGCAGAGAACGCGGCCCGCCTGTCTGCCGAGAAGAGCAAGTCGGACGCTGCAGAGGCTGCCCGTCGCTCCACTGAAGCCGCTAAGCGCAAGGCGGCGCAGGCGGCAGCGGTCGCAAAGGGCAGCGGGGGGGGCACATCTGGCAAGGTCATGAATGCCGTGACAGAGCTGTCAGCCAAGCAGGCCTCTGCGAGATCGCAGCCTGCCGAGGTGTCTCGGGCCACAGCTGCCAAGCTGGCCCGCCTGCCCTCAGCCCGTGGGGCGTCCTTCGTCGCCCCTGTGGCCGCCAATGCGCCCACCCTCAAGGCTTCTGACAGCCCGCAGTACAGCACCATTGTGAGCCGGTTGGACGGTATTGAGTCCATGATGACGCAGCTGCGTGCCCGCGCCGCCGCCGCTGCCCCCGGCTCTGCGCTGGCAGCCGCCACAGCCGGGCAGGCAGGGCCAGCCGCAGCCACAGCTGACGCCGTCAAGGCTGCTTGGATGGATGTGACTTCACCTGCGCCCGAGGGCACCCTGAAGGTGCTGGCGTCCTCCAAGCTCTCTGCCCGCGAGGCGCTGCGCATCATGGTGGGCCGCAGACTGTTGCAGGCGGCAGGCCTGGCCACGCTGCCCGCTGGCGTGCGCATTGCGGCTGCAGAGACTCTCCCCAACAACAACTACCTGCACAATGCGTACCGCAATGTGTACTGGTACGACGTGGCGGCGGGCACGCTGTACTTCCGCCGTGAGCGCCTGTGGTCCACCGGCGACTTCGTGGTGTGCTTGGCGCATGCCGTGGCCCACGTACGTAGTAACCCGCACAACCTGGGCAATGACAGCGATGCCAAGTTCCAGGAGGAGTTTCATCGCTTGCTGCGCCTGATGGGACAGCAGCTGGCATCTGCCTCGACCCAGATGACCCCCCTTGCACCCCCAGGTGGCGAGGGGGACAGCGATGGCGAGGAGACGCAGGGAGCCGCCACGGGGGGGGGGCTGGTGCAGTCCTCAGTATCGGAGATGCTGCACGACCTGACGCACCGCGAGGAGGGGCGTGATCCCCTGCAGCGCTCCCCCAGCGCACTGCACAAGCTGCAGGCCGCCGTGCACCGGGTGACTGCAGCACGGAACCTGGGCATTTCTGACAACGCCATGCAGAATGGAGACCTGGACGATGACGAAGATGATGATGCGCCCCCCAGCAGCCCGCAGAGCAGCCAGTGGGCCACTGGCAGTCTGTCCTACCGCGTGGCCCAGGTGGGCAAGCTGGGCAAGCACGCCGAGCTGCAGCGCTTCCTACACGGCCTAGAGGAGGCCGTTATGGCCGCAGAAGCCGGCAACGGCGAAGAAGAGGAAGCCGAGGGCGACACTAGCTTGACAGCAGGCAGCCACCGTCACCGTCGTACCAGCACCGTCATGCCGGAGGACGCGCTGCTGGCTGACCTGCCCGCCGCCAGTGCAGAGGCCGACGCCGCCACGTACAAGCGAGTGATGGCGGACCGTGTGGCAGCATGGGAGAAGAAGGTGGACGACGCCAATGGCTCGTACATGAAGTACCAGATGCGCATGCAGCATTTCGGCTCCGTGGCCCAGCAGAAGGCTGCCAGTCTGGAGGCGGCACGCAAGGAGCTGCAGGCGCTGCAGGAGGCCACGCAGGCACAGGCACAGGTGGCAGAGCTGCAGTCCAATGGCAAGTCAGTGCCGGCGGAGCTGCTTGAGGAGGCGGACACCTCCCTGTACGCTTCTGAGGAGGCCCTGCAGCAGCGCATTTCACTGCTGGAGGGGGAGGCGCAAGTGGCTGCACACAACAGGAGCAAGGCAGCGGAAGCCGCAGAGACCTGGAATGACCGCTTGCAGCGATGGAGCAAGAACCTGCATGGGGACCAGGCGCGTGTGCAGCGCAGCTCCAGGCAGTCGGTGTTTGAGCAGAGTGCTGAGCTGAAGCAGTTGCGGGAGGAAATGATGAAGCGCACAGAAGCTGCTGGACTAGAAAACGTGCCCGAGTGAAGGACAGTTGGATAACAAAGATGGGGTTGGGGTGGTTGTGGGCGTGCATTTGAGCAGTGTTTCTATGGTTTACTGTCGCTGAATGCACACCCCCCAGAAACTTTCAACGGACTGCCTGCTTGACAGACAAACAGACCACGTGCACAGGAGCACGCCTGTCTCAGACTTCAACAAAAACGCTTCCAAACCAACTCAATAAGCTCAGCACTTGACACACTCTGGTTGACGGCTCATGGTTGGCAGCCCTCCTGTGCATCGCATCAACACTCGTCAATCAGGTAACATCTCCCGGCAAGCATGAAGTTGCTTGGAGCACTCCTAGCATCAGCTTTCCTGCTGGCATGCTCAGCAGTTAAAGAAGAAAGCTTTGGCAGGCTCAAAGCCAAGAACGGCCCCATTGTACGCAGCATTGCCGCGGTTACGACAGGCGCCTCTCCGCTGTCATTTCACCATACTTTGCAGGTCACTCTGTTTTATAACCAGGATGCTGACAACTTTGCTGAAGCAGAGTCCATAATGATACAGGCAGAGAAGGTGGGTGGATGATGATGCGTTCCTCAATTTGTTTCTTGCTGTCAAAACCAGTTTGATTGCAGCGGATGGCACGGTTTGATTTTTTCAAGTGCGACACTAAGGCTCGTGGGAATGCCCGCGCTGCAAAGCAAGCTAATCTCCAAACGAATGTTCACATCTTTGTGCGTACGCGCGAAGATGGGATTGGTGAGTATGCGTGCTGCTTTCCCATGCGTTCACGATGCAAGTGCCACTGTCACAGAGGAGTTTCGCATGCCTCTCACGCTGGCTAACCTGCTTCGTTATCTTAGGCTCCGTGGAGTTGCGGGCGACCCAGCAAATGTCAAACAGTTCATCTCTGCTGAAAATGTCCAGCATTTGGTGGACAGCACCCATACGCCGGTCTTTGTCAAGTTCTTTGAGCCATGGTGCGCACACTGTCACAAGATGAAACGCGGCTTTGAGGCGGGTGCGACCTTTTTCAAAGGCCGTGCGCACTTTCTTGAAGTGGAATGCTCTGCAAACGATGCCAGTGAAGCATTCTGTGCTGAGCATTCGGTTGAACGCTATCCTTCCCTAAAGCTCTTCACGGGAGAGAAGGTCATTCCTTTTGAAGGAAGCAGGGCAGTCGCAGCCTATGAGCTGTTTTTCCACGAGAACAAAGATTTCTTCCCGGAGTCGCCATTGGGTGTTGTACCCGCCTTCAATGTGGACCAGCTGCAGCTCACCAGTGAGGAGAACTCCCTCATCGGGCATGGCTATCCCATTCGGGAGGAGGACGTGGGCATCCCGGACACTGACCTGCCCGTCATCACGGAGGACATCAATGCCGCACGCCAGGCTGTTGCCCGCGATGATGCAGAAGAATCGATGGCTCAGGCCACAGTGGATGCTTCAGGAGCCACAGGGGCAGCTGCCCCCAAGGCAACTGCCGCCCCCAAGGCCGCTCCAGCAGGCGAGGCTGCAGGCGGCCTCACCCAGGAGTTCATGGCGGCAGTGCTCAGCGAGCTGCGTGGTGTGCGCTCAGAAATGGTGTCCCTGGGGCAGCGCGTGGAGGCGCTGGAGGACAAGTGACGCCTTGGCCGCCCGGTCTGCTGTAATACATTTCGCTGTGACCCCCACGGCAAACTTCCCCGCCCACTAACCGCTCTTGCTCTTCCCCTTGGCCATGAGTGCTGCGAAGTTACTGCTGGTGCGCACACTGGCCTTGGGCTTTGGTTTCTTCTTCCCGCTGCTCTTCTTGCGCTTGCGCTTGGCCTTGGTGGCGTCGGCGGCTGCCCCAGGGGGCGCCCCCGGGGCAGCCGCCGGGGCAGCCGCCGGGGCAGCCGCCTCCTCTCGGGGGCGCTTGACGCCACCGTGCACTTCCACTGCACCTTCAAGGTCTCCTCCACTAGCAGCAGCAGCAGCAGGGGCAGCAGCAGCTTCCTCCTCCACCTCCTGCTCCTCGCCTTCGGAGTCACTGTCCACTGCACCCAAGGCAGCCGCCATATCTTCATCCCCCTCCTCCCCGCCATCAGAGGCGCTGTCAGCCTCCAAGGCCTCTAAGACAGCCCTGCGCACCTTGCGCTGTGCAATGGTTTCGTGCTTGGAGACAAATGCGGCGCGGAGGGCACCCTCAAAGCCTGGGGGGATGGGCCACTTGGCCATGCCTGCCGCGTTCTGCAGCACAAACACCGACGTGTCGCAGGTGGAGATGCGGAACTTGCCCTTGCGCCACTGCTGGCTGCCTTCTGTGTACCCGTGTTCCTTTTGGCTCAGCAGCACGTGTGCCCGGCGGAAGGACGAGCCGTTCAGCTGGCGCCATCCGTCCGTGTGGCTCCATGCAGGGATGACCACGCAGAAGCTCAACGGCTTGGCAGTGCCCGCCAGCAGCATTTCAATGTGCCCCGTCATGGCGTCCATGAGCTCAGGCACGAAGGGGGGGTTGGCTTCGAAGGAGCCCTGTCGTGGCTGGAAGTCGAAGAAGGAGCCCACGGAGCCGAAGTGCGCATCCAAGTCACTGAAGGCAGAGGCAAAACGAGACCAGGTGCAGTTCATGGGGGATGCAAAACACTCCATGTCTACACCAAGTTGTTCTCGCAAAACCTGGAACACCTCCCGAGGGCAGGCAGCTTGGAAGCCCCCCCCTGCCAGGGCGTCATACCTCAGACACAGGGCCATGGCGGCGCGCAGGAACTGAGCATCCCCCAACACAAGTGACATGGGGACACGGTCATAGTCCACAGCAGCGTGCACACTTGCCTTGGAAGCTTCCACTGCAGATTGCCGCGCCGCCATGCGCTGTGCAATCTTAGCCTTGGCCGCTGCGACCACTGAGTCCTCCAGAGACACAGCTGCAGTGGGCGCCGTGGATGCTGCGTCCCCGATGTTGATGCTGAAGCCGCCTTTCTGCTTGCTGTTGATGGCGTCGGTTGTGACTGGGGCCGCTGCTGCCGGCGCCGCCGCCAAACGCACTTTGGTCTGGTTATACAGCACAAACAGTTTGGCCAAGTGCAGAACATTTAGGGTGGCTTTCGCCTTCCCCCAGCTAAGAATGACCTGCTGGAGTTTTTCTTCTTCCTTTGGTTGCACGGAGACTTGTACCTTGCGAGGTGGAGTGTCCACGGCTTGTTCCCTTCCCACTGCAAGCAAACCCTTTGAGGTGGCTCGCAAAAAGCCTTCTGCAAACTCTTCAATGGCTGTTGTCGGTATTTTTAGGAACTCTAGTTCTTCTCGCAAGCCAGTGATATCCTGGGTAGCAGGGATCAATGGATCACTCGGGGTGACAAGAGCGGAATTTGATTGCCTTCTGGCTTGCACGAATTGCCACCGCTCATACACTGCATTCGTGAGCTTAGCATCATGCTTTGTGCAAAAAGCTTTCAATTTTCGCTTGAGTCCACGAACATGGTGCAGGCGCATCAATTCTACATGCACACGGGGTGTTTCAGGCCGCAAGAGTGGAGCCGCTTGTGAAGCATTCTCTTGGCTCAACAGTGATCGAATATCGACCAGGGGCGGTACAACATCCATCGCTGAGTGCACTAGTCACCAAAACCAGATGGCTTTCAATCACAACAAGCAAAGACATGGACACTTGTAAGCTACGCCGGATTTGCGCGGAGGGCTGGTTTGATTCGTGATTTTGACCACGCCAACTCGCCGGCCGCTTTCAATTCAGGGGGTGCTTGAATGTTCCAAGCCGGCTGTGTGCCCGCACCTGCCAATGTCAGCGCATACGCCCACCAACTTGGATTATTTGGTGCGCGTACAACGCCACTTGCAACTTCTTGATTTGAAGCCATCAGCAGAACTACTCAGACACTCGGATTGTCGTCATGGTCCAATGGGGTCGCCGTTTGCTAACTGTGTCGGTGTTTGTGCCTTTAGCTGTGTATTGTCTGCTGGATGACATTCGTTCAGCTGCACTGATCGGGCTAGTGAGCTTCGGGGCAAGCTATGAGCTGATTTTCACAGTCGTGCCAAGTGCTGTGCGTGCAGCTGCATCAGCAGATTCCGCTGATGCTGCCAATACCCGGGTGCCACTTGTGGCGCAGCTGGCATCGCTGCTTACATCAGCTGCAGTCTTAGCGACTGGGTATTCTCATGAGTTTTCTGCCTTCACTGAGGCTGTCGTCATGGCCAGCATCGCGTTGGTGACAACAGTGTACATGCTGGGCCTGCGTGTGACGGCGCCTGCCTCTGACAAGGCGACCGGGAAACCCTGGAAGTTCGATGCACCTGCCCTAATTGCCCTGCTGATGCTGCTCACATCTCCTGCACTGCTTGCGTGGCCTCTGTCGTTCGCCATTCGTGTGCGCAGCCTGCCCAACGGCATGTCGTGGCAGCTCATCACTGGCGCCGCCATTTGGACGGCGGACACTGGGGCACTCATCCTGGGCTCTGCGCTGGGCGGCCCCAAGATGATGCCCGCTGTGTCTCCCGGGAAAACTGTGGCTGGCTTCGTTGGCTCCTTTTTGGGCGCAGCTGCCGTCGTTTATGGCTTCGTGTGGTACGATGCCGGGGCCACCCTGCCCCTGAGCGACACCACTTGCATTGCGCTCACACTGGGCTTGGGGGGATTTGCAGTGGTGGGGGACCTGTTGGAGAGCAGCATGAAGCGTGCTGGCCAGGTGAAGGACTCTGGGGGTGTGCTCCCTGGCCAGGGGGGCCTGCTGGACCGCATGGACAGCGCCGTGTTTGCTGCCCCCTTCATCTACTTTGGCGTCCTGCACGGCCTACTGGGGGCATGAGGCCCCACACAGGTGCTCAAGCTGCATTGCGTCAATTGGTTGTTCATTTCAAATCAAGTCTTTAAGCCGTCAATCTAGTAGTCTGTGTGCCCTCCCAGGCGCCCGTGAGCCCCAGTGGTGTGCCCCAGGTCGCTGCTGCTCCACGGGTTGACCTCAGTGACCACAGCTGTTGGCAGCTCAGGCGCAGCCACAGCATTTTCCACCTCGCCATCGCTGTCGTCCTCCACCTGCGCCGGTTCAGCGCCAGGGGGCTGCGGGGGGCGTGCGGCAGCCTTGTCCAGCGCAGCCTGCACCTCTGGGGCCAGCTGTGCGCCTTCCACCTGCACGAACTGCTCAGACAGGTTCTCCCTAGTTGGGGTGGCCAGGTTGTCCCACAGCACCATGTGGATGTTCTCCTCGTTGTCCACCACCTTGCCCTTGCGGTGCGCATTGCTGTACTTGTTCAGCAGATTGATACGCTTGCCCACAAGCGTCTCAGGCTCATCCGCCGAGTCATACCCAGCGTCAAACAGCTGCGTGTCGGGCACCTGCTCGTCGCCAGTGCCGTCCATTTCCTTGTCGTCGCTGGTCTGGACGCTTTCCGCTCCAGCAGTCAGCGCCTCCACGGTGGGCAGCGCAATGCCGGAAGCAGCGGCGACATCAACGGCGGTGCGATACAGCTCACGGTAGTTGGCCAGCAGGTTGGGGTTGCGGGGCATCTTGAAGCTGGCGCCAAATTGGGAGTGGAATCGAGATAGGGACACCCCGGCCGCCGCGCCGTAGGTGTACACAGGCTGGCTCTTGTTCTCGGCCAACCAGGCAGCAGCCCAGCTCCAGGCCGAGGGAGAGCGTGCCATCCACTGGCGCACAGCGGCATTGTGCTTGGCGTGGCGCATGGCCAGCTCCAGGCCGAACAGCGTCTCCAGGTACCCGTTGGAGCGCTCCCGCAGGGCCTCCCAGTACCGCACCAGCAGGTACTCCCGGCGCTCGACGGACACGCTGTCATCCAGCGGCAGCAGGGCGCCGAACACGCGGTGGGAAGGACCCTGCTTGTCGTAGCCGCCCGCCTTGAGCAGCTCAATGCCCCGGTCCACCAGCAGCTTGCTCACGTCGCCATTGCCCCAGGCGCTCTGGATGAAGGTGTGCTGCAGCCAATTGGCGCAGCGGCGTGTGGTCATCTGCCCCGCCAGAGTGTTTTGCAGCCAATGCGTGGACTGCAGCATGGCGATCTCGGGGGACGAGAGAGGCACGGCGGGGGCCAGCTGCGAGGGGCTGCCGGCCTCCCCGGACACTGGCAGTGCCGCGCGAATGAGGCCGTTCAGTGCGCGGTAGGTAAAGTGGAGGTACACCGAGCCGCGAAACTTGCGGGAAGTGGCGCTAATGGGCAGGGCGTACATGGAGTAGCGGGGGGCCACAGGGGCCGCCTCCTCCTCCAGGCCATCCTCCAGCTGGCCCTCGTCGAAGGCGGCAGTGACCAGGTCAATGCCATTCAGCAGCTGAGCACGGGCTTTGGCTGCGTGATGCAGCACCTTCACCACGGAAGCGTCTTGCTCCAGCATGTCCACAGTCATGCCCAGCAGCTTGCGCTGCAGGAGGTAGCCCGCAACTGGCGCCCGCACAGCATCGTCCTTCTCCTCCACCAGCATTACCATCAGGCGCCAGAAGGAACGGAAGTTGCCGCCATACATGCACATGTCCGGCATGAGCCACATGAAGGCGTCCAGCACTGCAGACACCAGCAGCCCGGGGGGCGCAGGGAAGTCGCTGCGCTGTAGGGGGCGCCCCACTGCTGCTGCACGTGTAGCTGCAGCCTCCCAGGCAGCCTTGCGGGCAGCTGGCGCCTCCTCAGGGGAGGGCATCTTCTCGTGCACCACCAGCTTCCGCAGGATGTATGCCAGCAGGTCTGCCACTGCCTCCCGCACATTGTGGTCTGGGGAATCAATCAGCAGCGCCTTGAGAGCAGAAGCACACTTGGAGATGTCCACAGCGCCGTCGAGCATGTCGGCGGCTTCGGAATCGTCGGTCTTGTTGGTGTCGCGTGAAGAAGAGCCAGTGCGCAGCAGGCTCTGCAGCATCCATACACAGGAGCGCACGTCAGCGCCGATGAGACGCTGGATGCGTGCAATCCACTTGGGCAGCTCGTGCTTGAAGCTGCTGCGAGCCAGCGTGTGCAGCACGAAGCGTGTGAGCAGGCGCAGCACTGGCAGGTTGCCACCAGTCTGCTCTTGTGCATCAGCGTCGTCCACGAAGCCGGCAGATGGGTACGCTACAGTGTCGGCTTGGCGCTCTGCGCGGCTGCGGGCAGTCATTTGATCCACAAAGGATGCCAAGAAGTCGATGTACGTGCGGTTCATGGTCAGGTTACGGCGCCAGAAGGCCAGATTGTCCTTCCAGATGGTGCGATACAGCTGGTCGGGCACCTTCACCCGATTCTCAATGGCCACTGAGGCCCCTTGGTATCGGCTGCGCATCTTGGCCGCAAAGGAGGATGCAGCTGCGATGATGGCATCGTCGCTCTGTGTGGTGCTGTCGCCGCCGCCGGCCACTGAGGCCTTTGCCTGGGCAGCCTCGCCCACCGCAGCGGTCGGCTGTACCTTATCATAGAACAGCAGGAAGCCATTGGCGCTGCGGGAGACCTTGTATGTGCTGTTGCGCCCGCCGTACGCGGCCCCAGAGGAGGTATTCCCGAAGCCAACGTATCGGGAGCCCGTATGCTCGTACTCGCCACCAAACGTCGCCGTCTCCAGCTCCGAGTCGTCCCACTCAGTGACGTTGCTGTCGTTGAAAAGCAGCCAGCGGTCAGTTGGGCCAGTGGCAGCACGCTCCCGGATGTAGCTGTAGTAGTGCCCGCCCTGGGCCGTCCCAGTGTGCACCACCACGCCCACAAGGGTGTACTCGAAATCATCCTGCTTCACAGATGTAGGCACAGTGTAGTCCACTGCATCCTCCCCTACTTCGCTGCCTGGTGCAGTATGCACCTCTCCGCCAGCCTCTGACACGGGTGTGTCTCGGTCCTTGCGCCCGTACAGGGTGTAGTCCCACAGGCTGAGGTCCCGCGGAAACTCAAAAAAGTCATCCAGCTTCACTTGCTGCATGGTGTTCAGGTCGAACTCAAAGCGCTTCAGGTGCACAATGAGGTGCTGGGGGGGGCCGGCGATGGACATGCGCTTGGTGGTGGGGAGGCGCATCTTGGTGACGGCGCCCTCCTCCTCCCCCGGCAGCTCCCAGGTGTAGTCCACCGTTTCCCCAGCAATCAGCGCCTCCAGGCCTTCATGCAGG
>Ga0307982_1002533_pt1 | contig 14734 bp, 15 predicted proteins | sample OrgLakmetagen989_FD_201847 | JGI IMG/M metagenome (GOLD analysis project Ga0307982, IMG submission 201847) | Saline water microbial communities from Organic Lake, Antarctica - #989 | ecosystem: Environmental > Aquatic > Non-marine Saline and Alkaline > Saline | place: Antarctica: Organic Lake...
CCCCCACCCCACCTGGTCCTCCGCTGCTTCGGCCCGTCGCCTCAGCGACTCGATGGTTTGCCGCGCCGCTTTAGCTTCCCCCTGTATGTCCCGCTCCAGGGTCCCACCTCGCTCTTCGGCCGAAGCCGCCAGTTGCCGGCACCGCTCCGCGTCCTGCTCCACCTGCACATGTAGTCATTCGTACGTACATACATATGGACACGCGTGCCAGGAGATGGGAGGTGCGAGTAAATGGTGCACAATCTCTCAGACTCTGGCAACATGACCTATACGTTTCGAGAAGTTTTGTTAGATTTGACTCACTTCTCGCAGGCGTTGCGTGACTCGTCTTGTCTCTTGCTGGGCTCGTTCGGCCTCTTGAATCGCTAATTTCACGCCAGCTTCGGCCTCTTGGCTATGCTGTTCCGCGGTGCGTTTTGCAGCAGAAGCTTCTCGCGCTGCCTGCAGTCACAATATTAGAGTGTAAATTGGTGTGCGTTCATCCGTGGTGTGTGAATACATTACTACAGGGAGAAATACACCACTGCAGCATGACAACTTTTTGGGAAAGAGAGCAAAAGAACGAGCAAGATAAAAAAAAACGCGCGTACACGGCATTGCACGCCTCCAAAACTCAAATTTGAGGTTCCTACACTAACATGATAAAAAATACTTCACCACCCCAACGAACCTGCAAAGCCGCTCCCAGCTGGCTGGCTGCCCCCGCTGCTTCTTCTCCTTTGGCATGGGCCCTTGCCTCTGCATGCTGCAAAGAAGACTCCAGCTCCTGATGAGGGCGTTCATGAGAGAGAAGAACAATAGCATCGTGCCCAGAAATGCAAAAACAAAGAAAGAGTAATTGCGCACACATGAAGAAGTTTCTTTTTGGGAAAAGCAGGCATGCAGGATAATTCAGATTGATGCATGCACGACAACCGAAAGCACAAAACAAGAGACGATTTCAAATAAGAAGGAAAAAAAAAGATCATTAGAAGTGTTCGAAGTTGCATGTGTATATAAATCACCTTTGCTTTGTCAATCCATTTCTCTGCTTCCGTGGTGAGCGCTACTCGCATTTCTTCCATTTGGCTCTTCAAGCTTCCGACTTGCTGCGTGGCGTCATTGGCCAGTGCTTCCGTGGTCTTCTTGGATGCCTCCGCAGCCTCTAGAGCACCGGTCAAACGCCGGCATTCGGCAGCGGACGACTCCAGCTGTTCCTGCAGGACTTGGGTGTGGTGCACACTCGACTTTCGCGACGCTTTCACTTCGGCTTCCGCGGTCGCGCACTCCACGCGTAGTTTGGAGACTTCGGCATCGTGTTCGGCTTTGATATCGACCGCGGCGCGCTCACTGACTCGCAGCTCCTCCAGCACCTTGAGGTTATCCATTCCAATTTGATATTAACAAAAATATCACGCAGGGACAAGCAAGCGTTGATAGAAAGATGGGTGTGATCTGTCAACAATTGACGTGTGAAGATAATCACGGGTACGAGGGCAAGAAAAAAATGGGAAAAAAGGGGAGGGTCCGATATTTGTTGTTGTAATATCTACTTTACCTCTGCGCGCTCTTGTTTGGCCTCTTCCAAGGCCCGTGTTAAGCTCAGCACTTGCTTCTCGGCCCGGCGCCCCTCGTTGCGGGCTTCTTCTGCAGAGTTGGTGGCAGCGTGCAGTTCGGCCTGTAAAACAGATATACCCATACATGTGTGAGCACATGTGAAGGTGTGTTCGCAACAATGGGTTTTTAAAAAACTTCTTAAGTACGCAAGGAAATCATTTGCGAATCACCAACCGTCCTGCTGCTCTAATATATATCATCCCTCACCCACCTGAGCAGCGGAGAGCTCGTGCAAAGCATCTCGCTTGTCGCTTTCGAGCGCGCCGCACTTGCGCAACACCTATTAGCAGCATGCAGGTTGCAGCAAAGAAAAAATACATACAGGACGTTGCTTAAGGCGGTGCGACATTTTGGCCTTATAATGCAATAAACCGTTCTCTTCCATATTATCTCTCTCTGATCTTCAATGAATAAAAGCATACTAAATTCCACACGCATATATGACACACGCAACACGCACACACACACACCGCGTCATGCTCGCGCTGTAGGCGTTGCCTCTCGTTGGAGTAAGCTTCAGCCATGCTGCGCTCCGACGACTTCGCGGTTTGCTCCATCTGCGCCACCAACTGGCTCAAACGGTCGCTTTCGGTGGTGGCTGCGGTGGTTTCAGCTCTGGAAGCCGCTAACTCGTCTAAGCGCTTTTCCAGCTCCGCCTATTCGAAGCAGAAGAGAAGCAAGCATGAAGAAAAAACGTTACCACATATGTAAGTGCGGAAGGTAACAAGGCGATCAGAACATGCAATTGATCTATCAGAGAATTCCACCTCCATATCTCGGTATACTTCCAACTTCTCAACTCTAATCATACGCACAACTAAATCCACCTGCAGTTGGTTCACGAGGGACGCCAGTTGCGTCTCCGAGGAGGCCGCTCCCGATCGCAGAGCGTCTACTTCTTCTTTCGCCAATTTGGCGGCGGCTTTCGCCTCTTCAGCGAGGGTAGTCGCGGCCGCGGCAGCCGCCTGTTCGCGGCCTCTTGCGTCGGCGGCTTTGGCCTCGGCCTGTCGCTGGAGCTCCTGTGCTTGGGCCAAGTCATTTGCCAACTGGTCTCGCTCGCGAATGGCTGCTTGAGTGGCGCGGGTAGCATCGTCATGGGCTGAGGTGGCGCTGTCGAACTGTTTTAAGTACAAATACAAGAAAAGATTCGAAAGAATATAGATGGCAGTCAGAGATAAGAATGTTTCGAACTTGTAAATTCTTTAGAACAGATATGTAGACTCGTGACTATTTCATCAAAGATGAGCGTGTCATCCCACCTGGTCGCGCAAAGAGTCGGTCTCAGCTAACGCCGCCTCTAATTCTTCCCGCAGCAGTGCTGCGGCTTCCTGCTTCTTCACGCTGTCTGCCTTGAGGGCTTGCACCTTTTGCTCGGCGACGCTTTTGCTGTGCTTCAAAGCGTTGACTTGCTCACGGCTTTTCTCGAGCTCGCTGCTCAACCAGGTGACTTTTTCTTCAAGCTTCTCGCGTTGGTCCCTTTCTTCAGTGAGGGTAGTCGCGGACGTGTTAGCCCGCTGCCGCAAACTCACCACCTGAAGGAATGGCAGGGGTTTTCCAAGTTTTCCATGAAGGACTAAATGGGGAAAGATGGTGAGGCAGGTGTAAATAGAGAAATAAGCTCAAATTTACAACGACTAGGCTCAATTATTTAGCACAAATCTGTCATCGAGCGTCTTGAACTACATGAAAAAAAAAAGCTGTTGTACGACTCCTTCTTTTTCACCTGCTCCGGTGTCTCAATTCCTTCCAGTCGCAGCGCGTCGAGCTGTTGTTCAGCGGCTAGCGCCCTCGCATTCGCCTCTTCAATAGCCTCCTGGGCTGCGGCATAAGCATGCGCGTGAGCGGTAGCAGCTTCGGAGGCTTCTGCCCGAACTCCCGCTAAAGTTGCTTGACTAGCCGAGGCTGCTGCGTTCAATTGGGATGAAGTTTGGTGCGCTTCGTCGAGCTCCGCCTAACCAGGATGTAGTACATGTGCACAGATGTATGTGTGAGAAACAAGCACATGCAACACTTCAGGAGTTGAACTCCATGGCATGAGTAGATTGAATCATGGACACGTCTTAGTTTTTACGACTGTTGCACTGCAGTAACTCGTAGAAAGTGTGCTATTGCGGCGCTTCCACTTGTGAGAGACGATTTCGACGGTTGAGAGAAAAACCAGACACTCCAAGAGCATCTCTCTCTCAAGCAAAGATATCACGCTCACCTTTAAGTTCTTGGCGTCTTCCATCACATTCGCAAAATGCCGAGCCAGCTCACTGCGCTCGTTTTCTGCTGCTTCAGCTCTAGCTTTCAATTCGTTGAAAGCCTAGTAAAGTCCACAGAAGATTGGACCAAGAAGTACAGGTGAAAGGCGTTGTGATACAACCAAGCACATTCGAAACAAATAATTTAGCAAGAAGAGAAAGCTTACTACTAAAAGAAATACGCTTACCTCTTGAGAACTACGCCGCTGCTGCTCGAGCTCCTGTTGTGCTCGTCCTAAGCTGGTGTTCAGCTCTTGGTTCGTTTCCGCCAGCATCGTCGCCACTTTTGCTTCCCCCGAGAGGCGTTCGGTGTCAACTTCAAGAGTTTCTGCACGTTCTCGCCACTGCCGCGCTTCTTTCTCAGTCTGCGTGCGACTTTCGTTCGCTTTTGCTGCTGCTGCGCGTTCCGCGTCCCGTTCCTTGCGCAGTCCCTTGGCAGCGTCCTGTGCCTTGGTGCAGGCAGCGGTTGTCTTGGCTAAGGCGCGTTCTTTTTCAGCAAGCTCGTGCTTCAGCTTTCGCCGGTCAGCTCGCAAACTTTCAAGTTCTTTCAGTTTCGTTCGCCACACTTCCACTGAGCCCGTTTCGTTTTGCATGGCCGTCACAAAAGAGCCTAGCTGGCTGAACACTTGCTGCCTCTGGGAAAGCGCTTCTATTAAGTTGTCATGCCCCTGCGCCGTCCCAATTGATCCTCCATTGTCTGTTTCCAGGCTGGCAATGGAATCCATGCCAAGTGACGAGGCAGGCGCCTGCCCGTGATATTCTGCTGCCGGTGGTGGCATTGTCAATGGGCTAGGCACCAGGTCATAGCCTGCATCGAGGCCAGAATCATCCGCCATGTGCGTACGGTCTCTTCGGAAAATAGTAGCGCTGTGTTGAGAGTTTCACTGAATGGAATTAGCAACCTCCGCGGCGCTATGCATAGCTTTAACAAGTAGAAGTCCGTCTACTTCTTCTTCTACTTCTTGGTGCAGCTTGTATACAGTAACGGTCCAGCAGAGATTCAGGATCTAATATGATAGTTGAAAATACTGAATTTCTTAATGCCAGTGCCCGATGCCCCGATGCCGATGCCGACGCGCGATGCGATGCCGATGCCCGATGCCTTGAGAGCAGAAAGCCCGAAAGGCAAGCAGAAAGAACACATGAAGCAGACCAGACCTAGAACAGAACTCCACAGAAATCAGGGCGCAGCGCCAAAAAGGCCCGAAAGAGAAACGCAGAAACGCAGCCATATCCAGGATATCCACCAGTTGCGAAGGCAAGATTAGAGATTACAGATTGAACCCCCTGGTTCCTGTGTATGTACATTACACTAAATCGGCGTGGAGTATCAAAGCCCTCTATCCATGTGATCTGCAGCTAACAGCTAACAGGCACAAAGGAAATGGGCTTAACGCTTAACTTAGTTCACATTTCGCTATTCCTATAAAGTACTTAAAAAAATGTGCTTCAAACGTGTTCCTGAACAATTGGGCGCTTTCAGGGCCCTGCTGATAGCTCCTCAGCCACAGCTGCGGCCTCTGCCGGTGAAGCACCCGCTGCTGCTGCACCAGCCGCCAAGGCTGTCGCCACATTTTGAGCAACACTAGCAGAATCTTTAGCAGCGTCCTGCGGCTGACTAGCTTCTGAAATAGTTTGCGGAGGCAATGATGGCGCTGCCTCCGATGCTTGCTCTTCTGGCGCTTTAGGCATCGGTGGAGCTGCTGGTGCTGGAGCTGCTGGTGCTGGTACTGCATCTTTTGAGGCTGGAGCAGATTTTTCCTTGTCTTTCTGCGCTACCACAGGCTTCTTATTGCGAGATGACGGTGATGCCTTTTTACCGTTTGAAGCTTGAGCAGCAAGTGGCTTTGAAGAGGAGGAGTACGACGACGACGAATTGTTGTTCTTGGCAATGGAGCTGGTGGTGGCTGTACTGCGACCTGACTCAGCAGCGGCGAGGGCACGTGCTTTCCAGTGCCGAGCTGCTGCAGCATCGACCTCAGCTCGAGCTTGAGTGGCCTGCAACAACAACACAAGGAGGAGCGGAAGAGCGATTGAAAAAAAATTTGTAATGAATTACTGTCATTAATTGCATTCATTTCATCGCAATTCTTCGCGAAAAGAAAAAAAAAGAGGATGGCGCACGAAAGAAACATGAGATTAAAGTCAATTGAGGGCCAGGATCGTACCTGCAAAGTCGCGATAAGGTCAGCTATTTCTTGCTCTAGTGCTTGAACTCGCCCTGCGTTCTGTCCTGCAGTTGGAGGGGAAGGCGCATGCTCATCCTCCTGTTCGTCGCTGCCTTCCTTATCGCTTGCTTCGTCACTTAGAGTGCTTGTAATCACAAACGCTCTTGCCGACTCTACCTCCTTTGAAACACGAGGAACCTTGCTGTTGTTTTCAAGGTTTGCTCTTGTTGCCTGAGGCTGACCTTCATCTAAGGCATCGCCAACTTCATCTTGTGTATCACGCGCTAAAGGGATCGTTGTATCTTCCACCGTGTGTGCCACATACCTGATGAGTTTTGAAGCCGAAGTGGCAAGTTGAGAGGCTCGCAACATGTGAAGATATGATTCAAATTTTGCAACAGGTTTGAAAAATAAAACATTATTGAACAAATGCCATAAGATCTCGGGTTGGAGTGAAACTTACCCGGCTACTTTAGTTTGCTCCTTTGCTTCCGGGGAAGGTTCCACGGTCTCTGCACCGCTGTCGACACTTTCAACTTCCTCAGATCCTTCTGCTTCAGCAACGAGACCCCTTTTTGCTGCTTCTTCATCTACACCCGCTGCAGCTGCTGGTACAGGTGCTGCTACAGGTGCATGCGAGGGTCCTTCTTCTTCTTCATCTTCATCTCCATCATCCTCATCATCATCCTTTGGTGATGCTTCGACACCATTTCTTCGCGACTTCGAAGTCTCTGGAACCTCTGTTAAAACCGCAGTATCCTCAACTGCTGCTTGCGCGATGATTTCCTGTCCAGTCTCGGATGGTGCTGGCGCCAATACAACCATAGGCGCAGTCACAGCGCTCAAGTCGGTGTGTGAATCAGGATACAGCTCATCACTCTGTTCGGAAGAGTTTGACTTCGTAGTCCCAGGTGAATCCTCCGGCTCAGAGTTTAGTTTGAAGTTTGCCTCCGCATCTGGCTCGATGTGACGCGAGAAATTCGGTGCCACGAGAACCTCGTTGACCTTGTTGTTGACAGGGGTTGAAGAGACTACAGTCTCAGGCAAAGATGCTTCAAGCGTGGAAATTTCGCTAGTCTCATCTTCTGCCTCAGTCTTTTCATCTAGAGTTTGCTCTGGCTCCAGGGCGCTTTCACCGCTTATCACATCAGGAGCTGAGGTAGCAATTGAGTCTCCACTCTTCTCTGTTGTTTTAGACGATCCAAGTCCACCAGCAGTTCCTTTGTTCTTGTGCTTGTTCTGCTGCTTTTTCTTGCTTGCCTTCTTGCTGCCACCGCCTTCGGATGCCTTCTTCGAATCCTCACTCGCCTTGGATTTTGCGTTGCGTGCATAGTACGAATTTTCCGCCCAGCGCCACACCAAGAGCAGTGCCACAAACCCAAGAATGCCCATCCAACTGGGGCCTAGTTTCTCTCCCGGAGCCAGCTTTCGAAACGTAGCTCGCGGTGGGGTCTTTTTATTACGACGAGAGTCAGGCTTTACTGGCTCGGGGGGAGAAGCAGCTGGTGCATCACCAGGTGCTCTAGCGCTGTTTGCATTCGGACTTGAATCTGAATCTGCTTTCAAAGATTGACCAACATATGCACTTTGCGCGCCCATACCAGCCTCATTGCCCGTTATATCGCCGGTCGGTGCGGCAGGCGTCTGGCTGTCATCAGATGAAGGAGCACTGGATTGAATCAAGCGATTGGCTTCTGTAGCAAGCGTGTCTATGCATGCGAGTACATCTTCTTCAGACACTTTTGCGACACAAAATTGCACTGCGGCGTCCTCAACTGTACCGCCGCTGCAGATGCGAAACTCCTCCGCATTCCTAGGGTTGCACATTGAAAAGAGAATTATCACTCATTGCATGGATACAAATAGCAGAAAATGAACGAACTAAATGACTCACCAGAGGCCACTTGGGATGGCGAAATTTAAAGTAGCAAGAAGGTCAAATTAAAATATGGGCAAACAGTAGCGGTGCAAGACATTTATTTGAGCCGTAAGCGCACCGTTCGCCGTTTCGGTCTACATTGATGGTGAAGCTTATGGCAGGCTTAACATCAGAAGCACACTGCAATGCTGCCTCTTGCCGGAGCTCAGTCACGAGTGGAATCTGCGATCAAATGCACGAGGTGCGCGAGTATAATCAAATCAGCAATCATGACATGATTCAAAGAGGAAAATGATGGAAGTCCTCCTACAGCTCATCAAAATTAGGGATCCATAATAATTCGCACCGTGCAGACTGAGTCCTTCATAGGATCTAGTCCATCGCGGCTGTATGCTTGTCCGATGTCTTTGTCGCGGCAGTAAGCAGCTGCCGTTTCGAATGCCGTCGTGCCAGGGGGTAAAACCACACGATCTCCTTGGCCTCCTTGAGCTGGAGTCACGACCACGAACACTTCTCTTGAAGGTTCTCTCGCTGTAGTGACAGCGGCTACTGCCGCAAGTAAAATCAAGTTTCGAGCCTAGAACGACATTTCAAATGACAAACTGAGCGCGGCAAGTATCGTTTGAACTGAAAATATTTATGATGACTGACTCAAACCCTGCGAAATTATCGACATCCTATCTCAACCAACAAAGACTATCGACAATAGAAAAGAAAAACGTAATAGACGGGCATCGCAGCAGCCATTTATCTAATTTCAATAGCCTAGCAATCATCGTGAATTCGACAACGAGAGCTTACCATCTATCAAATAGGAAGCTCGAGCAGCACAACAAGTAGCGAATAGCGAGTAGCAAGCAAGCTAATGTAGCAAGTAAAGTTGTTCATTCGAAATGTCCGGCAACTGGTTACCGACCGACGACAAACGACAAACGACAACAACAGCGAAAAAGAGAAGCTGCATTGCCCATGCTCATTGCTCATTGCTCTGTATTTCTGCCTGTACGCTGCTAGCCCTGTCACTACGGCCCGTCAGGGCCTGTGTAAAACTATACTACGAAACTGCTCGAGTCCCGAGTGGGGGAGCGGCAAAACAGAAGGGTGGCATTTGTGACGTCCAGTGTGGGTTGGCTATCAAATCGGGAACTCCTAAGTCCTATGTACTTATGCGAAAACATCTACATACCACATAACACATATACAAATACCAAACATATAAACAGATTCCGATTTGTGTTGATGAGTTACACCCAAAAGGTTCAGGGAGATTCTACGGTGACGTCACTATATTATTCGCGGGATTTTGTGACGTAATTTACGTCTGATTGGTAAAAATTACTTCCCCGCGTAATTTACGCGTTATTTACGGCGTAAATCGTAACCTAGTATATGAAGTCCCCCCCTGTGATTAGATTAGATATTAGAATAGATTAAATTATACTCCCCAGTGCAAAGAAAGACAAGAGCAGAAATAAAGCACTCTCAGAGGTGATTTGTATTTGCACATGTAGAATATGCCTGCGCGTTCCAGAAGGCTCTATCTGGCGTCTTCCTTCCGATCAAGTCGGCGGGGTCTGAGTGCCCATTGTGCTTCACGTCCCAGGTACACGGGACAATTCTCCGGGCTGCGAACGAAGTCCAGTTAATAAAGATAAAAGTGCATAAACCATTACATCAGATATCCTTTAAAGAAAAACGTGCTGAGTTGAGCTAATAGACTTCAACCAGGCCACACTTACCATGTCGTAAGTTCTCTTGATGACTTGGTAGCGACATTGATGGCGTTATCCATCAATTCCTGGGTCATTCTGCTTTGCCCCCACGGTGTATAGAGCCACGCCTGATGAATGGCCCAAGGATAAGGCTGTTTCTCGTAATGAACATCCTCCACCGGCACTTCGAGGGCAAACCCTGCTGCTTTACCTAATGAAGCAACGGTGTAGCCGAAGGCGGCAAGATGACGCACGAAAAAGACGTCTTCTTGCTCGTGATCTGTGCTTTGGGCGGCGTGCTCTGTGAGCACAGCCAGCATGGCTTCGGGGTTTCGAATGGAAAAGCCACCGTTTCCGACGCGCTGAGAAGGGTGCAGCGCTGGAATAGAAACGCGAGCTTCGTTGATGCCAGAGTACGCGTCGTTTTCGGCGTGCCAGGGAGCACCAATGTAGTCAAAGGCTGTGAATTCAGAGCTCCGGCCCTTTTGTAGAATAAGTGAATCCAGCTGAAACACCAAACAGCGTTTGATTCTAGTTGGCGAAGCTCCTGTAAATGTCTCCCAAAACTTCGCACTTTTTAGCAACCGGTTATACGAGGAGTCATTCAGCTGCGTTACTCCAACATCTATGAATACTAAGCCCGGGCCTGTGATGAAGTTCTGAAGAGCTGCACGCACGCATTGGGCGTTCTCCGTGCCATGAAACACATAAAGCTGCCAGCCTGGTCCCAGCATTGCTAAATTATGCATAATGACTAATCTTAACAAGGGTGTACAACGCATTTCGACGATGGCAGCTGCATGCTCTGCTTGGTCATCCAGGTGTATTGTGGTGTTAGCTACTGCAGCCTCAAGTTTCGGCCACACCCAATTGATCTTGTCGTGTCCAGGATTATAGCTCGGATATCGAAGTGATCCTACGAGATCACGTTGCATTCGACGCTTATCAGCTTTACTTCGATTATCGACGATGCGCAAATTCCTTGCGTGCAACATTAGGAAACACACGCATACGGTTAAGATTGGAAACAAAAGCTTCGAGAGAGGCCCCATAAAGAATTATACCCAAAGAGGCAATTATCACTGGCGGCGTCTAATCCTACACTTGCGGAATAACTATCATGAGCCCGTGTGATGAAAGAAATTTGATGATGAAAGTGTAGCCTCTCGCACTAGCTAGGCACGAGTTTCAAATATCAGGCCAAAATGATGACAGCCATTTTTTGGAAGATAACCGTGTTAAGGGGAATTTCGGTCAGCAAGGGTCTGCAAATTTTGTCTTGAATCTACTTAAGTGCTGATGAACGAAGAAAGAGGGAACGCTGTGTGTGTGTTGTGAGTTGTGAGCTGACGAGCAGACGAGCAGACATTCGTCAACTACAACTTGGTCGAGATGAAGTTGCTTGCCTTCGCGGCCCTGAGCCTAGACTGCTCTGTAAATTCGCTTCACGTAGCCCACACTCCGACTAGACCTGGGCTAGGCAATTTAAATCGGCAGTTCTACAGTTCGCGCCTAGCAGCAGCTCCGGCAGTAGTCGATCCCTCAACCGAGGCGCCGCCAAAGCGTGCCGGTCTGGGCTCGATGAAGCTTTATAACACAATGGCCCGAGCAAAGGAAACTTTCGCACCTAAAGAACCGCCCTATGTTTCAATGTACACCTGCGGCCCAACAGTAAGGCCACTTTTAAACGCACTCGATGGATGAGCTCTTAAAACCATTTCTTGCAATACGAATTACTCTGTGGCAGCCGTTAGCACAGCATTCCATAGTTATCTATAGCTTGCTAGAGTCTACAAGCAACTTTCGTGTTGGCTAATGAATGCACACCTTTCTTCACAACCTCTAGATTTACGACTTCGCACACATCGGCAACTTTCGAGCTTTTCTGACGTACGACATTTTGAAGCGATGGCTGACGTGGTTAGGTGCGTTTGACACGGAAGGCGTATAAGATAGGTAGGGAGAGAGAGAGAAGGGGGTGATAATTACTTCAAGAGTCCTTATGCATGCCGATTGAAAATCTATTTGGATCAGTCAATCCAGGCGTCAACTTCTGACTTTGCTTTGAAGCTATACCAGGAATCGTGAAATTCAAGTAGCACGGCAACTGGGTTGCTAGCTTGAATTCAAACGATTGTACCTGTCTTCTTTTCTTCTTTGAATGTATTTCTCTTTTTGAAACTCTACCTCCATGTTTTACTAGGATACGATGTAGAGCACGTCTGCAACTTGACCGACATCGACGACAAAATCATTGCTCGGATCCAACGCGATGGCGTGTCGCTTAAAGAGTTAACCGACAAGTAAGACAAAACACGCACGCACTCATCGTCATTACGATTCATTGTGCTCTCAGATCATCAGAGAAGCTTACTTCTTCGCTTTACATAATCAATTCTGAAGAGGCATCACGATTGTGGCTGCTGGCTGTGTATTAACACTCGTCGATGTTACTTTTGGTGCTGGAACTGTCTGGCTCCCTCTCATTTCTCTCTCTCTCAATTCTGCCTCTGTGATCAATCAATACAATAGGTATGCGGCCTATTTCTTTGAAGATTTGGCGGCCCTGAATGTTATACCCGCGAAAGCTTACCCGAGAGCTACGGAGCACGTTGACGGCATTGTAGACATGGTGCAGAAATTGATGGAAAAAGGCGCTGCCTACACGGTGAGATGAGACTCTCAGTGGTTATTTGCTAGTAAGGACAGACATTTGTGCGTTTCATTATTATTTTTTAACTGTCTAGTTCGGTGTTTATGTTCCAACTTCTTTGCTATTGCCTGATGCCACCCACCTCCTAATACCGTCCATTATAATTTACTCAGGTGAGCGACAGCGTCTACTTCGATGTGTCCAAGGCGGCAACCTATGGAAGGCTCTCGAGGCTCGACACGGCAGGTTTATTGGATGGCCAAGGCGAAGGAGGCGGGTTCACCGACGGCGAGCAGTTCGCGTCCGACAAGCGAGGTGTCTGTTGCATTAGATTATTTTACTTCGTTGTTATATTGGTGTCGTTTAGCAGTAGCTTTTGCATCTTCTTGGCTTTTGGCTGTACCCTATGTTTGCCGATTCATTACTCTGAGAAGCTGCTCAATTGACTTCTACTACTCCAATTTACAGGGAGCCGCGACTTTGCGCTGTGGAAAGCGTACAAAGAAGCGGATGGTGACGTGGCGTGGGAGTCGTCCTTGGGGAAAGGGCGGCCCGGGTGGCACATCGAGTGCAGCGCCATGGTCCAACACTTCTTCGGGAAGTCGGTGCGTTGTTTATGCGTGTGTATATAGTATTGCTTTTTAGTTTTGAGAGGGGATGCTTGGCGTTTTGATTGCATCTCCTCAGCGCACAAGCCTTGCCTACACAATGGCATTCTGTTACACATTCTTCGAATTGTTTTGGACACACTTATGCAGAACTTGCGAGTGGAAGTAGTAAGATAGTGTCTTCAAACAGCCCTTCCATGAAAATTAATAGACTTCAATGCGTGACATTCCACGCCACCTTCTCCATTTTTCTTTAATGCATACTTGCGGTAGGTGGATTTGCACGCGGGCGGGATTGACCTGGCCTTTCCTCACCACACCAATGAGATCGCCCAATCGGAAGCTTTTAATGACCACGAGTTTTGCAAGCACTGGGTGCACAACGGGTTTGTGAACGTGGACAACGAAAAAATGTCCAAAAGTTTGGGCAACTTCGTGACCTTGCGCGAGTCCTTCAAGACGCCTCTCGACGTGCGTGCGTTTCGGTAAGCGATAAACTTCTTTCTTCTCTCTTTGTCCATTGATGCAGCCAGTAGAGGATTTGCCATGAAGGAGAAGAAGAGGAACAGAAGCAACTTTGGCTGCATCCCCCTTTTTTTAAAATTAAATTTCGTGAATGTAATGGAGGTGTGAACACAAATCATTCGATTTTTTTGTTTCTCGAACGCGTATCATTAGAATTCTCCTCATCTCACCCACTTTACTCTTTGCCAGGTACTTAGTCGTGCTGTCGCAGTACCGCTCACCACTAAACTTCAACACTGAAGCCATCAGTGGAGCCAAAACGACGCTGAAAAAGCTCGACAAATTCCGGAACAATTTGCTGGATTGTACTGCTGCCGCCGCCAATGAGAAGAAGGAAGAAGATTCGTCTACCGAAGATGCTGAGAAGGCCAGTGTAGTCACCTCTGCTTGTGAAGCAGCCGTTGAGGGCTTCAGCGCCGCCATGAACGACGATTTAAATACCCCTCGTGCGGGTGCGAGTCTATTTGGCCTGCTCAAGAAGGTGCAGCCTCTGATCGCCAGCAAGACTTTAACCCCAGCTTCAGCAGTGGAAGTGCTTGCCTGTTTGGAGACCTTCAATGCAGTGCTAGGGATTTGGTACGACATGCCCAGCAGTTACTTTGGACCAGAAAAGGAGGCGGCAGGAAGCGGCAGCGGTGCTGACGGCGCACTCTCATTGGACGATATTCCACCTGAGGTGTCGGATCTCGTCAATCAGCGAGTCGAAGCAAAAGCGGCGAAGGACTTCGCGCTCGCGGATGCATTGCGCGCTCAGATCTCCGAGTTGGGCTTTGTAGTGGTGGACGGAGGCAAAAACGCACCGCCGACCGTGACACGCGTGGAAGCCTGATTTTAAGAAAACGATTGAGAAGGCAAATAGAATCAGAGAATCGGTGCTATTTAGTATTCAGTGGTTGAAGGAGAACCAGATCTACAAAGCCGCTTACTGAAATTACTGCTCAACGGCCTGCTGTCTGCTGTCTCATTCCTCGTTTCAGAAAGGTCTGTTTCAGCTATCTATTTTCTGCTGTCTTTTTCCTGCTTTCTATTTGCGTTTTGCGTTCCACGCCAATTTCATAACGGGGCAGCGGAGCGATGGCCAAATCGGCCATCTAATTCGGGCCCCTCGGGGTCTGGGCCTAGCTAGATGCCAATATAGAGTTAAGAGCAATCATGAAAACCTTAGTAGCACATTCAAAACTTTCAACTGTAATACCTCTGTACTTCTATAGAATTGTATTATGAACTCGAACTCGAACTAATACAAACCCAAATGGCACAGAAGCCAGTGCTGCGGGCAGAAGTGGGAATGCGCGTGCGTTGCGCAAACAAAGCAAGTGCGGAATGATTCAGGAGGGAGAGGGGCAT
>Ga0307982_1002537_pt1 | contig 14730 bp, 6 predicted proteins | sample OrgLakmetagen989_FD_201847 | JGI IMG/M metagenome (GOLD analysis project Ga0307982, IMG submission 201847) | Saline water microbial communities from Organic Lake, Antarctica - #989 | ecosystem: Environmental > Aquatic > Non-marine Saline and Alkaline > Saline | place: Antarctica: Organic Lake...
TGCCAAAGGGCCCCAAGGATGATGCAGGTAGGTTGGAAACTCAGTTGCACAGCGCATGCTCGTATATGATGAGAAAGCCCTGCAGAGGAGAAGTCATGGCGTCTCGCTCGTGGGAGAAGAATTGAGCGGTGGAGTCGGAATACAGAACACAGGCATTGGAGTCTGCTTCGCGAACAAGGGCAACATAGTGGCCTTGATCCAGCGTGGCCTGTGGCACATGTGACACTGTTACCCCCCCTTGGGCGCCACCAGACACGACCACAGAAGCTATCGGGTGGGTGAACTTGCTGCCGCTCAACAACTGTGCTTGCGCCCCAGCAGCGGAAATAGTGCCGGCTTGAAGGCGCTGGTGTGCAACAATTGCACGCAGGCGGTATTGCTTGTCTCGAATGCTTAGTGTGTCAGGGCATACGATGTCTGGGCCGCTACTTGGCATATCAGCTGGGAGGCGGTGCCCCGCTGCCAGGGCCGCAGAAACGCTTTCACTCCTACGAATGTGCAACAGCAACGTGCGAGGACTTTGTGTAACCACTGTGGTGAAGCGTTCGGCGCTGTCTTGGGGGGGCTCCAGAGCTTCTGCGATGCAATGCTCCAGCGGGACGCTGCCTGTGCTGTGGTCGGTCAAATGCCGCATTGGGATCGGCACGTGCAGCATGTTGGCGACTTCCGCCTGTAGCACTTTGGTGGAGCCATCAGGCTTGCGCCAAATAACCTGTGTGCGCAACTTGAAGTCATCGGCCCTGCCGCAGTGTTCCTCCTGCAGGGCTGACAGTATTGCAGCCATGGCTTCCTGGGCGTCTCCCTCCTCCCCAACCACATTGCTCAGCCCATGGCACCGCAGCTGGGCGCAAACGGCATCCTGCAGGTCAACAGCATCGCTCCCCGTGGCAGCTGCAGTGGCCATGCTGCTAGCCTGTGCACCGAGGGCACCAGTCAGACCACTACCTGGCGCACTGCCGTGTACAGTCCACATGCAAGGCGCAGTGTCGGCGCCTGTGCTTCCTCTGTTTGAGTCATTTTGAAGGGTCCCGCAGCGCAGCAACACAGCAACAGACGAGGAAATATAGCACATGCTCCCTGGGTTGCGGATGCCCACCATGGGCGCAAATTGGCGCAGCTCTGATGCATGTGAAACGCATCGTAGCGGAGCAGGGGCTGCCTTTGCCGCAGCGGCGGAGGAAGTCTCCACGATGCTCACGTCTACCCCACAATGGCTGCTGATTGTGCTGCATTGGCTTGGTGGGAGGGGGGGTGCAACGATGTCAGCACCGTCTGCTGTGACTGAGTCGGCGTCCTCCGGCACCAAGGCTGCCCCAGCAGCAGGTGGGTGACTCCCCCCAGCCGAACGTGAATCTGGCAGGCTGGACATATTAGGTGTAGTTTCACTGTGAATGGGCGCTGTGCTGCTTCCTTCTCCCACAGCTCCGGTGCTTGAAACGGCCGCTGCTGCTGTCGAGCTATTTCTTTCGTGCGCGGAGCCAGCCTTCAAAGCAGCCAGTCGAGCTGCAAGCTGCCCAGATGCATCAGCAGGCACAGTTGACCCTTGTATTTCAACTTTCTTCGTAGCGTGTTGCTTGATGAGGAGAGGTTTCATACTCTCAAGACGGTACATAGCTTGCGTTGCCGCGCTCACAGTCCAAGATCTGTCCTCCGCAGGCAATAATGTGTAGCGTGGATGCTTGCCAAGTAAATGCACGACGAGGCTGCAGAGAAAGACGTGATTTGTGTTGTCGCCTTGCATTCTTGGATACGCACTGGACAGTCTTGTGAAGTCTTGTAAACTGCTCATCCGACACATCGTCTGCATCAGGTAGCTTTGAAAGGAGGTTTCGGGCAAGTTGCAAGTATTGCTCAGCAGAGACACCATTCTGTAGCTGTGGCAGTGATGAATTGTCCAAAAGTGATGCTACATGCTCTCTGGCTGCGTCCATTGCCGACCAAAAAAGGCTCAATTTTGCTGGGGAAGCTGCAGAGAAATGTCCAGGCTTGCTCCCACACTGGCGACTTGGCCTAGTTGCACTGAAGGGAACGCCCCTCGTAAATATGGGTGACTTTCAAGTGCAAACCTTGTTGTGAGACAGCTGCAGTAGTGAGACAGCATGGAGTGATCACTCGATCAAAAGCGAGAATGTGGACTCAACTTGCAACTTTCTGAGACAAGCTCCCGGCAGTCGTGGGGGGCTTGTCGTCAAAGCGGGGAAAGCGACAGGCATAATCACCAGCAACTCTATAAACCGAAACAATGAACACATGGATCCCTTTTGCATGGTAAGTGAACTTTGTTGCACGGCACAGCTTCCACATCATTCGAGACTCGAAGGTGGGACGATTACATGTGACGCACTTGCTGTCATGTTCCTTGCATGGCTTCCACCTGCACAAAGTCCAACCTGCAGATTAATTATGATAATTTTGATACTTTTGCAGCTTTTAGGCTGTGCTACTGTTCGCTAGCATATGCAAGAAGTGCATCACCACCGACTGACAGAAATTTCTTCCTCTAGGCACAGCATGGCGGACACAAATCACATCCCCGAGTACATATATGAGCCTTTTGAGGGAAAGGTAGATAAAGAAGTGGCCACCATGGTGTATTTATCGACGAACCGAAATGCAGAGGCCACCATGTCTGCCCTTATTGACATGGTGTCACCCGAGCAAGCACACCACACTCAGCCCAAGCCTGCTGCATACGCAGCTCCCGCTTCTGACCAGAGTCAGCAAAGCCACCAAGCGGTCTCTCATGATGATGATTCAGGCTGTGAGGCACCTGTTGCCAATTCAGCTGCTGCTTCCAATTCCCGCCGTGGACAGTCGACCAGGCCCAGCAACTCCTCAGCTTCTAAGCCCAAGCAAGCCAAACAAACGAAGGCGGCTCACACTAAGCAGTTGGGCTGGACTGCAACTGCTGCACTTTCTCAAGATGTGCAGCTTGCAGTGAGTCTGTGGCCTGTTCCCAGTGAGGACGTGTTCGCGGTGTGGGGCACCTGCGGGGGTAGTGCCGATGCCGTCCACCTGCATCTTCAAGAAACCTATCCCACCCCATACACAGAGGCACAGGGCCGCATGCTCGAAGCCTACAATCGCATGAGCGCATTCATGTCGGAGCCGGAAGCCGCCCGAGACGCGTACTTGCACTTGGCAGAAATCGTGAAACCGCTGGTCGACACGTACAGCAGCAGGTCCACCAGCTTGCACAAAGCATCGCATGCAGTGGTCGTACAGCGACATGCGCAAGCGGACAAAAAAGGCGGGCATCGGGTCCCCCATGCTCACGCTCACAAGCCTGTTAGGGGGGGGTCAATCAAAGACCCAGCCACCACTGCAGCCGTCTCCCGCCAGCAAGGCCGGCGGGGCGCTGGGCGAGCTGGGCGGCGTGGAGGCCGCTTGCAGATGGCATCTGGTTCATTTGCAGCTGCTCAGCCACAGGTGGCAGCTACTGCCCCAAAGGCCGACAGCACTGCAACCCTCATGCGAAATGTGATGAAGCAGCAAGAAGAGGTGTCCCACTCATTACACGCCCTGTGTTCCGACAGCCGTGTTCTGTGTATGTTCATGCTTGAGAGCATGGGAGAGGCCCATCTTCCTGGGGTGTGCTGTTTGGGGGGGGTCGCCCCCCCCTCCACCCCCTTCGCGTGCTCTCCCGGCATAGTGCAAGATGCAGCGGCAGCCAGCGCAGATGCCACTCCTGCACAAGATACAGCTGCTTCCGCGCTGGATGAACTGGCGGTCCTGGCTGCAGCTGCAAAGTGGGAAACGGCGGAGGAGGCCGCCTCCATTGCACAGGCAGCTGGCTTGGGCGTGGCGGAAGTGCGCAGAGGCAAGGTCAAAGTGCAGCTGCCTGTAGGCAGGGCCCGGCAGCAAGTGCAGTTCGACGCATTTGGGAGCCCCCTGGTGAAACGCAGAGGGGGCAGGGGGGGTCACGCCACCGCACCATCCCCCTTTGGGCGGTCAGGGGGGCCAGTGAAGGAAGGCGATTATGACCATGTGGCCATGCAGGCAGCTTTCCAGGAAGAGCGCAGTGCCGGCTTGGATGCACGCCGCCAGCGGGAGCGTGTGATTCAACGCGCTGTGGCGGCAAAAAGCGCTCACGGCCGCTTCTCGGGGGCCGTCGCAGGTTACTTTTGGGAGAAAGCGGCGTCGCTGCAGGACAAGGCGCATGCTGCAGATGCGCATGAGAGCGTGCGTTTGCTCCAGCGGGTGAACCACCATCTACCCTCAGCAGGCAGCGGTGTGAAGCTGCATGAAGGGTGCACTGTTGATTTGCATGGGCAGCTTCGCCGAGATGCTGAACGCATGCTGAACCACGAAATGATTCCTGCAGCGCTTGCCAATGGCATTCGTACCATGCAGTTTGTGGTTGGGGAGGGGAGGCATAGCTCCGTAGGGGGGGATGTGCACCCTCTCGCTGACACAGTGAAGGCGTGTCTGCGAGCAGCAGTGCGTGACGGCCGTGTGCAGCGCTTTCAGCGGAATGGCGCCACCTTCAGCGTGTGGATGTAATTGGGTGTTAGTTTTGAATTCATCCGCCTGAGATTCCCTGCTCCCCAGGTTGTTCGTAACCTGAAGTTTCAGCGCCTGAAGCGAGGAACAGCTGCCTTGCGGGGTTTCGAATCTGCGGCGACTTTGGGTGCACCCGACTTCCTGCGCTGCCGTAGATCTTGCCTGAGTGTCGCAAGCGCCACTTCAGCTTGCACTGCGCGGCGGCGTAAAGCAGCATTCTCTCCGGTTGCTTCCTCTGCCGTTTGTATGGCTGCCGCCGCACCCCTCCTTGCAACGCTCAACTCTGACTGACACACTTGCAGCTCGTCAGTCGTTGCAGCCAGCCGCTGCTGCAGAGCATCACGTGCTGAAGCCAAATTTTCCACGTGGCGGGTGAGTTTTTCAATGTGCTTTGCTGATGTATCTGAAGCTGCCTGTTGAGCAAGCAACTGCACGTTGTGCTGCAAAGCACGCTGCAGCTGCTTGTTACCCGCAGCCTTTTCTTTCAGCTGGCGCTTCAATGAAGAAATGTTGCGCATGTACTGGCGCTCAGCAGCTGCCATTTGTGCAGCGTTGCCAGCGTCCACCTCCCGCTGTGCAGCAAGTAACTCTTCCACCTCTGCAGCGTGCTTGGACTTGAGCTTTCGCACAACAGCAGCTCGCTGTCGCTTGCTTGCAGCTAATTCCACTTGATACCGCTGAATTGCAGCAGTTGTTGATACAGGGATATGCTCGGTGTTTTCCCAGCAACTGCTGCCCGCGGGTGTGCTTGACATTGCTGCGCGGCTGTCGCCACTCTTTCGCGATCTACCTTTTGATCGCGAACCTCTCTGCGACGATAACGTTGCTGGTGCCGCTGAAACAGCAGGCAGGTCGTGTAAGACTGAGCCTGGTCCGTGTGATGCTGGGTGACCAGCCCGAGAAGTGCCTGAAACCCGCCTTCGAGCGGTGCCTGCTGGCGAGTCCGTCACATCACTTCGGGCTGAGTAAGAAGAGCCTTGATCAGCAACTCGCGAAACAGAAGAACACGCATATGTTGACAATACTGTGGGAGCATCTGGTTCTTGTGCTGCGTTTGAAGGTGCAGCTGAGCCCTCGTGCAGAGTCTCCTGTGTGCTTGCTGCTGCCGTTACCGGGAGGGCTGGTGATTTATTGTGGAGTTCACCGGCCGAGGATGAGTCGGGTAAACCATTGGCTGCCATTTCTCGCAAAAGAAGCATTGCATTTGTTGATGCAATGCGGCCGCTGGTGCCTGTACTGTTGGTTGCAAAGTCAGAAAAGCTTCCTGACGCCGAGAATGATGCAGCGTGACTGTCCACAGCGTCAAGCGCTCCCATAACCTTCAAGATGACATCGTCAAGATAGCCAGACGATTCCATTGTTGGAATTTGGCAAGCTTGTGCGCACGCCGCTCTGCTGCAGGTGCTGGTTGTCCGTTGCCTTGCGGAAGACAGTGCAGCCCAGCCGAGATGATTCTCTGGGCAGCTGCCACGGCTGAAATTATTCCGGACGAGAGTGAAGCGAGCCGCTTTGCTAGAAAATAATCCTTTGTGGCTTGGCAGGGTTCACTCAACAAGAACGACTGCTCAAATTCACATGAAGAAAGGGGCAGATGGCAAAAACAAACAGTGGAGGGCCCCTGGACTGGCGCGAAGACAGGGGGCACAAATATGGCAGCACCACACTGGTCTGAAGGAGCAGTCACTGCATAATTATGCACCTTACACTTGTTTGTGACCACCACCTTCCACTCTTGCTTATTGTACTCTTGGGGTTTCGTGGCGGACCTTACAGCACACTGTTTTCTTCGACAGGCAATGGAGTCATTCATTTCCCAATCAATCAGCGATAGTATCCCTGGTGACAATGACGATGCGCAAGAAAGCCAATCACTAGTACTGGAGCAGCCAGTCCAGCCTGATGATGGGTTGATGCTGGCTGCTGCTAAAGTGCCAATCATGGACATGTCAACAATGTTATACGGGCACGACACGCACGAGGCAAAACACAATGAGACACTTCGCCGATCTTGGAGGCGGTCTAGCACGCTCATGAATTTGCTCAGTGAGCATAATGTACAAAGGATACGGATGATGTTTGATGCCAAAAGTGACTCAGATGGACTCTCTTTGTCAGAGTTCCTGTTTGTACTCCATAAATGTTTGGTGCGTTGACCATCTCGTTGGTGTGAAACTCTGTTGAAACGTGGCGCTTTGCAGGGGGCTTTTGTGGTGAATGTGACTGAATTCTACATTCAAATGATCGATTTATTTCGTCAGGGTAAGATGATGCCTTGACCAAGCAATCTGCTCGGTATCAACTGTGCCTTCTGCTGCAGTTGATGTCAACGACGACAAAACAATCGAATGGGAGGAGTTCAGGTGGGCACATGCTTTGTCTGTGTTTTAGCCAACTTCACTGAAGTCACTTGGATACCCTGTTGCTTGCAGTGCATATGTCATACAAATGGGCGTAAATACTGGTCAAACTAACCAGCAAAACCCTGAAACCTTCAGATACGAATACATCGACGGCTTGGACCGCGCAGTGCATTTGACCCCCGTGGTTCGCCTTGACCTGTGCAAGGACCCAAACTCTGACACAATGCAGCTTGCAGCGATTGAGTCAGGCTCACAGATGCTCAAGCTGCATAAGCCCATGCAAAGCTTGAATCGTATGTCGCTTGTTCTCGTGAAGAACTACCGCCATGACACTGCTTTCCAACCTCACAAAGTCAAGGCAGCCTGCTGGATCCCTGCTCTCAACTTGATGGCCACAAGCTCCCGAGAAACTGCAGCAGTCAACTGGATTAACTTCTTCGACACTCGAACGAACTATCTGAAGCACCGTATTCGAATGAACATGGAGATTGACGTTCTGACGTACTCAGAGGGTGTGACACTTTTATTTGCTTGCGGCCCTGGCGGGCAAGCGATCCAAGGCATTTGCCCACAAAAGTTTGAAACAAAAGTCAAACTGTTTCAGACACAGGGCGTTGTTTGTAGCATGGAAGCTATCCCAGGCCATCTGTCCACACTTGTCCTCACTGGCAGCACAGATGGTGCCTTACGAGTATGGGATGGCAGGACAGGCGCCTGCCTCGAAGACAGGACGTTGGATGCACACGAGCTTGGAGTTCGGAAAATCCTCATTTCTAAAACCTCCCAGCAGCTCATTACATGTGGAGCAGGCATGTCAGATAGCCGAGTCACCCCAAAGCACATGAATAGGGTATTCCTGTGGCCACTCAAGGCATGGATCGGTGACGTTTCAGCGGAGAACCAAGCTGAAGCGTACTTCCAAAAGTTGCAAAGTGCCAAGGCATCAACTCCGGTCGCTGCTGCCGAAGCCCACTTGGATGAGCCGAACGGGCGACGCAAGCGAAGTACTCGTGAAAGCGTTTCAAGTGCAACACTTTCCAAACGAAAGTTTGCACCCGGCGTGCTTGAGGGGCATGAGTATGCGGTGAAGGATGTGGCAGTTGCTGATGAGCTGTCACTGCAGCGGCCCCATGTGGTCACTTTGGATGAAGCAGGCTTTGTGCGGGTATGGGACTTACACACATGTCATTGTATCCAACTGTTGTACATGTACTCGGACGAGGCTTTGAAGGAGCAAAAGAATAGAAAGCTGCACGAGTGGGGCGCTAAGGCACGGCAACACAAAGCACAAGAAGCCCGCAACAAACTGCTGATTGAAGGCAAGGTGGGTGTGGATGTGGAAAAAGCTGCTGCAGAGGGCTGGATGTCTTCGTATTCAAGCGATGATGAGGCTGGATATGAAGGCACCTCTTTGGGGTCAACCCTCCTGACACCGTTTGCCGGCGCAAAGCAATCGACCGCAAGCCAAGCATTTGACAGATCTGTCGATTTACGACCTTCGCTTGATGTGTCAGGCTCTTTTGGGCGGCAAGAGGCTTTAAGTATTCACACTCCACAGCTGCGAAGGGCAGGCTCGCGAGGAAGCCTACTGCCTGACATCACAACACAATCTGTAGTGTCACCACTCAAGACTTCTTCGCTCACAGCGGGAGATAGCATGAGCTTTGCTCGAGCTCGCTCTGCGCTATACCCGCGAAGGGGTGAGGGCCGGGCTCAAAGGCTGTTCAAACTGATGGTGAACCCAGACCGCGTCAGCAAAGCGCCAGGAGTAAGGCTGTCCCTGCGCACCACGGATCTACAGATAACAAATGGAGCCGATGCGGCTGACGGTCCAGGTCTCTCATCATCATTCATCTCAAGCGCCACTGACCAGAAATCCCGAGATCGCATGACAATCAGTCAATACGCAATGAGCATGAAGCGCCTGAACACGTACAGCACGAAGGTTGAGCGCAGGAGAGTGAGAGAGGAACAAATACAGGCCAGCAAAGAAAAAGCTGCATTTGAAAGCTTTGCACGTGACTTTGGTAAAGGGTCTTCTGAATGCGCTGCCAGCAGTGACGGAGTGAAGCAGGGCGTGCCAATCGATTCGATTCCAAGCGACGAAGAGTCGGATGATGTGGATGAAGCCCACGGCGAGGACGGAGATGCAGATGACGTGGTTGATGATGGGCCCCAATCCGAGAGAAGTAAGCTGCGCCAAGCGCTGTGCATCAAGTGCTTGCCAACAGAATGTGGTGGCAGCGAGCGAAAGCCACTGCTGGCCATCGGCGGCGACAAGCTACGTGTCATGGCGTTCACACAGGAGGTGCCACAATTGCTCCCACTTATCGCCACACTTTTTGCTGAGCCAACCATGACAATTTGCACCGTGTCGGCGCAAAATTTGATTGTGTGGGACATTCTGATTGGGCGCCCGATCCGTGTTCACGACGCGAGCGTGCTGCTCGGCTCGCCCACAGCAGAGATTTCCAGTGCCTGCTTGGATGATAGGCAGCGAAAACTGTTCCTGGGGGACTCAATGGGACACATTCGCTGCTTCAACTTGGGCGTGCTCTTGCTGTCGCCAGCTGCATTTGTCAAAGAACTGGATCCGCATCAGGAAGGCTCGGCAGTCACCCATCTCGAATACCTGGACGGCTATGCTGAAGTGTTGTCAGTTGCAACTGACGGCCAGATACAAGTGTGTGACGATATGAACATCGAAGGGTACAGCAGCACGATGCTTGATTCATGTCTGCTTCGGCGTTTCCCACTGCCAGACCCGCATGAGGTGCCCTATGCAAAAGATATCATGCAGCTTTCTGCCCTTGAGGGAAAGGGTCAAGTGGACACGATGTCTCGAAAGCGTGATGTTCAGATTTTGCACCGGATTCGGCAGGACATGCTTGCTGCAGGAAAGGAATCGTTTTATGCAGCCAAGGCTGATTCTGAGGATGAGTATGATCCAGCAGAAATGGCTGCAGGTGGCTCCAAGTCCAATCGCATCAAGAGCAACATATCTGCAAGTTTCATGAAGCGCGCAAAGAGTGCAGCAATCCTGCAAACCTCGGTGGACATCACGGCAACTGCCGTGAGCTCACGCTTGAACTTACTGGCCACATGTCAGCACGGGGTGGACAAGTGCTGGTTGCTATTGTGGAACTTGGAGAAGATCAACCTTGAAGGGTCGCTGAGTTCATTTTCCGAGCTGCCATCTTGCAACCCCATGTCCACTATGACGTTTCTTGACCCCTATCCGTTGCTGTGGACTGTGGATGCTACTGGCATTTCACAAATTTGGATCGTACCTCCTGCAAGCTGTCATCAATTCAGCTTACTGGCCGAGTGGAACATGCCATATGGGCACATTGTGTGCTGCACTGATTACACCAGTGCGGAGCACATTCCTTGCGCAGAGCATGGTTCACTTGGGACGCCAGCGCAGCAACGATTTGCAGATGGGCTTGTGCTTTTCACAGGAGACCAGGAAGGTAGGGTGCATCGCTGGCGCATCTCAGAAAAAGCGCTCAATATGACACAGGCAAAACCCCAAACCAGGGGGCATATTTTACAAAAGCGTCTGCCAGACCACCGGCTGCCCCTTCTCAAGTTGAAGAGCTCGCAACGCCACTCTCTACGAGCTGCAGCGTCAGCTCCTGAATTGCCATCAATCACAGAGGCGCTACCAAATGGTGTTGCTGACAACTTGGGAGTTGTATGGGAAATGGCCTGGGCTGCCGATCGGCATGCGCTTGTTTGTATTCGCTTCATCCAGCATTGTAACGCTGTGCTCGTCGCAAGCGTCTCCGGACTCGCCCGGTTGTGGGACTTACAAGGGCGACTGCTCGGCACTTTGGACACAACTCCCCGGTTTATGGCCCCTGAGCCAATATGGGCTGCCCCAGTGAAGGTTGAAGAAGACTCTTATGTTGACGAACACGCTAAGTTTGTCTCTGACAATGCGTCGCATCCCCATGGCTTTGCGCGCGCTGACATGACTGCTGACGATTGTACTGGGGTTGGAACTGGCAGTCCATACTCAGATGATAGAACCAGCATGCGCCACGTTGCTGTGCGGCGAGTGTACAATGTTGGCAGCATTTCAAGCCATCTTGCTCGATACCGTCACAAGACTCCAGCTAATTCTTCAGAACAGCTTTCGGAGCAAGCCCACGACACTCTTGCACAATTGCTTGCAGACAAGGCAAAACATGCCGCATTATCAAAGCAGCTGCCAGACCTCAGGCAAGCGATTTACATCCTGGTGTCTACCAGCCACAGGGTTCCACCTGGCGTGGTATTTGCTGCTGCTGCCCCAGAGCAGGGCATTGTGTACTGGCACTTCAAACCAAACTTGGTGTCGAGAGAAATCAAGGATGTGCACAACGCAACGCGCTATCGCAGTTACGTGACCCTGATTCGCTACAAGGTTGAGGGCAAGCTATCCCTGCAGAAGCTCATGGCGAAGATCCGCAGCAGACCCCACACGCCTGCAAATGTTTTCGGCGAGATGCCTGAAATAACATCCGTGGTATCTGATATGGACGTTGAAGTTCGTCGCGTTCTTGATGAACAAGATTCCGATGGTGAGTGGGAACAGAGCGACGGCTTGGCGCAGGCTCAGTTGCTGTGCGCAACAATGAACAAAGCCCGAGAGGACGAGTTCCGTGCGTCAATTAGGAGAGATGACATTGACTTCGAGTCGCAGCAACTCGCGAGAAAAACTGGTGCTGTTTTGTCATTCCAAATGAAGCAGCTGGACCCCACCGCCGGTTTGCACACAGCAAGCAAACGTCTGGCACCCAACAAGTTCGATGCAGCTTTGGCTTTGCAACCAGACTACTCAGATCCGAGCTTTCTTCGTTCAATGGGTCAGTCGATTCAAACCAAGGAGCAAGTGTCTGTACCAAAGTACTTTGCAGAGTACAAAAACATGCAGAGTGCTGTTGCTGCGTCATCCGTGCCGATGTCAGCCTTTCCCAGGACAGAACTGACATACGGAGAGCGCTTGAAACTCAACGCAGGAACACTGTTCTCAGAGGAGCCACTCACCAAGTTCAGCCGCGCAGCACGGGGCGTGCACAACAAACAAGGCAAGGTGCGCAAACTCAGGGAAAGCCAAATGACAGCCATGCTTGGCCCAAAGTAAATTAATTAAAGCGACAAAAGCATCCAATCAAGCTTGACATTCGACACAACAGCTGTGCAGCGGACAACACGTGAGCGCGCCGCGGGCGGCTGTGCAGTGCAGCCGTCCAAGCAAGTCATCACCTGGATGGTTCGGGTGCTGCAGCTCCCGCCCCCGCGGCCTCACTTGGTCGCGATGAAATGTTGCGGTCCAAATCCAGCGCTCGTGTGTAATCCGCGATGGCTTTGTCATATTCCCCCATACTATCGTGCGTGGATCCTCGGTTGAAGTATGCGTTTGCGTTGCCCGAGTCCAATTGCAACACCCTTGAGAAGTCTGCGATGGCTTCTTCGAACTTGCCCAATTTGTCGAAGGAAATACCACGATTGTGGAAAGCATGCGTATTACGGGCGTCCCGTGAGATGACGGCAGAGTAATCAGCTATTGCAGACTGGTACGCGCCTGTCTTGGCATAGCAATACCCGCGATTGTTGAAGGTTTTCACATTGGAGCTGTCAATTTTCAGTGACGCAGTGTAGTCGCTGATGGCCTTTTGGAAATCTCCAAGTTTCCGCCACGCATAGCCCCTGTTGTTGTGAGCGGCGGCATTGTTCGAGTCCAGGCGAATTGCCTGGGCATACGCGAGCACAGCATCTTGGTATCTGCCCAAGTTGCGCAGACAGAAGCCACGATTATGGTGGAACACAGCGCTGTCTGCATCGAGCTGGCAGGCTTTGTCGAAATCTTGCAAGGCACCCTCCCGGTTGCCTTCTCGGTCCCGGGCAAGTCCGCGAGCATTGAACGCAACAGCATTTCCAGGTCCCAGCTCAATTGCCTTGGAGAAGTCGATGTCAGCATCTTGCAGATTTCCCAGTTTTTCGTGGGTGGTGCCGCGGTTCAGGTACGTGTTTGGATTTTTCGCGTCCAGTTGAATCGCAGCGGTGTAATCGGCAAGGGCGTCCTGCAGCGCGCCCAGCCTGTCATGGCTGAATGCCCGGTTATACAGTGCCTTGAAGTGTTTTGGGTTTCTCTCCAGTGCCATTGTGTAATCTTTGATGGCTGAGCGGAAATCACCAAGCTTCCGGTAACAAAATCCCCGGTTGTGGAAGAAGTCGGCGTTTCCTGGCAGCAGCTCAATCGCCTTACTGAAGTCGCGAATCGCCTCGGAGTACCGTTGTGAGCGGTCAAAAGATATGCCGCGGTTGTAAAACGCATACGCATTTTGAGGGTCCACTGCCAGCGCAGACGAGTAATCTGCAACAGCCAAGTCGAACTTTCTCAGCTTATCATACGCGAAGCCTCGATTGAAAAACGCCTTAAAGTGGCGCGGGTTTGCTTCCAGTGCACGCGTGTACGCCGCAATGGCTCCATGGAAATCGCCACGTTTTCGCGCGGCAAAGCCAGAGGCATGGTGTGAATCTGCTTCCGCCTCCGCCTCCATTCCAGCACCTGCTGTCCCAGCGCGGTGCGGAGCAGGGTGGTGCAGAATCTTTGCACCGCTTGCACTTGCTGTAGACGCAGCTGTGGCTGCAGTGGGGTCGGAAATGCCATTGCCACTTCCGCCCAAAGACGCCCGCTCCATGGAGCCATTGGCCAGTATGTGCGCCACAGGGGGCTGGTTGCGCCCTGGGCGAGGGGGGCGAGCAGTGGCGACCCCGGTCTTGGGAGCATCAGTGTCATTGAATGCAAATGCCCGCGCTGAGGCGGAGGCGTGTCGAGGCGTGGGGGAGGGGGGGGAGGACGGCCCAGCACCCCCCCCCGAGCGCACAGCTGTCAAGGGGGGCTTCAGTGCAGTGGGCCCACCATCCACACTGTCAGATGAAGGCATAATTGGGGCGGGGGAAGCAGGGGGGGAAGCAACCCCCCCCCTGCTTGGCCCCCTGGACCCCCCCTCCTTGGCCGGGGTCTCGTCATCGAAAAGCCTCTTGGCGTGTGGAAACCGCCCCGTGGATGGCGGAATGGGACCATTTGGTCCGCTGGAAACGCCTCCCATTGGCGTTCTCAGTGGTGTTCCGGTTTTGCTGAGTTGGTCCCTGGCCTTTTCCTCCCGTTGACGCACATACTCATCAGCCCCCATGAGAAACGAACCCTTGCGGTGGTGCGCAGGGGAGGCCAGCACGGGGGATGTGGCTGCTTTGGCTTTGTCCTTGCTCAGTGCAGCCTTGTAATCGTCAATGGCTTTGTTGAAGAGGCCCTTGCGATTGTAGCAGGCAGCGCGGCAATAGGCTGCATTCACGTGAGCTGGCTCCAATTTGAGTACACTTGAGAAATCAGAGATAGCATCATCTGTGTTGCCCAGTTTTTCGTGGGCCATTCCACGCGTGTACATTGCAGGTACATTCTGCAAAAGCAAGTCATACGTCGTGCCGCAAAATCTTGGCTTCACCAGCGCAACATACATCAGGAGCTTGTTGAATCACGAAGTTGTAATCAACTACAGCATTCTTGTATTCTTTTCTCTTCATATAGCAGCTGGCACGAATTGAGCGGGCCTGCAAACGAGAGGGCATTTAGTTGGAATCTTATAGCCCTTGCCGTTGAAAGCGGAAATTGCACAGTACAATCCAGCATCTTAGACAGGGATGAGAGTCCTGGTACTACAAGCCGTAAATACTGAACATACTTTGTAGTTGTTGGGCATTGTTTCCAGCTGCAGTGGACAACACAAGTGAAGTATGGTGCAGAGCAACGGGTGCAGAGCTCGCAAGCACCGTCACGAGCTGCACTCACTGTCATGGAGCAAACATCAATGAGCCG